>Ga0307380_10013650_pt1 | contig 10019 bp, 5 predicted proteins | sample UN3MG_FD_202239 | JGI IMG/M metagenome (GOLD analysis project Ga0307380, IMG submission 202239) | Soil microbial communities from Risofladan, Vaasa, Finland - UN-3 | ecosystem: Environmental > Terrestrial > Soil > Coastal area > Acid sulfate soil | place: Finland: Risofladan, Vaasa | collected...
TTTGTACTAAACAGTTCGGGCGGAGGATCCAGTGCGGGTCTTCCTGGCAACATCTACGAAAACCTCCAGTTCTACGTCGATCCGGCTGACCGGAACAGCTTTCCTGCCGAGGGTGGGACGGTCGCTACGGATCTTGAAGGGAATGGGACTGCCGGAACTCTCTCGGCCGCTGCGGTCTTCGACAACGGAGCTTGGACTTTTGACGGTGCAAGTGGTGATGATGTCCGGTTCACGAAGGGCGCTACGCTCGACAACATCTTTGCTGGTGGCGGCACCATCATCACGATTCTGCGGCCCTACTCGTCGGGTCAAGGAACCCTTGGACGTGCCATTGATACAACGGAGAGCACCAGCACGACGGGTTACTACCTGTCTGCCCATGATGAATTGAGTCAGGCTGTTCGGATCAGGTTCAACCGGAACTGGACGACAACTCCCGGGACCTGGACTACCGACAACATCACGGACGCTTTCGGCACCAGCAATCGACCTCTTCGCGTTGGTGATTGGGCCGTGGTGGCTGTCTCCTACGACGACACCACAACACCTCCCGTCATTTACCTGAACGGGACGGTGCTGGCCGTTACGGAGACCTCTCCGCCGTCAGTCGATGGAGGCTCTGATGCCGGTAACGACATCTATGTTGGAAACCGTAGCGATGGCACCTTCACATGGAATGGTCAAATCGGCACGACCCTCATGTTCGACCGTATTCTTACGGCGGATGAGGTCCAGCAGGTCACAAACGCTTTCTACGCCAGGCGCGGCATCGGAATCCGGGGCTACGACAGTCCCCCCGGGACGGGCAACGCTCAAGGACAGACGATCCTTATCCGGGCTGGTGACGCCATCCAGAGCGGCACTGGCAGCGATGGTGGCGACATCATCCTCCAGGCAGGAAACCTAGACTCTCCAGGCGACGGACAAGCCGGTCGGATCCTCATCCGTTCTGGCGACATGAACACTGGGACGACTGGCACCCAGCAAAGCAACATCCTGATTGAGTCCGGCGACCATTTAAGTGGTGGCGGCAACGTAACTCTTCGCGTCGGTACGCCAAGCACGGCAAGTTCTGCCGGGGCTCTCCTGCTCCACGCAGGGGACACGACCGGCACTCCCGGTGCTACGTTGATCCGCGGTGGAGGCCGAGGGTCCGCCGGGATCAGCGGAGCCATTGTAGCCCGCGGTGGTGACGGTAGTGACTACGTTGGTGGCGCCGGCAATCGTGCGGGTGGCCCCGCAACTTTCCGTGGTGGTGATGGCGCAGGGTTCAGTGCAGCGGGTGGCCTCGCCACGTTCCGGGGTGGTGACGCCTCGGGCAACTCGTCCGGTGGTGACGCTATTCTTCGGTCTGGTACCTCGCCAGATTTCAATGGCGGCGATGTGGAGATCACCGCTTCCGACGCGGGGTCGTTCGGTGTAGGCGGAAACATTACCGTTACGGCTGGAGACACGACCAGTAACCAAGTGGGCGGAGGGATCTCTTTCACCACGGGGTCCTCCCCCGGCAACTTCACGGATTTCCATGCAGGCGACTTTGAGATCACCACTGGAAACGCCACAGGTGGTGCAACTCAGCCGAACTCCGGCGCCGGCAGCTTCTATTTCACTGGAGGAACCTCCAACGCCACGGTGACAACGAGCCCTGGTGGCGAGTTTGAGGTAACTGGCGGAGCGGGCACTGCGAACTCGGTGAATTCGCGGGGCGGCGCTGTCAGTCTCACGGGCGGTGCCGTAACAGGTGCTTCGGCTGCAACGGCCGGAGGGGTGACTCTCACAGGTGGGGCCGCGACAACTGGAACGGGAGGCACCGTCAGCCTTCAACCGGGGACTGGCACCGTCGCAGACGGTTCCCTCATCCTCAAGTATTCGACGTATCCCCCAGTGGAAGGGGCTGCCTCGACTGTTCTGACTACGGATGGCGCTGGCACTCTTTCTTGGGCGGCCGGGGGTGGTTCGGCTGTGGCGGGGCGAGAGGGCATCCTCTACAACGGCAACACGTTCTACATGGACGCGGGGGACCGTAGCTCTTACGACGGCTCAGGCTCTACCGTCACGGACCTGATCAACTCCACGGAGGGCACCCTCAACGGCGTCCAGATCGTTGATGGTCACTTCAACTTCAACGTCGCCACCGACGACATCAACTTCGGGACCGTCGTTGCTTCCGAAACCGAGAACATCTTTGGCGCTACCGGGAGTGTGGGCGGCACCCTCAGTGTTTGGGTGCGTCCCGAGAGTGATGGGTTCGGGGCCGGTGGGATCATCGCCACGACGGCCGATGACCTGACAACCGAAGGTTGGACCCTTCGTGTTGATTCACAGTCGGGCACCGTTGTCGATCTCACCTTTGGCCGTGGCGCCGCCACATCCCCTGGAGTTTGGATGTCCACAGGGGCCCTGGAAGTGGGCCAGTGGAATCACATCGTTATCGTCTACAGCGACGCTGTGCTTAGCAACGATCCGACGATCTACGTCAACACGCTCTCTGTAACCCTCGATGTGGATACGAACCCGACGGGCGCTGTCGGGAGCGACGCTGGCAACGATCTGTTCATTGGTGGAAACACCGGTGGGACGGAGGCTTGGGAAGGAGACCTTGATGTCGTCATTTTCTATGACCGTCAACTTTCCGCTGAAGAAGTCGGGCAGCTTTACCGTGTGCAGCAGGATCGGTTTCGTCCGAGCCTGATCGGCGTCGATGCCTCGGTTGCGACTTCCGATGCCGTAGATGTTGAGATCAAAGCCGGAGACGGCGGGGCTACTGCCGGAGACGGAGGCGGCCTTTCCATCAACCTGGGAAATGCTCTTGCGGGCGTCGGTGACGGTGGTGGGATTTTGTATTCCGGCGGCGACGGGTCCACCACTGGCAATGGCGGGGGTGTCTTGGCCGCGTTCGGTGATGGTGGAGCGTCGGGAGCCGGCGGATCGGCCACCTGGATCATGGGCGACGGCGGCGCCACTACCGGCGTTGGAGGTTCGTGGAATGTCACGACTGGCGATGCGGTGGCGTCGGGTCAAGGCGGTGGCGGCTACAACATCACCCTCGGCGCGTCCGTGGACACCACGGGAGTTTCTTTCGTCGCTACCGCAGGTACGACCAACGCCGGTATCGGAGGCTCGTTCCTGTTCACGGCCCCAGAGGGAACAACCGGCGGCGGTTTCTACCGATTCACCGCTGGCAACGCTACGTCGAGTGGGAACGGAGGGGTCTTTGAGGTCATTCCGGGATCGGGAATCGACGACGACGGATACCTGGAGATCGATCCAGCGTGGACCGGGGACGGCTCCCACTACATTCAGCTTTCGGCCTCGGGCGCGAACACTGCTAACGCCACGCAGATCTTCACCGGGGACCGCGATCCCAACACCCTCGTCTCCGGGCTTCCAGGGTCCTTGTATATACGAGGGGACAGCACGGACTCGACGCTGTACGTCAACAAGACGAGCGGCACGGCAGCGGGCACCGATTGGAGCCAAGTTGGTGTAGGGATTTCTGCATGGCAGGAGGTCAACACCCAGACGACGGGCACAGGGGCAGGGAGCGAGACCTTCACCCTGGCAACGCCGCTGGCTGTAGTCCCGGTTGATTCGCAGAACTTTGTCCATGTCCGCATCATTGGTGAGGACACGACGGTCCCAGGGACGCACACCTTCTTTACCCAAGAACTGAGAACGTACTATCGGGCGGCCGGGGCTCTTACCCTTTGGTCAAATGAGCTTGTTGGCACCGAGCAAAACCGGGGCTTCGGGGCCGAGATCACTTCGGTGGATCTCACCATCAGCGGCAACGCTGTCATCGTCGAACTCACGATGGCGTCGAGCACCAGGACCATCGACTGGTGTATTCAGTTCCTCACCAAAGACTCCGTGGGAGCCGCATCCTCTGGGACGGCATCGACCACCGGGCAAGTCCTTACTTTCGACAATCGTGGTGCGCCAATCTCCACGGGCAGCATCGCGGGTGCTGGGAGCGCCGATTTTGAGACGAACGTCAGCGCCTCCTACGGCGAGATGAAGTTTCTGCGGGTGTCGGCTACCGCTGGCGCTAGTACCGACGTGAATATCATCGGGTATCGGGACTCCGCGCGAACGGTAGCTGGCGAGATTTACCGCTCCGACACCAAGGACCCCACCACCCAGTTCACGGATCGAGTCCCCGCCACTCTGGTTGGTAACGACGGCACTGCGTTGGAATCGAACACGGTTTACTGGACCATCGAGAACGACGCCGGGACGGCAGTGACTCTCGATTTTGAATTGGTGTTCTGGTCGGACGGCACCGTCGCCACGGCTTCAGGGGCCCTCGACTTCAGCGGGACCAAGGTTGGAGCTTACACGGCAATCGTTGGTGAGCACGTCAAGTATGACGCAACCGCTGGTCCCTTCACGCTCGATTTCCCTGCTTCGGCCTCGCCTAACGCCCAGGTGGCTTTCAAGAATGTGACAACCGACGGCACGACCGTCATCACATACGACGGCAACGGCAATGACATCGAAGACCCCGGAAGTCCCGGCAGCGTGGGCGCCACGGCGGCTGTAGCGGTTGCCGGGGTCAGCGTCATCTATCAATTCGATGGCACCCAATGGTGGATTATCTGAGGTAAGCCATGACGTTCATTCCATCAACAGGCGGCGGCACTACTTTTCCTCGCGGACTTCCCCACCAAGATTCGATCATCTTCTATGTGGATGCGTCGGACTCTAGCTCGTACACGAGCGGAACAACTGCCACCGACGTTGCGGGGAACGGCACCAACGGCACCCTTGAGTCTACGACCACGGTGACCAACGGAGCCTTCCAGATCACTGGTGCGGGCCTGGGGGTCAGCTTCGACAAAAACGCCACCCTGAACAACCTATTCACAGGTGGCGGGACGGTGATGACGTTCGTCCAGGTGGACTCCGAGGGAGGCGGCAACGAGGGCCGTCTTGTCTCCACGGAGGACGCCAGTGAGACGGTCGGATGGGGGTTTTACACACTGTTTGGAACCAGTGGAGACTACGACCTCATCGTCTTTCAACGAAACGCGTCGGGGTCCAACGGGTCCTGGCAAACGCAGCACGGCATCCCGCGTGGTGACTCCATCGCCACTGGTGGGGGCTTCGGGTACGCCAGCGTGGCAATCTCCTACGACGACGCGTTGCTGGGAAACGATCCCGACATCTACATCAACGGGATCATAGACAACAATCAGGTGGACACGAATCCCACCGGCACCGTAGGTGACGACACTGGCGAGCAGATCATCATTGGAAACTTGGCGGGCGGCGCCAAGAACATGGACGGGCAGTCCCAGATCACGATTGCTTGGAGCCGTAAGTTGCTGGCCGAAGAGATCCTCCAGGTTCACAACCTGTTTGCCCCTCGGGTCACTAGGGAGGGTTCCGGGCCCGGGACCGTAGGATTCCAACCGTCGTCGGGTGTCGGGCAGGGACCGAACGTGCTTCGGAATACTGGGGTTCAGCCGCCGTCGATTTCGGACACGTCGGCCTCGTGCGTGAATCTTCAGTCCCAAGCCAATACCACCACGCAAGGGATTTTGGGTAACTGTAACGACAGTGCGATCCTGTCAGGCCGTAACAACGCCATGACAACGGTTAACGACAGCGTTATCTGTGGTGGGAGTGACCAAGTGATGACCGGCGGGTCCTCCTTCATCGGAGGTGGTGGCAGTAACACCATGACGGGGGGTACGTCAGGTATTGCCTCTGGGTCCAGTCACTCCTGTGGCGGATCTAACAACTTCATCGGGGGCGGTTTCCAAAATACCATCTCGGCTGGATTCTACTCCTCAGTCTCAGGTGGACGCGGAAATTCGACTGCGGATGATTACTGCTTCGTCGGTGGCGGTCGGGCAAATACCATCGGCATAGCTTCGGAATACACCAGTATTCTGGGGGGTCAGAATCACGACATTGCCGCATCCGGTTTTGGTGCCAGTTATTCTTGGATTGATGGCGGTTTCGATTGCGAGATCAACGATGCAGCCGCGTTCATGTGGTTTGGCAATGCCGCCGGGCGTAAAAGTAACTGCAACCACGACGGGGCCTCGATCTGGTCCGACTCAACCGATCAGGTTGAGTCTACCGACAGGGACAATCAGCACAAACGCGTGTACGTGGGCGGCTTCACGGAACGGACCACCGTTGGATTCGGGGGCGGTACTGCGGACCCGGGTGAAGCACTTGAACGGTTCACCGGTCACGCGACCACAACCGATGCAACGCCGAACATCACCGTGCTCGGCACGTTGGACACGGATTTGCACACGATGGTGTTCGACGTGTTCATCCATAGCTCGCGCGACACGGCGACACATTTCATCATCGACAAGTTTGTGGTGACTGCGTACCGCGTGGCGGGAACGGTAACGGTCAACAGCGAGTCGATTATGACGGTTATCGATCCTGGAACTGACTCGGGCAGTTTCACTTTTGCTTTCGCCGCTTCGGGGGACGACATTCGGCTGACCATCACGGGCCCGGTGGAAAACTGGCAGCACAGTTTCCATTACACACGCCAAGAGGGCGGACTCACCGCCTAGGTCTGACCTATGCAGTACGAAATTCTACCGACCGAGACTCCGACCTACTGGAACATCCGCGTTTACGGGGGCAACAACCTGTGCGGAAAACTGCGGTTGGACACCACCACCAAGGACGCACTTGTCGCAAAGTTTGTCGAGCTTGGCTGGACGGAAAGGACATAACCGATGACACTTCCAACGCTAGTCAAAAACTACCATCTCGTGTCGAACCAGACCATCACGGGGGATGCAAACCTCGATGCGGGCGGCCCTTCCGGTGCTTGCAACTCGACCCGTGACCGTCGCGCTCTCATGCTTGCACTCAAGGACCAACTCATCGCAGCGGGGACGAGTAACATTGGGCCCGGTGGCTTCGGAGCCGTGACCGCTTGGACGGTCACGCAGTCTTGTGGAGGCAACAACGGCGGCTCGTTGGTGGCGAATTCTTCGGACAACTGGGTGTTGAACACCGACCTCGTGTTCAACACGAGCGGGAACGCCCACGCCTGGACGGTCCTGCAACAAACCGGCATTGCCGCTACTTTCCAGGTCTGTATTGATCTCCAGCAGTCCTCAAACTCTGAAGATGGCGCAGAGATCGAGGTCTGGGTTTCTCAGAGTGCAGGGTTTACGGGGGGCACGACGACTGCTCGACCGACTGCGACGGACCAATTGATGCTGGTGTCCCCTGCACTTTTCAATGGTTGGGCCGGGGCGAACACGCTCACGGCACGTACCTGGAAATGGAATATGTGGCGTGCGGAGGATGGCTCCGTCACGTACATCTGCTATTTCCTCGCAGATGTTCCTCTGTGTCTCTGGATTTTCGCCAAGCCCGAGAGTCCGGCGACGGGTTGGAGCGGAACGCAGTTTGTCGCAGCCGTTCGGTCAAACGGAACAAGCGATACGGGCAACGCGATGACCTACGAGCTTTGGTACGACGTTCCGAGTCTCAAAACTTACCGTGCTGACCGGATCTCGACCGCCAACCCCTACAACCAGACACTCATCTACATGACGGCGGACACGTTTGGGTTAGGTCCCTTCGGACAAGAATTGACGGTCGCCAACGATGTCACGGGTGAGTATGCCATCGGGAAGATCGGACTCGCTTCGGTAGAGCCTGGATTCATCGGTCGTTGGGGCACCATGTACGATCTCTATTGGGGCCAAACGGTTCTTGGAAACCCTTTCGACACCTACCCCTCGGGAGGATCGAAAACCTGGGTGCAGTTCCAAGATTTTATTCTCGGATGGGACGGCTCAACCCCCGTAACCACGTAGGATCATGGCTGTTACCACCACAAAGACGTGGCAGTTCAATTTGAACAACATCGTTCTCTCTGACAATACGGTCAGCGGGACGAACGCTCATTTTGACCGCCGCTCCATGTTGCTTGGGATCAAGAACGCGCTCAAAGGGTTTGGCACTCAGCCATGGACGGTCGTGTCTTCCTCCGACAGCAGCACGAGTGGTGCCAGTGATCTTTGGGTGGACGAGGGTGACCTCGTGTGGAGGGATGATGATGGGGCTGCCGCGTTCTCGTGGATCGTGCTTCGGCAAACCGCAATCTCCACTACCTTTGACCTCCTGATCACCTGTGAGGAAGACTCGGTAAACAACGACGGCTCCCGCATGGGAGCCTGGGTGGCCCAAGCTGGCTTTACCGGAGGGTCCACAACCGTTCGGCCTACTGCTACGGATGAACGGCAACTCCGAGACAGTACCAATTTCGGATGGTGGGGTTCCGGTGGAGACGGCGGGACTTACACCTATCGCTGGCACGCGATGCAAAGCACGGACGGTCAATGCACGCGTGTGTTGACTTTCGTCAACGACGTGAACACGGGGTTCTGGTTTTTCGACAAACCTGCAAACCCCCTGTCGCAGTGGACAAACCCCTACGTGGCGTCTATCCAGGGGAGCAACGACATCACGACCAATGAGTGCTCTTTTGCTCGGTACTACGACACCGCGCAAGGCGGTAGCCAATTTGGCGGCCTAGCCATCGGGTTGTATCTGAGTGGAGAAGGATTTGGAAGCGCCGCCGTGGGAGAACAAGTCACGGTGCCCAATCAACAGGACGGCACGTTCATCGCCAGTGAGATGGGCCTGTGCAGCCTATCCTCCACGTTCACTGGTCGCATGGGTGAGATGTTTGACCTCTGGTGGGGGTTCTCGTTTGCAGGAACAGGCAGCTATTACCCCGACACGGGTACAAAAACCTACGTCCAAGTCCAAGACATGATCTTCCCTTGGGATGGGTCAACCCTGATCGGAACGAAGTGAGAAAGCCATGACCGACCCAACAATTCAGAAAACCTGGGAGTTCGCGCTCAATGGTGTCGCGCTTGCCAACACTACGTTAGGCGCCACCAACGCGCACCAGGACCGCCGAGAAATGATGCTCGACATCATCCAAGCGTTGACGAATGCAGGCCCCCATTCCGGCACGTTCACGGTTCCATGGACCGTCGTGCAGTCTTCTAACGGAAGTACGGCCGGGACTCCCGGGCCAGGTTGGGGCAGCATCTCCGATCTTGTATGGCGCGACGAGGATTCTCCGGGCACCGCCTACTCTTGGATTCTTCTCCAACAGACGGGCATCAGCGCGACATTCCAACTCTTGATCGGGTTGGAGTCCGACACCGTGGCGGATGACGGTGCGCAGATCTTCGCTGCGGTTGGGCAGGTAGCGTTCGGGGCCGGAGGCACGACCACTACGGCACCTGCGTTGCCTTCGGATGGTCGAGTGATTCGGGATGATGACGGGACTTCCCAAGGCTACTGGGGCTCTGGGTTTGACGGCGGCGCAGTGAGCCCGGCGTATCGTTGGGATGTCGCCATGAGTTCCGATGGTCAGTGTACGCGGGTATTCATTTTCGTGGACACGATCAACACCGGGTTCTGGCTGTTCGATGTTCCAGACAACCCGGCATCGGGTTGGACGAATCCCTACGTCGCCACGATCTTTGGGGAAAGCAACTTCACAAACAATGTTTGCCGCTACGCGAACTTCTTGGACGCGGCCAACATGAAGGGACGTTACAGTGGCACCGACACTACAATGTTCCTGAGTTCGGAGGGGTTCGCAAACTCGGCCGTCGGTGAGCAGATGAAGAGTAATCAACTCAACAACACCTGGCCTGTTTCGGAGATTGGGGTTTACAGCGAAACGTCTACATTCATGGGTCGGATGGGGACATTGTTTGATCTTTGGTGGGGAGAAGACGCCATCGGGTCGGGTCGGTACTACCCCCAAACCGGGACCAAGCTCTACGTGAACGTCTCGCGCATGATCGTCCCTTGGGATGGATCCTCATTGATGGGAACGAGATAACCGATGGCGGACGTAGATGGAGATGTACAAGTCAGCGTGACTTTCGATCCTCTCATAGAGAACGCGAGTGGCGATACGCAAGTCACGGTGACGTTTGACCCGCTCTCGGAACCCGGAAACGCCACAGAGGTTTTCAACACGACGGTCG
>Ga0307380_10013651_pt1 | contig 10017 bp, 12 predicted proteins | sample UN3MG_FD_202239 | JGI IMG/M metagenome (GOLD analysis project Ga0307380, IMG submission 202239) | Soil microbial communities from Risofladan, Vaasa, Finland - UN-3 | ecosystem: Environmental > Terrestrial > Soil > Coastal area > Acid sulfate soil | place: Finland: Risofladan, Vaasa | collected...
AAGATCCGAAATGCGAAAGACAAGGACTTGCGAGCGGTGCCCGGCCTCGGAACGGCGGCTGTGGGTAAGATACGGGCAAAGTTCCCGAAAGGATAACACAACATGAACGGCCAAGTCCCCCCCGTGAACATCTCACTTGAGCGCGTCTATGAGGGAATCATCGAGGTTAAAGCCCTCGTAACCAGCGCAGATACCCGGCTGAGAATGTTGGATGCAACTGTCAGCCGGTTAGAGACTATGGTATCACGACTAGACGGGACTGTACACCGGCTAGACAGAGAGATGGCGGTTCTTAACGACTGGCGAAATACACAGGTCAATCATGCCATTCAGGACGTGGGCGACCTGAAAGTACAACTGGCAAAGATGGCGGCAGGTGGCGCGGGGTTCGGCGCTATAGTCGGTATCATTTGCGCCATCCTGAAGGCGACAGGAGTGATGTAGTGAGGGAAAACAGGGGCAGAATACTAAGTGGACCTTCCACCAGGCCCCGGATGTTAAGATAGTTGAGCGCCTTCCCAGGTTTGTATGCAACGGTATGGATATAGGACTGATAATGAGGGTTATGGAGGCTGAATGGTTAAGTTCTATCTGGTGCCCATTCTGACGATTGCCGGTGTTCGTGGGCCGATGTACTTTGCCTGGGAGGAAAACCCGACTGGCATTGTATGTTCATGGTCTATGATGGATTACGGATTTGCACTGTCTGCGCTCTTGGTGGCAAAGGACATCGCGCAGGAAGATCATGACGAGTTGGTTTTGAATGCTGATGTGTTCACCTTCCCCGACAACCTCGATGGGCCAGTGGACCAGGCCATTCAAGATTTCTTTGAGGGCATAAACCTGCCCACGGATTGGCTTACACCGGCAACGACCTGGCTGGAACTGCTGCGACAGGTGGCGGGGATGTTCCAATTCAACCAACGATACGGGGGTATCGCAGCGGCAGAAACGGGCGAACTGCACAGCATTTTTGACAATGCCGACCTGAGTACCAGGTTGCGGCAGTTGACAGAGGATGAACAACGTTGGTTCCTGGCAACTGTGGAATCATTCGGCTTTGACCCTGGCGTGGTTGATGACAATGCCATGCTGCGGTTGCTGGTGCGGCAGGCAGGCGACTTCTGGGCAGGGCAACCATTCTATCTGGGCGGCATGGAGTTCTAGGGTATGGCACTGCCAGCGACCGACTCTTTCACCAATGACAATGGCACCGCGCTTGAGTCTCACGGCGATTGGACGATCAACGAGGGGTCATTTGAGATCCAGTCAAATGCGTGTCAGGCAACAGATAGCACCTACGCCCTGGCACACTGGGACGCTGACACCTTTGCTGATGACCAGTATGCCGAGGCCACAATTGATACGCTTTCATCTTACTACCGCATTGGGGTGGGCGCTCGTGCCCACGCATCTGCGTCAACTGGCTATATGTATGTTGGCGGCGAAAACGGCGGAGGAAAGCGGCTATACAAGCTGGTGGCGGGCGTTCCGTCAACTGTGGCCTCGGCTGCTGTTGACCTGTCGGTATCTGACTTGGTGCGTATCGAATGTGAAGGCACCACCATTACGCCGATCCTCAACGGCAGCACTGACTCGGATCTAGGCGCACAGACGGACAGCAGCATTTCCAGCGGGTCGGCGGGTGTTGGCGGCTACAACAACGGTTCCCGTGTTGACGACTGGGAGGGTGGGGATCTCACCGGGTCATCACCCTCGGCGAGTCCAAGCGCCTCAGAGTCGGCATCGCCTAGTTTGTCAGAGTCGGTCAGTGAATCTGTCAGTCCTAGCCTTTCGGAATCTGCCTCAGAATCCGTATCGCCATCACCGAGCGAGAGCGCCAGCCCTAGCCTGAGCGAGTCGGCCAGTGAGAGCGTTTCCGAATCGGCGTCGCCATCACCAGGGCCTACGGGGGATGTATGCTGGGGCCATGTGACGGGGGTGTTGGAGGACAATGTACTGCCGTTCAATGGCAACTGGACGGGCACAGGGACCATCGAGAATCCAGGTGCCAATGACAACGAGCGGCTCGCCCTGGATGCGGGCGAGTACATGATTTCGGAGATGGTGAACACCGGCGTTATCACCTGCGAGTTGTTGCAGAACGAGTATGCGGTAGGTGACGATGTGACACTGGAATACCGGGACGGCGCAACGGCTGCGGCGTGCAATGCGGCGGCCTGGGGTGCGTATGCCGCTCCATTTGAGAGTCTGGGCTATGTCCAGATTCGGGTAACGAGTACACTCTGATGGCTGAGTTTACCGTCCACGGCTATACGTTCATCCGTTCTGGCGAGTGCGTCCAGTGCGGGGCGTGCGGCTGCGAGCGCGATGGCTGCCCGCACTTCGCCTATAAGCAGGGCGTGCCCTACTGCAAGATTTACAACCGGCGCGACGCCTACTGCAACACCTGTGGCATGACACACCAGGGCTGCATAGACTATCCGGACAATCCCTGGATTGGGCGCGTGCGTGACGGGGGCTGCGGCTTCACGTTCGAGCGGGCAGATGAGGGCTCGATGGATGAGCTGCCCTTTCTGTATGGACAAAACTGGTATAGGGGCGGCTAGTGGCAATCACAACCGGCAATACCAGCACCAGCGGTTTACAGAATAACGTCAACACGACGTTTAGCTGGAATCATACCTGTGCAGTAGGTACGGATTGCCTGGTTGTCGTGGTTGGCGCTGCCGATGCCGCCGCCGCCGACATGGATGTGACGGGCGTCACCTATGACGGCAACGCCCTGACCCATGCGGTAGGCGCGGCTGATGCTGGCTCGGGCACCAACGTAGAAGTTTGGTACAGGCTGAATCCAACCACCGGCGCGGCACTGGCCATCGAGGTCACATTCAACGACAAGACAACCAGCGCGGTAGGTGATGCGATAGACCTGGACGGCGTTGACACCGGAGATGCGGTACAGGATACCAATTCCGGCACGGGCAGCAACAGCGACCCAACCATCACGGTCGCGGGTGCAATCGCTGGCTCGATGACGGTGGGCGGTTCAGGAATCAGCGAGCCGGACCCGGCACAGGTGTCCGTCAGTGCTGGTACGCAGATGTACGAAACGGATATGGGCAACTCCATATCCTCCAGCGCCTACAGGTCTGGAAGTGGCACATTAACATGGGACCATATAGCAGAGGACGCGGATTGGAACACAGCGGCGGCCAACTTCAACGAGGCGGCAGGTGGTGGTTCTGCGAGTGAGTCAGCATCAGAGAGCGTGTCACCATCGGCCAGTGAAAGTGCAAGTCCATCTGTCTCAGAGAGCGTCAGTGAAAGTGTATCGGAATCGGCCTCGGCCTCTCCTTCGGCGTCAGAATCCGTATCGCCATCTGTTTCTGAATCGGCATCAGAGTCCGCCAGTGAATCGGCAAGCGGGTCAGCATCAGAATCGGCCAGCGAAAGCGTCAGTGAATCCGCAAGCATTAGTCCTAGCGCGTCAGAATCTGCAAGCGAGAGTGTATCGGAGTCGGCCAGTTACAGCCCGTCGGTTAGTGAATCTGCATCAGAATCAGCCAGTGAGTCGGTATCAGAGTCGGCGTCGGAATCTATCAGCGAATCCGCGTCACCATCGGCGGCGGCGATTGAATACGTCGAGGACGTGGTACTGCGATTCGCGGGCAGCCCATCGGTCAGCGAGTCGGCCAGTGAATCAGTCTCGCCGAGTCTGTCCGAGAGCGCCAGTCCTTCACTCAGCGAGTCGGCGTCGCCGTCTATCTCTGAAAGCGCCAGCGAGTCGGCGTCGGAATCCGTCAGCGAAAGTGTATCTGAGTCAGTCAGCGAATCGGCGTCAATCAGTCCATCAGCTTCTGAGAGCGCAAGCGAGTCGGTATCTGCCAGTGTCAGCGAATCGGTGTCAGAGAGTGCCAGTGAATCAGTCTCGGGCAGTGTGTCAGAATCAGCCTCTGAGAGCGCATCAGCCAGCGCCGGGGTCAGCGAGTCGGCAAGTGAATCAGCCAGTGAAAGCGTATCACCGTCAGCTAGCGAGTCGGTATCAGAATCAGCGTCTCTCAGCCCAAGCGCCAGTGAATCGGCATCGGGGAGCGTATCAGAATCGGCGTCGGAAAGTGCTTCGGCCAGCGCGGGGGCTAGTGAGAGCGCCAGTGAGTCGGCATCCGAATCAGCCAGCGAGAGCATATCCGAATCAGCCAGCGAGTCGGCATCTTATAGCCCGTCAGCTTCGGAGAGCGTCAGTCCGTCAGTCTCAGAATCGGCCTCGATTAGCCCCTCTGCTAGCGAGTCAGCTTCTGAAAGTGTAAGCGGGTCGGCCAGTGAGTCGGCGTCTATATCACCTAGCGCCAGCGAATCGGTTTCGCCGTCTGTTTCTGAATCTGTCTCACCGTCCGTTTCTGAATCAGCGAGCGTGTCTGCCAGCGAATCGGTATCAGAGTCCGTTTCGCCCAGTGCTTCAGAATCAGCCAGCGAATCGGTATCAGAGTCCGTTTCGCCTTCTTCTACTGTAGGCTCTGGCAGTGAGTCAGCTAGCGAGTCCGCATCCTACTCACCGAGCGTAAGTGAGTCGGCTTCACCTTCTGTCAGCGCATCAGTATCGGAATCGGCGTCTATTTCGCCGTCAGCATCGGCCTCGGTTTCACCGTCTGTTTCCGAGAGTGTAAGTCCATCGGTGTCGGAGTCGGCCAGCCCGTCAGTTTCAGGGAGTGCCAGTGCATCGGAGTCTGAGAGTGCAAGTGCAAGCGTATCAGAATCAGCGTCGGCTTCTGTCAGCGAATCAGCGTCGGTCAGTCCCAGTGCCAGCGAATCCGTGTCAGCGTCCGTTTCTGAGAGTGTATCGGCCTCGGCATCCTATTCAGAGAGCGCCAGTGCCAGCGTGAGCGAATCTGTCTCACCCTCGCCAACGGGCATAATGTTAGGGGCCATGCCCATTATCGGGTCAGCCGGGATTCATAGCCTGGTCATGGGTAGGCAGGTGATAAATGGCTGATATCGTAAAGGGCCGTGTAAGCGTTATCATCCCTGGAAGATGTGAGCCCTATTTTCAGGAGACGATTGACAGCGCCCTGGAGCGGGCGACTGGTGACGTGGAGATTGTCGCTATCGTAGACGGACCTGGACAAGAACCGATGGTACACAGCGATGACGAGCGAGTCAAGATTATCGTGCTAGGGGATAGCATCGGCCAGCGGGCAGCATACAACCTGGGAGTGCGGGAATCGTCGGGCGAGTATGTAATGAAGATTGACGCCCACGCCCTAATGTGTCCTGGCTATGATGAACTGCTCAAGGCCCACTGTCCGCCGATGACAACGGTTATTCCTGAGATGCGGCGGCTGGATGTGCATACCTGGCAGGACAAACCAAGGGGCAAGACGCTCTATATGTGCTTTGGCCTGGACCTATACTGTCATTTCTGGACCAACTATCGCAAGCGGGCAGAAGCGCAAGGGGACTATCCCGACGTGATGAACGGGAATGGGTCCTGCTGGTTCACACGCCGGAACTGGAATGACTGGATTGGCCTGCTAGACGAGGGGGTTGGTTCGTGGGGCAACGTGGGCATCGAGGTTGCCTTGCGCACCTGGCTCTGTGGTGGAACGCAGATTGTCAATAAACAAGCATGGCAAGCCCACTGGTTCAGGAAAGACGAGGGCGGCTTTCCCTACCCGATGGATGGGCGGCAGGTCGCCAGGGCGCACAAGTACACAAAGGAAAACTATTATTTCAAGGACAACGCCTTTGAGCATCAGACCAGGCCGTTTCGCTGGATTATCGAGCACTTTGCACCAATACCAGGATGGGAGGCATATCTGGTGGACCAGTTCGAGTCACCACGGGTAATCATCTACTACACTGACGACAATCTGGACCCGGCGCTGGCGAAGGCAGTGCGCAAGAAAATTGACAATGTGCGGGGGTTGATTCCGGTAATCTCGGTGAGCCAGGAACCTCTACGCTGGGGGCAGAATATCCGGGTAGGGCCCAAGCCCAAGTTGTACCGCTCCATGTACGAGCAGCTTTTGGTAGGCCTGTTGGCAGCGCCGGAGGGAAGTATCTGTTACCTGTGCGAGCATGACGTGTTCTATCATCCTAGCCACTTCGCTTTCCTGCCACCAGAGGATGACCGGGAACATGCGTACTTTAACACGAATCGCTACTACTATGCGCTAGGGGCATTGTCATTCCTGGAGCCTCGCAGCAAGATGGCGCTCAGTCAGGCCGTGGGTTATCGTGAGGTGTTTATCAAGCATTGCCAGGAGCGTTTGGCGTTGTGGGACCAGGGCATCGAGACGACCATCAACATTCCCTATAAGTTCTTTGAGTCCGAACGGCCCAACGTGGACATCCGCCACGCTGACAATCTGACGCCCGATGGGAACTACAAGAAGGAATGGAAGATGGGTTTGCGTAAGGGCATCTATAACCTGCCCGGCTGGGGTAGCCCTGGCCATTTCCAGAAGAAGGTTAGCTATAGAGAGCTGATGCGCTGGGACGTGGTTAAGTTGTTCGTCGCCAAGTATAACTACCAGTCCTACCTGGAAATTGGCAGCAAAAAGGGAGACACGTTCAAACAGATTAAGTGCCCGGTCAAGCATGGGGTGGACCCGATAGGCGGCATTGCTACTCACCCGGTCACAAGCGACAAGTTCTTTGCTGACCTGACTGCCGATGTTCTGTATGACATAATCTTTATCGACGGGCTGCACGAGTCTGAGCAGGTCAAGCGGGATATTGGCAATTCACTGGAGCACCTGGCACCGGGCGGCACCATCGTTATGCACGACTGCTGCCCGCGCAACGAGGCAGAACAGGCTCAACCGCGCAGCCAGGGCATTTGGACGGGCGACGTATGGAAGGCGTTTGTTCACTACCGGCGAATGCCCGACCTGGAAATGTACGTGGTAGATACCAATAACGGGATTGGCGTCATCAGACGCGGGAAGCAGGAGCCGCTAGTAATTGATAACTCGACCTGGAAGCAGTTCAAGCGCCATCGCCAGAAGTGGCTGAATCTGAAAAGTCCGCAAGAGTTCAAGGACAGTTTGTAATGCATCAGTCCAGTATGAAGCTAATGAGAGGGTTTCGCAATAGGTATCTGGGATGTCACTTATCAGGATGCACGATTCTGGACGTGGGGTCGGCACAACTTCCGGGCCATCGCAGTTATCGGGAACTATTCGATGGCTATGATTACACGGGCATGGACGTCGAGGCTGGGGAGAATGTGGACGTGGTAGGCTATGAATCGCTGGGCACTTACGACGTGGTTATCAGCGGACAGGTCATGGAGCACATTGCACGACCCTGGGAATGGCTCAAGCACCTGGAAGGTCTGTACCGCCATTATATCTGCATCATTGCGCCGAACCGATGGGGAGAGCATCGCTACCCGATAGACTGTTACAGGTTCCTTCCCGATGGAATGCTGGCGCTGTTCAACTATGCGGGGATTGTCCCGCTGGAGATTCGGGCCGTAGGCAAGGACACCATCGGGATTGGCGGTAAGGGGTAGAGTATGGGCTGTCAAACAGAAGTCACGCTGGGCGAAAACCTGACATTTACCATAACAACTCACGACCCGGACACCGGCGTCTTGACCGACGCTGATGCTGCACCCAGCTATCGAGTGTATGAGGACGAAACAGCGGTTGCCATTCTGACCGGCAACATGGCAACCTTGGATGCGGTGAACACGACCGGGTTCTATTCTGAGTTGATTGCCTGCACAGCGGCAAATGGCTTCGAGGTGGACAAGTCGTATAACATCTACATCGAGGCCACGGTAGACGCCGACACAGGCGGTATCAGTTATGGGTTCGTGGTCAACACACCACTGGCTGCGGTTGTCGCGGCGGTTGTCAAGGGGTTGATGGCGCAATCATCCGTTGTCAGCGCAGTGAGGGCCCAAGACCTGAGCCTGTACCGGGGGGATACATGGTCGCAGACTATTACCGGCCTGGGCGACTTGACAGCAGCAACGGACATCTGGTTCGGTATCAAAGCTGACCCGGATGACAGCGACAACGAGGCCATAGTGCTGATTTCGGAGACCGTAGGGCTGGAGCGCATCAATGGGGCTGCTGCCCTGGTGCCGGCTAATGGGAGCATAACTGTGGTAGGTGCGGCGACGGCGGGTGTGATTCAGATTGACTTAGACGAAGTGGAAACTGCCAAACTGGTTCCAGACAAGAGGTTCTGGGACTGTCAGAAGTTGCTGGCAGGCGACGTTACCACGCCGAGGGCTGGGCGCTTCAGCATCACGGCAGACATCGTTCGGGCGACGAGTTAGGAGGGCTAGATGGCTTGCCTGGAATTTTATAGCACTCCGGAAAGTTACGGGGACTTCTGGTGTGTCCCTATCACTACTGCTGACGAGGCTGACCAGGTAAAGAATTACTTGCGGCGGGCCTCCAGTACCATCAATATGGCCATGCAGGCATCGGGTGCGTGTGACTGCACACTGACAACGGCGTCTGTCCAATACTTGCAAGACCTGTCCATCGTTCTGGCCGTGGTATATCACAATTGCACATGCGCCAGGCCCAATCTGACAGCGGAGGACAAGCGGTTATATCTAGAGCAGGTGACTGAGGAATTGCGCCAGATTCGTACCGGGGAATTGGAACTGTGTTCAGGTGCGACCGCATCCGACTTCCCGTCCATAGGCTGGGCGCAACAGGGCTGGACCGACTGGGCAATAGCGGAGATAATTTATAACGAGGAGACATCAAGCTGATGTGCGGTTGCACAGGAAAGGTATCAGTGTCAAGGCAGGCACCAGCAAACGTACTGAGGGGGATTGCTATGGCAAATGCAATACGGCAGACTGAGGGCGATGTGAAGATGATTTACTGCGGGCCGCGAGAGCGTGAATTCTACGTTACTGGCGGCATCAGCCACCAGCGGTATTTTGTGCCAGGGCCAGGAGGGATTGTAGAAATCAACGGCATCCAGAAGATTCTGCCCGCTGATGTGGGCTGGTTCTGCATGGTCAATCGAGGACTGGACTATAAAGTTGTAGAACCAGAGCCGGAACCAGAACCAGAGGTAGAGGAGCCGGAACCCGACGATGATTGAGCTTGCCGTTGCAGCCCTGGCAACCTGGCGTCTGAGTGTGGCCATCTGGTACGAGGCCGGTCCGTGGAACATATTCTTGAATCTGCGTACCAGAGCCGGAGCGCACGAAGACCCGCCGCAAGGATTCTGGGCAAAGCAACTTGCCTGCTTCTGGTGTGTCTCGCTGTGGTGCGGGTTATTTTGCGGGATTGCGGCTTTCCTGTGGTGGCCCATGCTGGTACCGCTGGCATTGAGTGGGGCAGCGGTGTTGCTGTCGGGCGGCGGGCGTATCGTCTGGCGAGAGATGGTGACATAATGACAGTCAGGGTCAAGGTTATCAAGCCGGGTCCGTTCAAGTCCGATGCTATTTTCAGGCGGCTAAAAGGTGTTGCTGAACGCACAACGAAGCTGGCTGAGAAGGAATTCGGAAAGGCATATAAGACCTGGAAACACAAGCCCAAGCCGCACAGAATGGTCAAGGTTACAGGACAGGGCATTACCTGGGAGGTATGGTTCACTGACCAGATTTTCGCCTGGGTCAGTGAGGGAACTAAGGGACCGTACAAGATTCCCAAGGCGGGACCCGGTCTGCTGGTATTCCCATCAGGCTACAAAGCCAAGACGACGCCCAACGTATTATTCTCAAAGTCGGGCGGGTCATACGGCTCAACGGTGTTCGTATCTGGGCAGGTAACGCATCCGGGTATCAAGCCCAGGAATTTTGACAAGGCCGTGATGAAATATGTCACGCCCTGGTACGTGAAGTGGAATGCGGATGCTATCAAGGTCGGGGCCAGAGAATCAGGTCACAGTATCTAGGAGGCGAGTATGGACAAGATGGAATTGCAGGAACAGGTAGGAGGGCAGGGACAACAGAACGCAATGCCGCTTGGTCCACGCCTTCCTATGCGGCCAACATCAAGCGGCGATAATATAGGAGGTAAGAAAAATGCCATACACGACTAAACAATGGGGGCTGTGGGTACAACCCGA
>Ga0307380_10013652_pt1 | contig 10017 bp, 31 predicted proteins | sample UN3MG_FD_202239 | JGI IMG/M metagenome (GOLD analysis project Ga0307380, IMG submission 202239) | Soil microbial communities from Risofladan, Vaasa, Finland - UN-3 | ecosystem: Environmental > Terrestrial > Soil > Coastal area > Acid sulfate soil | place: Finland: Risofladan, Vaasa | collected...
GTCCCAGTGTGTGTTGCTTGAGTAAGCGAGGAGGCCCACTGTTCTGCCATCAAGTTGGCGGATCCTGTGAAGCAGCTTCTCATATGTGCGCTGCCCCATGCCCTTAATCGGTTCTTTATTTGCCATGTTCTTACTTCCTCCAAGCTCCGACGTAGGCCATCATCATGTTCTTAGTCGCGTCACCTGTGCGCTCCAGCTCCTCCATCAAGTCTGTGAGTTTATCCAACTCGATGTATGAGAGGATCCTATCCCAGACTTGCCAGATGAAGGGCGGGCAGTCTACCAGGTTGCTTGTCTTGTAGATGTTGATGCCTAGGATATCCGGTGGGTGCCCGAAGTTGTCGACGGTGTAGACCCACTCGAGGTCGGTGAACTTCTCAGTGAAGACCTTCTCAACCTCATGCCTCTCTAATTGGAAGCATTTTCTAAGCTCTAGGGTCTTGGCGATCTCTTCCTCTGCCTGCCCGGGCTCGCTGATTCTCTGCACGTTGTCGTATTTCGCTAACTCTCTGATCAGTCTCTCCCCTAGACTGGAAGGGTAGCCGTCCATCTTTGCGTAATATACCTGGAAGGGCCCGTTCCAATCCTGGATCAAGACCGCTGCATGTGTCGTCATATTTTCTCCCGCTCAGTGTTTAGGCCGGGAGCTCAGTAGTGAACTGAGGCTAGGTAAATCGTAGACCCTTTTTCTTGGAGTCTATCAGCGTTTTCTTCAGCACGGCTTCCGCGAAAAGCTCTGGGCAGGGCCTGATGCCTCTGATTCTATGCTTGGGGCACTTCTTCCACTCGCTGCAGGTCACTATGCCGGCTTGTTGGGCTGTTAGAGTAACTTCTTTGTCCATTAGATGGCATTTTATCTTCTGTTTGGAGTGGGATCCGTGAGAATTTGGTGGTCCTATGGTTGTGAAGGTCTGGATTAGGCTCATATCAACCGCCTGCGTATAATTTCCTTACTCCGTCCTTGAAACGCCTTCCCTTCTCGTCGTAGGTGTAGTCTGCGTCTGCTCCTATGGATTCATCGAAGCATTTGTCAGAACAGTAACCTAGTTTGAGTTGCTCTCGTTGATATGGCTCAGCGTCAGGGTAGATTTTCTGTATTAGGCGAGGATCCCGTGGATCGGGGGCCTCGAAGTCGGTTTCATATTCTCGTCCGCAATTGGGGCATATCCTGATCGACATTATCCTTCCTCCGCCCACTCTCTCCAGGTCTTTTTGCTGCTTGGGGAGGCACCTATGTCTCCGTCTGGGTGGAGCGTAACTCGGATCGAGTCGGTTACCCAGCGTCCTTTGCGGTAGATGTGGATGTATGGTGTGCCGTTCGTGTTTTTCCCAACAAAGATTTCTCCGTCTATTTTCATGTCCGTCACCTTAACAGACTGCAGCTTTACAGAGCACATGGCCACAGTCCTTGCACCAGCAACCGAAAGGGCACGCTTCCGTGACCTCCGATGATATGTTGGTGCCCCCACATTTGGGGCAGACTATGGCATGCTTCTCGTTACTGATGTATGGACATCCCATTGCTATTCCTCCAATACAATGCTGATCGTTACTAATTTTCTCCAGCCCTTGCCACAGAACTTACAAGTATAACTGTACTCGTGTTGCTCCTCATCCTCATCTTTATCACTAAAGGTCTCGTAGCTTTCGATGCTTCCTGAGCCGCAGTAGGGGCAGTATTCACTCATGGTTACTCCTCCAGTTGTTTCCTTGCCTCTTCCTCTGTGGTGGGCAGCGAGTTCCAGATCTCCTCGAGGTCCTCAGCTGGGACTTCCTTGGCGAGCTCGGCTTTGGTTACCCAGTGCATACGGCCATGGACGATGAAGATCCTCATGTTCTCTGTCTTGAAGATGTCAGAGTATTCCTCATCGGTCATGTCGTCGTAGTCTCCTAGGGCATCGACGCCGGTGGCCATGTCCTCAGCTATCTTATCCTCGAGTGTGTAGTAGGGTTCGCCATGGAGCAGGGTGTTAACGTTCTCGCCGTCGACCACGTGATCCTGGGCGATCCTGTCGATCTCAGGCCACTGCTGTCTGATGGCGTCCTCAACCATGTCGATGATGTGTGCTGCTAGTTTCTTGTTGTGTGGGTTCATATCACTTCCAACCAAACCACGTGGACGCAGTCCTCAGGTTCGCCGATCTCGCCGTCGTGCTTATCGGCTAGCGTGTTGATGTCGACGCCTTTGATCCAGTCGTCTTCATCAAGTTCGTCGGAGACGGGGATATCGCGGTCAACGCATAGAAACTTGGCGTAGTTGTAGGTCATCTTTTTGGCTTTGGGTTTGAAGAGCTTGGCAGTTCCCCAATCGGGGATGCCTGCATCTATTGCTAGTACTATGTACATTTTCATTCACCTGTACGCATTCACCAGGTGCCGGGTAATGAACCCGGGTTAGGAACTCAGCTTCTTGAGGTATTTGTCTGCTCTTTTCCTTAGCTTCTCGTGGTCGCTGGTGTTGCAGTCTCTGTATGCCTTCCAGTCTTTCGGGATCTTGCCAAGCTCACCCATGTTAACACCGTACTCGAGGATGAAACGCATCTCGTCGAACTCGTCAGTGATGTCGGCCTTGGGCCACATGGTGATTGTCGTGACCCTCATACTGGGCTCCAGATCCTCATCGACGCATTCGCAGATGTATTGTGGCTTGAAGTTCTCGAACTCGAATTCTAGAAGCTCCTTGATCCGCTTCTCTTTGAAAGCTTCCAGCTCATCGTCTGGGCATATAGTATGCATGATGGAGTGGTCGCCTATGTTGGGTCCCTCTGCGCTCATGCTTCCTGATGCTTGGTCGATGATCAGGTCGCCAACCTTTATCGGTAGGCCACAGTTCTCGCAGTAGGTGTCTGTCTCTGTGTCGCTCATCTCGTATCCGCAGTGGCTGCAGATGGTCAGACCGTCTTCCTCTTCCCACTCATCGCGGCCGCATATAGGACATTCTTTGTTTGGCAATTTTCTCACCCACGCATTCTTGGTGAGCCCGGTGGTGAACCGGGGGTTATGCCTTAACTGCTGTCCAATCTCTCGCGTTCTCTATGCTTGGCGGGCCCCTCTTCCTCTCCGGTGACATCCGGTTGTATACCGCTTTCACCTGCGAGATGGCATCGGAGGCATTGTAGGCTAGAACCACTGTGAAGACCCGCCGCTCCTCTTCGTCACCGAACCTGGCCTTCACCTTCCAGCTATCTCTAGCCTGCTTCTTACTCCTGGGCTTCATGGGATATCCTCTTCGCTGTTTCTTGTAGTGTCTTCGCATGGCTACTCCTCGTCGTCTATGTCTCGGAAGATGTAGTCCGGGTCATCCAGGGCCGGGTCATGCTCTATGCTGAGCAGTGGGACGTCGCCATCCTTGATCTGTTCCTCGATCAACTTCTCGGCTTCCTCATATGTCTCAGCCTGCACAACAATGTCTCCCAGGACGCCTCTCCAGTACTTCATCTTACCTTTCTCCGAAGTCTTTGAGGGATCGGATGGCTCTCCTGAGTTCATCATCGGTCATCTCCTTGATCTTCTCTGTTGTGAGGCCGCTATTTGTGTCCCACGCTAGGCGGTAGTAGTTGACGTAGGCTTCCTCCAGCTCGCTTCTGGTCATCATGGTGGGGGCTCCTCCTTCAGCATCTTGACGAAGTGATCCACATCGTCGTTGAGTAACAGGCCTTTCCTGTTCATGCTGTGGGCCAGCTCAACCATGGCGAGGTAGGTGTCTAAGTCGAAGTGTTCCTCGTTTCCGCAGTTGCGTAGTGACTCCAGCTGCCTGAAGCCGTACTGTATGGCGCGGATCAGCTTCTCTTGTTGGTCCTGTGTTAGGCTCATCATGATTCCCTCGTTATGGTGATCAGGGTGTCGTCCCGATCCAGGGCCTTTCTGACGGCCTGCAGAACCTCTTCACGGGATACTGCTGTAGTCTCGGATCGAAGGTCCTCGGGGTTAGCTGCCACTATGCTCCACGTCTTCAACCTCTATCTCCTCCTCGTCGCTGTCGGGTAGAGCATCGATCTTCTTGAGTATCTTTTGAAGGACCTCAATCTGATCCTCTACCCACCTCTTGCCGCCGACCTTGAGATCGTTGATGGAATAGGTGGCTTCGTAGGCTGTGCTAAAGAAGGATCTTTCGCACTGTCGGTCAAGCTCGGTTCGCACTAGATCATCCAGCTCCTGGACATCGGGGTGCTCACTCCACTCGACTCGTATCTTCTTAGGCTTGTCGGGTGTGTATTCGGCCATTAGTCATTCCTCTGTACGCATTTCACCAGAGGGCGGCTTTGACACCGCAGACTGTCAGGAAAACATCTCCGCTATAATGGCTTCTTCTCTGGAAAGGGGTGATATTCTTAGAAAAATTATGCCCCGGGGCATAATTCAAAATCTGAAACTAACTCTTAGTGGGGCCGTAGTATTCATGGATGAACTCCGGGGTTATACAATACTATCAAGTTGCATTATGAACCAATCAATTATCTCTAGTGGTAATCCGTCTACTAGGGTTTCATGTTGTGTAATTGAATCGTGTATCAGTTGCTTCACCCTTTCTACGAATTCTTGTTTATCTTCATCTGATATCTCTGATATCTCCATTATCTCACCACGGTTTTGGCGTTTCTGTTCTCTACATTCAGATGCTTCAAGGGCAAGCAGTTTCTTTCTTTGCTGGTAATCAGGATCATTGGTTCTTTTATTTGATTCATATGTCAAATCTTTCACCTGTACGCATCATCACCAGGTGCCCGGTAGTGAGCCGGGGTTACTGCCTGATCTCTCGCTCCTCTGCATCCTTACAGCGTTTGCAGCCCTGCTTGTTCTTCTTGTTTTTGGGACAATTGGGATAGTGCAGGCCTTTCTTACATATGATCACTGTACTTCTCCCTCTCCTTCTCAGATGATGCGTGCTCGCATCCAGGGCACTTGCCTCCATGGGGGCATGGCATGTAGTCTTGAAGCCTGCAGAGCCACGCTCTCACAGCGTACTCGTGTTCCTCGATCTTCATGCTCTTTACTCCCAGTATGGGCTCCAAGTGTAGGCGATCCTGTTGTGCCGGACGATCTCTCTGCGGTGCACGTGGTTTCGCAGCTCCTCCCGGTTAACCAGGTAGATCCACCAGAATCCGTGAGGGTCATCACTGAAAACAGTAATCATTCAAGCTCCCTCATTATCTTCCAGAGAGCCATGTCATGCCCACAGCGGCAGTGCACATACACCCACCTCTTCTCCGAGTAGCCCTCAACCAGAACTCCTCCGTCATGTGGGCCATAGTGCTGTAGTCCACTTCCCCTCAGGGTTTTTCCGCAGAGGCAGATTGGTTTCTTCTCATCGATGAGAGCCGCCAGCTCCTTGAGATTAATTGGCTTGCTGCTCATCTCACCCCTCCGCGTGGACAGTATCGTTTATCGGAGCAGCCTAAGGGAGCCGCTCCGCATGAAATGTCTTGGCATACCTGGTCTTCTATCATGTGGGGCTCGAACTCCATGTCCATGGCTGCATCCAGGGCCTCATCGCCGTCTGTGCTGTCGGATAGGCTGGATAGGAACTGGTCAGTGTATCTCCACCGAACCTTATGTTCACAGCCTAGCGGGTCAGGCCTCTCACATCTGCCCTCTTTAAAGTCTGAGCAGGTCGTGTCACTGGCTCCGCATTCGTAGATTGGCCTTCCGTTACAGGATGGACAGCCGATGCCTTTGATGAGATCCCGATACTCGCTGGGATCCATATCTCCACCGTGACGTGCACCGTAGGCATCCCATGGCTCGCCGCAATTTCTGCACGTAATATCCATGTTACCTCACCCTGTATCCATGGTAGTTAGCCCATGCTAGCAACTCTTTCTTGAGCTGCTTCTGCTCGGGCGTCTGGGCCTTGGCGTTGCTGAAGAAGTAGAGAACCTGTGTCTTCAACCCCTCTTCAGGGGTTGCCCCGAACTGGTAGGCTGTGTTCTCAGCATCCTTCATGGCGTCGAAGTAGCTTTTGGCGTAGGGATTCATCTTGAACCCCGCTTTCAGGATCATCTCTTGTATCTGTTCTGCATTATGTATCTCGGTTACTTCCATTGTATTTTCACCCGTTCATTGTTTCTGGGGCCGGGTGCTCAGTGTCGAACTGAGTCATGGCTTTCACTATGGCCGGCGATATCTGCAGATTGCTAGGTTCCTCATCCTCTACGGGGCTTAGCCATCCCTCTGCGACGAGCTGGACTATCTGATCATGCGCCTTCACGACATCCTCGGACTCATTGCTTCGATAGTAACCGAAGCTGGTGGCGCCGCCCTCTATAGTTGTGACTCTTTCCTCGTTTTCAATCTTGAATATCATGGTTTCGTATTTCCAAGGGATGTCGAGTAGATGATCGGCTAGTACTAGGAAGATGCTCACAATGTCATCGGGCTCAGGGTTCCTGACAAGTTGGACAGTATCAATCTCCCACTTCTCCCCATCTATCTCGACGTAATGATGCCTCAATGCCCTTGAATGTAAGTCCGTGTCCTCAGTTATCTTTGCCAACATATTACTCCTCGAAGGGTTGTTGCTTCTCCTCGAGCTCCTGGATAGCCTTCTCCTGTTTAAGCCACCACACACGGAGCTTGTAGCACTCGCCGCTGCAGATTAATTTGCGGCACTCCCTGCAAACCGGAGGCTCATACGGATCCTCGGGACTGCCGCCTACGCCTACGCCAAATCTATGTGTGAAGCTCATCTTTCTTTACCTCTGACGATTTTGAACCACCATTTGAACAGGGGTAGCATTACGATTAGCCATGTAAGCCAGTCCATTATTGTCTGTCCTCTTCCTCGTCGTCCATGGCGCCTGTGTACTCCATTATAAGGGCGTCCTCAACCAGCTCATCATCATCTTTCTTCTTCCGCCTCTGCTTCCTCTCGGCTGCCTTCTTCTTGGCCTCCCACTTCTCCCTGTACTCAGGATCGCGGAAAGGATTGAAAAGAAGGTTGTAGATGGTGAGGATCACGCAGATTATGAGGATGACCAGTAGAGTCGCCTCATCCGTAGGGTTCATCTATGCTCACTCGTACATCGGGTCGTGGAACTGTAACTTCCACTCGTTTACGCATCCGTGGCAGACGTCACCGCCTATGCCTAGCTTAGCGTAGTCGCATTCCTCGCAGCTGTTCGGATTCGGGTCCAGCTCGTATAGCAGCAGGACAGGAGCCTCGATCTCGCCCTTGCGGAGAGCCTTCAGCTCCTCTAACGCGTCCCGGGTTAGCTGTTCCTCTATGGGTAGGTCTTCCTCGCAGCTGCACTCAATGCCGTCGTTGTAAGCCAGTGGGTATTCTTTCCTTCGCAGAATTTGTTGCTCCATTTAGACCACCTCGCCCCTGAGGGTAGTGAACCCTCTCACCGCTCTCTGCATGCAGGCTTGTTCTAACGCCGTGCCTCAAGGGTGTGCGTGAGGCTTGCGTGTTCTAAAACCGTGCACGTTGCAGGCGGCAGGGGCCACGCATGGTGTCTTGTTTTACACTGTCCATGTGTTCAGATATAGGATTAGATGCAGTAGCTGGTAGATGCTGTACTCCAACAGTATAATCGCTGCCAGTGCTATTATCACATCTATTTTCTGTTTCAGAGTCATCAAATCGGATCCTTCAGAAGTTTATCGATGATGTCAATGACCTTTTGTAAATGCTCCAGCAGTATAGGGTATTTCTCAATCTCCTCTACTACGAGGACCCTGATCTCCTCCAGCTTGCTTCTGTCAGCTATCAGCACAAGGTCTCTGATGTGGCGAACTTTCTTCTCGATCTCTGACATATGATCTCCTCACTAGGTATAAAAAAAAGGAGGGGTAAGTGTTAAGCAACCCGTCACCCTATCACTTGATAGGTGTGGTGACGTTAATGCTGAACTTGTTCGAGGGGTTGTCAATCATGGGCATGAAGCCGCCAGTCGTAGCCAGTATCTTGGTTTTACCCGAGTTACTGAGCTTGGGGCTGTCCTGCACAGGCCAGCGTATTACTACGTGACCTTCCATGACTTTCGCACCAACGAAGTCTAGGTCTCCCATTGCGCAGTTACATCTCCTTTTTCGGCCCGTTTACCTCTCACCACTCAAATCTGCGTGGTTTGAGGTTCAAGGGTAACGGTTCCGAAACACCTCTCCCGCTTCTCCTAGAACTATGCTCCGCGGAAGATCGCCTGCCAAGAAAGCGCCGACGCCCCGACCTAGTAAGATTGCCTATGTCTAACCAAGGCGTGCGTCGGCATTAATCATTGGCGTCCTAGGTTTATTTAGCTTTGGTACCCGAGGGTGGAGTCGAACCACCTTTTTGATATGAGGACTATCAACACTCGCAACGGTGTCTTTTGCCTCATCTTGCGATATCTCACAGCTGTGCCGACCTACAGCCTTCCTCACCGCGAATTGGGTCGACTGTAGACTGCTGCTCGGGCTCGCGTGTCATCTGCCCTTACTGGCTTTGGGTTTGTCTCCTCTATATGGGTTCGGTGGCATGTCGTTAGTGAATCCTGCCTCCTCGGGCAGCCATTTCTCTCCACATTCTATGCAGATGTAGTAAGGGCCCTTCCGCTTCAGATCGCCGCCACAATATACACACACATTAGCGGGCCATGTGGCTTTCATCGTCATCAGCTCAGCGCTCCTTCAACACAAGGTTGTAGCTATGCAGAGTAATGGTTTTTGGTCTCGGGCGTTGTCTGCGAGGTGCCTTCTCCAGCTTCCGATAAGCCTCGAACTCGGCGTCCTGCTCATGCCTCTCAGCGTGCAGGGTCACCGTGATCGGGGGCTTATCCTCGTGAAACCATCTCCGTTTATGCGGAAACGGCACCCGGATTCTCTCAACCGGATCGGTTAAGCCGGGGTTAGGCACCTGGCGCACTCTTGGTTTCTTCTTCGGCGGTCCGTAGACCAGCTTCAGCCAGCTCTCATGCAGTTTATCCATGTCTATGCACCTAAGTCAAAGCGATTGACGGGCAGAATCCACATAGTGTGCAGCGTGTAGTTACACCTTGAACAGTGTACCTCAACGCACTCACCGTCAGGGTCCTGCCCAAAGTAAACAGGCACTCTGCCTTCGGAGCATTTGCATGTGTAGTGTTTCCGTGAGAGAAGCTTCTCCAGTCCGCGAGCCCGCCAGTATCTCAAGATAGGCTCGCTCATGCTCATTTGTTTCACTTTCTGATCTTCTTCTGGTTGGCGCTAACTGCCTGTTGTAGTGAGCTGATAAACTCCCTGACCATGCTAGGAGAGACATCACTCAGCTCCTTGTCGGCCAGCTTAATAACCATCAGATGGTTACTCGACTGAGTGCCTACCCAGGCCTCGACCTCATCATCACCATGGATATCCATGATGCTGATACCGAAGCCTGTGTGTGGCAATATTTTTGTGTCTAGCAATTTCACTCGCCCACGCGTTCAGGGCGATCCAGTTATGAGGCTGGTATGGCTAGCTTTGAGAGCAGGATTTCAAACCATGTAGACAGGTACTCTGAAAGCCTTCCCAGCCACCCAGATGGGCACAAGTTCTCCCAATCGGGGTAGCTGAACTTGCATTGAAAGCCCTCTATTCTCCACATGCCTTTCGGGAAGTCGAAAAACTTGCATTGGCAGTCAAATCTCTCTGACCACTCCTCCCCGAGGAACTTGTGGAACATGCCATGCATTACCTCATGGCATATGATGGCCTCAATGTACCTCGTCACTAGTCGGGGGTGTCTGGTTTTACCTACGCCAATAACGCCAGTAAGATATTCATACCACATGCAGCCATCCACAAACTCCTCATCGCCTATGGTGAATGGCACGGATGCGAAGTCAAGATGCTTCACTGGCTTGTAAGGGGGGTTACGGGGCTCAAATTTAAATGCTTCAATATACTCAAACCTGAGCCCGTGGCGTCTTGCGAAAGCTTTTCCTTTCACCCCTTTCCACCAAGGGGTCAATGTTTACTCGCCCACGCATTTAGGGCGATCCAGTTGTGACGCTGGACGCTGGTTAGCGGTATTTGCGTAGGTGTTCCTTCCACGCTTCAAAATCTGGGTCGTGGAAGGAA
>Ga0307380_10013653_pt1 | contig 10017 bp, 8 predicted proteins | sample UN3MG_FD_202239 | JGI IMG/M metagenome (GOLD analysis project Ga0307380, IMG submission 202239) | Soil microbial communities from Risofladan, Vaasa, Finland - UN-3 | ecosystem: Environmental > Terrestrial > Soil > Coastal area > Acid sulfate soil | place: Finland: Risofladan, Vaasa | collected...
GCATAGCTTAGCTCCTGGTAAGTGGTCTCAGGAGATATTAACCAAGCTGTGCCCTTCTTACAAGTCGCCAGAAGCTCTATTGTGATCTACTGAGAATATGGTCAAGCAGATCATAGACCATGTGGTTCAAGATGGGTCGGGAGACCAGAAATGAAACTGGAACGCATTACTCTGGAGAACTTTCGTCAATACTATGGCCGTCAGCGGCTCATCTTCTCCAAAGACTCGCAGCAGAACGTGACCGTCATCCACGGTGTGAACGGGGCCGGTAAGACGTCACTGTTCCTGGCCGTCAATTGGTGCCTGTATGGCAGCGAGGGAGCAACCAACGTCGGCGAGTTGGTCAGTAAAGAGGCGGTCAGCCGGGCCCGGAATGAAGAGGTCGTTCGAACAACGGTCGAACTGACTTTCACGCACGATGGTGAGCGGTATCTGGCTTCGCGCCGTCTCGAAAGTGTAAAGCAGGCGGATGTTTCTATATCCGTCAGCGGCACAGACGATTTCACTATGATGCGTACCCGATGGGATGGCCAGGCAGAGCGGGTAAACAACCCCATTGGTACCATGAATGCTATTCTCCCGAGCAACGTGCGCACCTATTTTCTGTTTGATGGCGAGAAAATCGACAACTTTGCCAAGCCAGAGGCCAGTGACGAAGTCCGATATGCCATCTACAACGTGCTCAAACTGGAAGTGCTGACGCGGGGGCGGAAGCACCTCGAAGATGTGGCTGCCGAGTATCGGCGGGAATTGAAGAGCGTCTCCAGCGGAGAGTTGCGGGACTTGATCGAGCAGGAAGAGAGGGCTCGGGCTGAGAAAGAACAAGTGCTAGCGCGTAAAGAGGCACTGGAGCGTGAAATCGAATCCGCCCGTCACCAGATAACCGACATTGATCAACGGCTGCGGGAGATGCAGAACGCCCGTGCATTGCAGCAGCAACGTGAGCGCCTTGAACGCGATATCAAGCAGCGCCGGGTGGAGATGGATAGGCTGGTGAACGATATCAGAGATACGGCTACGGGTGGATTTGTGATTCTCGGCCAACCAGCAATCGAACGCGCTTTAGCCATTCTCGATGAGAAACGAGAGCGAGGCGAGATCCCTAGCAACATCCGCCAGCAATTCATCCAGGATCTGCTAGACCGGATGCGCTGTATCTGCGGCCGTCCTTTTGAACCGGGTAGCCTTGAGCATCAGCAGTTGCTGACCTTGATGAACAGCAGCCTGCCTGGTTCACTGGAAGACGATGTACTGAATACGAGCGCTGCCCTGCGCCCCTTCGCTGAGCGTGCCCAGATGCTCAAGGACAGTTTGGATGGAGCCATGCGCCGGCGTGCAGAACTCCTGGATTTCATTCAAACACTCGAGGAGGAACTGGACGACGTAAGCCGCCAACTCAAAGGTTCACCTCAAGAGGAGATCAGCCGGCTGGAGAAGCAACGTCAAGACTTCAGGGCGGATATCGAGAGTTACCGGTTGGAACAGGGCAACCTGGACACCCGCCTTGAGACACTCGGTAAAGAGATTGCCCGGTTGGAGAAACAGATTGAGAGAGCAAGAAAGGACGAGAGCAAACAGCATCTGCTAACGCGTAGGGCGAACCTGGCCCAACGTGCTGCCGATGCTATCGGGGAAATGTATCAAGTTTTCGCCGATGACATGCGTCAGCGTATCGAAGCCAGAACCAAAGAGATTTTCAAGTCCCTGGTCTGGAAGGACAGTCATTTTCAGGATATCTGCCTGGGACCAGACTACCGATTGGAAGTGATTGACCGCTACGGTCTACCAGCTCGTCCCGAACTCTCGGCTGGAGAGCGCCAGGTCCTCAGTCTGTCCTTCATCACGGCTATGTCACGGGTCAGCGAAGAGGAAGCGCCGTTGGTAATGGATACACCATTTGGCCGCCTCTCATCTCATCACCGCAACAGCATTACAGAGCATTTGCCAGAACTGGCCGACCAACTGGTGCTTTTCGTGACCGACGAGGAATTGCGCGACCAGGCCCGCCAGAACCTGGAGCCGCGCATTGGTGCTGAGTATCGCCTGGAATTCGATCGCGGGACCAGTTGTACTGAGATCGTGGAAGTGAGGTGATTATGGCCGAAATCACAACCGGCCGGGACACGGTCGTCATTGACGAAGCCGCACACGAGATTTACAGGCGACTGACCGAGGGAAATGACCCGGTCAGCGTGCCCTTCCGCACGATGAAAGACGTCTTTATGTGGGCAGCGTGCCTGGGCTATCGGCATGGCGAGCGGCGGCCATTGACTGGCAAACGGGTGACGATCTTTCGCTGGGCACAGTTCACGCCCCAGGTAGATATCCCTCTGCTCAAGGCACTGGCAATCGCAGATGGCAGCGACGCGAACGTATTGCTCAGCCAGGATGAGATTCTGTCCATCGCTGAAGAGTATGCTAATGCTGGCATCCACGAGTTGCATGCTGGCGTGTTGGATGAGTATGGACAGCCCTTGTGGAATCTGATAGAAGTGATCCACAATACTACTACTCAGGAAGGAGGTGGCAGATATGGCTAAGAAGTCCTCACTGACCCTACGAGCGCAAATGATAGAAGATCGGATCAGCAATATAGCCGATGGTCTCAACATAGATATGGACATAGCGTTCCTACGGTATGTATATGCGATTCTGTTTAATTCGAGGTATGATGACCCAAACCTCGAGTCAGACATTGTCGAAGGCGGAGATGATAAGCAGTTCGATATCATCCACATTGAGGAGGAGCCAGACCAAGCCGTTATTCATCTAGTGCAGGTGAAGAATTCTCCGAAGTTCCGCGGAACGCCAGTGGTTAGAATGCGCGATGGACTCAATTGGGTCTTTAAGAAGCCTGAGAAGAAGTATAAGGATCTTCCGAACATTGACCTCTCAATGAAAATTGGAGAGATCCGAGAGCTGGTAGGGGGCCCTTTCGGGCATCGTAAGTTGAGTGTGAAAGTCTACTACGTAGCCAAGGGTAACACTTCCAGCTTATCACCTGATTTTAGGCGAGAAGTAAGCGAAACTGTCGATGAGTATCATAGCGAGTTTGGGGCTTTCGAGTTTAGCGTTTGGGGAATCAACGAGCTTATTAACAAAGAATACGAACTGGAAGAAATATCACGCAAAATTGCAGCAGATCTACCTATATTGTGGGATGTGAACGTGCGTTCGTTTATGGAGTTTCAAGCTGGTGATATCAGAGCCGCCATTTGTTCAGTTCGAGGCACAAGTCTTGCCGAGCTGGTTGATGAACACCCTAAAGCAATCTTTGATGAAGACGTGCGTACTTTTCTTGGCATCAAAAGGAAAGTCAACAATGAAATATTCAAGACATCCATAGATCCAGAGCAGGCTCCATACTTCTGGTTCTACAACAATGGCATCACGGTTACCTGCGACAGATTTGAGGTGATCTATAGCGTTACAGAACCATTTGTTCGACTAGAAGGAGTGCAGATTGTCAATGGTTGCCAGACATCGATGGCACTTGTACATGCACTAAGGCAAGGAGAACTGCATCCAAGCGTTTATCTGTTGCTTAAAGTCTTTGAAACTCGTGATCCGGCTTTTGTTGATAAGATCACTCTAACTACCAATAGCCAAAATGCTGTTTCTAGTCGAGACCTCCGCTCAAACGATATACGCCAGCGGGACTTGGCCAAACTCTTCCAACAAAGAGGATATTATTATGAACGGAAACCCAGAGAATTCAATGACCTAAGCTCATTTGAGAGGCGTAAGGTGATATCCAACGAAAAAACGGGGCAAGCGCACATAGCTGTAGTTCAGCACAAGCCAGCTACAGCGATGGCACAAAAATCTGAGATCTGGTCAGAGTATTATGATGATATATTCGGAGCTAGAGTTGAGGAATTATTGACCGCTTATCTTCTCTACAGCTACTGCCTCAACAAGCACAAACAAGCGCGAAAACAGGGCGTCGAGGGACTGGAGGGAGCAGTTGCCAAGTATGGGCACTTTCATATTGCACGGATTATTGGGAGTTACCAGCTCGGCGAGGATTGGCACTTATGCCAAGAAGAACAGTTGGTCAGATTTGCTGAACAGATCACAGATAATCCTTCTCTTCTCACAAGTAACTATCAGAAGGCTCTGGAAGAGTTGGAACGTATAGTAAAACAAATGACAGGCGATGATTTATCCGGAGTGATAAACGTCTTTAAATCGAGTGGAATAGAAGATAAATTAGACCATCTATTTATGTGATTGCAGTTGCCTCAGATGTCGTACAGCAATAGTCAACTGCTCAACAGCAAAATCGATATCGGTTTCCGTGTTCTCATGTCCTAACCCCAACCGTACAGAGCAATATGCTCGCTCATCATCGTGATTCAGGGCTAGAATGACGTGAGATGGTTCCACTGTGGTCGTGGTGCATGCTGAGCCGGTGGACAAGGCTACGTCATCCTTGAGTTGCATCAGCAGCGCACGGCTTTCTATCCCTGGAATCGCAATATTCAGGTTGTGCGGCAGGCGCTGAGTAGGGTGACCGTTCAGTTGCACATTGTCTAACCTGGCCCAGATGCCGCCCCACAGCCGATCGCGCAGCCCTCGAAGCCGTTGTCCTTCAGCCTCCATTTCTTGCCCCGCAATCTCCAGCGCCTTGCCCAGTCCCACTATTCCTGGCACATTCAATGTGCCGGAACGCAATCCGCGTTCGTGGCCGCCCCCATGCATCTGCGGTGCAAGCCGCACGCGAGGGTGGCGTTTGCGCACGTACAAAGCGCCAATACCTTTAGGACCGTATATCTTGTGACCCGACATTGAGAGCAGGTCAACGTTCATCGCCTCCACGTCTACCGGCACGTGCCCCACGGCCTGGGCCGCATCCGTGTGGAAGAATACCTCATGTTCGCGGGCGATCCGCCCGATCTCGGCGACAGGAGCCAGAGTGCCGATTTCGTTGTTGGCCGCCATGATGGAGATAAGCACAGTCTGTGGTGTGATAGCCTTGCGTACGCTACCCGGGTCCACCAGTCCATATTGGTCCACCGGCAAATAGGTCACCCGCCAGCCTTTGCGCTCCAGATAGTGGCAAGGGTCTAGCACCGCCTTGTGCTCCGTTACACAGGTAATGATGTGGTTGCCACGGTCGGCACATTGCTCGGCCACGCCGAGGATGGCCAGGTTGTCCGCTTCCGTCGCGCCACTGGTGAAGATGATCTCGTCAGGCTGAGCGTTGATCAACTGCGCTACTTGCTGGCGGGCATTTTCGACGGCGTGTGCGGCCTCGGCTCCATACTCGTGGTCCACACTGGCTGCATTCCCGAACACCTGGCTGAAATAGGGCAACATGGCCTCCAGCACTCGTGGGTCTACCGGCGTGGTGGCATGGTGGTCCATATAGACCGGGCGACGAGAAAGACCATCGCTATTGCCCATTAGGTCCCTCGTTGTTGAGATGCTGGACATTGCTCCGTCGCTGTGCTTCCGCCATCATGTCCGCCAGGTCTTCCAGATTCTTGAGGCGTTGGTAGAGCAGCAGAACGCCTCGACTTAGGTGCGCCTTGAACTGGACTTCCAGGTCGGCCTCTAGGTCCAACCCATCTTGAACGAGACGCTCGCGTAACAGGGAAAAGAAAAGCAGGTCCCACTGACCAGTCAGGGTATACCGGTTGAACTCACGGGCCTGCCCATCGCCGTACAGTTGTGGATCGGGAACGCCTGGTTCAGCCAGCGAGAGGCAAAAACCCAGGCGGCAAAGCAGGTTAGGCGTCAGGCCAGTACGCGCCTTCAGATTGCGCAGGCGCATGTCTACCGCCTCGCCCACATAGATGCGGTTAAGGGGCATTGGCTGTCTCCTCCCCTTCCGCTGGTATATCATCGAGCGGGACCAATATGGATGGATTCAGCACGTACTCTTCGGGCCCCTCAAGGCCTACTGTGGCGATGCTGTCATAACCAGCCTGTCGCACTAGGCGAGTCCACTCTTCTGACCAGATGTCATAGATTTGCCAACCGGCGCGTAGCGCACCCCCAATATCCAGAACACTGGCGTCAAGGAGACGCTCCGACTCGGCAACACCTTGCCAGTTGTAGTCATTGGTTGCCGGGTTAACCAGCACAAGCCGCCTGGCGGCCGAGGGCAGCAGGGTCTTTCTGAGCCGAGCATGGAGACCTCTGGTATAAGCAGCGGCGTGTTCTAAGTCAGTTGTCCAGGTCTGACCATAACCACCGTGAATGTCGAGGCCTATAGCGCCCGGCACTTCACCCCGGTAGAGAACAACGCCGTCGGGCCCAGGATCAACAGCAGGTGTCATGTGTAACCACTGTCTCCTCACCCTGGGGGTCATAATCCAGTCGGTAGGCACGGGCCAGGTAGGGTTTCACCTGGGCCAACAGCCCGCTGTCCAACTCGGTGCCAGTGACAAAGAGCACGACTTGGTCGCTCACTGCCGGGATGTAATCATGCATCAGATGCTCGCGATGGACCTCGTCCAGGCGGGCCAATGGCGTGTCCACCACCAGTGGCAGCTTGCGTCCGCTCACCTGTCGCAAGGCCCACAATAGCGAAAGTGCATAGAGTTGCCGTTCGCCAACCGAGAGGTCATCCAGGCTCAATACGTGACCGTCGGCACCCTGAAGCAGCACACGGAAGTCATCAGGGTTAATATGAACCGCTGCCAATAAGCGTTCCTTGCGACAGATGGCGTTGAAAGCGGCCACCAACGCCTTCTCCAGTGCTGCCAATCGCTGGCGAGTTAGGGCATCCTGGTAAGCGCGCAGGACCAACTTGCTCTGTTCGGCCAATGCCAGTTGTCGTTCGTTGGCCTGAATAGTTGCCAGCTGTTCGGCCGCTCGCTGGCGTTGTCGGGCTTGTTCGTCGTGCTGGAACCGCAATGCGCCGATTTGCTCATCCAGCGATCTACGCTGTTGCCTTACTTCAGCCAGGGCTGCCTCCAGGCGCATGATTTCTGCATGGATCGGTGCCAACAGCTCGTCATCGGGCGCTCGCTGCAGGTCTATTTCGATGCGGCTGCGCTCAGCCCGCAGTTCCCGCAGCCGCTGGCCTAGCACCTGCACCTGCTCGGGTACGGCATGTAGGGCCTGGGCAATCCATTTCTGTAACTGTTCGTGCTCTGGCTGGGCCAGGCGGTGGATAAGAGACTCTCGGTCGGTCACGTAGAATGCGCCTGGCTCTCGCAATCTATGAACAATTCGCCTGGACAGGGCCTGGCGCGCATCAAGGGGCACGTCCAGCCCTTGCCACAGGTCATCACCTTGCAGGACCGATTCGATGTTATTGGCCCGCTCTTGCCAAAACTCTGCGGCAATCTGCCAGCGCTGTGACTCGACTTCCCGGTTGAGCCGTTGACTCAGAGCCTGACACAGCTCAGGCACCAGGGCAAAGGGCATTAGACCGGCGCCCAATTCACGCAGTTCCTCTGACATTTTCTCGATTTCTTGCTGTATTTCCGCGAGCCGTTTTTGCAGAACGGGGCGACGAGCCGCGTAGGCACCCCCCTCGGCTGCCAACCTGTGCTCCTGTTGTAGTAGGTCCGCCTCAAGATCAGTCCGTACAGTATCCAATGCTTCAGCCGCTGCCTGCAGTTGAGTTAGTTGGGCTTCCAGGGCACCCAGGGTGGCCTGATGTTGTGATATCTCTGCATGCAGGCGCTCTGTTTTCTGACCTCCCCCTCGACGCAGGGTATAGTACTCCAAGTCTGCTTGCAGACGTTCCACCAGGTCCAACCCCAGCAAGCGGCCCAATGTTTGACTCAGTAGCCTATCATGCTGCCCCGGATTAGTGAGAGTGTCCAACTGCTCGGCGTCGAAAAAGCAGAGAGAAACCGTACCAGGCGGTACCAGGTCGTTCAGCCATGCCTGATAATCTGCAGGATCCACGTCAGGCGGCTTGCCATCCTGCGACACAGCCAGCGTTTCCAGTACGCTACGACCATTGCGTCGCCAGTTCCGTTTCACCTGGATACACAGCGGCCGCCCCGAATGGACGTAGCGGAAACTGAGTGTCACGCCTCCTGTCTCACTGACGTTAGTGGCGTCATCTGTACTGTAGCGATGCAGACGGCTCAGCAGAAAGTCGTCGTAGGCCTGACGGCTTACCCGGTCACCCAAAGCCAGCGAACCGTGCAGAGCCAGCATGAGCGCCTGGAAAAGTGTGCTCTTGCCAGTTCCATTGTGACCGCTGATGACGGTCAGGTGGCGATAGGTGCCATCCGGTTGGAGCACGGGTTCCAGGTTGAAATCATGCAGGTCTCGGAAGACACCCCAATTATGGATAGTGAGGTTCAGCAAACGCATAATTTACGTCAATTGTAACGGTAGTTGTATAATCTCCGCATCGCTGCGCCATTCGCGGGCCAGCTCAGCGGCCAACGCCTTATGGATCCCGGCGCGGCGGGCCATGCCACTTGAGCGGCGTTCTGCCTCTATCATCCTGGCGATCAAGTCAAATGGCACATCAAATTCTCTACAGATACTAGATAGCAATGCTTTGTGCTCAGCGTCGAAAGGAACATCGTCATCGGCAGGCCAGTCCAGGTCGTGCCCGTTGACCTGGCGGAAGATTCGTGGCGCCGAATCCTCCCAGTCTTGACGCTCGGTACGCCAGATACGGCGAATCTCAAGCAATTCATCTTCGGAGATCAGTGTTACGTGGGGATTAGAGCTATCTCGACATATAGCCTGCTGAATCTGTAACACCTTCTCCAACATCTGCTTGCTGACTTCTGGCTTATAAGTACGTGCAGCCAGTGTGCCATCTTTCTTCATTATGACTCGGCCATCGCGGCCTCGGGTATCGCGGAATTCATGCTTGCGTTCCGGGTCAGTAGTGACAGCCAGCCACTCCCGGAATTCCAATAATGGTGCCATCCACTCTTCACCGCTATCAATCAGCGCTTCCATTGAGGAGTCCCGCTCTGCCACAGTACAGACCCAACAACCAAAACGGCTGTTGCCACAGGATGGTGTGAATGTGTCAATGACGAGTGGACATTCACCGGCATTGGCACTACGGTAGAGCGCCGCCAGGTCCCGGTTGTTGCTGCCCCACGGTGAGGGTACTTGCAGCAGGTATGTCCACACGTCCTCGACTGAAAAATCGGCAATGGGCGCATAGACGTAGGCACCCCGCAGTAAAGCATGACGGCGCAACAGGTGACCTTCCACCTGATACGTATTCATCAACTGCATACGCGTCGCACTTTCTGACTTGCGCAAACCCAGCACCATGATCACTTCGCCATACTGAGTCACTTTCTCCTCAATGAAGCGATTGGCAGGCTTTATCTTTAGACGATCAGTACACCACCGGAAACGAGCAGTGGGGGCCGGATAACCACGACCAATCAGGTTTACCCAGAAACTGTCGTTGAGGGTAGGAACCACCTTCTCAGCCTGGAAGGGCATGTTTGTCGCCTGGGCTGTTTCGTTGATGCGACGTAAGGTATCATTGATGTAATCCACAATGACGGGTGTCTCTACTCCAGTGTCCGATGCAATCACGAAGACCTGTTTTCGCCGCTCGATCGCGGGTAAGCTTTCTATGGCTTTCCAGACCAATTGCAGAACTGCAGTTGAGTCTTTGCCGCCACTGTAGCCGATTACCCAGGGTTGAGGGTAACGCCGGTAGACGTCGCAGATCTCGTCATAGATGTCCTTGATGGTACGATACTCGAAAACAGATTTCCCGTTTGGGATCCTGTTAGCCATGTTGTCCTCGTTCCCGGTCTATTTCAAGATGCCCCTGAAACGCTTCCTCTAGTTTCTGTTCCTCGGGCGTCAGCTCCAGCCCCAGGACTTGCTTGAGCAAGTTCGCTGTTAGCCGCACGTTCTGGCGGGCTTTGCTCATCTGGCCACCACTCATCGCTCGCCCTTCCCACAATCGGGTATTACTACGGGACCAGTCAACTTCACGTAAGAGCTGCAATCGTTGCGGCCAATCGTCCGGATATGCCTGCAATAGCGCACGTCCGGCAATACCTAGTGCATGCAGTGATACTGCATGTACGTGAACATAGTCACGGC
>Ga0307380_10013654_pt1 | contig 10015 bp, 10 predicted proteins | sample UN3MG_FD_202239 | JGI IMG/M metagenome (GOLD analysis project Ga0307380, IMG submission 202239) | Soil microbial communities from Risofladan, Vaasa, Finland - UN-3 | ecosystem: Environmental > Terrestrial > Soil > Coastal area > Acid sulfate soil | place: Finland: Risofladan, Vaasa | collected...
GGGCCGCCTACGCGGAAGGGGAAGGGCTCCTGGGCGCATACGTCTCCACCCTTTTTTTGACCCTCACCAACCCCATGACCATTCTGGCATTCACGGCCGTTTTCGCCGGGCTGGGGATCGGGAGTGCCACAGGAGGCTACCGGGCGGCGGCTCTGCTGGTGCTGGGGGTGTTCAGCGGCTCGGCTGCGTGGTGGCTCATTCTGAGCGGGGGTGTGAGCCTTTTCCGGTCCAAGTTCACTCCGCGGGCCCTCGGGTGGATCAACAAGGCGGCCGGGATGGTCATCCTGGGGTTCGGCGTTCTGGCCATCCTCAGTCTCGGAAGGTGATGGCGGACATCCCATAGCTGCGCAAGAATCGCGCCCTTGGCGATCTGATCAGGCAGCCAGCACTCCCGCAGAGGGACGATGGGTTAACAGGGAGTTCGAACTTGAGAGGGCTGCTTCGGGTGCGCCATGCACTGTTCGCGGAAGTCAGGTGTTCGAGAGGAAAGCGTTGTGCCTGCGCCAGTGGTCATCGTGGAGTATGACCCTCGGTGGCCAACGTTGTACGAGGAAGAAAGAGATCGCATCCTGAGAGCCGTTGGCGACTTGGTCATCGCCGTCGAACACGTGGGCAGCACTGCGGTGCCCAATCTGGGCGGAAAGCCCATCATCGACATTTTGGCGGGGGTGCTCCGCCTGGAGGATGCGGAGCGGTGCGTCGAGCCGCTTGAAGGGATTGGGTATGAGTACGTTCCTGAATACAATGATATCATCCCGGAGCGGCGCTACTTGCATAAAGGTCCCGCTGAAGCTCGCACGTACCACCTGCACGTGGTGGAGCACACGAGCGACTTCTGGAGAAAGCATCTCCTGTTTCGGGACTGGCTGCGGTTGCACCCTGAAGACGCAGAGGAGTACTACCAACTGAAGAGGGAACTGGCTGCCAGGTTCGGCCGGGACCGCGAAGGCTACACCGACGCCAAGACCGGCTTCATCGAATCCATAATCGCCAGCGCGCGAACCACTCAGCGCTCTGGGCCTGAACTCTCAGGAGCGGGCGGGCAATGAGGCCATGGCGGCTGAAGTGATTGGAGGCTGAATGGAGGGTCCACCGGCGGAAAGGTTGACCAAAGATGCCAAAGGGGAGTTGGTGCAGGCGATGGCGGGGGCATTTGCACAACACCCCATGGTGCCTGCCCTGGGAGGGACAGCCCAGGATACCGGAGCACTGGTGAGGGCGCTGGTTGACTTCCATTGGGGCATGAAGAGCCTGCTGCTGTGCGGCATCAGGACGGATGAAGGATTGGTCTGCGGATCGCTCTCCATCGATGCTCGGGAAGACCCGTCGCTGGTGGCCCTGGCACGACTGGCGTGGATTGTGACGCGGACGGCGGGCCGGAGAGCCCTTGGGCCTCTACTGGATGTTGAGCGGCATAAGCCTCTGCTCAAGGAACGTCACCTGGAAATAGTGATCCTGGCGACGGTGCCCTCATCCCAGCGCCAGGGGTTCGGTCGCGGCCTTCTCCACTTCCTGTACAGGCAAGCCGTGCGGGAAGGATATGGCGGCATTCTGCTCGTAACCGATCGCGACACCCCCGCCTTCGGTCTGTATCGTAGCGAGGGCTTCGAGATTGAACGGAAGTTCGAGGTGGCCGAGCAGCGGCTTTGCTGGATGCGGCGTGTTATCTGAAAAAGGGGTGGGCGGTCGAACGGGTCAGCAGCATCGAAAAGGCGCGGGGACACAAGGGTGAATTTGCGTAGGCTCGAACTGGTGCAGGTTGAGGATAGGGAGCGATGGAACGAGGCGGTCGCCCGGCTGCCCTGTGCCCACGTGCTTCAGTCATACGAATGGGGGGTGTTCAAGAGTCGTCACGGCTGGCAGCCTTCTCGGCTGCTGTTCCTGAGAGGCACTGAACCCGTGGCTGCAGCGTCCCTCTTGATGCGTCGACCGCCCGGCGTACCGTGGGGTGTGATGTATGTCCCGAAAGGTCCGGCCCTGGACTATGACGATTGGGGCCTGGTAGGGGAGGTGCTCACCAGATTGCAGGAGATAGCCAGGGAGCAGAGGGCCATCTTCGTGAAGATTGACCCGGACATATCGGCGGAGAGGAGCGACGTCGCGCGGTTGATCGAGCAGCGCGGCTGGCGAGCTTCCAGCGAGCAGGTTCAGTACCGCAGTACCCTGCTCGTCGATCTGCGGCGGCCGGAGGAACAGATGCTGTCGGCGATGAAGGAGAAGTGGCGGTACAACGTTCGCCTGGCGGGCAGGAGAGGCGTCGAAGTGCACCTGGGGGCGATGGACGAACTGCCGCTCTTGTACGAGATGTACAGGACCACCAGCGCGCGAGACGACTTCATCATTCGCCCCTACTCCTACTACGCCGATGCGTGGCGCACATTGGTGGGTCAGGGACTGGCGCAGCTCTTCCTGGCTCGCCACGGAGAGGAGGTGCTGGCCGGTCTTCTGCTCTTCCATTTTGGCGACAGGGCCTGGTACATGTACGGCGCCTCTACCGACCAGCACCGCAATCTAATGCCCAACCATCTGCTGCAGTGGGAGGCCATGAAGTGGGCCAAGGCGGAGGGGTATTCCTTCTACGACATGTGGGGCGCTCCCGACGTGCTGGATGAGAGCGCCCCCATGTGGGGGGTGTATCGGTTCAAGGCCGGCTTCGGGGGGGAGTTTACATCCAGTGTGGGGGCTTTCGACTATCCCGTTTCACGGGCTCTCTACTGGGCATACACCGTGGCCATGCCGAGATTCCTCCGTCTGCTGCGTTGGCGTCACCGCCGCGCGTGGAGAAGTGGTACTTGGGAAGAGGCAGCGGGCGACGACTGACCCCGCGGGCGCGTTTTACGGGGATTTTACAGATGGGCAACGGCTGGCTTACTCCGCATCCCGATAATAGAGACTGAGCCGAGAGGCAACAACTGGACATCGGGAGGCGAGAGCAGATGAAACGCAGGACTAGGTTGCTGGTAGGTTTGATACTGGTAGGCATGCTGTTGACCGGCACCGGGACCGCCTGGGCCGAGGAGCCAGCGGCACGGGCTGCTCTGCGGGGACAGGTCACAGCCATCGAGGGTGGTACTCTGCTGGTCACCACTCCGTCGGGCGAACAGCAGAGGGTCGTCACCGGCGAGGCTACCCGCTTTCGGATTGGGGGGACGAGGGACCCGTCCCTTGTTGACATCGACGTGGGTGACTACGTCGGCGCGTGGGGCGAGAGGAACGAGGACGGTGACCTGGTGGCGTCGGTGGTGATCGTGGTGCCGGCGGAACTGGCACAGCGCAGGTTTGTGGTGCAGGGGCAGGTGCTGGCCATAGAGGGGCTCACCATCGCCGTAGACACCGGCCAGGGGGAGCGCTTGGTGGTGACCGATGAATCCACACGCTTCGTGATTCCCGGCGTGGAGGAACCTGGGATAGAAAACGTCTCGGTTGGTGATCCCGTGCTGGCCCTGGGCAAGCCGGATGACGAGGGTAACCTGATGGCCCGCGTGGTGGCCGTCATCACCCCGGGGCAAGTGCGGCAGCACACGATCCGCGGGCTGATCACGGACATAGAGGGAGACACCCTGAACGTGCTCACGCGCCGCGGGGAGATCAGAGTGCTGACTAGCGACGACACCGTCTTCCGCATCCCTGGCGTGGAGGATCCCGGCATCGACGATCTGAACCCTCGAGACCTGATCATCGTGGTGGGAACCTGGAAGGCGGACGAAGAGGTGTTCAGCTCGCGGGCGATGACCCTCGTCCCCAGGTGGCCTTCGCACCTGCGCTTCCTCCGGGGGGAGGTGACGGCCGTCGAAGGTCGCACCATCGTCCTCCAGGCCTTGCAGGGCGAGGTGGCGGTGCTCACCATTGGGGATACTCAGTTCCGTTTCCCTGGGGTCGAGGACCCGGGTCTGGAGGATCTCAAGGTTGGAGACAAGGTCGGCATCCTGGTGGTGCAAACCGACGATGGGGGTCTGCTGGCGAAAGTGGTGCTCGTCCGCAGAAACACCGATTCGCTCACCGATGCCATCATGGCACCGGTGGAGGCCGCCACGGCTCTGCTACAGGATTCTGCAGGGCAGGCCACCGGCGACTGAGGGCAGCGAGAAGAGCAGACTCGCTCGGTCAGTCGAGTGTGGGGTCTTTGGGTGAAAAGTAGGGGCATGGGAGTTTTCTCCCATGCCCCTTGCTGGTCCCATGTGGGCCTTCGCAGAAGTCTCCATCGAAAGCCAATATCGCGGCTAATCGTCGCGACGAGTGCGCCAGCGCAGTCCGGCGTACCCTGCCAGCCCCATTAGCCCGCTGCCCAAAAGGGCCAGGCTCCCCAGTTCGGGTACGAACTCCTCCACTGGCTCCTCGGCCAGGCACACTTCCGCAAGCTCTTCGCGGATTCCTGCGTCAACGAGGTTCGCAGGCCACCATCCCACGCCATTCCAGTTCCCTTCGCCGTCCTTCTCTTCGTCTGCTAATAGCAACCCCAGGTTCACACACTCTCCAGGGATGGCCTGGAGGGCGGAGTTGCTGAGGTGGATGCGCGTTTCGATGGTCAGCGGCCCGTAGCCCAGCGAACGCTGGTAGCCCGGCGGGTTTGGCACCGTGTCGCCGTGGCAGGTTCCCTCTTGGGCGTGGGGGATGAAAGCGGTGACGTCTTGCTGGATCTGTGAGGTATGGTAGTGCATCTGGGCAAACTCGCCCTCGTCCGGGTTCTCACTGCACAAATCTGCCGCCCAGAAACCGTCGCCGATGAGCGGCTCATCCTCGAAGTACAGGATCCAGGCGGTCGATGCAGTATCAGGCCAGCCCGCAGGCGCCCCCATGTCCAGGGTGACGGCCAGGTAGAGGTTTCGGGCGTCGTTCATCAGGTACAGCCAGCCGGTGGCCTTGCTGGGCGACACATCGCCCTCTATGGCCGCATCGGGCAAGAGGCCCAGCGCGTCCAGTTCCGGCAGTGCAAAGCCAGTTGCCTCCGATGATATGCCCGTGCTGAGTGCTACGCGTGTGGCGGCGGCCCACTCTCCAGCGGTCTTATCTCCGTCCAGGGTTGGCGGGCTGTCCGTCCACCCCGCTTCCACTCCACCCTGGGCGAGCACGGCTGCAGGCAGGGCCAAGAGTACGAGAAGTGTGATGGTGAATACTACTTTGCTGGTCATTGCCATTTCTCCTCCCTGAACTGCGGTATGTTGCGAACCCATTGATCGCTATGCATTGGCTGAGCGTACTGCCGATGCGTGGGTGTTGTCAAGGGAAAACGAGGAGCGAAGGCCAGAGTCCGCGGCGGGGCCACGCAAGCCAGTAGGGAAATGGTTCTCCCGAAGGTCGTACCATCGTCCTCGACGCCTTGCAGGGCGAGGTGACAGTGGTCACCGATGAGGATACTCAGTTCCGTTTCCCTGGGGTCGAGGCCCCGGGACTGGATGATCTGCGAGTGGGAGACATGGTCGGAGTCCTGGGCGCGCGCTCTGAGGAGGGAGGACTTCTGGCCAAGGTGGTGTTGGTGCGCAGACCCGATGAGTCTCTGATCGAAACGCTCACGACGCCGGTGGAAGCGGCTACGACGCTTCTGGAGAGCTTAGCTCAGCAGGCGGGCAGCAACTGAGCGGGGTAAGGACCCCCCATCCGGCTCTCTGTGGCAGTCCCGAGACCTCCGAGGTCTCTCAATGTCGCCACCTACCTCTCGTAGACCCCCAGGCCCGGCTGCGCGTCGCGGGGACGCTCCTCCAGGTCGTACGTGGGCGCGCCCTGAGTCAGGCCCCGATTGATCGCCGGGCTCCCCTCCAAGAGGTGGTAATCGCCCTGCGTCCCCCAGGCCGGCGCAGCCATTTGCTGCTACAATACCATAGAAGATGGTCTCCTCTCCTGTGGGAAGCAGAATCCGAGATCAACTAGTCGCCTTTTGACCTTGGTGCTGGCTGTCTGCCGGTCGGTGTACCGATTCTGGCCGAGACAGCACTACGGCTGCTACGCGAGTAGAGGGAGAATAGGAACATGCATCACGGTGGTGGTTGGCGGAGTTTCATGCGCTACGACGAATCGAAAGGCCGGCCCCAGCTCAGCCGGCAACTCCTCAGCCGGGTGCTGGATTATGCCCGGCCCTACTGGCGCTCGCTGGCATTGATGCTGGCGGCCATGGGCATCACCGCCCTCATCGGGTTGGTACCGCCCCTGCTGTACCGCGACCTGATCGACAACGTGTTGCCAAACCGGGATTTCGCGCGGCTGAACTTGCTGGCCCTGGGCATGATCGGCATCCCCGTGGTCAGCGGGCTCATCGGCGTGGCACAGCGCTACCTCAGCGCCCGCGTGGGCGAGGGCATCATCTGCGACCTGCGCCAGACCATGTACGATCATTTGCAGCGCATGTCGTTGCGCTTTTTCACCCATACCAGGTCGGGTGAGATCGTATCGCGGTTCAACAACGACGTGGTCGGCGCCCAGCGCGCTGTTACCGGCACGTTGCCCGACATCGTGATCAACGGCATCACCCTGGCCTCCACGCTGGCGGTGATGATCACCATCGAATGGCGGCTGGCCCTGCTCTCGGTGGCGGTGCTGCCGCTGTTCCTGCTGCCGGCGCGCCGGGTGGGCGGCATTCTGCGCCGCATCCGCCGCCAGGCCCTGCAATACAACGCCGACATGAGCAGCATCATCACCGAGACGCTGGGCATCAACGGCGTGCTGCTGGTCAAGACCTTTGGCCGCCAGCGCCAGGAGGTAGCACGCTTCCGCGAGACGAGCCACAACGTGCGCGACACCGGTGTGCGGCAGGCGCTGGTGGGCCGCTGGTTCTTCCTGGGGTTGGGCATCGCCAGCGCCATTGGCACGGCCCTGATCTACTGGGTGGGTGGCTACCAGGTGCTGCGCGAGGCGATCACCGTCGGCACCATCGTCGCCTTTGCCGCCTACCTGACCCGGCTCTACGGACCGATCTCGTCCCTGTCCAATGTCCAGGTCGAGTTTGCCCAATCCATGGTCAGTTTTGAGCGGGTGTTCGAGTACCTGGACCTACCGGTCGAGATCGAAGACCAACCTGGGGCGATCGAGCTGGAGCGCGTGGACGGCCGCGTGCGCTTTGAGGATGTGTCCTTCAGCTATCTGGCCGAGGAGGAGTTGCCGGCGTTACCCGCAGGGGGGCCGGACGAAGATGGGGACGAGCCCCAAGAGGCTGTGGGCGTCATCACCACGCGGCGCTGGGCGCTGCAAGACCTGTCGTTCGAGATCTCCCCGGGGCGGTTGGCTGCGCTAGTGGGTCCCAGTGGCGCAGGCAAGACGACCGTGACCTACCTGCTGCCCCGTCTCTACGATCCCACTGCAGGCCGCATCACCCTCGACGGCCACGACCTGCGCGCCGTGAGCCAGGAGTCACTGGCGTTGCAGATCGGCATGGTGACCCAGGAGACCTACCTGTTCCACGACACGGTGCGGGCCAACCTGCTCTACGCCGACCCCGACGCCACCCAGGCTGAGCTCGAGACTGCCTGCCGGGCGGCCAACATACACGACTTTATTGCGGGGTTGCCCAACGGCTACGACACGGTGGTCGGCGAGCGAGGCTACCGGTTCAGCGGCGGCGAGAAGCAGCGGCTCGCCATCGCCCGCGTGATCCTCAAAGACCCCTGCCTGCTCATACTGGACGAGGCGACCTCAAGCCTGGACTCGCACAGCGAGGCGCTGATCCAGGCGGCGCTAGAGCCGCTGCTGGCGGGCCGCACCAGCCTCGTAATCGCTCACCGGCTGTCCACAATCCTGGCCGCCGACCAGATCCTGGTGCTGGACGAAGGACGCCTGGTGGAGCAGGGCACCCACGTCGAGCTGCTGGCACGGGGCGGCCTCTACGCCCACCTGTACGAGACGCAGTTCGGCCAGAAGGTGGAAGCTCCTGCATCTGAGCCGTCCTGATAAGCAGAGAACGAGGAACCGGCCCGTCCCAGATCTAAGCCATGCCTGTACTGTCCCCTCAAGACGTAGGAATCATCCTCAGCTACCGCTGCCACAGTGCGTGCAAGCACTGCCTCTACAACTGCGGCCCGGGCTGGGAAAAGGACCCCATGTCCAACGAGACGCTGCTCCAGGCGCTCCATGCCGTCACCACCTGGCCCCGCACCCCGCAGGTCCACTTCACTGGAGGTGAGCCCTTTCTCCACTTTGGGCTGCTGCTGGAGGGTGCGCGAATGGCTGCCCAGCTGGGTATCACCAGCTACGTCGAGACCAGTGCCCAATGGTGCGTGGACAAGGGGGAGGCGGTGGAACGCTTCCAGACCCTCAAGAACGCAGGCCTTCAGGCTGTGCTGATCAGTTGCTCGCCCTTCCACGCCGAGAAGATCCCTCCGGTCACGACCCTGGAGGCCGTCCGCGCGGCCCGGGAGGTCTTCGGGTCGCAGGGGGTGATCGTCTATCTGCCCGACTTCCTCAGAGTGGTCCAGGCCTTCGACCTGGACCGTCCCACCGCTCTCTCGCGCTACGAGGAGGAGTTCGGCGTTGAGGGTGCCCGGCGGATCCTGTGGCAGGGGTACAGCATCATCTCCGGCGGGCGGTCGGGATACGCACTGGGGCACATCGCGCCGCGGTATGGGGCGGAGGAGTTCGCCCAGGCAGACTGTGCCATGGACATCCTCTATGCCCACCACTCCCACCTGGATCTGTACGGCAACTACATCTCGGGCTTCTGCGGGGGACTCTCGGTGGGGGACTGGCACGACCTGCCCCAGCAGCTCCGGGACTTCAGCGAGGGCCGCTACCCACCGCTGGTCGAGATACTGGTGGAGCGAGGCCCGTACGGGCTCCTCGAACTGGCCCGCACGTCCCACGGCTATCGGCCCCTGCCTGACGGCTACGCCGGGAAGTGTCACCTCTGCGTGGACCTGCGCCGGCATCTCGTCGAGAGGGCGGACTTCTCAGAACTTCGCCCCCCAGGGTTCTACGCCAACTTCTAGGCCGCCTCTTGTGCCGCTGCCATGCCAGCGCTCGCCTTCTGCGCTGACGGTTGACGCCGGAGCAGAGAGACGTGTTCTGCCCGCTGTGCGGTGGGCATTGACACACCCTATCGGCTGTGCTATACTACAGCACAAAGGTGTGGGACGGTGTGACCACAGCGGTCGCGCGGCCCCATCATCATCTCCAGCGGAAGGGTGGCCGACGTCGCCACCACGTGATCTCCCAGACCTCGGAGGTCTTAGAAGGACGCAGGCGAAGGGGTTGAAGGATGAACCGAAGGAAGCACCACACGGGAAGCAACATCCTTGAGGAAATCGCCGGTATGCGAGGGGAACTGAGCGAGCGGTTCACCGTGGTTCGGATCGGCGTCTTCGGGTCTTTCGCCAGGGGCGAGGAGAGTCCTGAAAGCGATGTGGACATCATTGTGGAATTGGGCGAGCCGACCTTCGATAACTACATGAATCTCAAGTTCAGGCTGGAAGAGGTGCTCCAACGCTCCGTCGACCTGGTCATGGCGGACACCGTGAAACCCCGTCTCAAGCCGATCATCGAGCAGGAGGCGGTCTATGCCTAGAGACCCTCGCCTGTACCTGGATGACATCCTGGAGGCCATAGGCCAAATCCAGGAATACACATCATCGCTTGATTACGGTATGTTCGCACAGGACAGGAAGACGCAGGACGCTGTGGTGCGCAATCTTGAGATCATCGGCGAGGCAGCCCGTCGCTTGCCGGAATCCATGAAAGCCAGTGCCGCGGATATTGAATGGCGGAAGATCGTTGGCTTGCGGAACATCCTGACCCATGAGTACTTTGGGGTGAGCCTTCCCGTGGTTTGGGATGTTGTGGAGAACAAACTGGGACCGCTTGAAATCTCCTGCCGAAAACTGCTGGATATGCTGGACCGGAAGCAGCAAGAATAACCGCCGGACGGCTACGCCGGGAAGTGTCACCTCTGCTTGGACGTGTGCCGGCATCTCGTCGAGACAGCAGGCTTCGCCGAGCTGCGCCCGCCGGGGTTCTACGCCAACTTCTGAGCAACCCTTGTGCCGCGGCCGTCCCGGCCCTCGTCCTGCTCTCGGCAACCTCGCTTGCCCCGTGTACC
>Ga0307380_10013656_pt1 | contig 10015 bp, 12 predicted proteins | sample UN3MG_FD_202239 | JGI IMG/M metagenome (GOLD analysis project Ga0307380, IMG submission 202239) | Soil microbial communities from Risofladan, Vaasa, Finland - UN-3 | ecosystem: Environmental > Terrestrial > Soil > Coastal area > Acid sulfate soil | place: Finland: Risofladan, Vaasa | collected...
TGAATGGCCGCACGATTACGGTTGGTGAGCGGGTGATCACTCCTGAAATGGTCCAGGTCAGCAGTGTAAAAAAGATCCACATCCCGGGATTGGAGAGGTATACATGAGATCAATTGTGGAAGAGGCATTGACAAGGGTAAAAGACGAATCATTGGATGTCTCGCATAATAATGAGGATTTAGACCAGGTTCTGAAGGAACTGAAGACCGAGATCGCAGTGATCGGCTGCGGGGGGAGCGGGTCAAACACTATTACCCGCATGATGGAGGAAGGTATCCATGGGGCAAGGCTCATCGCACTCAATACCGATGCCCAGCACCTGATCCATACCCAGGCCGATAAACGGATCCTGATAGGGCGACAGCGCACCCGTGGTCTTGGAGCCGGGTCCATCCCCCAGATCGGGGAGGAAGCGGCCCTGGAAAATGAACAGGATATCAGGAATATGATCGCAGGGTGTGATATGGTCTTCATCACTGTTGGGCTCGGAGGAGGCACAGGGACAGGAGCTGCGCCCATAGTTGCCAAAGCCGCCAGGGACGAAGGAGCACTTACTATTGCCATTGTCACGCTCCCCTTTACCGCGGAAGGAGCCATCCGGATGGAGAATGCGGAAGCCGGCCTGGAAAGACTCCGTGATGTAGCGGATACGGTCATAGTCGTTCCCAATGACCGTCTCCTGGAAGTGGTTCCCAAACTGCCCCTTTACGCCGCATTCAAGGTTGCTGACGAGGTTCTCATGAGAGCGGTCAAGGGAATCACCGAACTGATCACCATGCCGGCCCTGGTCAACCTTGATTTTGCTGATGTTCGCACTGTCATGGAGCGTGGGGGCGTGGCCATGATCGGGATGGGAGAGAGTGACAGCGAGGACAAGGCTGCCGATTCCGTGAAGAAAGCAATACGTTCACCACTACTCGATGTGGATATATCAGGCGCATCGGCGGCACTGGTCAATGTTATAGGCGGGCCTGATATGACAATGGAGGAGGCTGCCGGGGTCATCCAGGAGGTCTATGACCGTATAGACCCCAATGCCCGGATTATCTGGGGTGCGCAGGTCGACCAGGACATGCAGAACAAGATGCGGACCATGCTGGTTGTGACAGGTGTACGGTCGCCACAAATATATGGTAGGAACGAAAAAATAACCCCCAAAGTTCAGAGACAGTTTGAAATAGATTTTCTGAAGTGATGTCTGATGGAAATATCAAAACCAAATCTAAAATTCAATATTAATGAGGAGCTTTTCCGCAAATACTGGCGCATATTGAAGCTTGCAAGAACTCCCAAAAGAGAAGAGTTCACAAAAATTGCGCTGGTGGCTGCGGTGGGCGTCATCATAGTCGGCGTTATCGGATTTCTGATATACGAGGGCATGCTCGTACTGCCATGATGAATATGGAACAAGAATATTCTAATCGTATTTTTGCTATTAAAACAACTTCGAAACAGGAACGCACCGTAGCCGATAACATCAAGAAGGCCATCGATACGCGGGCCACGGATGTGAAAGTAACGGCAATAATTGTCCCGAATGAGCTGAAGGGGTATGTACTGGTGGAGACGCCGGAGAACCTTGCCCGCATTGAGCAGCTGGTCGAGAAAGTAGCACATGCGCGCACAGTAGTCAAAGGTGATACCACGCTTGGCGAGGTGGGTCATTTTCTCGTGCCCAAGCCTGTGGTCAGCGGAATATCCGAGGGGACAATAGTCGAGCTTATCGCCGGACCGTTTAAAGGCGAAAAAGCAGTGGTGAAGAGGATAGATGCGGGGAAGGAAGAGATTACGGTGGAGCTCTACGAGAGTGTACTCCCCATCCCCATCACGGTCCGTGGCGACAACGTCAGAGTTGTGGACAAGGGCGACGATACCTATTAATTTTTTTTCGACAGCCTGCGGGTATACATTTAAGTCTGGGCACGTCTACCTAACTTAACCCACGCTAAGTACCCTTTTACGGGACGGCATGGTGATACTATGGCAGAAGTGGTCGAGGTTTTGGTACCTGGAGGCAAGGCGACCGCTGGTCCGCCTATTGGACCGGCACTAGGACCCCTCGGTATTAACGTGAAGGCAGTTGTTGACGAGATCAACAAACAGACCGAGTCCTTCAACGGCATGCAGGTGCCGGTAAGGATCGAAGTCGATGGAAAAAAGAACTTCACTGTCACAGTGGGCGTTCCGCCTACGACGGCACTCATCAAAAAAGAGGTAAATATCGAGAAAGGGTCTCCGGAGCCCAATATGCAGATAGTGGGAGACTTGCCTATGGAGGCCGCTGTCAGGATAGCTCGTATGAAACAGAACGATATGCTTTCTTATGACCTGAAAAACGCGGTCAAAGAGGTTATCGGCACCTGTGTAAGTATGGGTGTCAACATTGATGGAAAACGGCCGAAAGAGGTCTTCGTATCCGTCGATGCTGGCGAATATGACAAGCTTCTCGCAGAATAGAATGTAGGAAACCATAGAAGATCGAAAAGGTCGAGTACTATGGAGGAACCAGATGGTTGAAAGGGCCAAGATTTTACAAGCCGTATCTACGGCAATTGAAAAAGCGCCTGAACGCAAATTCTCTGAGAGCGTAGATATTACCGTCAATCTCAAGAATATCGATATGGCGCAGCCCAAAAATCGTATTGACGAGACAATTCTTCTTCCCCATGGAACAGGGAAAAAGGTTGGTATCGCGGTTCTTGGAAAAGGCGATATCACCACACAGGCCAAGGAAGCGGGTGTGGATCTTATTATCAGTCCCGAAGAGATCGAGCGACTGGGCGGAGAACCGCGTGAAGCACGTGCTGTTGCAAGAACGTACCGTTTCTTCCTGGCAGAGACCGGTGTAATGCCCCTGGTGGGCAGGTGGCTTGGGCCAAGGCTTGGTCCGCGTGGACGCATGCCAATACCTGTTCCCAGTGGGACTGATATCCGGCCGATGGTGGAGCGCCTGCGGAATTCGGTAAAGATCAGGACCAAGGACAAAAAAACGTTCCACGTCAAGGTGGGATCCGCCGAGATGACTCCTGATCAGATTGCCGATAATATCGATGCGATATTGAAGAGGGTGGAATCAGTCCTCGAACAGGGTTCAATGAACATCCATTCGGTCTATGTAAAGACCACGATGGGACCTGCAGAGAGGGTGATGTAGATGGTTCTGTATACTCAGCATCTCCCGGCATGGAAAAGAAAAGAAGTCGAGGAGATCAAAGAGGATTCAGGCAAGTATACGCTGGTCGGGTTGGTGGATATGTACGGCATTCCGGCTGCCCAACTCCAGCAGATACGCCGTAACCTTAGGGGTATGGCTATACTCAAAATGACCCGGAATACCCTGATTACGCATGCCTTCCAGGAAATGGGGGGCGATATATCGGGGCTTCTTGAGCATATGTCCGGACAGTCCGCATTGATCTTCACCAATGACAACCCGTTCAAACTCTTCAAGACGCTGGAGAAGACCAAAACAAAAATGGCAGCAAAGCCTGGTGAAATTGCGCCCGAAGATATTATCGTGGAGAAAGGGCCGACAAGTTTCAAGCCGGGGCCAATTGTGGGTGAACTTCAGCAGGCAGGTATCCCTGCCGCGATCGAAGCCGGCAAGGTGAAGATCCGCGAGACGAAGACGGTCGTGAAGAAAGGGCAGGTAATCAATCCGAAGCTGGCCGATGTCCTGTCTAAGCTTGACATCAAGCCCATGGATATAGGTCTTATCCTTCAGATTGCTTACTTTGAAGGCAGTATCTATGAACCGTCCGTGCTATCTATCGATGAAAAGGCAATCTATGCCCAGATCACCCTTGCGGCACAGCAGGCGTTCAACCTCTCGGTCAATGCAACAATATTAACCCACGAAACAGCCGAGGCAATTATTACCCGGGCTGTAAGAGAGGCACGCGGACTTGGCGTAGAAGCGGACATCTATGAAAAAGATGTGATCGATGCGATTATTGGCAAAGCCTATAGAGAAAGTGCAGCCCTCCAGGATATGGTGGAAGGGAAATAAGAATTACCTGAAATGAGGTGAAAAGAGATGGAATATATCTATGCAGCCCTTATCCTGCACAAGGCAGGTAAGGAAATCAAGGAAGAGAATGTAAAGGCCGTTCTGACCGCTGCCGGTGTTGATGTGGATGAATCCCGTGTCAAGGCACTTATCGCTGCCCTTGACGGACTCGACATTGACGAGGCCATCAGCAAAGCAGCAGCTGCCCCGGTTGCCGTAGCAGGACCTGCAGCCGCAGCACCCGCCGAGGCTGCTGCGCCGGCCGCTGAAGAGGAACCCGAAGAGGATAAAAAAGAGGAGGAAGAGAGCGGTATGGCAGGGCTTGGTGCCCTGTTCGGCTAATCTCTCCATTTTTCCCGTATAGAAGAGTTATTGAACTATTTTCATTCCAGGATCGTCACGTTCCTGGCCGTTTTTCCCTGAAGGAATTTTTCGAATCACGTCTTTTTGCGTTTCACCCTGGTACGATCCGCGAACTTCCGGGTAGATTAATTGAACCCTGGTGATCCAAAGAATTCAAATAGCCCCTTCCCGGAAATGAATGAATTTGTATGGAACCTGTTGGATGGGCATTTATGCTCCTTTGCGGGGTGCTGCTCTTTATTAACCATCTCACAGCCCTCGGGTAGGGGAGAAGGACTGACCTTGGGAGAGTGTGGGGGCAATATATCCCCCTGATACGCTTCATCGGGTATATGCAGTTGTAAGGCTTTCGTGTACGATATCGCGAGGGTTTCGGAGGGAAGGGTGGAAGGACACCACCTTCATATTGGGTTCCGGAGACCTACTCCACAAATATTTAGGAAACGGCTTCTATTATATTAAGATGAATTTTCACAATGCGGAAACAGTATTTGAATATCGAATACGAGGTGACGATCACGCCGGCAATTGAGGTTTCCTCTCTTTCTAAGGATTTTGCCGGTAGAACTGTTGTGGATAGTATCAGCTTCTCGGTTATAAAGGGGGAGATTTTCGGATACCTGGGGCCGAACGGTGCAGGCAAGACCACTACTATGAGAATCCTGCTCGGTCTCCTTGCCCCCACGTCGGGGAGAGTGCGAGTGCTGGATGCAGATCTCGCACGGGATGATGCTGCCAGGAAAAAGGTAGGCGTACTCCTGGAGAACAACGGCTTATATGAAAGGCTCACTGCAGAGGAAAACCTGCGATATTTTGCCCGTCTCTACGGGATTGAAAATCCTAAAACCCGGGTAGAAGAACTCCTGGACTTTTCAGGGCTTCTTGAGCGGAGCAAAGAGCCAGTCGGCAATTTTTCGACTGGAATGAAACGTAAACTGGGTATTGCCCGTGCGATTCTTCACAACCCCGAAATCGTATTCCTGGATGAACCGACGAAAGGACTGGATCCGGAAGCCCAGCATATGGTGCGGGAGCTTATCCTCCGTCTCTCAGGAAGCGGTGCTATGACGGTTTTTCTCAATTCTCACAACCTTGATGAAGTGCAAAGAATATGTTCCCGGGTTGCCATCCTTCATCAAGGGAAGATCCAGGCACTGGACAGTGTCCGGCATCTTACCGCAGGGAGCGGCAGGATACATTTCACTGTCACGCTGGCCGATCCAGGGAAGGGGTCGATGGCCCGCGATATTCTTTCCGGGTTGGATGGAATATCAGATGTCTCGCTTGATGGCGATAAGATTTCCATGGAACTCGTATCTGCACGCCCCCATAGTGTCGTTTCCGTGCTGGTCCGGGGCGGAATTGAAGTGGATGAGGCGAGGAAAGAGGGGCAGTCCCTGGAAGAGATCTACCTTGCCGTGATGCGTCAGGGGCAGGGTGATGCCGCATGAACGAGGTCATGGTGGTCGCGGAAAAGGAGATCCGCCAGCTTGCAAAGTCCCGAAATGTCCTGATCTCCGCAGTGATGTTCATAATCATTTTCGGGGCCATGACCGGTCCGGCGGTGCTGGCAGGAGAGTCCACGCCGGGCCAGACAATGGACCAGTTATCTTTCTATCTCATACTTACTCTTGGGATATTTGCCGGGTATCTTTTCACTGCACAGGTATTTCTCCGTGAGAAACAGGACGGTGTGGTTGAAACCCTCCTCTGTACTCCGCTCTCCCTGCGGCAGATATGGCTTGGGAAAGTATTGGGAATAGTCATCCCGGCATCCCTCCTCTCCTATCTGGCAGCAGTAATGGTCATATCTGTGGGGTCATTGGCAATCGGGATAACTGTCCTCCCGTCCCCTCCTGTGCTGTTTCATATCATATTCGTAATACCGGCATTCATTGCCGCTGCATCCGGCCTTATGGGCTTTGCGCAGCTTCTACTGGGAATGCGGGAGAACCAGATCCTGAATTTTGCAATCATTTTCGGGCTTATCTTCCTGATAAGTTTCACCCGGGAACTTATCGGCCCTTCTTTCCGTGTTACGTGGGAGGTTGTCGGGGCTGCCCTGGCGCTGGCGGTAATCATCCTATTCATTACTTCCCGGTTCACACGTTTCCTCTCAAGGGAAAGGATCGTAACCACCCTTCCGGATTGAGTGAGAATGGGCGAGGGGGTGAGCGGAGCATGAAGATTGGAGAAGTCTGTGTGTGTTGGGATCCAAGCGAATAGCACATGCATATACATGCATATGGGGGCGGGATTCATCCCGCTTTTTCTGAAGCCCGTCCTGCGTCCTTACCTGCCCTCCACTGAGTGCGATAGGGACGGTTCTCCCAATTGAACAGATATATCTCAATAATCCCATAATAGTCTCTATCGTGCTTTGAGGTTCGCCGCAGTGGTAGGGATGAGCGGTGCGTTACCCCTGGGAGCGTCTTTGTGTTGGAATCTTGCCGTAAAATTACCCGAGGTTATCCCGAATACCTATCCAGATTTTTTTCAAGTTGTTTTTTGCAGTCCTGACAGTAAAACCTTCTTTTCCTGCTCAAATCGTCCAGCGTGATGGGGTTGTGCATAATGCAATCCGGCTTTTTGCAATGATCGAGGCCGAAAAGATGACCCAGCTCATGGGCACTTTCCTTGGATATCCTGTCCAGGAGTTCATCCTCATCGCGTCTCAGGCCATAATAGTCATTATCCAGCCTGGCGCAGGAGACGACGGCAGAACCGGTGGATGGGCGGGCAAGACCAAAGAGAAATTCGGCACCTTCCATGAAGATGTCTCTGGAAATTACGAGGAGGACCGGGTTATGTATGTCCATGCGCCTTTTGTAAACATCTATACCGTCAAGGACAACTCTCGCATCATTCTGGCGGCGTGATCCGATATATCCGTTGAGGATCAGGGGATTATCCTCTACTGTCACCATCATATCCAGGATCTCTGATATGGCCCTGGAGATTGGGAGCTGGAATCCGGGCGGGGCGCTGGCATCCCAAAAAATAAGGATTTCCATTACATTATGTATGTTGCAATGGGCTGGCATAAACATATTGAACATTTTTTCGGGGATTACATCGCCAGGAACTACCGGAAGGTTGCCGAGATTGGGATCGGGAAAAATATTACCGCCGCCCTGATCATCAGGGAGGAAGGTCTTGATATCTTCTGTACCGATATCAGGACGGAGTTTTGCAGGGAAGATATCCCTGTCATCATGGACGATATATTCTCCCCCAGAATCATGTTATATAGCGGTCTGGAACTGATCTATTCAATCCGCCCGGCAGTTGAGATGATACCCCCCATGATTGCCCTGGCCCGCAGGGTTGATGCCGATCTCCTTGTCTATCATCTTGGTTTTGAGGGATATGGGGATGGCGGGGAACTAATCGACTGCGGGGTCATCCTGCACCGTTATCATGCCAGTCAGAACCCTTCAAAAAGGGTTTTCTGAGATTTGGGAGGAGTTATATCCTCTTCCTTGTCGCGGGAGCCTGATAAACTCTGTACATCCCGTTCGGCCGTTTTTGATTTCTCCTGTTTCTCCTTATCTTTCTTCATTGTCCCGTGAAAAAATTCGGATTTTTTCTTTTTCTCGTTTTCGGCCTCCCGCTCTTCTTTTCTGATTGCTTTTATCACTTCCTGGCTACGTCCGCGGTCCTGCAGAAACAGGTTCAATTCATCGGCATCAAGGGAAAATTCACGGGCATACAGGTGCGGGTCATGTTCAACAATCATGGACAGGGGACTCATATATTCGTCCCTGATGGTGTGCCGGGGGATATGAAGCGTGTTTGAAAGCTTTTGAAACAGGCCTAATCGAAGTAATTTCTGTTTTTTATAGGTCCCCATCTTCTTCCATCGCGTGGGAGGCATAATTCGTGCGTGAAGTCCCCTCCCTTCTGCCGTACTTGAGACTCCAAGGACCATCATTGCAGTTGCATACCTCCATAACCGGTAATACTGCTGTCGGTAGGTATAACCAATGTATTCGTCTGCGCTGGACAGAAACTGGTATCCCTGTGCAATTTTGTCCGGGTTCTTGAGGTGATGGAGATTTGACTCGATCCATTGTTCAACAGTTTCGGGAGTCTCGTCAACCTCATAGGATATCTGTAGTAGTTTTTCGCCGGAAGGAGACCCGAATATTGCACTCACAAGGTCAAAAATGGTGGCACGCCCATCCTTTCCTGATGTATACAATTCATCCTCAGTAAGTCGATTTTTACCTGCGGCCGATGCATACAGCATCGTAATAGCAGCCCTCATATCTCCACCGGCTGATACTGCGATCTCTTTGAGTACCTCCTCGCTGCACTCGATACATTCGGCCGAACAGATATGGCGCAGCCGGGGGACGATTGATCTTGCCGGGAGAGCGCGAAACAGCACCCCTTCGCAGCGGGATCGGAGTTCGGGGGATAACTCATACATTTCGTTGGCGATGAGGATTATCGGCTGGCGGGTGTTGCGGATAACATCCAGTATTGCTCTGGCACCGCCTCGATCTGCCGTCCCCTGCAGATTATCGGCTTCATCGAGGAGAATGAGTTTCCGCGATGCTCCGGAAAGGCTCCTGGTCATGCTGCTGGTTCCAGCAATTTTTTCGATGACAGCTTTCGTCCGCTGATCACTGGCATTGAGTTCGACAACTTCCCAGTTCATCTGATTTGCCAGCGCGAGTGCACTGGAGGTTTTACCGGTGCCGGGCTTCCCATACAGGATGAGCGGCTTGCTCTCTCTGGTCCAGGATTGTGCCCACTCTGCCATCCGCCGGATTGCGGTGGTGTTTCCGACCAGATCCTCCAACCGGCGGGGCCTGTATTTCTCAGCCCAGTCCATGCCAATATTTCGACCGTATATCAAATAAATTATGTCAGATGATGGTCTATGCATAGTGAGAGAACCATTTCCATGAGTGTTATTGAGAAAAACGGTTGCTCCACCGCAAAGATTGCAATGGCGGTTAGGGAGTATGAAGGGGTGATTCGCAAGCATGCCATTGGTGAAATGGTAAAAGCGATACGAATCGACGCCCCTGGTATCATCGCATCATTCGGTGAAGATGCAGCCGTTATTGAGCACGGCAATGAGTCCCTTCTATTGGCAGCAGATGGTATATGGAGCAAGCTGATGGAAGCAGATCCCTACTGGGCAGGGTATTGCTCCGTACTGGTTAATATTCATGATATTGCGGCTATGGGCGGAAAGCCCATTGCTATGGTAGATATCTTCTCTATTGCCGATCCTAAGATACAGAAAATGGTGATCACCGGTATGCATGATGCGTCACTCCAGTTCGGGGTGCCGATCGTGGGAGGCCACCTCCATCCGGATACTCCCTACAGCGTGATAGATGTGGCAATACTTGGTGTAGCCCGAAAGAATGCGGTCATCTTTTCCCATACGGCGCAGGTCGGTGACAGGGTGATGATTGCAGTGGATATTACTGGAAGAGTGCACCCTTCCTGTATTCTGAACTGGGACTCTGTGACAATGAAGTCCCCCGAACAGGTAAGGGCACAGGTTCAGGTGATGGAATCGCTGGCCGTGGACGGGCTGGTTACTGCCGGGAAGGATATCAGTAATCCCGGGGTCATCGGGACGCTCGGCATGCTCCTGGAAGTGAGTGGAAAAGGAAC
>Ga0307380_10013657_pt1 | contig 10014 bp, 7 predicted proteins | sample UN3MG_FD_202239 | JGI IMG/M metagenome (GOLD analysis project Ga0307380, IMG submission 202239) | Soil microbial communities from Risofladan, Vaasa, Finland - UN-3 | ecosystem: Environmental > Terrestrial > Soil > Coastal area > Acid sulfate soil | place: Finland: Risofladan, Vaasa | collected...
ACGCTTTTGGGAAATTACAGGATACGCTACTTTGTAAGCAGGACGGCGTCGTCTTGGGACACTCGGATTTTTCCGTCGCCTTTCCAGGCGCGCCGGTAATGGCTTTCGGTGTCTTTTGAAACTCGAAACTCAGAAAAAAACCGCAACGCACAATATTTAGCCGTGGTTTTGCCTCAGATAACAAAATGACTAAATACCAAACTAAAGATTTGTTTGCCGAAGAAACCGTGCAGCCGCCCTGCCGGCATGTTATCCGCGTAGCGTTCGAGTCGGCGGCTGATATGGAATTTGACTATGGAGTGCCGGATGAGATATGGCCGATCCGGATCGGTCAGAGGGTTGAGGTTCCGTTCGGGAGAAAAAACAAACTGGAAAAGGGATTCTGTGTCGAAGCCGATGTCCCCTTTGAAAATTCTTTCGCCGCACACGACAAAAGGCATAAGCTAAAAACAGTAATCAGTGTGATAGATAAAGAGCCTTTGTTGAACGCCGAGCTGATGGATTTGGCCCGGTGGATCAGCGGCTATTATGTCTGCCCTCTCGGCCAGGTCCTGGCGGCGATGGTGCCGGCGGCGGTCAAGAAAGGCGCCGGTGTTAAAACACAACAATACGTTTTTCTGAAAATCGGTGCCGCTGAGGCCGAAAATACAATCGACGAATTGAAGGGCAAAAAACAAAAACATATCATTAAACACCTTCTGGAACGGCAGGCTCTCGACCCGGATTCGGCGATGGAGCTGCAAGGTCTTTTGGATGTGGTCGGCTGCGGCAGGGAACCGCTGAAAAGACTGGCTGAAAAACAACTGCTCAAAATCACCCATAAGACAATATTAAAATCCCTGCCCGTCATCCCGGAAGGGATAACCATCAAACCGGAAGGTCACATCCTGCTCAATGAGGACCAGCAAAAGGCGCTCGTCTCGATCAAGGCTCAAATCGCCTCGGATACATTCGGTGTCACGCTTCTGTATGGTGTCACCGACAGCGGAAAAACCGAGCTATACATAAGGGCCATCCAGAAGGTTCTGCAAAATGGCAAAAGCGCCATCGTGCTGCTTCCCGAGATTGCTCTTACGGCACAGACGGTTCAGCGATTCAATGAACGGTTCGAGAAAATCGCCGTAATGCACTCGGGACTCACCGCCGCCCAGCGCAACGTGCAGTGGCAGAAAATCAAATCGGGCGAAGCGGAAGTTGTTATCGGCGCTCGCTCGGCGGTCTTTGCCCCTTTGGCGAATCTTGGACTGATCGTCGTTGATGAAGAGCACGAATCCAGCTACAAGCAGGACACAGCGCCGCGATACAACGGCAGAGACGTGGCGATCAAAAGGGCACAACTGGCGAATGCACATTGTATTTTAGGCAGTGCCACCCCATCGCTGGAAATGCTGACGAATTGCCAGAGCAAGAGACATTTTACCCTGCTGAATCTGCCCAGAAGAGTGATGGATCTGCCGATGCCGCAGATGAGGCTCATCGATTTAAGGCAGGGGGAAATTACGCAAAAGGGCATGAACCTGATCAGCGAGCCGTTGGCCATGCATCTGAAGGAGACCATCGCGAAAAAAGAGCAGGCAATTTTGCTCCTGAACCGGCGCGGCTACAGTAATTTTGTGTTCTGCCCTTCCTGCAAGCACACGCTGCACTGCCGCAACTGCGATGTCACCCTGACCTTTCACAAATCAAAGGCACCCCGCTACAAACGGATGCGAACGGTCACGGGCGAGCACCTGAATTACGGCTATGCAATCTGCCACTATTGCCTGGCGCAGACTTTGGTGCCTGAAAAATGCCCCCTGTGCGGCAAGGGATTCGCGATGATCGGGCTTGGTTCTCAGCGGCTCGAAGAGGAACTGGCTAAGAAATTCCCCGATGCCCGGATCAAAAGAATTGACAGCGATTCGATGGCAAGCAAGGACTACTACCGGCTCCTCCAGGATTTCGGCGAGGGCAGGATCGATGTATTAGCCGGCACGCAAATTCTGGCCAAGGGTCTGCATTTTCCAAACGTGACCCTGGTCGGCATAATCAGTGCCGACACCTGCCTGTACCTGCCGGATTTCAGGGCGAACGAACGGACCTTTCAGTTGATTTCCCAGGTGGCCGGGCGTGCGGGACGTTCCGCGAAAAAGGGGACGGTCTTCGTCCAGACATTTTTAGCTAATCAGCCGGCGATAAGATTTGCCGTCGCCGGGGATTTTGATGGTTTTGTCAGGGAGGAATTGAAGCATCGCAGGGCCTGCAACCTGCCGCCCTTTTGGCGGTTGGCCGTGGTCGGATTGCGGGATATGAAATTTGACAAGCTCGATGCAGCGTGCAAGCAGATGCGCCAAAGAATAGACCGGATTATCGAGCGGGAAGCTTTGGAAGTAACCGTTCGCGGCCCGATGCCCGCCGTGATCAGCCGAATCCAGCGCTTCCACAGGATGCAAATTATTATTCAGGCTCCCGACGCAACGACCATACAGCGGCTGTTCTCCCGCCTGCGGGCCGAGCCGCCCATCCGCCCTGCCGTCAAGGTCGCGATAGATATCGATCCAATAAATTTATTATAGCTTGCATTACAATAAAGGAATTCAAAGACGGTTTGGAAGAACTCCTTCAAATTGCACTTGCGGCTCGGGTCGCAGGTTATATCAGCTAAGTCATGTTTTTTTACTTGTACAAATCAAGATTGATATGAGAAAAATGACGCAGCGTGTATATTTGAAAAGGCTATATTCGTGTATTACGTTTATATTCTTCAAAGCCTTAAGGCAGGTAAACTCTACATCGGGCATACTGATAATCTGACTCGTCGGCTTGAGGAGCATAATACTGGACGGGGCGGGAAGTACACTCGTCAGAATGGCCCATGGACGTTGGTTTACAGCGAGAATTATCCGGATCGATCTTCTGCAGTAAACCGGGAACAACACCTCAAAAGCACAAGTGGGTCCCAGGAAAAGAAGAAATTAGCTGGTATTTTAAAGTGAAATATAATAGTGAGTTTATGAAAATAGAAGTTGACTGTCATTTAGGAGTTGTTATAGTACATTCTTGATCGTTGTTTGGCCGGGGAGTAGCTCAGTTTGGCCAGAGCGCTGCGTTCGGGACGCAGAGGTCGCAAGTTCAAATCTTGTCTCCCCGATTCATATCGCTCCCTCCCGAACAGGAGATTATTTTTTTTATCGTCAGCAATGCCCAGAATGCATATACTGCTTTTCCATACAACCGCGTGTCACGGAACGCATCGCCAGACGTCTGGAAGCAAATATTCTGCGTCAGGAGACTTCCGAGGATGGACACATTCGGGGTATTGGACGCCGAGGCATGCTATAGAGTGCTCCTTTGTAATTCTTGTAAAATCCATTTACACAATACTTAGTCGCCTTTCGCGAGTGCTATAGTCAGTATCTCCAAAGGCTCGACGCTGAATCGAATTCTACCCTCTGCGGCATCGAGTGGCTTCACGGACCGCTCAAGTGCATCGCAAATCTCTGCCTGCGACCATCCGTCAGGCTGCTTCAGTGAACCATGGGCGGTGCGATTTAGGACGTTCCAAAACCGCAGAATCAAGCGCCGATTGTCTTCCGCGACTTTGAATGCTAAAAGCGGCCCCCCGGAAAAATCGATATCGAGAGCCGCCAAACTCGGTACCGCCGGGGACTGCCCCGGCGCCTGAAGGAACGCTGGCGTCGCATACTGTTGCGCCTCCTGTATAACCCGCACCGGATCAAACTTCTCGTCGAGCAGGACAATCCGGTAGCGGAACGTCCACTTGTTCCAACCACCCTGCCCGAATTGCCAGTCATTGCCGGTCAAGTTCATCATGGGCATCGAGGTGATCTGAGTCTGATTGTTGGAGGCGTTCTGGCCAAACCTAAGAAGCAGTGTGACCGGCGTGAGAAGCAGAGCCGTTCGGCCGCCCCCGCTTGCCGCTGCAAATGTCACGCCGGCATACAACTCGGGATTGGCCCCGGGAAGATCGTCGCCACCGGTTTGCTTAGGGCCGGCTATTAGAATGGCCCCTGGCGCATCGTACCGGTACGTTGGGTTCTCTATCGCGAATGGAAAGCAGAACTCAACCGTCTGAGGATCGCCGGACCATCCGTGGACTTCTCAATCGGAATAGCCCCATAGCAGGCCCGTATCGCGGTTTCGGTGTCCAGGATACCCCAGAGAAGCACAGCATAGTTGCCCGCGTAACCAATGCGGTCTCTACGGATTGCATCGTGGAGTCTTGCACTGCCGGCTTGGCCGCGATGACGCCGATAGACCTCATCCCAGAGAGTTCCGTCCAGGTTCCAACAAACCTGATTTCGTTCGGCGGCATCCAGAAAGTAGTCAAGGAGCGCCGTCATTCGCAACTCGACCTCGGTTGTCGAACCGCACCAGTTATAGTCGAGATGTTTGTCCTGGGCCAAATAGACGGTCCATTGCCGGTCTCTCTCTGTCGCCTGGCAGACAACTGTAAAAGCAAGCAGTAGACCTAACCAAACGTGACAGAGAGAAACTGCAGCAGACCTCTCAGGGGAAGTACTTTCATCTGTCATTTGATTGTTCCTGTTTACATGTCATGGTTGTTCTGACACGAATACGTCAGTCCATGTGAAACTCGTCGCAGTGAATTATACCATCAGACGCACATTCTCGCAATTGGGACGAAAGCGACCATCGGCCATCGTCGTAGACAAAGTGGAGTCGAAGTGCTTATGGTCGAGCCTTTTCAATGTTGAACTTCAGCGTCAAAATCGGTAGAATAGAACCTCTTTAAGAAGCACAAGACGGGCATTTGTCCGAAGGGCAGGGCTATGGGATCTTTGGTGCGCGACGGAATGTTTTTCGAGCAAGGCAGGATCTATATGCGAGTTTGGCAGTTAGCGTTTGTGTTAATGATTATCACCGGTGCCTCTCTCCAGGGGAGAGGGGCTCGGCAGGGAAGCCGGCTCTTTGCTGAAGGTCATGATGACCGCAGGGTAATCGATTTATCCGATGAAGTGCGTGGTAAAGGCTGGATCATCTACAGCGCACGTACCGTCAAGGGCGACTGGGATCTGTTTCTGATGCGTCCTGATGGGTCAGGCCGCAGGAACATCACGAATACCCCCGGGTTCAATGAGGCGGCGGCACGTTTTTCGCCGGACGGACAAAGGATACTATACTATCGAATGCCCAGGGAAGCTGCTGTTGATAATAACAAGTACGGTATCTATGACCTCGTTATCGCCGATGCTGATGGTACAAATCCGGTTATCTGGGGCAGTGAGTACAATTGGGCCTCGTGGGGGCCTGATGGCAGGAGACTTGCCTGTCTTTCCATAAAGGGAGTAAGGATCGTTGATTTGTCCACGAGGAAGACTATTCAGGAACTGAACCGCAGGGGCATCGTGCAGCAACTTGCCTGGTCGCTGGACGGCAAGTGGTTTGTCGGCACGGCCAACGGTTTGGGTCAGTACTGGAACATTGGTCGGATCAGCGAGATAACAGGGCAAGTGAATGCCGTCAGTGAGGTTGACCGCTACAACTGCACGCCCGACTGGCTGCCGGACTCACAACATGTTGTTTACTCTCGCGGTATTATCCCCGGTATTGGCGGATGGGCGCAGCTATGGGCGGCAGGCGGCGACGGCCGGGAAAAACGGCTGCTTTACGCCGAAGAAGGACGACACATTTACGGCGGATGTGCTTCCCCGGACGGGAAGTATGTTCTTTTTACAAGGTCGCAGCAGGACCTCGGCGAGGTGGACAATTCCCTGACAACAATGGCAATCATTCGGTTTCAAGACGCTCCTATCATCGCAGGTGAGAACGAAGCCTTGCGTAAGATCTGTCCCGGCGCCAACAACGGACCGATCCTGCAGCTCTCAATGGGTTGGGAGCCTCACTGGACTTATGCTGCGATTGACGCGAAGAAGCGATGAATTGATGGAGACTGCTATGAAAATCCATTTTGGAATATTTACTTTTGTCGTTATCGCCGGCATCGCTCTATTTGCCGGCCGGACGCTGGCCGTCAACTCACCCCCCGCCGGCAAGCACGATGATCCGAGAGTGGCCGAGCTGGCCGAAGAAGTGTGTAAGAAGGGCTGGATTGTCTATGCCGCCCGGACTTTGAAAGAAGACTGGGACCTGTTCATCATGCGCCCGGACGGATCGGGCATATACAACATCACGAATACACCGATGTTCAACGAAGGTCTTCCACGGTTCTCCCCGGACGCCGGAAGAATCTTATATCGGCGCATTGCCGTGAGTGAGCGCTTCGACAACAACCTGCATGGGATGCAGGGCGAGCTGGTGTTTGCCGACAGTGACGGGGGCAATGCTTTGGTTTATGGAAGGCAAGGCGAGTACACGTGGGCATCCTGGGGCCCTGAAGGCAAACGTATCGCTTGCATGTCCGTAAAGGGAATTTATTTTGTCGAACTGGCTACTAAGAAGGTGGTCGGCCGCCTGGAGCGCCGGGGGTTCTTCCAGCAGGTGACATGGTCGCCGGATGGAAAATGGCTGTGTGGTGTCGCCAATTCTTTTGGCGCCAGTTGGTCTGTGGCCCGGATGGAGATTGCTACAGGCGCCGCGAACGCCGTCAGCAGCATGAACAATTGCACGCCGGACTGGTTTCCTGATTCACAACACCTAATTTTCTCGTATCGTCCTGCCAACCAGGAAAACAGCGAATACGGCTGGACACAGTTGTGGATGGCGGATGCAGAAGGGAAGAAAAGGACTCTGGTGTACGGCGAGGATGGGCGGCATGTCTATGGAGGCGCCGTCTCTCCGGACGGCCGGTATGTGCTTTTCACGGGGAACATGCAGGAAGACGGCGATGCCGGCGGATCAGGTGCTCCGATGGGTTTAATGCGGCTCAGGGATGCGCCCACGATTGGCGGCGAGAGTAAAGCCCTGCGCAAAGTCCACGGGGCTACCAAAGATGGCCCGGTACTTGTACTGCCGGATGGCTGGGAGCCACACTGGACATATTGTGAGTTAGGAGCAGCGAAATGACACGATCCCCGATACCTATAGAACGAGGCGATTTTAGATTGCCGATTGCCGATTGCCAATTTCAATCGAAAATCGAAAAACGAAAAACGAAAATCTTTGACGTACTCTCGCTGCTCTGCGTTCTGGGTATTTGTGTTTCCTGCTCGAAGAAGCCGGATACGGGTGAGGACGCCAAAGTGACTACTATCGGAAGCATCGAGATGACGGCACAACTGCTTGAAATAAGGGGCAAGATAATAGACGACCCCTTGTACGACTATGCCCACGTTATGAAATACAAGGTTCTCCAGGTTCACCGCGGCAAAATCGATGGAGAGACCATCTATGTCGGCCACTACAATCCGGCAGAGCCTCGAAGCAGTGTTGCGGATGCACGAGTGCGGGACATCGGCGGCAATCTCAGGAGATTCAAAGCAACAGACATACACCGAATAGCCCTGGAAGTGCCCATCGATGATTACTACATGGGAGGAATCATCAATAAGTACTTTGGCGAGAGCAAGGACCCGATTTACTGGGCATTATGGACAAATCTGGTGATAAAATAGGAATTGATGGCATTTACATCACATATCTTCGTATTCTATTTCCTGCCCTTCCTGCTGGTGCTGTACTATTTCCTGCCAAGCAAGTTCGTTATGCTGCGCAACATTTTACTTATCATGGTCAGCTACGTCTTCTATGCATGGCTGAACCCCTGGTTTGCAGTTCTGTTGTTTTGTGTCAGTTCGATAAACTATCTCTTGTCCATCCTTATGGCCAGGTCGGACGGCAATAGATGGAAGTTGCCGATTATGGTAATTTCCATCGTAGTGAATTTGGGAGTACTCGGCTTCTTCAAGTACTTTGTATTCTTCCAGGAGAATTTGAACCATGTCATAAGAACCTTCGGGGCAGAGGCCTTGCCCGTCTTAAAAATTGTCTGGCCCATCGGGGTATCGTTCTACACTTTCAAAATCCTCAGCTATATGGTGGATGTTTACCGAGGTGAGCCGCCGGCGCGTTCCTATTTTAATTTTGCGTGTTACGTCTCCTTCTTCCCGCAGATTCTATCCGGCCCGATTCAGCGTTACGGCACCATAGATGCCAAGTCACAACAAGTTCCAACTTTTGCCGAGCAACTTGTTTGCCGGACGCACAGCCTGGATAAGTTCTCGTACGGTGCGGCATTGTTTATCCTCGGCTTTGCAAAGAAAATCCTTTTGGCAAATGTCGTAGCCAGGGTGGCAGATGCTGTCTTCGCCGCCGAAGCGCCCGGCAGCCTTGACGCATGGTTTGGTGCCGTCGCTTATACATTTCAGCTTTATTTCGATTTTTCCGCTTATTCTGAAATGGCCATCGGCTTAGGGTTGATGCTCGGATTCGAATGTCCCCGCAACTTCAATGCTCCGTATCTGGCCGACAGCATCTCAGGTTTCTGGCGAAGATGGCATATCTCACTTTCAAGCTGGTTCAGGGACTACCTCTATATACCGCTCGGCGGCAATAGAAAAGGGGCCGGACGCTCGTATCTGGCCTTAGGCCTTGTGTTTCTGTTGTGTGGGCTGTGGCATGGCGCAAACTGGACGTTTGTCGCCTGGGGGACATATCACGGCATTTTACTGGTAATCGAACGCTTCGGCGGCAGAAAGACTCTCTATCATACTCTGCCAAGACAAGTACAGGTTCTGTTTACCTTCTTGCTGATCATGATAGGTTGGGTATTCTTCCGCTCTGCGACTATCTCTGATGCCTGGCGCTACCTGACGGTTATGTTCACGCTCTCGGATGCTCAGGGTGGATCGGTTCTGCTCAGTTCTGAAATCTATACGCAGGGCAGTGTACTCATAATGGCAGTCTGTGCCCTTCTGGCGTTTCAACCCTTGCAGGCGTTTGACTGGGCCAGGACTATAACCTGGCCCAAAGCTCTCATGCTGATCGTTTTATTCTGTGTATCACTAATGACGATGTTCACACAGTCATTTAGCTCGTTCTTGTATTTTCAGTTTTAGGAGTAGCCCTGGTGGCCAAAGGCAAAGTAAAACACGTTTTCCTGATAGCAGCCTTTTTGATAGTGCTTCTGAGCGTTGGCGTGGTCCAGCTCGCAGTTGAGTTGAGCGAAGGGGAGCGGCTGCAGCTTACCGAGCTGTTCCGGCAGTTGCCGACGAAAGATAATCTCAGATTGTTCGAACATGATCTGGAGAAGAACTGCCGGCTTGCGGGCAAGCTCCGTACTTCGGTTCAATATGCGCAATTTCTGGTATTAAGAGAAACGGGCGATAAGGTTCTGATGGGCCGGGCCAGCTGGTTTTTCTACAAACCAGCCGTACAATATCTCATCGAGCCGTTGCCCGCCGATTCGCAATATAGCCGGGCGGATGTTCTTTCTGCGATTATTTCCTTTCGTGACCAATTAGCCCGGCGAGGTATCAGGTTGCTGGTTCTACCTGCACCGAATAAGGCGAGCATCTATCCGGAAATGCTGACTTCCCGAGCAGAGGGATCAGAACAGCCTGTCAATCCCAAAACAATTGAGATCATCTCCGGGCTTAGAGAGTCGGGTGTGGAAATTGTTGACTTATTCAGAGTGTTCGCCGAGGCCCGTGAAGGTTTGTCGCCGGGTGACAATACGAGATATTATCTGTCACAGGACAGCCACTGGTCTGGGGATGGGATGCGTTTGGCCGCCCAAGCCGTCGCAAGGAGGATTCTTGATTTAGAGTGGGCGGAGAAGGGAAAAGTCAGATACCGTCTTAAATCCACAACTACCAAAAGGTACGGTGATGTTCTAAAAATGATGCGAGCGCCACAAATCGAGGGCAGGTTTGAACCTGAAACTCTGAACTGCGCTCAAGTAGTAAATGCTGATACCGGTCAACTTTACCAAGCCGATCCTAATTCCGAAGTCCTCGTCATAGGTGATAGCTTCCTGCGGATATACAGCCGAGATGAACCCGGCTCCGGAGGGTTCGTAGAACACCTGGCCTACGAACTTGGATTCCCGCTGGCTTCAATTGTCAATGACGGCGGCGCCTCCACCCTGGTGAG
>Ga0307380_10013660_pt1 | contig 10012 bp, 14 predicted proteins | sample UN3MG_FD_202239 | JGI IMG/M metagenome (GOLD analysis project Ga0307380, IMG submission 202239) | Soil microbial communities from Risofladan, Vaasa, Finland - UN-3 | ecosystem: Environmental > Terrestrial > Soil > Coastal area > Acid sulfate soil | place: Finland: Risofladan, Vaasa | collected...
CGGCCGCATGATCAAACTGCGTGACCCTGAGTGTTCACGTTGGAGCTACCAGGCGGAATCGAACCGCCGACCTCAAACTTACCAAGTTTGCGCTCTACCTACTGAGCCATGGTAGCGACGGTTTGGAGAATCAAGTGTTGGAGCCACCCGCCGGAATCGAACCGGCGACCTGTTGTTTACGAAACAACTGCTCTGCCAACTGAGCTAGGGGGGCGTGTTTGTTCCTTGGTGAAAAGTTGGAGCCGAGAATCGGAGTCGAACCGACAACCCCCTGATTACAAATCAGGTGCTCTGCCAATTGAGCTATCCCGGCAGAAGGGCTGCTTGCGCAATCCTGTGCTGAGCTACCCTGGAGGGGCTTCCCGACGCCGTTGTGTGTGTTTGGTTCAACGCCGGGAAATGCTCAACACGAGGTCGTATCTGTCACAATGACAGACACAAACATCCCGCCAGCCACATGGGCTGTACTGGGATTTGATGTCGTGGTGCGTTTCATGGCGGAGAACTCTGAGCCGTGTCCTGCCAAGGGAACGGCCGATAGGGATTTCTACGCCCCCTCTGACAGAGAGTCAAGGGGGTTTGTTCAAAAAGTTGGGGCCCCGGGAAGATCGTAAACCGTGACCGGAATTCCCTGGTCGGTGAGTGTAACGGTGAGGATCTCCTCAATACGAGACCACTCCCCTCCAGCGAGTCCGCAACCCATGCGTGGTGCATGTACGGAGATCTCCCCCCTCTGATCCCGAAAGGTCTGAAGATGGGTGAGCCCATGGTGGATCGCCTTGTACCTAACCGGCGGCTTCCCATCCTGGCCCCGACCTACTCCGTCCTGACCCACGAGGTTGGCGACGATGATGTCTTCCTCGACAGGCACCAGGAGTGTGGACCCCAACATCCTGCGGAACTTGTCGGCGCCGTAACTGACCGCCCAGTTCTTGTACTCGGCCTCGGGCCGTTCCCATTTGCGGGAAAGGGCCATGACGAACCCGGCTCCCCAAACCCCCAGGTTGTTGCAGCAATGGACGATGACCTTGAGGCCATCCCCTTGGGGATCCGTGGCGTCCCCGGTGACGTAGGTGATCTCAGCAGTCATCACAAGCCCATCAACTTGTCGGAGATGCCCCCAAAGGCGATGGGCTCAAAGAGGGGACGCGGAAGATTGTGTGCCGGGAACCAAGCCCACCGTTCGCATTTCATCGGCTCCATGACCTTGGGGGCGCCTCCGACGTACTTCACCGTAAAGTAGAGCGTGATGTACTGCTTGCCTTCCTCGTGGAAGTGCGTGTTCACGTAGGGAAGCGGGCCGTAGGGGTGAATGTCACCGACCTCCAGCCCTGTTTCTTCCATGATCTCTCGGCGCACGGAGTCGATGGGTTCTTCTCCAAAATCAACGTGACCTCCGGGGAACGACCACGTACCCGCACCATGGCTCCCTTTGCGCAGGCCCAACAACAGGTGACTATCGCGGAAGATGAGGGCTCCGGTGCCAACTCGGACGATCTTTTCGGCAGCCATATCTCTTATACGCGATCAGGTGTTCCCTTGAGTCAACATGGCCGCAAGGCTTGTCTGTATCTTGTATCCGCCAATTACGACCCAACGGCCCTGATCCAGATTGGCGTTGTACCAGTCCCACCACATGATCGCGTCGTCCGGTGTCGGGGTCCGCGAGAGCAAATCCGCCATCCCGGCTGGAGACTTGTACGCCGACGAGGCCGGGACAACGTAGTCGTACCCAAGGTCGTTCCAGGTCACCACCGAACGTGTCGGGTAGTCTTCCGGCATCGAGTTCTCGGAGTCGTAAATCTGCGGGACTCCGAAGTTCGCCTTGGAGAACTCCTCAAACGGGAACGTCGAGTGGTACCAGGGCGCCCCGTAACTCGTGAGTCCGATGGGCAACCCAATCGCCATCATCTTGTCGATGAGTTCCGTGGCCTTCGCTCGCTTGTTGTACCAAGGGCCTTCGGCGTCGATGATGATGCCGATAGCTCCCCAAGAGGTTGCCGTTTCCGACATCTCTTTCACGTAGTCGTCGATGCCCTCCGGGATCGGCCAGCCCCAGATCCACAAGTCGCACCCGGTTTCTTCCCAGGCTTCCTTGTAGTCCTTCCAAGAAGTTCCGTTGAGGTAGTTGGTGTGGTCGTCATGTTGCCACATCCGTTGGACACAGATCCATTGGATGCCGTTGGCTTGGATGTACTGCTTCATGTTCGCCACCGTGCCGGTGCCGGTCAGCGAACGGACGAACATGCCCTTCCCCTTCGGCACGTCGATGTTGGTGGGCGGCGGCGGCTCTACTGGCGGTTCGACCGGAGGCTCCGTTGGAGGTGGTGTCGGGCCAGTGTCGATGCAGACTTGGTTGAACAGCATCGTCAGAGACCGGATGTCCACCGCGAACGACAACGTGTTGTTGTACGCGTGGTCGATCTCAAACTGCTCGATGGCGTACCGGGTCTCGTTCCCGAAGTCACCATCGACCTTGACTTCGTAACCAGCAAAAACGAGAGCTTCCTGAAGGGACCGGATCTGGTCGCCTTTCATCCCGTACTTGTAGTTTTGAGGATTGATCTCAAACGGATTGGTGAGGGGCATCGCTCCTCACCATACCGATCTAGTCCGCCTCGGGAGCCAACATCTCACGAACTTCTACGAGTGCTTCGCGGAAAGTTGCCTTGGTCTGACGCATCCGCATTTTGGGATCGGACCAATAAACCCAAGTGCCTCCCTCAAACTTGAGGGGAACCTTGCTCTGCATCGAGATGTCACCATCCACGAACCCGTCACCCAACACTTCCATTTGACCGATCAAACGACAGGCGGCTTCCTGTAGCTCATCCGGGTCAGGCGTGGTGCCCATGACCTTGAGGTACGAAGCCAGTCCGTTGTGAACCGCGCACAAGTCTCGGTGAAGATGCTCGGCCGTGATGTGGAGAGCTTCCCGGATCCCTAGATCAGTGATCGCCAGCCAGGGCCGGATGAGATCGTGCAGGGGAACGTCGGGTGCCTTCTTCGTCGGGAGAGACTCAATGGAGCCCAGGGCTTGTTGCAGTGTGGTTTGTGACATTGTGGTTTCCTGGCTTTTCGGGCCGAAATCACTCTACCGCTCAAAAACCGTTGCAGCCCGAGCCGAAAAAAGTTGGCCCGTAAACCCGTGGAATCACACGGTTCACGAAAATAGTTTCAACAACCCCTTACCAAAGGAGCCCTGTGACCCCCCTATATAGTGAGGGGTCCGAATTCCTCGCGTGTGTGCGAGTTGGAGTTCGGACCCTGCAACAACCAGCGCCTCTCCGTACAGATGGAGAGGGAGTCATCAAACCCGGCTTGTCCGGTGTATCTCTACGAAAGGACCCTCGTGAGCACCCTCCACACAAAACCCCTGATCATCCTCAATCTGAACGCATCAGAGTTCCGTCTCGTCACCCAAGCCCTGACGGGGACTTTGAAACCCAACTACGAAAAAGAAGCCGAAACGCTGGGGGAGCGACTGTTGGATCAACTGATCCATGAGAATGAGCTTCGCCTGACTGCTTTGAAAAAAGCCCGTACAGCCTTTCAAGACACCGAAGAAATCCCCGTCACCGTTCTCCGTCCAGGCAGTACCTTGGGGATCGCCGACTTCGGCCCCTTTGGAGGACCGTCGAAAACGAAAGAGTGGGCTGGGAGGGAATCGAACCCTCATGGAGTTGCCCCCGGTGGATTTTGAATCCACTGCGTCTACCAATTTCACCACCAGCCCGGGTGGTGCGTGCGGAGGGAGTCGAACCCTCAAAGAGACGGATTTTAAGTCCGTTGCGTCTACCAGTTCCACCACGCACGCAAAAGCGGCTTCACTCCGATAAGGAGTGGCGCAATCGCGTGTCGTATGGTCGGTAGAGTGTCATGCCGTGCCTATCTACGTGTACCAGTGTTCCGCATGTGAAGCAAGAGTCGAGGAGATCCAAAAGATGTCCGATCCCCCTCCGGCCAAATGCGACAAATGCGGGGAAGACGGAACAATGGAAAAACGCATGGGGAAGTCGAACTTTGAGTTGAAGGGTTCAGGCTGGGCAAAAGACGGCTACTCCTGAGTGGGGAGTACGGCCCCTCGGCCCACGAACTTCTTGAACCATGACCCAATCCAAGTCACGACTTCGTGGGGATAGTCTAACGTGACCACTTCCTGGGGTTGTTCCCAGTCCCGGTTCAACACCAGACGGCAAACGTACTTCTTGTTGTGGGGCCACCACCCAACGTCCAGGGTGTAGTTGTCTTCGCCAACCTGGGTGCCTGCCTGCCACACATCCTCCTCGGAGGTGGTGAGCCCCTCATCCACCAAGCTCATGTCGGGAATCCCCGGGTGGTAACACTTGAAACAAGCCGGAGCAGCCAATTCGATGAAACTCATTTCCGCATGTCGCTTTCGTGGGCGTTGGGCCACCAACGTCTACCGTCTTTGCGGAACCCCCAGACGTTGCTGAGTTCGCGTTTCTTTGGCAGCACAGGATGTGGGTCTTCGTCGAAAGCAAGCGTGTGAGTCATCTGACCGATGACTCGGCGCTCCTGACGGTTGGCCCGTTGCTTGTCCGACTTCTCACCTCGGTTGTGACCACCAACGGTCATGGAGAAGACGGGGGTCTTGCGGTAGCTGTCGGTCATTTCAGGAATCCTGCCGCGGTGAAGGCTTGATCGTAACTTGATCCAACGGCTTTGTAGAGTTCCTCGGGCGTGTACTTGAATCCCCAGTCCTCGGGGTGTTTCGCCAAGCCTATCCCGGGAGTCCATCCCTGGGAGAGCCGGATGAGATGTTCCTCGGCGTGGTAGTGGCATCCATGGGCGAGCTTGCCCCCAGTCTTGCTTGGATCACACAGAGACACGCCGTTCTCTTTGACGTAGCCACCATTGGGCATGTCTTCTCGCGGTGTGATGTGGTGAGCGTCGAGTTGGTGCTCTGCGTTCTCCTTGTCGGACTGGAATCCGCAAACAACGCACTTGTAGCCATCGCGGGCGAACACGGCTTCACGGAAACGTCGGCGAGTCTCCTGTTTCCGTGTCTTGCCCATGATGACTACTTTACGCCAAAAAAGAACCCGGTGGACAGGCGACCACCGGGTTCTGGTTAGGGTTCTAGTTGCTGACCTCGGTTACGAAACCAGCGCCTACTGTCTTGCCGCCTTCACGGATGGCGAAACGCATCCCCTTCTCGCAAGCGACAGGGGTGTTGAGCGAGAAAGCAATCTCTCCCCGCTCTCCGGGCTGGAGGGCACCGATCTCACCAACGTCGATGGTGGCGCTGACATCGGTTGCCCCGAAGTAGAACTGCGGGGTGTACCCGGTGCCAAAGCTCGTGTGCCGACCACCCTCCTTCTCGGAGAGGGTGAGGATCTCGGCTTTGCCCTTCTTGTGGGGCTTGAGGGAACCGGGCTTGATGCAAACCTGGCCCCTGACCACCCCATCACGCTCCACGCCCCGCAGGAGCAGCCCTACGTTGAGCCCGGCGTCTGCATTCGGGATGTCCTTGTGGAACGCCTGGATGCCTGTGACGACCGCCTCGATGGGCTTGGAGTCCGTGCGACCGATGACCTCGACGGTATCCCCCACCTTGATGGTTCCGCGATCCACGCGCCCGGTGACTACGGTTCCACGACCAGGGATCGTGCAAACGCCTTCGATGGGCATGAGGAACGGAGCCGTCATGTCCCGCTCGGGAATGGGGATGTGTTGATCCATCGCATCGACGAGGGCCTTGATGGGCTCGATGTCCTTGCCTGCCAGAGCTTCCGTCGCGGATCCCCTGATGAACGGGGTGTCCTCGGAGAATCCCTGGCTGGTCAGCATCTCACCGACCTCCATCTCGACAAGCTCGATCATCTCCGGGTCGGCGACATCGCACTTGTTGATGAACACGACCATGTGGGAAACCCCGACTTGCTTGGCAAGCAGGATGTGCTCCCGGGTCTGGTTTTGAGGGCCTTGAGAGCCATCGACCAGAAGGATCGCTCCATCCATCTGCGAAGCGCCCGTGATCATGTTCTTGATGTAGTCGGCGTGCCCTGGGCAGTCGATGTGAGCGTAGTGACGAGAGTTGGACTCGTACTCGACGTGAGAAGTCGTGATGGTGATGCCACGCTCCTTCTCTTCGGGTGCGTTGTCAATCTCGTCAAAGCTCTTGACCTTTCCGCCATGAAGCTCCGCTTGGACCTTGGTGATGGCCGCCGTCAGGGTAGTTTTCCCGTGATCGACGTGACCGATGGTGCCGACGTTGACGTGTTGTTTGGACATTGGACTGTTGCGTCTTCTCTCTGCCCGTCTTTCCGGGCTGTCAGCCTGAACTTCTTTTACTCATTGGTGGGCCCGGATGGATTTGAACCACCGAAGCGCGAACGCGGCAGATTTACAGTCTGCTTCCTTTAGCCAGACTCGGACACGGACCCAGGAGACCGCTAGACAGGAGTCGAACCTGCTGCAACCGGAACTACAATCCGGTGCCCATCCACCACGGGCCTCTAGCGGGAACGATAGAGATCGCTCCGGGGGTCGGCGGGTCTGGATTTAGCTATCCAAAAGCCCGCTCAACCCACGGAGCCACGTATACGTGTTTGCTGTTGCGAACATCTGGGTGGCTCCTTTCATGGGTCGGGGTTCTTGGAAGCGCCGCACAAAGGCGGCTAGGGGTGTGTACCAGCATCTTTGAGGAGATGCAAGCGAAGGGTGCTGCCAGAGGGAGTCGAACCCTCATGCCCTAAACGGACACGCGGCTCTCAACCGCGCCTGTATACCAATTCCAGCATGGCAGCGAATTTCACGAATCCTGAGTCTTTTGTAAGCCGGGTTCTGTTCCTGGTCTGGTCTCCCTCGCCAGGTGACGATCATTCATCTAAGCAACAACCCGAGACTGGGCGAGCAGCCCGTAACGCCTCTGTTTGTCTTGCTCCGAGTGAGGTTTACCTTGCGACCGACTGTTACCAGCGGCCCGGTGGGCTCTTACCCCACCCTTTCACCCTTACCTGTGTCTCCCGAAGGGGACCATCGGCGGTCTTCTCTCTGCTGCACTTTCTATCGGGTCGCCCCGCCCTGGATTTCCCAGGCACTCTGCTCTTTGGAGCCCGGACTTTCCTCGATGCCGCCCGAAGGGACACCGCGATCATCTTTCTTACTCAGCTTCCGTGAAAACTTTTTGTGTTCAGGGCAACCGGCGCCAACGAGGCACCCACAGGTTGCGCAAATCTCCTTCTGGTCTCGTGACCACCAGCAGTGCTCGCAGTTGCAATGTTCGTCGTGCATGGTGTTGGTGCTCAAGGAGGGAGTCGAACCCTCAATCCCTTTCGGACGGCCGCTTCTGAGGCGACTGCGTATGCCAATTCCGCCACTTGAGCATAGTGCTAACGGAGGGAGTCGAACCCTCAATCCCTCTCGGGCACTGGATCCTTAATCCAGCGCGTATGCCAATTCCGCCACGTTAGCTTAGAGGTCTTTCTGGCAAGTAGTTGTGAGACGTTTTCCCATCCCCGGAGGGATGAGCCGAAGGGTTTGAACCTCCTATCGCGTTAGCGAATCAACCATGTAGTCCCACGAGCATCCAGATCAACCAGTCGGGATGAAAGGATTTGAACCTTCGACCCCCAAGCCCCCAGCTTGGTGCGCTAGCCAGACTGCGCCACATCCCGTTGTCGTTTTTCTCGTCGTTTCTGTTTCTCGATCTTCTTTCGTCGATCCCGCAGGATGGGGTTGGCTCGTTCCGCCCTCGTGCAAACAACTTCGTGCTTGTCGAGGAATTCCTGAACCTCCTGTTCGTGTGTGCCCTCCCGAGCCCACTCAACGATTTGGATAAAGACGCCTCCGTGTCGTCCATGTGATGATGTCAGCCATGATGTTGGTCTCCTTGATGGGTTAGATGTCCCAGGCACATTCCTGGGTGCAGTCGTCACAGCAAGTACAGAGTGTCTCGCTGTCGTCGTTGATCTCTTCGGCGAAAGGACAGGTGTGCGGTTCCGTGGCTGCGTTACCGCAGTTGAAGCTCGATGGGCACTTTTCTTCGGTGGTTTCTTCGTCCATGTCCTTGTCCTTTTGGTGCGCATGACGGGAATTGAACCCGCGTGGAGCCGAAGTCCAATTTTGGGAAAACGCGTTTCACCTGCAATAACATCTTGGTTGCAGACCGACCCGAGCCTCAAACCCTGGACTGCTTTTTCGCTGCTACTTGCTTTCGGCATCCCCCTTGGGACCTGTCCGCTTTTTTCGCAGTTTCCAATCGGCCCTCCTCTTGGAACCCTGAATCAATCGTTTTTATAGGGCGCCCTACCATCTCGGGCTCCATGCGCGTAGGTGGCTTTCCCCGGCGAGTGTTCGACAAGACATTTGTTTTCACCAAAGAAATGTAGTCCTGCCAGGCATCCGGTTCCGGCCGTGTGGTTTAGAGAAGATCTCGGAGAGCCTTCTCGTCGTTTGCGTATCGTGCTTTCACTTTCTCGATCCACGCTACGTTCTTGACTTTGAACATCAGGGGCAACCCCGGTGAGATGTTCTTGCCTTTGCAGACGACGCCTTCAAAAGTCATCCCTTCAAGCTCGCCTTTGCGGACGGACTCGATGAAGGGATCGTTCGGGTTGCCTTGGTACAGGAGAGCGGCGTGCTTGAGATGTCCAAACAAGTCGAGGAACACTTTAGGCTCAAGGATACCTTTCCTGTGTGGGGCTACGTCGAACAAGGTGACTTCTGGAGGTTCTCCTGGCTCATGGAGTCCTGCGAAGGAGTTGGGTCCGTGGAACTCAAAGAAGCAGATGGCACGATCCCAACGTCGATCTTTGAAGACGTGAGCGAGGTCGTCTGCGTAGGTATCCACGATCAACTCCCTGGACTGACCCAGGAGTTCGTCGTCTTCACCAACAAGTCTTTTGCGTGAACCGAATTTGTAGAAACCTGCCTTTCTGCTCCACTCAGCGCGGATGTTGCTGCCGTCGAGTTTGTCGAAAGCGAAAATGGGTTGATGTGTGATTTTGCCGTTGATTGAGGGGTAGGACTTCATTTGGGGCCTTTTAGGCCCGACCGTGATTGGTCGAGATGACAGGATTTGAACCTGCGCCCTTCCGCTCCCGAAGCGGACGCTCTAGCCAAGCTGAGCTACATCTCGTGGTTGGCACTCGCGGAGGGAGTCGAACCCCCGACCTTCTGGTCCGTAGCCAAACGCTCTATCCAACTGAGCTACGCGAGTATTGTGGTCGGAGTGAAAGGATTTGAACCTTCGACCCTCTGCTCCCAAAGCAGATGCGCTACCAGACTGCGCTACACTCCGTCAGCGTCTTCCGGGGCTTAAACGAACGAGGGCGAAACCCTCGTTCCGCCCTCGCCTGGTATCCGTCTTGGGAGCTTTTACGCTCGTAGGACACCAGGCAATCGCGGTAGACGAAGCCGGTACGCACGCAGGGGGAGCCCTGGCAGTGAAGACTGCATGGGAGTGCTCAACCCGAGACGTATGCTTGTACTGACCATCATGGCGATAACCTCGTAGTAGGGATTTCTACTCTCCCTCTGACGGCGAGTCAAGGGGGTCATTCAACTTTTTGCGATCCCGAAGAACCGCACCTTGCCGAGCCCTGGTTAGCCGAAGCTGGCGCTGCCATGCCTGGCAGAGCAATGCCAAGACCTCACTTTACCCGGCCGTCGGTCAAAAACTTGAGCATCGAAAGCTCGGACTCAGAAAGAACGCCGTAGGTCAGAACCCGGATCTCACTGAACTCCTGGTGTGGATCATCCAAAACCGTAAGGATGAAGTCGGCCGCCTCCCGCAATGAGCGAAGTTCCTTGTACTTCAGTTGGTACGCGCCGCCTTCCTCTTCATGGACGGCGTACTTGACGCGATACCGTCGGACTACCGACCCCACAATTGGGGATCAGTATAACCCCTCTACCCTCCGACGCGCTCCCCATCCGATCCTGCGTGGTCATGGATAAAACCGTCGGGGTGTTCGGCCCCCTCATAGATGTAGCCTTTGTCTTCGCCATCTTCGATCAGACGAACCGAGCAGTTCAACGGGTT
>Ga0307380_10013662_pt1 | contig 10011 bp, 9 predicted proteins | sample UN3MG_FD_202239 | JGI IMG/M metagenome (GOLD analysis project Ga0307380, IMG submission 202239) | Soil microbial communities from Risofladan, Vaasa, Finland - UN-3 | ecosystem: Environmental > Terrestrial > Soil > Coastal area > Acid sulfate soil | place: Finland: Risofladan, Vaasa | collected...
TTCGAGGAGGTTTTGCAGCCAGATGAATGCGACGACTCGGACCTGGGACTGGTTGAGGACGTCGGTGTTGATGAGGATTGTACCGAACTCATAGAAAATGATAAATGGCAGGAGGAAAACGACGGCATAGACAGGGCGGCTGGTGCGTTCGAAGTACGAGCCGGGAGCGAAGTTTATCAGTTGTGTCTTGCTGGTGCGTTTGTTCTTCATAAGTTCGTCAACAGGATACCGAGGTTTTTTTACTTTACTTGTCGTTTTTAAGAGAGTTTACTTTAAGGGCGTTGAAAATACAATAGCGAAACGAGGATGTTTTTTAAGGCAGATATACTTGATGGTAAGTGAAAAGCTGCAAGAGATATATGAGTTGCTTTTTGCGCGATTCGGCGCGCAGGGGTGGTGGCCTGGTGACGGCAGGCTGGAGATAATAATCGGGGCGATTTTGACGCAGAACACGAACTGGGGGAACGTCGAGAAGGCGATAATGAATTTGCGGGGTGCGGGGTGTTTGAGCGTTGAGAAGCTAAGGAGTATTTCGCCGGCGGAGTTGGGAGAGCTTATACGTCCGGCGGGTTATTACAATTTGAAGGCAGGCCGGTTGAAGAATTTTGTGGAGTGGTTGTTTGAGAATTACGATGGTGAGTTGTCAGCGATGGAGAGCATCGGGACGGAGAGTTTGCGCGAGGAGCTTTTGGCAGTGAAGGGAATAGGATTTGAGACGGCCGATTCTATATTGCTTTATGCTTTCGGGCGGGAGGTGTTTGTTGTTGACGCATATACGGCGCGGATGGCGGTGCGTCACGGCCTGATCGAGGCCGGCTGCGGGTATGAGGAGCTTCGGGAGTTGTTCGAATCGAATTTGGAAGCGGACGTTAAGATGTTTAACGAGTATCACGCGCTTTTTGTTCGTGTTGGGAAGGAGTATTGCAGGCGGACAACGCGATGCGCGGGCTGTCCTTTGGAGAAATTGCCGCATAACGTTGAGGCGGAGGATTTTTGAGCGATGGAAGGTAAGTTACATCACGCCATAATACTTACAGCGTGTGTTGTGGTTTTGGCGGGTTCGTTTGCTTTGGAGCTTGAGGACGGTGAGTTGTATATGCTGGGTTTTCGGTGGCCGATGCACTGTCCGCTCTATGAGTTTTTCGGGATAAAATGCGCGCTTTGCGGCTTGACACGTTCTTTATGTCTTACTGCGGAGGGGCGGCTGGGTGAGGCATTTGGGATGCATCTGTTAGGGCCGGTGATTTTTCTGTTTATTTGCGTGCAGATACCCTATAGAATTGCGGCGGTAAAAGTTGGGCCAAAACGGGTAAGCAGAAAGGTAAAGAAAATAAGTGCGTATTTGACGGTTGCGCTTTTGCTGCTGATGGTCATTAACTGGTTAATTTATTTAGGAGGGCTTGTTTTATGACGGAACAAGAGCAGGCGGTAGTAAGCGTTCTTGACCCGGTTGAGGAGGCTCTCGGGCGGGTGAAGTTGATACTTTTCGAGCCATTTGATTTGGGCAAGTGGTTCGTGGTCGGCTTTTGCGCATGGCTTGCGTATCTGGGTCAGGGTGGTGGGGGAGGCGGGAGTAATTTCCAACTGCCGCGCGGTCACGGGCCTGGCGGGTCGATAGAACCGGTGAAGGATTTTGTTCTTGCGAATTTGTTCTGGATTATCCCGACGGTGATATTTGTGCTGACAGTTGCCATATTGATAGGTCTTCTGGTAGTGTGGCTGAGCAGCCGGGGGAGGTTTATGTTTTTGCACTGCGCGGCGCTGAACAGGGCGGAGGTTAAAGTGCCGTGGGCTAAATACCACAGGGAGGGTAACAGTCTGTTTTTGTTCCGGGTTGTGGTGGGGCTGATATATTTTGCGGCGATGATAATACTTATAGCACTTTTGGTCGCCTTTATTGTTATTCCGGCATCGCGCTCGAGTCTGAGCGGAATAAGTGTAGCGTTGGTTCTGTCGATATTTTTGCCTGTCCTTTTTGTGGTGGTGATTGTGTTTGCTCTTATAAGCAAATTTACGAAGGACTTTGTGGTACCGATTATGTATTTGCGGACGAGCAGTTGTGTTGAGGCATGGCGGGAGTTTCTGGGGATTCTCTCGGTGAACAAGTGCAGATTTTTGCTTTATATACTTTTTCAAATTGTAATAGCTCTGGCTGTTGCTGTGATTGTTGTGGCGGCGTCTTGTGTGACGTGCTGCTGTGCGTGTTGTATTCTTGCGATACCTTATATTGGTACGGTTTTGTTTTTGCCGGTGCTGATATTTAAGCGTGCATATTCGTTGTTTTATTTCCGTCAGTACGGCGCGCAGTTTGACGTATTTGTACCGGAGGCGGTTGCAGCCTGAGGTTTGGTTAAGAACCCCTTATAGTTTTTATAAATAAAATTCGGTTTGGTTATATCGCTCACGGCGAAAGACCGATTGCGCCTAAGCGGTGGTCTTAGATAAAGTTACACATCCTGAAAGCCCGGGGCGGCAGGTTCGGTCCGAGTTGACAAATGCGCATCCTTTATAGATAATGGCTGTTTTATATTGTTTTAGTCGGAAGCCAACAGAGTGCCACATAAAATAATATCGAAGAAACAGCTGTCGAAGAACGTTTTTACAGCGGAGGTCGAGGCAGGATTGATAGCTCGTGCGCGCAAGCCGGGCCAGTTTGTGATTGTCAGCATCAGCAACGAGTACGGCGAGCGGATACCTTTGACGATAGCGGGAGCCGACACGGAGGCAGGGACGATTCGTTTGATATGGCAGCGGGTCGGCAAAACGACGGCGGAGCTTGCGGACCTGAAGGAGGGAGATAAGATAGCGAGTATTGTCGGGCCTTTGGGCCGGCCGACACACATCGAGAAGTTTGGATTAGTGGTTTGTGTGGGCGGCGGTATCGGCAATGCGCCTCTTCTGCCGATTGTCAGAGCATTGAAGGATACAGGCAATAAGATTATCAGTATAATCGGCGCCAGGAACAAGGAACTTTTGGTACTGGAGGAGGAATTTAAGGCGACAAGTGACGAGCTTATAGTAACGACGGATGACGGCTCGTACGGTCGCAAGGGACTGGTGACGGAGCCTTTGAAGGAGGTATGCGGCAGGCAGCGGCCTCCGGAGCAGGCATTTGTTATTGGGCCTGCGATAATGATGAAGTTCTGCTGCGAGGTGACGAAGGAATTTGGCGTTCCGACGCAGGTATCGCTTAATACGATAATGGTTGACGGGACGGGTATGTGCGGGGGGTGCCGGATTGAGTATGACGGGCAGGCGAAGTTTGTGTGTGTTGACGGACCCGAATTCGACGGCCATAAGGTGAATTTTGATTTGATGATGAAGCGTCTGGAAGCCTACAAAGACCAGGAGCGCAAGGCGCACGAGCAATATCAGGAACACCGATGCAAGATTGGGCTTGATGAATAATCTGAGGATTTATCGACTGTGACGGATAAAGAACGAGAAGAACTACTTAAAGAGCTTCTGGGCAAACAGGAGCGGGGAGAGCTTAAGGCGGCGGAAAGATACGAGATACCGCCACAGGAGATGCCTGAGCAGGACGCGGTCGAGCGGAGGGGCAATGTCAAGGAGGTTGCGACCGGATATACGGAGGCGCAGGCACGGCTGGAGGCGATGCGATGTTTGCAGTGCAAGACGGCGCCTTGTGTTAAGGGCTGTCCCGTTCAGATAAGGATAGGGGATTTTGTTGCTGCGATAGCGGAGGGTGACCACAAGAAGGCCCTAGAGATAATCAAGGAGAATTCGCTATTGCCTGCGGTGTGCGGGCGGGTTTGTCCGCAGGAGGTTCAGTGCCAGGAGTACTGTACGGTTGGCAAGAAGTTCAAGGACGTACAGAAGGCGGTATCGATAGGTCGGCTTGAGCGGTTTGCTGCGGATTTGGCGCAGAAGCAGGAGGGAGTACCATATGTGGCGCCTTCGACGGGTAAGAAGGTAGCGATAATAGGTTCGGGGCCTGGCGGGATAGTTGCCGCGGGTGACGTGAGGCGGGCAGGTCACGATGTTACGATATTCGAAGCGTTTCATAAGCCGGGCGGGGTGATGGTTTACGGGATACCGGAATTTCGACTTCCCAAATCGATAGTTCAGCAAGAGATTGACATTCTGGTGAAGATGGGTGTTAAGATTGAGTGCAACTTTCTCGTTGGCAAGACGCGGACGATAGAGCAGCTTATGAGCGAGGACGGTTTCGAGGCGGTCTATATCGGGGTGGGGGCGGGCCTGCCGCGATTTATGAATATAGAGGGCGAATCTCTTGTCGGGGTTTACAGCGCGAACGAGTATTTGACGCGGGCGAACCTTATGAAGGCGTACGATTTCGGCAAGGGAGCAGACACGCCGATAGCGCTATCGAAGAAGGTGGCGGTGATAGGGGGCGGTAATGTGGCGATGGATTCGGCGCGCATGGCGGTGAGGCTGGGGGCCGAGAAAGTATATTTGATTTATCGTCGAAGCGAAAAGGAGATGCCCGCGCGGATTGAAGAGGTGCATCACGCGAAGGAGGAAGGTATCGAATTTCATATATTACAAAGTCCGAAGCGGATAATCGGCGACAAAGATTTTAAGGTCACAGCGATAGAGTGTTTGAAGTATGAACTTGGCGAGCCGGACGATTCGGGCCGTCGCCGGCCGATAGCGATAGAGAGTTCGGAATTTGAGATTGAGGTCGATACAGTGATTATGGCAATCGGGAACGTGGCGAATCCGCTGATGAAGCAGACGACGCCCGGCTTAGAGTTTAACAAGTGGGGCAATATTGTGGTCGACGAGAGTTGCAAAACATCGATGGAGGGAGTTTACGCGGGAGGAGACATTGTACTTGGTGCGGCGACGGTGATTCTGGCGATGGGTCAGGGCAGGATAGCGGCGGCTTCGATAAACGAATACCTGCGCCAGAAGAAGTCGTCCAAATCAGGGGGTCAGAAATAAAGCTTCAGGTTTGCACCGATGATGTTCGCATCCTGCCAGCCGCCTGAGATTTTGACTCTTTCCCAGAGGTAGAAGAGGCTGCCTTTAAGATTTTGAGATGCTTTGAATGAGAAGCCGGAGTAGACTCTGTTTCTGCTAACGTTATCTTCTCCGAGATTGATGAAGATTTCGTCGGCCATATACGGCTGCAATTTCCATTCGGAAATCTGGATGGGGAATTTTACGGTGGCCTGATGTCTATACCTCCAGGAGTCTTCGGCTACTTCTCTGTCGCGGTATTCAAGCCTTGACCTGTTTGAGAGGTCCAGGCCGAGGAGTTTGGATTTGAGGGTGAGGTTTATGTGTGGTCTGTTTTCGTTTCTGAAGTTGCCGGAGCCGTCTTTCTGGTCGACCCTTCTGAAGTTCAGTCCGAGGTCGAGCCATTCGGCCAGGCCTTTGTATGTGAGTCCGAGGTCCGTATGGTAGTAAAAGAGGTTTCCAGTGTCGTTTTCAAGCCTGAGCTGCTCCTCGAAAGAAACTGCCCAGTCTTTTTCGATGTCGAAGTTGAGACTGGTGGTGGCCCAGTACCGCAGGTCACCGCTGTCTGCGGCGAGGGCGCCTGCGGCGGCCGACAAAACAAATATAAGGGCAATTAACAGCAAATAATTTTTTCTATTCACTTGAACACTCCTGTCAAAGAATTGCATCAAAACCTTTTAAGGATTTTAATGAAGTTTGACAATTTGTCACGTTTTTAGTAATATTTTTTCCCGGCCATTGGGCTGAGACTCGTATAGATACATTTAAAGAGTAATGGACTCCGAATTAGGAAAGGATTTGGGTTTTGGCAGTTATGGAAGTCAAGGCGTTCAAAGCATTTAGGTTCAACGAGCAGGTTGTAAGTGATGTGGGGGCGTGTATTGCCCCTCCTTATGACGTCATCAGCGACGAGCAACGGGAGCATTTTTACAACAAGAGCGAATACAACATTGTCCGAATTATCAAGGGCAGGACCGAGCCCAGCGATAAGGACAACAACAACCAGTATACACGTGCAGCCAAATATCTGAATGAATGGATAAAGGGGGGTGTTTTAAAGCAGGACTCGACCGAGTCTATATACGGTTACATTCAGGATTTTGAGGTCGGCTCCAATAAATTCCAACGTTACAGTTTTATCGCGCTTGCCAAGCTTGAAGATTTCGGCCAGATGGTCAGGCCCCATGAAGAGATACTAAACGGACCGATAGTTGACAGGCTGAACCTGAAGCGCGCGACGGAGGCAAAGTTCGGTCTTGTCTTCATGCTTTACGAGGACCAGCAGAACACCGCTGAACGAATAGTCGAGGAGGCGTCGGAAAGGGAATCGCTGGTGGATTTTGTCGACGAGCAGGGTGTTCGTCATCGTCTTTATGCGATAACGCGTCAGCCCGATATCGAAGCGATAGTAGAAATGATGCGGGACAAGAAGTGCACGATAGCTGACGGTCACCATCGTTACACGACGGGACTGACGTACAGCAAAGAAAGCTCTCTTGCAAGCGCCGCATATCAAATGCTTGCTTTTTGCAATACGCGCCACGAGGGACTGCTGGTTCTGGCAACACATCGTCTGGTTAACAATGTGGAGGGCTTCAATCTCAGCAGGCTGATAACAGGATTACAGGAGAAGTTTGAAGTTCGCAAGTACGAGTTTGATTCTTCAGGTTCAAAGTCACAAGCCAAGGACAGCGCGCTCTCACAGATGAAAGCCGAGCAACAGCAAGGAAAAAACGCCTTTGTTCTTTATGGCGGGGATGGTGCATTTTATCTCTGTGTTCTCAAGGACAGCCGAGCAATGAACGCAGCAGCGCAAGGCAAAAGCAACGCGTGGAAGTCTCTTGACGTTGCGGTTCTGCACAAGCTGGTATTTGAGGAGCTTTTGGGTATCGACGAGAAGAAGCTTGCGAGCCAGAGCAATATAGAATATGTGAAGGACACAATCACGGCGATAGACGATTCTATAATGCGAGTGGATAAGGGCGAAAAGCAGGTGGCGTTTTTGATGAACCCGCCCAAGCTGGAGCAGATACAGCAGGTGGCAGACGCGGGCGAGCGTATGCCTCAGAAGTCGACGTATTTTTACCCGAAGATTCATACGGGTCTGACGATTAACAAGTTGTAACTTTTTTATCAGGAGCAGGTGGTATGGTAGATTGGAAGAATCCCCCCAGGTTGTTTATTCCGGGGCCGGTGAAGGTAAATGAAGACGTTCTTGAGCAATTGGCACGTCCTACGCTGGGCCATCGCGGCAAAGAGTATGCGCAGCTCCACGGCGAGACGGTCGAAATGCTCAAGGAGATACTGTTTACGAAGCAGCATGTATTTTTATCGACGTCGAGCGCATCGGGAATATGGGAGGCATCGATACGGAATTGTGTAGGTCCTAACGAGAAAGTTTTGTGCACTTGCTGCGGCGCGTTTAGTGACAAGTGGACGGACGTAGCGAAGAGTTGCGGCCGCAAGGTTGACGAGCTGAAGGTAGATTGGGGCCAGTCAATACTGCCGGAAATGATAGACAAGAAGCTCTCGAAGGGCAAGTACGCGGCGGTGACACTGGTTTACAACGAGACAAGCACAGGTCTGACGAACCCGGTTTACGAAATCAGTAAGATGATAAAAGAGAAATATCCTGACATTCTTGTGTTCGTGGACGCGGTCAGCGCAATGGTGGCTTTGCCGCTTCATTTCGACGAGCTCGGCTGGGACGTTGTGTTCGCGTCGGTCCAGAAGGCATTTGCGATACCGCCGGGACTTGCGGTCGCCGCCGTGAGTGAGCGTGCGCTTCAAAAAAGCAAGGACGTGCCGAACCGCGGGTATTATTTTGACTTTCAGCTCTGGGCCAAATCGAACGAGAAGAACCAGACACTGGTGACACCTAATATCCCGCATATCATGGCGTTGAATTATCAGTGCCACAAGCTCATGGCCGAGGGGATGGAGAACGTCTGGGCACGCCATAAGGAAATGGGCGAATTTGTACGTTCGTGGGCAAAGGAGAAGTTCGAGCTTTTCTGCGAGGAGAAGTACGCATCGAACACACTGACTACGATTAAAAACAGCAGGGGCATTAACGTGGCCGAGACGATAAATTCGGTTCAGGAAAAGCACAACACGATATTCGGCAACGGCTACGGCAAGCTGAAAGAAAAGACGTTCCGCATAGCGCATATGGGCGATATTACGCTTGATGAGGTCAAAGAGCTGTTGGGCTGGATTGACGAGGAAATCGGCTGAGAATCCGGTTGCAGCGAACTAATAAGCAGAAAAAACGTATAATTTTAGCGTTTTGCTTTTATTGTCGGAAATTGCTTTATCGTTAAACTCTTTATCCATAAGGAATTGTGAGGTGGAAGATGCGAACGAAGACTTTTTGCAGGTCGTGTAAGGGCCGGTATTTGGCGGTTTGGATTGTTGTTTTGTTTGTACTTTTGGGCGGTTCGCCTGTCGGTATTTGTGAGGATGCAAGCAGCATAGACACTCTCCGTCAGATGGGCAAGGCGTTCGCGGCGATATCCGAGAAGGCTTCGCCTGCGGTGGTAGGTCTTGAAGCAGAGAAGACCGTCAGTTACCAGCAGCCTTCGATAGAAGGATGGCCTTTCGGCGACCCTTTTTCTCCTTTTGAGGACGACCCTTTTGAATACTTTTTCCGCCGTCGCAGCCCGCAGCGTCACGAGGCACCGAAGCAGAGGCCCCGCACGGACAAAGGCTCAGGTTTTATCATTTCAACTGACGGGTACATTTTAACGAACAATCACCTCGCCGAGGACGCAGACAAAATAACAGTTAAGTTAGGGGACGGAAGGAAGTTTGAGGCGAAAGTGATAGGTACCGACCCGGAGTCTGACGTCGCGGCGTTGAAGATAGATGCCGAAGACCTGTCTTATCTTGAGCTGGCCGATTCCGATGCGCTTGAGGTCGGTGAATGGGTATTGGCGATAGGTAACCCGTTCGGATTGAGTCACACGGTGACGGCGGGTATAGTGAGCGCGAAGGGCAGGCGGGTCGGTTTGACGAGCTTTGACGATTTTATCCAGACGGACGCGGCGATAAACCCGGGCAATTCGGGCGGACCGCTTTTGAACCTTGACGGCAAGGTAGTTGGAATTAACACGGCGATAGTGAGCCGCAGCGGCGGCAATATGGGAATAGGTCTTGCGATACCGATAAATATGGCCAAGTCGGTTTACGAGCAGCTTCTCGAAAGCGGGACGGTCACACGGGGTTATCTGGGAGTAGTGATACAGGATTTGACGGACGATTTGGCCGAATCTTTCGGTCTGAAAGACGTAAAAGGCGTATTACTCCCTGAAGTCACGGAGGACTCTGCGGCAGACAAGGCTGGGATTAAAAAGGGTGACATAGTTGTGGAGCTCGACGGTGAACCCGTGGAGGACAAGGACGATTTTCGCAATCGGGTTGCCATGCTAAAGCCGGGGACGAAAGTGGAGATAGTGGTCCTTCGTGACGGTAAACGCAAGACGCTAAAGGTTGAGCTCGGCGAGCGCCCCAAGCAGTTCGGTGCTGCATCGGGTGAAAAATCAGAAGCGCTGGAGGAGGTCGGTTTAACCGTTCAAAACCTTACGGACGATTTGGCAGAGCGTCTGGGCTACGAGGGCATGAGCGGAGTTGTCGTCAGTGCGGTCGAGCCGGGTTCACCTGCAGCAGAGAAAGGTATCCAGCCCGGCATGTTGATACAGGAAGTGAACCGGCAGCAGATAAAGAACACAAAGGACTTTTACGAAGCTCTTGAAAAGGCAAGCGAAGGAGGTACAATTTTGCTTTACATCAACAATGGGCAGTACAGCCAGTACATTGTTTTAAAGCTTGACAAAAAGTAAAACGACAACCATGTGCCGTTGCAAATTCAAAAGCCCCGCAGGCGATTGCGGGGCTTTTTATTTTATGCAACATCCTCGAGAGGCAAATTTGATTTTTTACAAATATATTGTCACGTATTTGTGAGTGGGTTAGACTTTGGGGGATGTTTAACAAAGCATTGAAATTCTACACCAAGTATTTCGCTGTGTGGGTGTTATTGTTCGGGGCGCTGGCGTATTTTGC
>Ga0307380_10013667_pt1 | contig 10008 bp, 7 predicted proteins | sample UN3MG_FD_202239 | JGI IMG/M metagenome (GOLD analysis project Ga0307380, IMG submission 202239) | Soil microbial communities from Risofladan, Vaasa, Finland - UN-3 | ecosystem: Environmental > Terrestrial > Soil > Coastal area > Acid sulfate soil | place: Finland: Risofladan, Vaasa | collected...
AAGGGTTTTGAGCCCACCGATTATATCGACCGTAAGGATGCCCGCCGCATGGACCGCTTTTCTCAACTGGCGGTCGCCGCCAGCCAGCAAGCAGTGGAACAAGCCAGATTAGAAGTAAACTCCGGCAACCAAGACAGTATCGGTGTCGTAATTGGCAGCGGGATTGGTGGTCTAACCACCCTGTTTCAACAAATCAAAGTGCTACTGGACAGAGGGCCAAAGAGAGTAAACCCCTTCCTCGTACCAATGATGATAACCGACATGGCTGCATCTCAGGTATCAATTGCGCTGGGAATAAAGGGTCCAAATCTTTGCATCACATCAGCCTGCTCCAGCGGTTCAGATGCGATAGGTGCTGCTTACGAACTCATCAGGCGTGGTGATACCCAGGCGATGATAGCTGGCGGCAGCGAGTCGGCAATTAACCCTATAGGTGTTTCTGCCTTCAATGCTCTCAATGCCCTCTCAACCAGAAACAGCGAGCCACAACTAGCCTCCCGCCCCTTTGACGCCGAACGCGACGGCTTTGTCATCGGCGAAGGAGCTGGGCTCCTTGTCCTTGAAAATCTCGACCATGCCCAAAAGCGGGGAGCTAACATCTTAGCTGAAGTTATAGCCTATGGAGCCAGTGCTGATGCTTACCACATCACGCAGCCAATTGAAAATGGGGAGGGGGCAGCGAGGGCTATGCAAGTGGCACTTAATAAGGCGGGACTAGCTGCTACCGAAGTTGATTATATCAATGCTCATGGCACATCTACGCCACTAAACGACAGGATGGAGACCAAAGCAATAAAGACCGTGTTTGGCGACCACGCCTACAATATCCCTATAAGCTCCACCAAGTCAATGACCGGGCACCTTATCGGGGCTGCTGGTGCTGTTGAGGCCGCAATATGTACTATGGCTATTCAGCACGGACTCATACCGCCAACGATAAACCTTACCCACCCCGACCCCGAATGCGATTTAGATTACGTGCCTAACGTCGCCCGCCGAGCCGAGGTTACCACTGCTCTGTCTAATTCCTTTGGCTTTGGTGGTCACAATTCAGTTCTGATATTTCGGCGATATTGCGAGGCATAAGCTTGAACCACCGTCGTTGGAATCTTCTGCCATCGGTTCCAGACAAACATTTGGTTAACACTTTTGACCTTCCTCCGCTAATAACTCAACTCCTGTATAATCGCGGTGTCACTGAACCATCCCAGCTAGAATCATTTATGGCTGCTGATGAACGTTTATCAGGCAACCCCTTCCTGTTGCCTGATATGCAACCGGCAGTAGCCAGAATTTACCGGGCTTTGCTTTCCGGTGAAAACATCGCTATTTATGGAGACTATGATGTTGATGGCATTACCGCTACTGCCCTACTCGTCCAGGGGCTAACAACCCTTGGTGGCAAGGTTATCCCCTACATACCTCACCGTCTGACCGAGGGTTACGGGCTTAAAACCACCGCCCTAGAAAATCTTTACCGACAAGGCACTAGCCTAGTTATTACCGTTGATTGCGGAATTACTGCCCTGCCCCAGGTTAAGAAGGCAAGAAGGATGGGGCTTGATATAATTATTACCGACCATCATACCCCTTTACCCGAAGTTCCCCCAGCCCTAGCTATTGTTAATCCTAAACTGTCAAACTCAAACTACCCCTACTCACAACTAACCGCTGCCGGTGTAGCCCTTAAACTCCTTCAAGCCCTATTTCAGAGTTTAGGCAAAGAGAAGCAGCCAGATAAATTAATGGACCTGGTAGCCCTGGGGACTATAGCCGATATGGCACCTCTGCTGGGGGAGAATCGATATCTGGTCAAGGAAGGGCTGAAGCTAATTAATACTACTCCTCGCCTCGGCATCAAAGAAATGATAACCCAGACTGGACTAAACATCGGCAGCCTTGACACGGAAAGTATCTCCTGGGTTCTAGCCCCGCGGCTAAATGCTGCCGGCAGATTAGCCCACGCCATGACTAGCTACAAATTATTGATGACAGACTCGCCACAAGAGGCACGCCAGCTAGCTGTACGGCTGGATGAAAAAAATACGGAAAGGCAAAAACTAACCACCAAGGCCTTAACCAAAGCTAGAGAGCAGATATTAGCTCAAGGAATTTCACCACTGCTGGTAGCCAGCGATAAGGACTATCCTATTGGAATCATCGGACTGGTAGCCAGCAGACTATCAGAAGAATTCTACCGCCCGGCTATTGTCATCAAAACTGGCGAGTTGACAAGTAGCGGTAGTTGCCGCAGCATCCCTGAGTTTAATATTATCCTCGCCCTGAACCAGTGTAGTAGCCTTCTATCTCACTTTGGCGGACACTCACAAGCCGCCGGTTTTACCCTACCAACCAAGAACTTGGTCCGCCTCACGCAGCACCTCTCCCAGCTTGCCACTACTCAACTAGCCGAGGTCGACCTTCGTCCCCAACTGGATATTGATGCCGAAGTTACCCTGCCAGACCTCAGTGGAAACACTTTCCAAACAACTCGTCAGCTAGCCCCCTTTGGTCGTGGTAATCCAATACCCACTTTTGTCAGCCGCGGGGTAGAGGTTATTAACTGCCGCACCATGGGCAATAACGGTGACCACCTGAGAATAAAACTAAAGCAGGGTGATAGTATATGGGATGGGGTAGGCTTCAGGTTGGGCAACTATCTGGCTGAGGTATCCTCTCCCCTTGACATCGTCTATAACCTGGAAGTAGACCGCTGGGGCGGAGTGGAGAAACTGCGGCTCAACATCCTTGACTTTGGTCCAGGTGCTTCTGATAAATCTACTGGTTGAGCCACAGGGGCATAATCCGTCACATTGTTTAATCAAGACCAAAATACTTGGTAAGCATACTGCGAAAGAGACAACAGTTGTGGCTCAATGCGCTTCCCTACTGATGCAGAGGAATGTATCGATCTCGCTTGCGGTGGGCATGGAAGTTTGAGCCCCCTTCTTTGTAACCGAAAGCGCCGCTGCAGCTGATGCCCTCCGTAAAGACTCCTTCACTGACATCCCGAATGATAGTGAGCAGGCAAAGACACCGCAGAAACAATCGCCCGCACCAACAGTATCCACGGGTTTAACAGGAAAGACGCCTTGATAATATATCCCCTCATCGGAAACAAGGAGTGAACCCCTTTCCCCAAGGGTAACAATAACATTTCTTACGCCCCAGCCTCGAAGTTTGAGGGCGATTGTTTCATCGCCTTGCCCAACGAGCGCCTTGAGTTCAAGGTGATTACAAATGAGGAAATCAACTGATTCGAGGGTTTCTCTAGATGGTTTTCTCTGACAGGCTGGGGCCGTATTCCACAGAACCAACATTTTCCATTTTTTACATTCTTCTATCACAGCCTCTGTGGTTTCCTGAGGAATCTCATTTTGAAAAAGAGCTATCCTTTCCTCATTTTCAGAGTATTCCGGGAGGGTAATATCGCGGGGAGTGAAAAGGAAGTTAGCACCAGAGGCAACGGCAATAAGGTTTCTCCCCTTCGCATCCACAATAATCTGAGCAATACCCGAATGCTCCCCCGCTTTCACGGTGATATTCCGTGTGGAAACGCCGGCGTTTTCGAGGCTCATCATCCGCTCCCTACCAAGGGAGTCATCACCGAGACAACCAAACATCTCAACCGTTGCTCCTGCCCGTGCTGCGGCTACTGCCTGGTTTGCACCCTTACCGCCAGAAAATGATTGGAATTTGCCGCCAGTAGCTGTTTCTCCTGGAGCAGGGAGAGAATCAACATAGGTTACGAGATCTGTATTGATGCTACCAAAAACTAATACTTTCCCCATTGTAATACCTTTCCTCCCGCCACATTATTATCTATTTGTAATCCAGAATAAAGTCATTTATAATCTTAGTTTAACATTGATCAGCTTCAAGAGACGAAACACAATATAAAATCTCGGGTGCTACAATCAATATAATACCGTGCAAGCGGTGTTAAAGCCTACAAAGCGACCTTGAAAGGATATTGCTATCAAGAAATTTAAGAGCCGCTCGCTTTTTTCAGGATTACTTCCCCTCTTTGTGCTGGCACACTTTTCACATCACCTGTTGACGGCGCTGCCAGTACCGCTTTTGCCATTTATTCGCGATGACTTTGCCCTGGACTATACTCAAGCGGGACTGGTGGTCTCAGTATTCAGTCTGTCATATGGCATCGGTCAGCTGCCAGCGGGGTGGCTCGCCGACCGTATCGGTCCCCGCATATTGATTACTATAGGCATCTGCGGTGTGGCGCTGGTTGGATTCTTAGTCGGGCTTTCGCAAACCTATATTATGCTGATTGTCTTACTGGCACTGATGGGAATGGCCGCTGGTGGCTATCACCCATCGGCAGCACCCATGATTTCAGCATCGGTTGAGCTAAAGAATCGGGGGCGGGCACTGGGTGTCCACTTAATTGGTGGCAGTGGTAGCTTCTTCGTAGCACCACTCATTGCCGCTGCCATTGCTACTGCCTGGGGGTGGCGAGGTTCATTCATCGGGCTAGCCATCCCCACCATGATATTCGGAATCATATTTTATGTGCTTCTGGGCCGGCGGGCAAAAATAAGCAAAGCTCAACAGACGGTAACCCCCCATCATAGGGGGGCACCATCTCCCCCAGGATATTTACGCCGCCTAGTGGTGTTTTTAATTCTAAACACATTCACCCAAGCCGTAACTTTCGCCACAATAGCATTCATTCCACTGTTCATGGTTGACCACTTCGGTGTTGGTGAAGGGACAGCGGCGGCCTTTCTATCCATCATCTACTCTGCCGGGCTCTGGGCAAGCCCTTTGGGTGGCTACCTCTCTGACCGCCTGGGAAGAGTGCCGGTGACACTGGCGGCCTGTCTAATTACTGGTCCGGTCATCTACCTGCTGAACCTGGTTTCTTATAGCCTGGGTATCGGTGCCCTACTATTGATTATCGGCGTTGTTATGTATATTCGTATGCCGGCGTCAGAAGCCTACATCATTGGTCAGGCGCCAGAGCGTCACCGTTCGACAATATATGGCATATACTATTTCGCAGGCATGGAGGGTAGCGCTATACTTACTCCTGTGATGGGGTCCCTCATCGACCGGTTTGGCTTCCACTCCAGCTTTACCATTGCTGGTATTGCCATGTTTGCAATGACTCTAATCTGCTCGGTGTTTTTGTGGGGCAGACGGGACTAACCACCCCGCCAGTGGTGAGTTAACCACATTTCGTCTTCTATTCTTTGCATCCAATGGGCTATATTGTTACAATTATCTTCTGAGAAAGTCTTGAGGAAAACATGCCTCAACCCCTTTACCCCCTTCAGCCAAAGGAGAGAGGAGAAGTAAGGAGGTAAGAATGGAATCGCAAGATAAGGAAAAGGAAGATGAGCGCAATATTTGGGAAATCTACAGTAAGGAATTTGCGACAGCTAATCGTGAGAAACGACTGCAGCTAAACAAACGGATGCGTCGCTGGCAGGAGCTTATGAAGAGTGGGTGGCCAGCAAGTCAAGCCTATTATAGAGTGACGGAAGAGCCCCAAGAGACGCCCCCTAGTTATCCCTTCTGGACGAAAATGCGTAAAGCATTTGTTGTTATCCCGGTTCTTGCTCTGGCAGCAGCAATTGTTTATGGCATAGTTATTACTGGAGAAATAGACACCCTGAAAACCGAACTGGAGTCAGTTCAGACTGTTCTTGCCTCAACACAGAGTGAACTTGGCCCCATAAAGCAATCCCTTGCTTCAACGCAAGCCGAGCTCACTTCAACACAGTCAGAACTCAGCTCAATGGAGCAAACACTCACCTCAGCACAGGCAGAACTCAGCTCAACAGAGCAAACCCTTGCCTCAACACAGGCAGAGGTTAGTTCGACAGAGCAAAGGCTTTCCTTAACCCAAGCGGAACTCGCTTCCACGAACCAAGACCTTTCCTCTGCTCAACAAGCCTTGACGAATCTTCAAGCTACATTGTCGAGCACGCAACAGCAGTTAGCAATAGCTCAAGAGACATTAGGAGGGTTGGGAATTACTCTCTCTACGAGTAAGGAATGTTCTGATGTGACCTTGATTGACAACTCCACAGCAACGAATCCTACTTGGAGTCAGTTAATGACCTTCCTCTCTCAAGACCAGACTGAGAAGCATACTTATATTAAAGATGTGTACGATTGCTCGCAATTTTCCAGGGATGTTCACAACAATGCAGAAGCGGCAGGAATTCGGGCGGCAGAGATACAAGTCGAATTCAGGAATGAGGCTGAAGGCCATGCCTTAAATGCGTTCCTGACATCTGATTATGGATTGGTATACGTGGACTGTATCGAAGCAGATACAATCGCTCGTGTAAAAGCTGGAAAAGAGTATCGGGCTGTCGACTTATACAGGATTACAGGGATAAACGTCAGAAATGACTATTGGTGGGACGCATTAAGTTCATATTACTACATCCCCTCCAGCCAATTTATAGGTACGGTGGGTTGTGTGACATCAAGTATTGAAATATACTGGTGAGACAGAGGATAGATAAGTTAAAAAGACTTATTAAAACAAGGAGGAAGGAAGATGGGAAGCAAGGGAAGAAAGAATGTGAAGAAGCCCAAGAAACCAAAGGAAAAGAAGAAATAGGATACAGGTAAATACTAAATACTAATATCTAAATCCTAAACAAATACAAAGCACTAATGACCAAAACGTTTAGAATTTAGAATTTTGAAATTGTTTAGTTTTTGGTGCTTCGGATTTAGAATTTGGAGTGAAGCGACTTGAGGGTTCAATCCTTGTTTGGAGGGTGTATCAGTGCAAAGAGTGGGTGAGGTAATTGAAGCCAGCACCACGGACTTTATTGCCCAGTGCTATGAGCTTTACCAATCGCCGCCATTAGGCAGCCTGGTGAAAACCACAGATTTGCCGGTGGAGCTATATGGTATAGTCTATAATGCCACCACCACCAGCCTTGAGCCGGGTCGGCGTCCCATTGCCAGGGGCAAGGATGAGGCCAGCGAGGAGGAGATTTACAAGTCAAGCCCTCAGCTTTTGCAGCTACTTAGAAGTGAATTCAGCGCTTTAGTGGTCGGATATAGAGAGAACGAAAAATTGTATCACTACCTGCCACCTAAACCAGCCCGAATCCATGGCTTTGTTCACCTGTGCTCCCAAGAAGAGATGAAGGAGTTTAGCCAGTCCTTTGACTTCCTAAACATATTGATTAACACTCATCTGCCGGTCCCCGCCGACGAGCTTATTGCTGCCTGTTTGCGTCAGATGAGCCAGGTATATGAAGACCCTCACCCCTTCCTGGTGGCTGCCGGTAAGGAGCTAGCTATATTACTCAGTAGTCAGCTTAATCAACTCAAAGCTATTCTGGGGAGGATTAAACAATGACTCAGGAAGACATCGGTGGGCAGAGGCTGGGCATTGTCGTCTCCGGTTCATTAAATAAAGGGATAGAGGTTAAACTGGATAGCTCAGCTTCGGTTGAGGACATAGCGGTGGGGCGCTATGTAACTATTGAGGGAACCCAGCGGCGTTTCTTTGGCATGATAACCGATGTCAGCCTGGGGGTGATAGACCAGAAGCTTACTCTGACTCCACCTGATGTTTCCGACCCTTTTATGGCTGAGGTCTTAGCTGGAACCAGCACCTATGGAACACTCCATGTTTTGCCTACGCTCACCATTGGCGGTGATGCTGCCAGCTTACTTGAGGGACCCCAGCCGGTTAAGACGGTACCCAGCCATTTTTCCACAGTAAATCTGGCATCGCAACGGGATGTGGAGTTAGTTTTTGGTAGTGAGGACGAAAGGAAATTCTATATAGGCACACCACTGGATATGGAGACCAAGATTTGCCTTGACCTGCCGGAGCTGGTCAAACGGTCAAACGGTATATTTGGCAAGAGTGGCACGGGAAAGACCTTTCTTACCAGACTGCTTCTCATTGGTATGCTGCAGAAGGGAGCGGCTGTGAATCTGGTCTTTGATATGCACAGCGAGTATGGCTGGGAAAGCAGGAGTGAGGAGGGGCGGAAGGTTAAAGCATTAAAGCAACTTTTCCCGTCAAAGGTAGCTGTATTTACCCTTGATGAAGAAGGCTCACGGCGGAGGCAGGTGAGCACCGATTTTGTGGTCAGAATAGGCTATGACGAGATAGAACCAGAAGATATGGTATTACTTCGTCAAACTTTAAACCTTACCGAACCAGCCATTGAAGCCATATACCAGCTATCCAAGAGGTTCGGCAGGAACTGGTTACAGAGTTCTTTAGACCGGAAAGACTCTGAGGAGACCAGGGAGCTGCTAAAAGAGATGAGCATACATGAGAGTACCTATCAGAACCTGCAACGAGGACTGGCCACTATCAGGCGACTCCCCTTCCTCGTGCCCCACACTCCCGATAACCCGGTAAAACGCATCCTGGAATATCTTGACCAGGGCATCAATGTAGTCCTAGAATTCGGCAGGTATACCGATATCACGGCTTATATTCTGGTAGCCAACCTGCTTACTCGCCGCATCCATGCTCAATATCGAGAGAGGATGGAGAGGGCAATAGGTGAAGATACTGCACTACCCCACCCCCTGGTGATAACTATTGAGGAGGCGCACCGATTCCTCAATCCAGAATTAGCCAGCCAGACCATATTTGGTATTATCGCCCGTGAGATGCGCAAGTATAATGTTACTCTACTGGTAATTGACCAGCGACCCAGCGGCATTGATAGTGAGGTTATGTCACAAATCGGAACCAAAATAACCTGCCTGCTGGACAACGACCGAGACATTGATAGTGTGCTTGCCGGTGTATCCGGCAGGAGTGAGCTCAAATCAGTGTTATCCAGGCTGGAATCCAGGCAACAGGCCCTCATCTTCGGTCACGCTGTGCCCATGCCGGTGGTAGTCAGGACCAGGGAGTACGGTTCTCCCGAATCGTATAAGGACTTCATCCCCAAGGGAGAGGTTGAGACAAAAAAACAGGCGGAGAAAGATATAGAAGAGCTGTGGGAATAAATGCGTATTATCCTGATAGGGCAAGCCGCCTTCGGTAAAGAAGCTCTTCAGGCGCTGAGCCGGAAGGGTGAGGAGATCGTCGGGGTTTACACTACGCCCGATATTCCGGGGAGGACAAACCCGCTTAAAGAGTCGGCAGTTCAACTAGGTATACCAGTCTTCCAGCCAAAACAAATACGCGCCCCAGAGGTCTATGCCGAGTATATAGAGCTTAAGCCAGACCTGAATGTTATGGCCTTTGTCACTGATATCATACCCGAGAGTATTCTAAACTACCCCAAGTTTGGCACCATCCAATATCACCCCTCACTACTGCCCAAGCATCGCGGTGGTAGCGCCATTAACTGGGCTATCATCAACGGCGAGCCCAAGACCGGCATTACCATCTTCTGGCCCGACAAGGGGATAGATACCGGGCCTATCCTGTTGCAGAAGGAGACAGAGATTTCCCCTGATGATACTGTGGGGTCGCTCTACTTTAACAAACTCTTCCCGCTGGGGGTAGAGGCACTGGTGGAAAGCGTTGATTTAATCAAAGAGAAAAGAGCGCCGCGAATACCTCAGGATGAATCACAAGCTACCTATGAGGGGCTATGCACTGAAAAGGAAGCGTTCATTAACTGGTCTCAGCCGGTAACTAAAGTTTATAATCTGATTCGAGGCACTAATCCACAACCGGGAGCAATAACCCATTTTAAGGGTAAGCGACTCAAAATCTTTGACTCAGCATTACTTATGGCTGGTATAGGTAGCTCACCGGGCGAGATTATTAACATTACTGAACAAGGGTTTGTGGTAGCAGTAATAAACGGGGCTATTCTGGTTAAACGGGTACAGACAGAAGGCTCAGCCAAGATAGCCAGCCCAGAATTTATTGAACGAGCACACCTGAAAGTAGGCGATAGACTCAGCGAATAGGATATCCCAATAGAATTCTCTTAATAGTTCAGTGGAGTGAACCCCTGAGACTGGGCACAAAGGGTTAGGAGGATTAGGAAGGTCTGGCAGAGTCAGCTTAGAGTTCAAGCG
>Ga0307380_10013670_pt1 | contig 10006 bp, 10 predicted proteins | sample UN3MG_FD_202239 | JGI IMG/M metagenome (GOLD analysis project Ga0307380, IMG submission 202239) | Soil microbial communities from Risofladan, Vaasa, Finland - UN-3 | ecosystem: Environmental > Terrestrial > Soil > Coastal area > Acid sulfate soil | place: Finland: Risofladan, Vaasa | collected...
CTCCAGCGGGTCCTGATTGACCAGTTGAGCGATGAGCAACTGGAAGAAATCATCGCCGCTCAATGCGCCGGCTCCACCGATGGACGTCGTGGTTCCAATGGTTGCGGTGGGTGTTATGGCCGCGCTTTCCATCACGATTCTCCGCTGGTCGCAGAGCAGCGCTCGCCTCCGGCCAGCGCCGCCGACTGCTACACTCTCACGTCCAGCCGCGGCTCCGCTGCGGCCCCTGCTGTCCCTGCGTCCGGTCGGTGACCGGCTGCCACCAGCTCGTCACCGATCTCGGTCGGTTCGGTATCCATTTCGTCCGTCTGGTCGGCGGTCGCATCCGGCCCCAGGCCACCGGCGGGCAGTTCCGTACCGGTGACATTCGGTTGACGCTCGCCGCCGGGTCGTTCGTTCCCGGCGTCCTGGTCCATTGCCGGCTGGTCGGTGTCCTCTGCGCTCGTGTTCGCGTCTCCGCCGGAGACGTTATGCTGCTGCGCTGAAACGATTTCGAGGCGCTCGATCGACAGGCCGTGCTGCTGCAACGCGGCCTGTAGCTGGGCAATGCGCGTGCGCAACAGCTCGCCGGCCGTGTCCGTCTCGGTCCTGACCAACAGTTCGATCCGTTGGCCGTCCATGCGGGCCTCGATCTGAATGCGCCCCAGCTCCGGCGGATCGAGGCGCATTCGTACCGTCGAACGGGTCGCTCCGAGATTGAGGCGAATCGAACGGACCAGGCGATCGAAGTCGGACCGCTGGGTGGTCTCGGCGGCGCGGGTGTCCGGTGCCTGCGACGTCGGCGAGGGATTTCCCGCACCGCGGCCTGCCTTGGTCGCGGGCTGCCCGCCCCCGGTCGAGCCGGCCGGCACCTTTGCCGTCACGGCCTGTTCGACGCCCGTGACCGCGCGGGGGCCGGCGGCGCCGGAGCCGCGGGCGCTCAGGATACGGGCCATCTGGTTGGCAACGGGTTCGGACTGCCTGGGCGCTCGGGCCACGGCCGGATCGGCCGGCCCCACCGGCGGCGGCGTCCGACCGGCCGACTCGGCCGGCGAATTCACTGGTGACATGGCTTTGTCACCCAGCGCGTGGCCCGTCGCCGGTCGCGTCTGGCTGACGGTCGCCTGGTCGCCCGGCGGACGAGCGGTTGCCGGGCCGTCGGCGTTCTTGGCCGCGTGTGGCGTGGAGGAAACACCAGCCTGCCGGGCAGATGCGGCGGACGGTTCGCCCGTTTTGGCCGGCACACGCGGACCGGCCTGCGACTTGCCCTCGGGCACCGGATTCCCGGTCTCGCGGCCCGGGCGGCTGCTCGCTTCCTGCTCCTCCAGTGCCAGGCGTGCGGCTCGCGGACCTCGTTCGGCCGCCCCCGGCTCCCAGGGGCTCTCGAGTCGGGACGATGGCCGTGCATTGCGAGACGCGTCGGCCTGCTCGGTCATCTGCTCGAGACGCTGGCGCCGGGCGTCGCCGGTGCCGCCGCCAAACGGAACGCTCTCATGGTGGAGTGTCGATACGACGCTGCCGAGCCGTCGCCCGGCCCCGCTCTGAGCCACCGCCAGCAGGGCGGCGAACGCGTCCGGCGCGGCGGCGGCCTGTGACTCCCGGTCGTCGTTATCGGCGACGGCCGAAGGCGTCGGTGCAGTGGTGTTGGGTGGCGCGACCGTCATCACGGCGAGGTCAACTCCCGTTTCCTGCAAGTAGTTCGCTGTCCGCCGGGGCCATCTCGCTGAGCAACTGGTAGATCTGGCCCATCTTCTTCTTCTGGGCCGTCGTCTTTGCGGCCTCGATGATGCGCTTGGCCTTGCGGGTTTCCATCTGCAGCAGCATCTGTGCGGCATCCTCGGGGGGTTTCTGCAAGAGATAGTCCACCGCCACCTTGGCATTGAGGCTGCCGAGCAGGGCGAGGTCCTTGCGGAAGCCCTCGGAGCGCTCCTGCGTGTCCCGCTGACGGCGCTGGGCGGCGAACTCGTCCTTCTCGCGTTGATGGGCCTCGCGCTCGCGGGTGACCTTCAGCAGTGCCGCCCGGGCGGTGGCGGCCTGCTGCTCCAGCTCGGCCATGCGGCGGTCGATCATGTGGCGGGTGATCTGCTCGGTCGTCTGTTCGTTCTCGATGGCTTCGGCGGACTTGGCCGGCGGTTCGACCGGGGCGATCTCCTGAGCCTGAGCGGTCTGGGGCGCGGGCCACTCACCGCGCAAGACGGTGGCGATCTGCTCGACGCGTTCTGCGGTGAGGCGCCCCGAGCCGACCAGATACGCGAGCCCGGCACCGGCGGCCAGCACGTTCAGCAGGGCCAGCAGGGCCACCAGCCGAAAGGCTTTTTTGACAGCCCCCATCATGGTCGATCATCCGTGACCGCAACGGGCACATTCGTCAGCGCGTTGCGTCGGGCACACTGAGCGGCGATCTCATCGCTCTCGGCCCGGTCGAGGCGGGCCAGGGTGAGGTCGTGGTCTCGGCGCTGGCGCTCCTCGAGCTTGTCGAGGATCTTGACGGCCTTGGTGGCCTCGGCGAGGACGCCCTGCTCTCTGGCGAGTTCACCCTGGAGTGCGGCGACTTGCCGTCGTGCCGCGGTGATGCCGTACCGCAGGTAGTTGGTGTAGGCGCGGTAGCGGCGAACGGCGGTCAGATCGATGGTGCATACCGGTGGGGCCCGCTCCACCCCGGGGGCGGCGGTGCCCGGGCTGCTCGGCGAGGCCAGGCCGCGCATCGCGGCGGTGTGCAGCTCGATCTGATCGGTGAAGCCGTCGATCTGGTCCTGGACGCCGGCAATCTGTCGGAGCCTGGCGGCCACGGCGCGGCGACAATCGTCGCGTCGCTGCCGGCGCACCCTTCGGAGCGTCTCGAGCCGAAATCGGAAGCGTTTGGCCATCAGTTCACTCGCTCGGTTGGCCGTTTCCCACGGCACGGCTGCCGTGGTCCTTGGCGCCGTCTCCTACGTCGCCACGGTCCGGGGCTGCGGTCGCCGCTGCGATCCCAGGCGCGAGCGCAGGTCGTTGATCTCGGTATCCAATGCCAGCAGGGCGTCACACGATTCGGAGAATCCCGCCCGTTCGTCGATGCCCTGCCTCAACAGCTCGTCGATGCGCGGTTTCATCTCGATGGCCAGGTCATACTCGGGATTGGTGCCACGGGCGTAGGCGCCGATGTTGACCAGGTCCTCGATGTCGGCCCAGACGGCCAGGACGCGCTTGACGTTTTGGGCGGCAGCCTGATGCTCCGGCCCAACCACCTCGGGCATGAGCCGCGAGATGCTCTCCAGCACCGAGACGGCCGGGTACTGCCCGCGGTTGGCCATGGCCCGCGAGAGCCAGACGTGCCCGTCGAGGATGCCGCGGATGGCGTCGGAGATGGGCTCGTTGATGTCGTCGCCCTCGACCAGCACGGTGTACAGGCCGGTGATGCTGCCGCGATCGGTTCGCCCGGATCGTTCAAGCAATCGGGGCAGCAGGGCGAACACGCTGGGGGTGTAACCTTTGGTTGCGGGGGGCTCGCCGGCGGCCAGGCCGATCTGCCGCTGGGCCATGGCCATCCGCGTCGTCGAGTCCATCAGCAGCAGGACGTCGTTGCCCTGGTCGCGGAAGAACTCGGCCACGGCGGTGGCCACGAAGGAGGCCCGCACCCGCATGACGGGTGATTCGTCCGAGGTGCTGACCACCATGACCACCCGGGCCAGTCCCGCCTCGCCCAGATCCTTGCGTATGAAGTCGCCCACCTCGCGGCCGCGTTCGCCCACCAGTGCCACGACGGTAACAGCGGCCTGGGTGTTGCGGGCGATCATGCCCATGAGGATGCTCTTGCCCACGCCGGTCCCGGCGAAGACGCCCAGGCGCTGCCCGCCGCCGACGGTCAGCATCAGGTCGATGGCCCGGACGCCGGTGGGCAGGGCCGTGTCGATCGGCCGGCGCGACAGCGCCGGGGGAGGATCGGCCTGGACGGGGTACTGGGCCTCGACGGCGATGGGCCGGTCGGAATCGATCGGACGCCCCAACCCGTCGAGGACCCGCCCGAGCATGTTCCGCCCGACCGGCACGTGCTGCATGGCCGCGTTCGACACCACCGGATCACCGGCGGTCACGCCCAGCGGATCGGCCAGCGGCATCAGGATGGTGCGCTCACCGGAGAACCCGACCACTTGAGCATCGATGGGAGGGCGGTTCTCGGGCTCGATGCGGCACATCGTCCCGGTGGCGGCCGGCAGCGACCGAGCCACGACGGTGAGCCCGGTCACCTCGGCGACGCGGCCGGTGATCCGCAGCGGCATGGACCGCTCGACGATGTGTCTGTGACGATCAAACAGTGCCACGATCCATCAGCTCTCGGCTATGGCCCGCCCGCGGTCAGCTTGCAGCCCTGCGGGCGCAGTCACCCGCCGGACAGGCCCGCTCTTACTCCTCGGTTTCGATCCCCGGCTCCGCCCCCTCAGCGGTCGCTTGTGGTTTCACGCTTCCCAGCAGCAGCGTGGTGATCTGCTCGAGCTGAGTCTCGAGCGTGGCGTCGATCTCCGTTCGCCCGCAGGTCACCTTGGCACCCCCTGGGCTGATCGAGTCGTCCTGGACGAGGGCGACGTGGGCCCGGTCGCCGAACTCCTCGACGCGCTGAGCGGCGAAGCGCCGCAGGGCCTCCAGATCAGCCGAGTTCGCCCGGACGGTGAGGTCGGTCTTGCCGCCCACCAGTCGCAGGGCCTGCCGGACCGCGCCTGCGGCGGTGTCGCGGTCGATGCAGCCGATCCTGTGGGTGATCTTGCCGGCGACGAAGACGGCGAATTCGAGCAGGTCGCGATTGGCGGCGATCAACAGGTCCTGCCTCTGTCGTTCGAAGGCGTCGATCACGGCGGACATGGAGGCGGCCAACTCGGCATGTTCCCGGTTGAAGCGCTCGGTGGCCTCGGCCAGGGCCTGCCGGTGCCCCTCGGTGCGCCCCTCGGCGAGCCCTTTCTCGAGGCCCTCCGCATGTCCGCGCCGCCGGGCCTCTTGGCGAAGGCGGCGGGCTTCGAGCCTGGCTTCGGCAACGATTCGCCCGGCCTCCTGCCTGGCGCCGGCGACCACTTCGTGGGCCTCGGCCAGGTGGTCGGCCAGGTCGAAGGAGACCATCCGCCGCAGTAGCTTTCCCTGCTGCCCCTGTTTGATGATTGTCGGCATAGCGTCTGCGCTCGCGCCCGGCCCCTTTCGGGGGGGCCGGAGACAGTGCCGGTTAGACGATCAGTTCCTTCTCGCCGCCCCGACCGGAGATGATCAGCTCGCCGGCGTCCTCCAGGCGGCGGACCACGTCCACGATTTTCTGCTGGGCCCCCTCGACGTCGCTGACCCGCACCGGGCCCATGTACTCCATGTCCTCGCGGATCAACTGAGCCGCCCGCTCGGACATGTTCTTGAAGATCTTCTCCTTCAACTCCTCGCTGGCGGTCTTGAGGGCCAGGGCCAGCTCTTCGTTGTCCACCTCCTTGAGGACGGCCTGGATGCCCTTGTCGTTGACCAGCATGATGTCCTCGAAGACGAACATGAGCCGCCGGATCTGCTCGACCAGATCGGGGTCTTCACTCTCGAGGGCCTCGAGGATGCCCTTCTCCGTGGCCCGATCGGCGAGATTGAGCACCTCGGCGACGGCCTCGACGCCGCCGACCTTCTCGAAGGTCTGCGACATCACCCCGCTGAGCCGCATCTCCAGCCCGCGTTCCACCTCCTTGATGACCTCGGGGTTGGTCTGCTCCATGTTGGCGACGCGGGCCACGACCTCCAACTGCTTGGCGTGGGGCAGCCCGGTGAGGATCTCGGCGGCCTTACCGGAGGGCAGGTAGGAGAGGATCATGGCGATGGTCTGGGGGTGTTCCTCCTGAATGAAGGCCAGGAGGTTCTCGCCGTCGGTCTTGGCCAGGAAGCTGAAGGGCTGCTTGTAGACCTGGCTGGTGATCTGCTCCATGACGCGGCTTGCGACGTCGGGCGGCAGGGCTCGTTCGAGCAGGCCCCTGGCGTAGGACAGTCCGCCCTGCTCGGCGCACTGACAGGCCAGGGCGATGTGGTAGAACTCCTCGACCACCTTCCCGCGGACGCTGTGGTCGACCAGGTCCATGGAGGCGATCTCTCGCGAAACCTCCTCGACCAGGTCCTCGGGAAGCAGTTTGAGCACCTTGGCGGCGGCGTCGGGGTTGAGGCCCAGCAGCAGGATGGCCGCTTTGGACAACCCGCTGAGGTGGCTGTCACCCTCGTTGCCCGGCACGGTAACGGATCGTTTCTTCGCCATGGCCTCGCCCCCCGGCTAGTCCTGCTCCGCCCAGCGGCGGATGAGGTCGGCCGCGGTCTCGGGGTTCTCCTCCACCATGGTGGAGACCTGGTCGCTGAGGTTCTGGAAGCGGAGCGTGTCCTCATCGACCTCCTGCCCGACGAGGAAGCCCTCGGTCGCCTTGGCGCTCTGCAGCGGCTGGGTGTACTCCTCCTGTTCCTCGGACGGCGACCTGGGCAGCGGGAACTGGGCGGTCGAGCGGACGGACCTGCGGACCAGCATGACCATCATCAGCAGGGACATCAGGGCGAGCCCGACCAACCCCGCCTGCGGGCCGTAGTCCATCAGCCCGGCCACCGCGCCCTTGTCGTCCGGGCCGAGCCCCGCCACCAGGGGCGAATCCACGAACTGGCCCGGCAAGCCGGGAGCCAGATCGGGGAACCAGTCCACCTGGACCGCGTCGTCGTCGGTGATACCGATCACGTTCTTGACCGTGGCCCGCACGCGCAGTTTTTCGATGTCGATGAGGCTCTTGAGATCGACGTCGGTGGGCTCGCCCTCCTCGCCGTGCTGGGCCCGGTAGACGCTGTCGAAATAGCTCCGCGGGATACCGACCGAGGCGGTGACGGCTTTGACCGTGAAAGGAATCTGTTCGGACTCCTCCACCCTGGCCACATTGGCCGGGAAGAACTCCTCCTCGCTCTCATCCGTCACGACGTTATGCCCGTTGCCCGAAGCGCTGAGCGCGGTGCCGGTGTTGGGGTTCAGGCCCGATTCGTTGGCCGCCGTACCCGAGTTGGACTCCTCGCTGCGGGACTTGGCGCTCTTGGGGGCGGCGTCGGTGTACTCCCGGGCGATGGTCTTCTTCTTGACCGTTTCCAACTCGACCGCGATGGCGACCTTGACGCCCGGGATGTAGTCGAGGTGGCCGTGGATCTTCTCCTCCAGGTGCTCCTCGTTCTTCTTCTTCTCTTCGAGCAGGCCGACGCTCAGCACCTCGTCGGGGGCGGGGATGATGCGGGGGCGACCGTCCACGATGACCTTAATGTTGTGGGGCTCGAGGCCGGCGACCGCCCCGCTGGTCAGATCGGCGACCGCCTGCACGGCCGCCTGAGACATGGTCTTGCCCCGCACCATGGCCACGTCCACCGAAGCGGTGGGGGTGAGGCTCTCGAGGGCCCCCAGGCCGCGACGCTTGACGTCGTTGATGAAGACCCGGGCCTTGGAAACGTCCGCCGAGGAGGCGATCACGGCGGCCAGCTCGTTCTGCAGGGCGATGAGGAAGTTGCGCCGGTTGATGCTCTCGGGCACGAAGGGCGACTGGTCCTCGAGCAGGTTCTCGAAGCCGAGCGTGGTGTCCTGTGGCAGGGCGCCCTGACTGGCGAGTTCGCGCTGCAGTCTGCGCCGGTCTTCGGGCTTGACGTAGATGCGATCGCCCCGCTCATCGAAATCGACGCGCATGGCCTTGAGGGCCTCCACCGCGGTGCCCATCTCCTGAAGGCTCATGGGCTGGTCGAGCAGGGGCTCGAGCTGCGGCCGGGTGGACGACTGGGCCAGCCATAGCAGCGAGCCCAGGATGATCACGGCGCAGAGCCCTATAGCCAGTTGCTGCGACCGAGTCATCAGGGCGAGCTGTTGCTGAATCCTGGTGGACAGTCGCCGGAGTGTTTCCATGGTCAGACTTTCCTATCGCCGAAGCGTGCGGTCCGAAGCTCCCTTGCCGCGTTGCGGCGTCCGCGTTCGTCAGATCCGCATCTGCTGGATGTCGCGGTAGGCCTCCTGAAGCTTGTTGCGTATCTCCATGAGCAGATCGAAGGCGATGCCCGCCTTGTTCACGGCGGCGAAGACCTCGGCCACGTTGTCGGTCTCGCCGCTGACCAGGCGCTGGACTCCCAGGTCGGCCTCCTTCTGCAAGCGGTTCACCTCGTCCAGGTTGTCCAGCAGGATGCTCTTGAAGTCCTTCCCGCCGGTTCTTTCCGCGGGCTGAGTCGCGGGGACCGAGGTCAAGGGCTTGATCGGCCCGAGTCCGGTCGGTTGAACGGGGCTGGTCATCGGCTAGCGCTCCTGCAATCAGCCCAGCAGCCGCAACGAGGCGGCGGCCATGGTCTTGGTGATGTCCATCACGGTCACGTTCGCCTCGTAGGCCCGAGCGGCCTGCAGGGCGTTGATCATCTCCGTGGTGTGGTCCACGTTGGGGTAGAGAACGTATCCGGCGTCCGGTCCGCTCTGGATGGCATGCGGGTGCGTCGGATCGTGCACCTTGCGGAACGGGGCGGGGTCCTTGACAACGGCCTGCACGTGCACGCCGGGGGCGTCGGGACCGGCCGCGGGGTTGCCCGTGGCCAGCAGAGCGACCCGGCGCTGATACGGCCGGGGGTTGCCGGCGGCGTCAGCCGTGGCGTGCATGTTGGCGATGTTGCCCGCGATGACGTTCATTCGCGTCCGCTGGGCGACCAACGCCGAGGTGCTGACTTCGAGCGACCCGATCATGGATCAAGTTCTCCCTACACCTGCCCGCGGATGGCCTTGCGCAGCCCGTTGAACCGGCCCTGCAGCAGGGTGGTGACGGCCTCGTGCATCATGGCGTTCTCGGCCAGGTGGGCCATCTGCCGTTCGATGGACGTGTTGGTCTGGTCGTGAAACAGGACGTTCTCGGCCGGAGCCTCGGTCGGCGTGACTCGGAGGCGTCCGTGACCGTCGGTTCGGAACTGGTCCGTGGCGGGAAGGACGAAGGGCGCGTTGGGGTCGCCGCCGCGATCCTCGAGCGCCCGGCCCAGCGCTTGCTGAAAGGCGTTTGCGTCGAGCTGTTTGGCCTTGTAGTGCGGGTTGCCCCAGTTGGCCACGTTCTCGGCGATCACCTTGTGGCGAGCCTGGGTGAAGGCCCACAGGTTGACCAGGGCCGGTGTCGCTCCACGGTCGGTGACGTTGGAGATGAACATCACGCACTCCTCTGGACACCCGCCGGGGCGTTGCCGAACCGCTCGCCGGGCGCGAGCCGGCGCGGACCGCCTCCCGGACCGGTGGCACACCGTGCACAGGATGTTCCAGTGATCGCGAACGGCCCTCCCAGCCCCACAACCGGCGTGGGGCCTGCAAAAGCGGTCGGCAATTCTTGCGCGTCGGCAGTAATTGCTGCGCCTCTCTTGGGCCATCGCTCGCCGCTGCCGCTGGTTGTGCGGAGCGCCTTGCAAGCGATTTCCGTGTCGCTCTTATCCATCTAGCGGACGCCGGCCAGCACCGTGGTGCGTCGGGCCGCCTCCGCCTCTTCGCGCCACTGCTTGAGTTTCATCCCCAGAGTCCGAACGCCGATGCCCAGCGCTTTGGCGGTCCTGGCTCGATGACCAGCGTGGCGGGCCAGGGTTTTCTCGATGAGCTGGCGTTCGGCGTCCTCCAACAGACGACCTTCGCGCAGGTTGGTGAACTCCGCCGGCTGCTGCGGCGCCGGGCTGATCCAGGATTCGATGACCGCCTGGGTGACCACCCCGTCGGGCACCAGAGCCGCCGCCCGCTGGCAGAGGTTCTCGAGTTCGCGCACGTTGCCGGGCCAGGAGTACTGCTGCAACAACGACCAGGCGCCCGGTTCGATTCTCAAGGGCCCGCGATCCTCGCGCCGGGCGACCAGGTCGAAGAAGTGAGCCACCAGATCGGTGAGGTCCTCGGGGCGCTCGCGTAACGGGGGCACCTGTACGGGCAGCACGTTGAGCCGATAGAACAGGTCGGCCCGGAAGCGTTTTCGTGCCACCCAATCGGCCAGGTTGCGATTTGTGGTGGCGATGATGCGGACGTCGGCCCGTCGGGTCATGCTGCTGCCCA
>Ga0307380_10013672_pt1 | contig 10006 bp, 12 predicted proteins | sample UN3MG_FD_202239 | JGI IMG/M metagenome (GOLD analysis project Ga0307380, IMG submission 202239) | Soil microbial communities from Risofladan, Vaasa, Finland - UN-3 | ecosystem: Environmental > Terrestrial > Soil > Coastal area > Acid sulfate soil | place: Finland: Risofladan, Vaasa | collected...
ACGAGGACACTGGTATGTGATAAATGTTTTTTCCCATTATTTAATAAGTGGTTTAAAAAATTAACAAGGGGTGCTTAAAGATGGACGTACAATTTGACATAGGGAGTAGCGTTAAACTAACAGCAAGCGAAATACCATTAAGAAAAAGCATGAAAGAATGGATTGGGTTTGTGCAGGAAGGATATACACCAAACAACGATTGGGTCCTGGTAGAATGGCCTTCATGCTCAAGTTGTGGTAATCCAAGGCTATGGTTAGAACACAGAGTAAATATAGAGCCTTATACAAATTTGACCAAATAGGTGGTTACACCTTGATATTTTGGAGGTTTATGTTTAGTATTTAGATGTGAACGATATTCATTCAATTAGTGGCCAGGGGACCCTGCTATCATCCGAATTGGATTTTGGCAGGGTTTCTTTTTGTATCGACATCTCGTTTTTTAACAAAAGGGTAACAATCAATGGCTTTGCATAGATTTGGCCCAGGGAATAAGTTTGGGAAGGGCAGACCAAAGGGATCGTCTTATATCCAGGTTTGCAGAGAATGGGCTGAGAGTGAGGGTTGGAGCCGGTTAATATCTTGGGCCAAGGGTCAATCAGGTGATGGGAAGTTATCCAAAGAACTTCAATTCCAGGCCATGAAGATGTTGATGGAATACGGTTACGGCAAGCCAAGACAGCAAATGGATATAGATCATGGGGTGAGCAATGATTTCGCAAGATTGTCCGGAGTGGCTATTAAACAAATGCTCGAAGCTGTCAAAGACTGAGTTACGGGAACAATTACAAGATGCGTTGGAATGGAAGAAGGAGAACTCTAAGTTTGAATTCTACGAACCAAATGGGCAAACAGAGAAATTCATCGAAGTTATTGGGCAGAAGGGTGGTTTCGTCAATATCCTATCTGCCGCCAACTCAGTTGGAAAGACCTCCCTTGTTGTCAACATTTTCGCAAACCTCATTTGGCCGGAGCAAAACAATTGGTTCTCAAGTGAATTCTTCACGAATTGGGAGTTTCCCAAGCGAATTAGATATATCACAGATCCCAAGTTGGTTGAGGAAATCGGACCCTTTCACTCCGAGGTTGAGAAATGGTGGCCGAAGGGTAAATATGAGGCTATTAAAAGCGGAAAACAGTACTTTTCGCAATATAAAGCAAAGGATTGGGTCATCGACGTTATGACTTACGATCAAGAGGTGAGACAATTTGAAGGCGGAACCATGGGGATGGTGGTCTTTGATGAACCGCCTCCCCGGTCAATCTGGCACGCTTGTATCGCTAGACTGAGGTTGGGGGGTGTCATTTTGGTAGTTATGACTCCCCTGACATCGGCCGGGTGGTTTTATGACGAGGTGGTCCCCAAGCACCGAGATAAGATCGTTTACGCCTCCATGGAAGATGCCTGTAAGCAACATGGGGTTCGGGGCCACCTAGAACACGACCAGATCCAAAGAATAATCTCAGAGATGGACCCCGAACAGGTCGAGGCCAGGGCCTATGGCCGGGCCATGTACCTAAGTGGATTGATATTCAAGAACTTTGATTATTCGGTCCACGTTGCCAAGGCCCCGTTATCTGTTCCTGAGGACGCTAAGGTTTGGCATATCGTTGACCCACATATCGACAAGCCCTTTGCAATGATGTGGGGTTATTGGGGGAAGGATGGAGTGTTCTATCAGATAGCCGAATGGCCCAACCAGGACTTCTATCGAATGAGAGGGAGCGTCCACGGGATACAGGATTACAAGAATATTATCAAGCAGAAGGAACAGGGTTGGAATGTCACAAAGCGTATCATTGATAGGCATTTTGCAGAGACCAGGAACCTATATTCTAACCGTACTTTAAGAGAAGATTTTAGATTGGTAGGAATACCTTTCGACCCATCATATTCCACCAAGGAAGAAGTTGATTCCGGGATTCTCCGGGTCAGATCCGTTTTGAATTACAACGTAAAAAAACCCATTGATTCTGTTAACTGTCCAAAGTACATGGTATCGCCTACCTGTTTAAATACAATCAAAGGCTTTCTAAGGTGGACATTTGACGAACGAGGACATCCCAAGGAGGAATACAAGGATTTCATGGATTTGGTTAGGTATGCCATGATGGCCAATATGCCATCCCGGCAGGAGCCACCGCCACGAATCCCCAAACAACTTTATGGCTGAATTCGATAACGAGGCATTAGGACAAGCAGGAATGATTCCACAGGGTGTAGAGTTATTAAATAACGTATTCCCACAGATCGAAGAGAAAGAGGAACCGAAGAAGAAAGTCAAATTTAAACCACCCAACCAATCCCAGGAAGATTACGAGATTGCCAACATGGTTATGGAACGGAAGGAATCTTCCAGGAACTTCCGTAGACCAAAGCAGGAGATATGGGACAAGTTATGGGACCATTACACCCAGAATTATGACTCCACCGGTAAGGAAGGGTGGCAGTCTAAGCGGTTTTGGCCTGAGACCATCAAGGTAGTTGAAACGATTTGTTCCAACTTATCAGCTGCTATCCTTGGAGCAGATGTTCCCGTTCAGTGGGAGAGTAAAATCAAGGAGTTTGAGGGTCGGGTTGATGACATAAACGAGATAGTGAAGAATGACGTAATCAAAGGTAAATTTCATCTAAATGCTAATCAACTCTTAAGGGAGTTATGTCTCTTGGGTACAGCGGTTGGCCGTGTTGATTACGATAAACGTGTCGAGACCGTAATGGTTAAGAATCGCAAAAAGCCAAACATGATGGAAATCTTTATGAGTAAGTTGAATGGTGGGAATCCGAAAGTAGATGATTACGAATTTTCTGAGGAAGAAAAGGTTGTCAGTGATACTACAAAGGTGAAATACGTTGATTTGTATAAGTTATTCCCTGAGCCTTACACATCGGATATATCCAAGGACCATTGGATTATCGAAGAAAGAAGGATATCTAACGCCGAGTTAATGAGGTTGGCCGCCCACCCAGATGAGTATTACCGGATAGATATAAGTCAAGAGATGTTAATGAGTGGTGAAAGGGACGAGAGGAGCAACGAGGAGACCCAGGCCCGGAGAGATGATCTTCTGCAACCGGACGTTGCTCTTAGTTACCTAGATCCTGACAAGCCTCATACTTTGGATGAATACTTCGGACCTGCACCAATATGGATGATTGAACCTGGAAAGAAGAATGATGAGAAGCATAAATATGATTTGGCTTATTGTTGGTTTTGGGTTATTGATGGGATGTGGGTAGTCCGAAAGAAACGCAACTGCTATCGAGATGCAGAGCCGCCTTATTTCAAATTTGAGTATGTCAAGATTCCGACCGATTGGTGGGGCATTGGCCCTGCAGAAATGATGTTATGGCTACAGATCGAAAAGAACGAGTTGGTCAATACAGCCTTGGACAATGTGAATATTATTTTGAACAAGGTTATCGCCATCCTGAAAGATAAGGTCCCGACAAACACATGGGATCGGTTGAAGTCTGAGCCAGGAGGGATGTGGTTGTTTGAAAATACGGACGATATCCGGAAGGTAATGATGCCGGTCGAGTTTGGGAATCTCCTGAAAGACATCTACATGATGATCGAGATGGTAGACAATGCCATTCAAGAGGTAACGGGTGCGGTGAAGGCTACTATAGGAGTTGGAGGGGCCCAGGAAGAGGCTGGCGGTGGAACCTTTAGAGGCCAGTTGATGAACAAACAGATAGCCACTGATCGGTTCATGCTTTATGCTCGGACATTAGAGGGTGGCGGTATGTTGGATTGTTTCCGAAAATTCTACCAGAGGATTTATCAGTATAAGACTTACGAATCTGTTTCAAAGATTTTAGGTAAAGAGGCTTTCAAGGACTTTGAGTTTATTCCACCAGAGGAATTGGACGAGGTTTCAAATCTAACCCCTATGGGAGTTTTAAGTCTAGAGAATCGGGCTGTTAAGCCTGGGATGATGTTGAACTTCGATAAGGCATTTGCCAATGAACCTTGGTATAAAAGATACGAGAACGCAAGGAAGATATGGGTTGAAAGTGGGAATGGTGATCCAGATACGGTCACACTTACACCGGATGAGTTAGAGGAATTTAATAGGGCCAAGAAAGAGATCCTTGCAAGTGGTCAACAGGGGGGGCCTCAGCCTGGGGGGCAACAGAATGAACCTCCCGGTGGGATGGAGCCGCCATTACCAGAGATACCGCCAGGACCGCCACAGCCGAATAGCCCAGGACCCTTACCATCGGTTCCAGGGGGGATGCAATGATAAGTAACGAGGACAAAGAACAAGAGCTAAGGATGTTGGCTAATTCTTATTTAGAGATGAAGAAGTTTCATGCTTGGGGACATTTGATGGATTACATTAGTGGCCTAAAGGAATCCGCAACGATAGAGATAGATCAGAAGGACCGTGACGAAATTAGCTCAGTTGACATGGGATGGGTAAAAGGAGTTCGTGAGACCGTAGGAAAGATCCAGCGGCATATTGAGAACGCTATCAATGAGGCGGTTTAATGTGGAAACTAACGACAACAAAGTTTTTATTGGGAAGTTATTTCAAGTAGCAAGAGAGTTAGAGGAGATGGAGATTGAAGAACTAATGAAGAAGCACGATGATTGGTTCGATTATATTTCCGCTCTATTTTCGGAGAACTAATATGCCTTGGAAAGTTGGTAAGAAAACTGAGAAGGGTTGGCCCATTAAGAGATCTGACACAGGAAAAACGGTTGGATACTCAAAGACAAAAGAGAAGGCGAAGGCATCCGTAAAGGCTCGTTATGTTAATTATAAGGGGAGGTGAATTAGCATGGAAGGTTATTGCAAGTTACATAATCGGAGGTTTGTTCATTGTTGTGTCGAAACTTGTCTGGAGTATAGGATGAGGATACAGGAAGAAATTGAGCCGAGTAAATTTATTGAGAAAACCCCTGGTTTCTATGAGAAAAAGAAAATTAACGAGAAACAATTGGATATTTATGTGGAAAAAGTTTTAGATGGAATCAATTTTTATGAAGAAAGGAAAGCATTAAATAATTTATGGAAAATAGATTTTTTGAATTTTCGGCCACAACCTGACATGATCGGGCGGCCAGAAAAGGAGGAAGGATGGAAAACAGTAATGATGTGGTAGTGGCCCCGTCTGACGAAGAGAAAACCTCTGAGCAGATTATCACTGAAATAGAAGCGTTACAAAAAGGACAACTTAACTCCAATGGCAATATTGGAGATAAGCCCGCTATTTCAGAAGAATCTGAGCAAGTAGTCTCCGAATCAGAACAGGACAAGCCCGCCGAACCGGAGGAGACTTCATCCTCTGAGGAAGTGACTGCCCCGCCGGGGGACGACAAGGCAGTAGGGAAGTTGATGAAAAAGAAGGGATTCAAATCGGTCCGTGACTTAGCGAAATCCTACGAACACCTAGAAAGGAAGATGCATCAAGACAAGGGAAAAGAGAAGGAATCTGTGAGGGAATATACCCCTCCTGTGGCACAACAACGCCCGTCCACTCAATTCGACCCTATGTCGCTTCAATCTGGCGTTTCAATAGATGAATTAGCTAATCAATACAATATGCAAAGATCCGACTTCGAGGCAATAATGAGGTTGGTTACAGATGCATCTAACTTGATTGCTGATAAAAAAGTGAAGCCAATGGAAGAACGTCATGCAATCCTTGAAAAGGAGATTCGGAGAGGTCGTGAATTGCGAATGATCGAAAATGATCCTCTCTCTCGAAACCCAGAGATTCTAGCAGAGATGAATCAAATGTTAGAGGGAGATCCGTCAATATTCGCCCAACAACCTGATCCACTATTATATGCCTTCAATGTGGCAATCAATTCAGTGGCCAGGAAAAAATTAGTGGGATCTCAAAATAGTGATGGGAGAACATCCGGAGGACATGGGTCTGAGTTACCGTCTACACCGCCACCGTCGGGGGGAGGATCGAGTGGTGGGCCTAGGGGGATTCAGTTAAAACCTCCATCTCAATTATCGCCGGAGAAATTTGCCTCCCTTTCAAGTGCCGATCAAGAAAAAGCGTTGAGGAAAATGGGTGTTAACTTCAAGAACTATTAGAGACGAAGCTGAAAGGAGTTAATCTAAATGGCAGTTTATACAGATACAGGTGGTGCGACAATCACAACCATGATCCCAAGTTATTACAACAAGATCTGGGTTGAAAGATTAGAAGCCACTTTAGTATTCGACAAATACGGAGTCAAAGCTGATATTCCTAGAGGCGAAGGTGGTTCAATCATCTGGCACGCTCTTAGGTCTATTGGCCAGGGGTACACCCTGGACGAAACCACTCCTGCCGGGACCTCTGCGGTCTCGACTCGGAAGGTTTCTGCGGTTCCTGTTTGGAAAGCTCAATTGGTTGATGTGACTACTCGTGTTGAAGCTACTGCGGTTAATAATGTTGTGAAAGAGGTCGTTGCTGAGATGGGATATTCAGCGGCTCTGACCAAGGACTCCGACATTGCTGACCAAATTGGTTTCGGTTCTGCTTGTTCTACTGGTGTGGCTAACGCCGCCTCAGTGACCTTGCCGAGTATTTACACTCAGGGTTTCCCTATTTACGAGGGAAATACCGATACTTGTTACTGGGCAGTGAAGGCTCTGCAAAATGGGTTGTTCTCTTCTGTTCCCACCGTTGCCCACGTTCGTGGTGCGGTGGCTCAGTTGCGGACTCTCAATGCACGACCTCATTCAGATGGGACCTATCGAGGAATCATCAGCCCCAAAGCATCGAAACAAATCCGTGCCTCCACCGACTTCGTTGGATGGATGGCTTACACGAACCGTGCAGCTATGGAACGTGGAAAACTCGGAGTTATCGAAGATGTGATGTTTGAAGAATCTTCCAACGCTATTCTCGAACCAGTTCTTGCATCGAATTGGTCGGGACATGTTAGTGCGGGAGACGTTCACGGCATTCTAATCTTCGGAAAAGGTGCTTACGGGACGACAAAGATCCGTGGAGAAGATGCGAAAGTTAATGTTCTTACTGGTGCCGACAAAGCAGATCCACACAATCTGCACACCTACATTAGCTACAAATTCGCTCATGCTTCTAAGATCCTGAATCCTTCGGCTGGAATCATTCTGAGCTGGCTGGTAGTCTAACGAATCTTCTCATGGGGCCCAGTGGTGCTCCCCCACCCTGGGCCTCATGGGGACCATTAAAGGAGAATACGTGAAAAAGAAAATAGAGAAAAGGCAGTCAAAGAAGAAAAGATTTGTTCTTGATATTGATGTGGAGCCAAAGAAGGTTAAAAGGTTTGAACCACCGAAAGATATTGTCATAGAAACAAAGCCAAAGGCTTTTTTTGAGCCATGGAGAGAATCTTACGAGAAGTTAAAAGAAAGGATTGAAGAAATTAATCCGGATTGTGGTCGAGGTGGATGCTTGCACCCAAAAGAGAACCATGACGATTTCACTGGCGAATGCCACGATCCTGGTTGTAATTGCATAAAATTTATTTGATAGGTTTATAAATGCCTTTGATTGGAATAAAAAAATTCACCCAGTTTGGTACGCCTGGGATAACGGAAGATGAAATATCTGCTGTTTCCGATGTATTGAGATCCGGTTGGCTTTCAACTGGTAACGTTTCAATGCAATTCGAGAAAGAATTTGAATCCTATACCATGTCAGAACATACAGCAATCGCTGTAAATTCTTGCACCATGGGAATATATCTTTCTTTAAAAGCTATCGGGGTCGGACATGGTGACGAGGTTATTTTACCGCCGTTGACATTTTGTGCAACTCTTAACGCAGTTATAGCAACTGGGGCCAATCCTGTACTCGTTGATGTAAAAGAGGATGGGCAGATAAATGAAGAATTGGTTAGGAAATCAATAACAGGAAAAACGAAGGCAATAATCCCAGTTGATTACACTGGATCTACCTGTGATTTTCTTTTGTTATCTAATATAGCGAAGAAGAACAACATCCCAATCGTTGAGGATGCTGCCCATGGATTCGGTGGAAGATATTTGATGACTACCAGAAAGATTGGGTCCATGGCAGATTTTGCTTGTTTTAGTTTCTATCCAAACAAGAATATAACGAGTGCTGAGGGTGGCATGGTTCTCGTTAAAGATCATTTAATGGCGAATAAATTACGCTCAATGTCAATGAATGGTCTTAATACTGATTCGTGGAATCGGAATGCGAATGGGAATGGATACCAGGTTGTTACGACTGGATTCAAGGGTAATCTTCCAGATGTATTGGCGGCCATAGGATTGGTTCAGCTTAGGAGATGGAATAAAATACATGATAAAAGACTAAGCATTTGGAGAGAATACGAGAAAAACTTTGGCAATAAGCCAATGAGCCACTCGACACATTTATACACGGTTTTGGTAAACGATAGAGATTTATTAAGGGAGCAGATGAAGGAAAAAGGAATAGGAACAGGAGTTCATTTTAGGCCTTTGCATTTAGAGCCAGCCTATTCTTACCTTGGCTTTGTTAAAGGTTCGTTTCCAATTGCAGAACGTATTGGAGAGATGACAATCAGCCTTCCTATTTCAACATCCATGGACGGTGATGATATTTCCAACGTAATTAAGACATTGAGAGAATTGAGGCCAGAGATCATAAAAGATGAAAACTAAAATAGATCATTCGTTAGCCATATCAATCAAGGAAGGCGAAATCCTTGCTGATTTAGTTAAGAAACGAGATCCGAGGAGGGTTGTTGAGGTTGGTACTGGCCATGGCTATTCAACATCGTGGATGCTGAGAAATTTAAGCGGGAATTCAATCTTGAACACACTTGACATTAAAATGCGTAAGATTCCATACAAGATTCCCCATAACATGATTTTTTTAAACGGGAAGCTGTCGGATTATATTTACTATTTCGACAAGAACAAGATTAAGATTGATTTTTTGTTCCTCGATTCTGACCATCAAATACACAATATAGTTAAAGACGTGGAAATGATTTTGCCACATTTAACAAAAAAGGCATTGGTCGCTGTTCACGACACAATATATTGTGAGGAAATGGGGAAATGCCTTTCTGATTATTTTAATCGTCTTGATTCAGAAAGACTTAAAACCGTTGGGGTTAGACCATCTGAAGAAAAATGGATTTACAAAAATCACGACACAGAGTATGGACTTGGTGTCGCAATTCGAGGGGGAGACAAATGACAGAGTTAAGGAGAGATCCGTTAATTAGTTTCATTGTTCCTGTGTACCAGGTAACAAAGGATATGCTTAAGCGTTGCCTTGAAAGCCTTGTAACGCAGGACTACCAGAACATTGAGATCGTTGTTACATTCGACGGACCGGATGATGATCTTCTACCAGTTGTTGGAGATTACTTGAAAAGGCATAAGAATATAAAGGTTATAGAGATAGAACACGCCGGGGCCTGTGCCGCTAGGAACGCAGGGTTCAAGGCTTCAAGTGGTGAGATTATATCTTTCTTCAATTCTGACTATGTAGCAAAGCCTGGGATGGCGAAGTTGTGGGTTGATACATTGCAAGACCATCCAGAATTCGGATTTGCATATGGAGCATATGAGTGGAACTCAAGTAACCGAAGTGTTTACTGGTCCAAGGAATTTAACGAATTTGAATTAACGCAAGCGAATTACATTGATTGTGGTTTCCCTTTATGGAGAAAACACGTCGTCGAATGGGACCCGGAGGTCAAGTCATTGCAGGATTGGGACTTCTGGATTCGGGTTGTTAAGAACGGAGTCAAGGGGTACTACCTGACGAGAGACATTAGTTTTGTGGCAGAAATGCCACGCCCTGGCGGCTTGTCAATGGACTCACACCAAAACTGGGTGGCCAGGGTTAAATTCGTAAGAGAGAAGAATGGGATTCCAACTACTGACATGGTGGCCTGTTCCATTGGTGCCCCGTTCCACGGGTCCAAGATGGCCCAGATGATCGGGTGCGATTACGATGACGGGGACCATATCATTATGAAGCCAAATGATTACAAGGCTTTGTACATGATCGGATTCTTTATGAGGCCCGCAGATG
>Ga0307380_10013673_pt1 | contig 10005 bp, 3 predicted proteins | sample UN3MG_FD_202239 | JGI IMG/M metagenome (GOLD analysis project Ga0307380, IMG submission 202239) | Soil microbial communities from Risofladan, Vaasa, Finland - UN-3 | ecosystem: Environmental > Terrestrial > Soil > Coastal area > Acid sulfate soil | place: Finland: Risofladan, Vaasa | collected...
AGGTGACACTCTCCAGGAGTTCAAGAACCTCAGTCCCGGCCTGTATCTGGCCGCCATGGATGACGCTAAGTATTATTTTTTCACCGGAGGAGGAACCGTACTCAAAGCCATCGAAGAAGGATCGCCTTACGGTCTCGAACCGGTCAAGGCACTGATGGAAAACGCAGTCAACCTGCCCCGAGGCTGAGAAACATCTGTGTAAAAGGACTCCATCTGCCATCCATCTGGGGTCGGACCACAGTAACCAGCTATAATAACAGCTAATGAAGAATAAAATAGGCCCTAAAATCGTCCTAAACGACGCTTTTTGACCCCCCAAAAAGACCTTTTAACCTAAATAGTATCTCAAAAATAATCCTTAGACCTGTTATTTTACACCCCAAATTGTACGTTTAAGACCAAAAAACAGTTATATTTAGAGTTCTTCTTGCATATGTTCAAATACTTATCGTGGCCCGACCCCTATTCAAAGGAGGTTGTGCTTGTTTTGACTTGCTTGCCTTATTCCCCGAAACTGTCCAGCCACATTTTTGACAACAAGATTCTTTCCAATACGTGTCGTATGAAAAATTCGTATTCCCACACTTTGGACAAATATCTTCACCAGACTTCAGAGAAATATTTGCCAAGTTATCTCTATTATCTATTCCGAATAGTTTTTTTATCCAACTCATGAGCGGATTACCTCAACAAGACCAAGGCTGCTTTTTATATATCCTTTTAAGGCACAACATGAAAATCACCGGTTTCATCCGGTGCATTTTTTGGTTAGCCTTAAAGATTAAGTACCTTGTCCATGGAATTTTCTTCCGTTTCGCCTATCGAGTTTATCACCCAGATGTGGGCATTGAGCTATCTACCAGTCCGACTTATTTGGGTAGTTCACACGGCCCTTAAAGTACTCCACATTGAGCGACTTATCAATCCGCGCTACGCCGATAGAATGCGAAAACCGCCCGCTGCTTCGATAGGTCTCTTTCTCATAACGCTGAAGAACGAAGAGCAATAGCAGTTCCCTGTCGTACTTCGTCAGCACTTTTTTAAGTAAGCTTGATTTGCAGAGAAGCCTCAGCCCCGGATGAGGGCCGTCTTCTCGACTGGTTTCATCGCGTCCCCAGGCCTCAGCCCAGAGCGATAGCATATCGTGATTGTTATTCCAGACACGTCCGAAAACATCTTGCCGTGTCAGCTTACAGAATTCCAAATAGTCTTGCGCAAGACGCGGCCGAAGATTGGCGACCGAAACGCCATATGGATCATGTTCATCCAAACGGGTTTCGCTGGATGGGCAGACAATCCAAGGTGAGTACTCCTTCTTATCGGTGCGAAGATATTCGTCATCGTCTTCGCTATCCTGGAAAGCAGGCACCCAGGCGAGTATGGGCTTTTCGCGGATGAGCTTTTTCGCGCACTGCGCAGCTCTTTTTGGCGGAACAAGCGCAGAGGATAATCGGATTTCAACACCATCGGATGAATACCATCTGCCCCGAACAATCAGTTCCCTGCCAATACCTTTCTCAATGTCGAGGCCGGCGAGTCTCAAAATCTTCTTCCGATCGCCGGTTATTGAGAGATCCTTCTTCTTAGATTCAAGCAGCCTCACAGAGACGTCATCAGGCGTCCTATCAGTTCCATCGGAAAGCCATAAGCCATCCTTGCGCGTAAGTCCGTAACGGCTGAGCCACTCACCCCAGGGATCGTCCTCGTACCACCAGTCGTCGGTCACAGGATGGGCTGCAAGCAGCTTGCCTCCAGCAATGAATAGAGCATGCCAGCCGAGCTGTTCCCCATAGCCATGAAAGCGGGTCGTCATTTCATGAGAATTTCGCCCACGCGACTCGCGGCCGCCATCCTCATACATGCGCGTCATTGACGGATCGATCTTTTGTACGATGTCCGACATCATGTCACCAACTTCCCAGCAGCCCTTGCCGAAGAGACGACCGAGGTTATCAACGTCATGCTTATTAAAGTCATACTCCAGAAGAAACCGAAAGGACGGCTCGGGTACTGATTTCGGACGGCCCTGATAGAAGCCGCCATCGTTACGGCTCTTCTTTCGTAATCGCGGATGCGGGGACTTGTCGGCATTACGCACAATCTTGAGTGTGGCTGCATCAAGCGTCAGTTTGCTGCGATTTGCACAGGCAAGAAGCGCTTTGACGGCAAAGTGGCGCATAAGCACATGCGGTTCGTCTTTTTCCATTATGACAGCCAGGAGTAGATCCTTGTAACGCGCCACCTGATCGGGATGATCAATAGCGGCCCGCGCCAGGGTGATCAAGAGCCATAGCCGTGCATGCAGGTAATAGAACACGAGTTCTGGTGCCTGAAAGGGTTCAGCAGTCTTCGTGCCGAAGGCGGCAACAACCGTGTCGACAATGTCCCAGCGCCCGAACTTTGCAAACTGGCGTATGCAGTGAGCCGCGCGCCATCTATCAACCGCATGGGGCGATCCGAGGACACGCCATACTAGCCCAGCAGCGATTTCGGCGAAAACATCCGCGGGGTAGCAGCCTGCTTTCCATGGACCGTCTATCACATTGTCGGCAATCCGTGCCGAGTCGCCGGACAGGAGGCGCTTCAGGGCAAGCTGCCCCTGCCCTTCATCTGCTTCCGGACATATGAAATTTGCGAACGCAAGCCATACCGAACCAGCGACGGTGCTATCAGGACGTGAAAAGACCTTTATCACCTCAAGAACGAGTTCGGCCATAGACACACCCGTAAACTCAGATATTTCCTTGATGTTCGACCCAGAGAACTGACCGTCATCGACCAAATCATCGGCATGGGCAAGAATCAGCGGCTGTGCCAGACTCCTATAAACAATTGCAAGCGCTACGGATGATCTGCCCCACGCTTTCTTTGCATCTTTCAGTTCTGCGAATTTCCAATAGAAGAACAGATGCTCCAGATTAGCAACATTGCGCACATACTGGCCGCGCGCAGCAAAGGGCACTTTGGCGCGCAGCGAGGAAAAGAAGCCACCTTTTAGGTGATACATGTTGCCCAGCGCATTGAATTCGTCGATGGCCTTTACAAGCGATGCCTCGTCGGTCGGGTCCGTAGCTTCAGCTATACGCGCGAGTGCCTCCCGGTTTGCACTGTCACGTTTGGCAGCTTCTCTACGCATCTTCGGATCGAAGTCGCTGCTATTGCCATACGCAGTATTGCGTCCTTGCCTTGCGGTCTCGTATCGGTCCCGCGCGGCTTTCAGGTGCTTCGTTAGATCATGCGATGCACCCAGCGCTTCGTCAGCCATTGCGTAAAGTGTCTCGACAGTCTCGTCACTCGCTATCGTCGGATTGTCATCCTCGAACTGTGTTATCAGCTCCGTAATCACTTCAGAATCAGACCCTGCCTGGGCGCGCAACGCTTTGGCAAACTCCTTCGTCCCGGCATAGAAATATTCAACCGGATTGGCGAGGCGGTTTAGACAAAGCGCGCCCTTTGGATCGATCTTTCCCGCTTCGAGCAGCCCCGTAAGATAGGTGAGAAGTGTGTTTTCCAGAGCTATCCTGTTGCGGTCATCCCAGCGACTGAGCTTGGCTATGCCGCGCATCCCGGCTGCCTTTGCCATGCCGAGACCGTACGCACCCCAGAAAAACTTCTCGGGCTCCTCCCCCATATTGAGTTCGCATATATTGCTCAGCGTGTGAAAGTCACGTTCTTCCAGTTCGTCACCTTTCATTTCCGATGCGAACAAAAGCAGCTCATTCGTGAACAGGTAATCACCCGAACCGATTGCATCCATCTGCTCCAGACCATTCCGGAAGTACGCAGCAGCCTCATCGAGGCTGGCTGGAAGTATTGCCCGGCCAAGAGCGCCAAAGAGAGATGCCCGATGGGTAACTTCATCCTCTTTCTCGATCATCGCACGCGCCTTTACGGCCTGCTCTCCTGCAATCGAGTGCAGCGGGGTTCGTTGCGCGAGAATCGCAATGATACGAACCAAGTCACTGGCGTTGCTCATATGGGCGTGTACGGCCGTCAGCATGCGCTCTATGGACTGTGGCTTCAGCTCGCTGTGAGACCACAATGTGAAGAGAACAGCGTCAAGACCCAAGAATTGAAAGAAGGGATCGATATCCCCAACCCGGTAATGGTCACGATTCTTTCGGCTCTGCTCCCAGGCTTCCACAAGCTCGACAAACCGCTTGTCGATGGTCCGCGCCGATGCCGCGAGTGCAGCCGACAGTGCCTCTGTGAGAGTAAGCAGCGGCTCCAAGCGGATGCCAAGAAAGCGCTCAGCGGCCTGCTGCTCATCATAGCTAACGGCATTAGCCAGCACGTTCTTGGTCTGTCCATCATCGTAACGCGGCTTGCGAGGAAGCTTGGAGAGCTGCTCCTTGGCCTTCTCTCGGAAGATTTTTCCAGAAATGGTCTTCGGAATGCGCGCGCAGACCGATACGAGCTCTTTCGGTAGTACATCCCTCTCGTGAATAGCGCGCTTCTTTGCGGCAGCAAGCAGGGCAACCCGGAATATATAAGCGAAGACATCGGTGTGGCTGAACGCGTCACGGTATGCCCAGATTCCTGGCCGGTCATGCCGCGCTCTTAGTGAAATAGATTGAGCCTCAGCGCCGAGGCCCAACGAGAGCGCGACGACGGCCGACTTCCTAAGGCCGTCTTCGAGTTCGTAGTTCTTGCGGCGCGAGTAGCTTTGCGGCAAGTCAAGCTTTGTCTCCTTCTTGCAGAGAGCGGCGAGTTTGACGCAAAGCGGCTTGCACATAAAGTTCGCCAGCTCGTGAAACGACAAAGCAGCCGCAAGCGGACCGATACTGGAGAGCGCATCGATGAACTGGCCAGTCCGGCGAGCGGGCTGCGTTCCTAGCAAGGTGGCAAGGTGCGTGTATCCGAGGACGAGCTGAGAGACTTCAAAGGCATACCAATCCCGCCAACCTGTGAGGTAGCTGGCCGCATCTTCTGTGCGATCTTCCGAGATCAGAAAGAAACTTGTGGCGGCGATATCGGCCTGATCAGGAACCGGTTCACGATCAAAATCTTTTCGCTCTGTACACCGATAGTGCTGTATCCACTCTTCATTTGCATGGGCATGACGGGTCGCCTCTGTCGGATCACCCGCTAAAACATTGACGATGGCAAGACGCGCATGTCGTGTTCCTGGCCAAGACGTTCTTATTTCAAATAGTCGCCGCAGCGAGTCAACATCTTCGGCTGCAGCGACAAGATCAGGATGTTCCAGCAGGTAATTGGCTCCACGCTGATCAACCTCGGCTATGGTCGATAGTTCGACGAGAAGCCGCACAAGGCTGTTGTAGTCAACCTTGAGAGCCGCGTGCAGAGTGGCTGCCTTAAGCCGGGCATATTGAATATTACGCTTACCAACTGTGCTGGTAATTGAGGCGGGAATACGATCATCAAAAGCAAGTGCGAACAGCCGCTCACCATCATCGAGTTCGTGTAACAGACGCGGAAGCGCACGGGCTGCATATACCGACGCATCCTGGCGAGCAAGGAGATTGGATGCGACACGCTCTATTGCATCACGCGATGTCGCGTATCGATTGTGGATCAGCGTTTCCGTTGGCTCATCACGGAACATGAGCCCATGATTGGTGCGCTCTAGTAGAGGGCTAAGGTCCGAAGCAAAGCTCTCAATAGCGGCGAACTCCATGCCATGAGCGGCGGCATACTCATCTACCGGCACCGGCGGAGGAAGCACCGCGAGCCCTGCAAGAAAGGCACTGAGTTCCTTCTCCTCATAACCTTTCTTTGTGGCCAAAGAGAGCGCATCCGTGATTCTCTGTTGAATCAGGTCGTCCAGCTCGATGCCCTTGTTGATCTCGGATGGATCGAGAAGGCCGCGACCTGCCTTGACCAAGTAATCCAACACCCGAGGATTGCCGCCTGACCTGGCGTGCGCGACGTTTATTTCTACGGTTGTGACGCTTTTCAGTCGCGCGCGCAAGAACGCGTCCGTTTCATCCTTGGTAAAAGGGCATAGTTCGAATTCATCGAACTTGGCGTAGGTTTTTGGCTTACGTTCTGTACGACAGGACACGATAAGGTTTACGCCGTCAATCGGTTCCGTATCGAGACTTTCCAGCAGCTTGATGGGAAAGCAGTCTTCGCTTGCTTGTCCGGCAGCAAAGGCTGCATTGTCGATGGCATCGATAAAAATCGATAGCTTGCGTCCTGGCATCACGCGCAAGATGGTGTTCAGGCACTGCGTAAGGCGGCGGCGGAATGTGCTGAGTAAAGTGTGCACATCAGGACTGTCCGGTAGCATCGGATCGCAGAGGCCGCGAAATGCCAGTGTATTCGCAATATGAATAAGCCCCTTCTTGGGTAAGTGTCGCGCGTCTTCCGGAGAGCGGTAAGCACCGCCGCCAAAACAATCGAAAAAAACAACCTCGTGGTCCGAGGCAACCTTCGAGGCGAGCGAATCCATAAAGACTGTCTTGCCCACGCCACCGGTCGCATGAATGAGAAGCGGCGTTGACGTGCTGCCGATGCGGGTCATGGCCTCGCGGAGCTGCAACCGCTCCAGTACTTTGCCGACATCGACGAGGGCCGCTGCACAGGGAAGCAGGTCCTTCGGGTCACCGATCTGAAGAGCAGCCAGAACGTCAGTGCGTCTGATCAGATTTCGGTCGGTACCAGCATAACCGGCCTTGTCGCGTACAAGTTCTCGAAGCTTCCCGAGCCGGGCGGAAGCAATCGGATCACTCGTGGCAGACCAGTCAACGAGCATATTGGCAAGTTCGTCCTTTGTTTGCGGCAGGCTTCCGGAACGACCAATGATTTTGAGCTTTCGTGCAAATTCAGCCAGTGGCTTTCCCGACAAATTGGAAGCCGTCTTGAACTGCTCCGCCTGCGCTTTAACATCACCGCTAATGCTTAATCCCGTTGCCGTAGCCTCTATGGCCTGAAGCAGTGATTCGCTGATTGGCTGGTTCGTGACGAGCTGAAATTCGAGTTTCTCTTCGACCGCCCGAGCACCATATTTGCGCTTATATGAGCGATAGGTCACGCCAAACTTTTTTACTGTCTTCTTTGCGTGAGAAGCACGGAAGTCCTTGTTCTGATCAGCAATGGAGTATTTAAACTGGGCAATTGTCGTTCGAGCGGCATCCGAAAAATTCGGGTGACCGTTATAATAGAACGTCAGGTCAGCGACCTCGACCGTAGCAGCGGACGCCCCCGCCTGATCGGAAGGTGAAGGCCCTTCAACGGCGATAGCAGTTAGCTCGGCGTCGGGCCATAGCAACTGCGTCGCTTTACGCGCCGTCCAAGCCTCATGAAACTCATGGCCGTCCCGTGACGCCCTGACTTTATCGATTTTGCGCTTTCGTCCCATCAAACCTCAAAATTCGATTCATTCATGCCAATAACGTGGTGCTGACCTGACTGGGGTGAAGCGCTAGCGTAACCCCAGTCAGGGTCCAGCGCATTGTTATGGTTAAATTTCCTGTTCTATCCGTTTAAGCGTTTTTCCAGACTCGTCTTTCCAGCTTGTCAAACCATTAGATTGACCACCCCTGATAACGGAAGCTGCAGCGCTAGGACTAGAAAATTCAAAATCTGTCGAAAATATTAAATGTTTTCCATCTGGGATAAGGATACCTTTTGTTTTTAATTCCTCACGCTTATCACGCGAGCGAATGGCGGACTTTCGATGTGGCCCCACTGCCTGTGAATCTTTAAAAACAAGGAATCCATTCGATGTACGACGACCTTTCGCTACAAGGCCTTTGATTTTACAGGTCAAAGGTTTTTTTCCTGCCCGGGCAGGTTGTTCAGCAAGTTTCTCAAAAATTGAAGTGCCAAGAATTGGAAGTAACTGATAGACTTTGTTTAGAAACACTTTCATGTCTGCTTCATCAGATTCAGGGAGCTTGGCGCCACTCGATTGTGAATTAATCAATTTCGCTTTTCCAGTTTCTTGAGCACGCTTTATAAGTTCACCCTCAAGGTATTTAATATGAGCTTTGGTCAAGTTTTCATCTTTACTCACAAAAGCAATAGATTGAATCCAGAAATCTTTGTCTTGATGCCCTTTTAGTCTTTTACCTATTATTTCGGCTTCTCCAATATACGCAGCTTGCTCGCCCGATTCGAAATCCTCTCCAATCAAAATATAGATGCCTGGATTCATTGATTCCTCTCTTGCGAGGAATTCGCTTATATCCGCTCGAGGGCATGCTATAGCCTTTCCGGTCCAATTTGAAATTTCAGCAGTCCTGAGTCCATCAGGCCTCCCTGACGGTAAGAATATTTTTATTGATGCAGGGTCCATAGTATCCTCATTTATTAACTATAACGAGAACATCTGCGGCTTGTCCGCAGAATGTTTTTGTTGGGACTTATCTTTTAAATGCAGGTTCAAGAGCATTTCAGGCCCCTCAATTTTTTCTATTTATCATTGTTTCTGATTGTTGCATCGGCCCGTTCCCTCTATCAACGAACGCCGCAATAAAATTGCCGCTATTTTTTACCGCTCAATATTTTCGGGTTTTCATCTTCCAGTACTGTGCCGTCAGAGTTGAGGGAATGTACCGATATCGAGTAATTATCGTTTCCTTTCCATTCTACAACTGAGAAAGTGGGTTTCTTTTTGCCGTCGTCCATATCGGGAATGGCCGGACAGTTGAAACCCGAGTTCGTGTAAAAAAGGATTTTGTGATCATTTTTCGGGATATGGGTATGGCCCAATACGATTATCGGTTTGCCTTCGCCAGAAAAAAGTTCCACTTCAAGCGCTGCTGCCCAGCCAGTCAGGTCGCAGACTGCATCCGCATCGGCAAATGCTATTAATGCACCGTCTACATTATTCAGGTTAGCATAATATTTTGATTCTATTTGCGACTTTTGTGACCACGTTGAACTTGGATTTTTTATAGTGCCGCCAAGCAGTTTCGGATAGGCGGTTTCAACATCATCGGTAGTGGCCGTAACATCCTGCCTGTTATATCTCGGCATTACAAAGGAGGTCACCTGGTCATGATCTTTCGGGTCAGGCTGCAGGGCGTTGATCACCATGTTCGGCAAATTAAATGGGATGCCGTCCTTCCACATTTTTAACAGGTTTAAGAGCATTTCACCGAGATCGAACCCAAGCGGATTCCCAAGTTTTTTCAAGTAGGCGGCATTCATTTGATTCAATTTTTTACACTCTATGTTCGAAAGCAGCGCCGACATTCGGGTTATGAAATAGCCCAGCGGCAGGTTGTTCCAGTTTGCGGGTGGATTTGTGTAATCGTTGGCACACAAAAGCGAATAGATGTGCCCGTGAGTCAAGAAAATGGGCCTTGGTCCTAAAGAAGGTATATAGTACGGTAAGTTGATTGGCATTACATTTACATCCGGGCTTATTGCGCTGTGAATCTGATCGGCAGTAACGGTCATGTCGTGGTTACCGTTTACATATACGACGTTATTTTTACCCAGGGCGTTAACCGTTTTAGCCAGTTCACCGGTCGGACCGAAAAGCGCCTTGTTGACGCCATTTAAAAGGGTAACGACTTCGAACGAAGGCGGGATTATTTCGGGCGGATATGTCCATAAATCGACGAGGTCACCCAGCAATACCAGTTCCTGCACGTTATTTGCGGGATTTTGAGCCCATTGCAGTGATGCGATTAGCATATCCTGGTGAATCTTACTCTGGTACCAGTTGCTTTTTGCGTCTATTCCAATATGAACATCGCTTAATATCATGATCCTGTTCTTTGCCATATTGCCCCCCCTTTATTAATGTATTAGATAATAGATGATACGTAATCGTTCCTTCTGGGTGGATCGGATACGAAAAAAGATGCAATCTTCTCCGCTAACGCTGCAAATCAGCCGCGCGGCTTTTTGCGTCGGCTGAATTTGCCTTGTGTACGCCCGGCATGGGCGTGAACTTATGGGGTGAAAGTCCCCTATGTGTGAATCCTATCCAACGTCGTGAGACGCGGATATAAACATTAGCCGACGGCAAGGGCGTTTCCGTGAGGAAAGGTCTGAAGGAAGCCCGAGTGCAAAGCTATGAGC
>Ga0307380_10013674_pt1 | contig 10004 bp, 9 predicted proteins | sample UN3MG_FD_202239 | JGI IMG/M metagenome (GOLD analysis project Ga0307380, IMG submission 202239) | Soil microbial communities from Risofladan, Vaasa, Finland - UN-3 | ecosystem: Environmental > Terrestrial > Soil > Coastal area > Acid sulfate soil | place: Finland: Risofladan, Vaasa | collected...
TTGCCGTTTAACTACTTCCTTAATGGCTATTATAATCCCCGGTACATAACACTCTCGATTAATAGTGTCATGTCTTATGCTTAAAGTCTGCCCCGGTCCTCCTAAGAGCACCTCCTGATGCGCCATAAGACCGGGTAGACGCACACTGTGAATGGTAACACCCTCAACTTGCTCTCCCCGGCTAACCGGGGTTTCCTTTTGTTCTGGGGGAGGGCGCTTGAATGGTTTACCTCTGGCGGCTGCCATTGCTTTGGCTGTAGATAGAGCAGTCCCCGAAGGAGAGTCAACTTTCAGGTTATGGTGTAGCTCTATAATCTCGGCGTAGTCAAGATATTTGGCGGCTACCTTGGCTAGATGTATCATCAGCACTGCTCCCAGAGCAAAGTTGGGAGCCACCACTGCTCCAACTTTATGGTCTCGTGCTAATTGGCCAATCTCGCTAAGCTCGTCAGCCGTTAACCCGGTAGTCCCTATTACCAGGTTTACCCCGTGTTTAGTGGCAATACGCACTGCGGGCATGGTGGCTTGAGCCACAGTGAAGTCTACCAGCACATCAGGTCGGCAACTACTCAGGATATATTCCAGGTTAGAAGAAAAGGGCACCGAACCAGCATTATCGGGCAGTGATAGGTGGTCCTCAACAACCTGTTGCTCTACGGCACCTACTACCTGAATTTCAGATTCACGAGATAGGGCATTAATAATCACTTGCCCCACTCTACCTAATGCACCTTGAACCACTACCCTTATTGGCTTCATGGCTTAACTCCCTTACCCTAGTAACGCTGTTTATTCCTAGGGGGATGGGGGTGCCCCTCAGGGCGTCTTTTAAACGGGTAGTCTTTGGATGAAGAATCACCTGCCTCGGCTCCAGGCACTGGAGAATGCTCTTTAAACGCAGCCCGCCGTGACAGGTTTATCCTACCCATATTGTCAATCTCATTTACCTTAACCGTAATCTCATCACCCACTTTGACGACATCCTCAACCTTATCTACACGGTAATCAGCTAGTTCGCTGATGTGAACTAAACCCTCCTTACCAGGAAGAATCTCCACAAAGGCACCGAAGCTCATCAACCGCATTACTTTCCCGGTATAGATAGCGCCAACCTCTACATCCTTGGTTAGGTCTTCAATAATTTTAATGGCCTTACGGGCTGATTCCTCATCAGGTGAGCCGATAAGTACGGTGCCATCATTATCAATATCAATAGTCGTTTTAGTTTCATCAATAATTGACCTGATTGTTTTACCTCCGCTGCCGATTACACTACCGATTTTATCCGGGTCAATTGTCATTTTATACATTCGCGGCGCATAGGGGCTAACTTCGGGGCGGCTGGTGTTGATAGTTTGATTCATTACATCTAAAATGAACAGGCGAGCCTCCCTAGCCTGATTCAGCGTCTTCTCCACAATTTCTAAACTTATGCCCTTGAGCTTGGTATCCATTTGTAGTGCTGTGATGCCCTCAGTAGTACCAGCGACCTTAAAGTCCATATCGCCATTAAAGTCTTCAATGCCCTCAATGTCGGTCAAAATAATATTGTTACCTTTCTCATCAGTGATTAAGCCTATGGCTACCCCGGCTACTGCTCTCTTTATCGGTATTCCAGCATCCATTAGGGATAGACTTGAGGCGCAAACACTGGCCATGGATGTGCTGCCGCTGGAGCTTAAGACCTCGGAGACGAGACGAATAGTGTAAGGGAAGTCCTCATCCTTAGGGAGCACCGGCAGGAGAGCCCGCTCGGCCAAAGCACCATGCCCAATCTCACGGCGACCGGGCGAACCTACCCGCTTCACTTCACCGGAAGAGAAGGGAGGAAAATTATAGTGGTGAATAAAGCGTTTAGACTCCTCTATACCTAGTCCATCAAGTTGCTGCTCCTTCTTGATAGGACCCAAGGTAGTAATTGTCAGCACCTGCGTCCGACCCCGAGTGAATAGAGCTGAGCCATGGGTACGAGGCAAAAGTCCTACTTCACAACCGAGGGGGCGGACCTCGGTCAGGCCACGGCCACTTACACGCTGTCCCTTTTCAAGGATATTAGTTCTTATTTCAGCCTTAATCTTGGTATCAAAAGTAGAAAATATATCTTCTTCAGAGAAGGTCTCGCCCAAGCTCTCCACCAGTTCTTCCTTTAGAGCAGCGAGTGCTTGTTCACGCTGTGGTTTCTCCGTTTGGTTTAGGGCCTGGCTAAGTTTCTCATTAACGACTGACGAAATGGCTGAAACTAAATCAGGGTTAATCTCACTAATAGGGGCTTCTATCTTAGGTTTACCATAAGCCTGATGAAGCTGCTCTTGAAGCTTAATAATATCCTGGTTTGCCTCATGACCAAACTTAATCGCCTGAGCAACAATGTCCTCCGGCGCTTCTTGGGCTCCGGCTTCTACCATTACTACTGCTTCCCTGGTACTGGCGACAACTAAGTCAAGCAGGCTGTCTTCAAGCTGGGCTAATGTTGGATTTAATACTAGCTTGTCATTAATACAACCAATATGAACAGCGCTTACTGGGCCATCAAAAGGCACCTCTGACATTGATAGTACTGCCGAACTACCGATAACGGCCAAGATGTCAGGGTCATTTTCCTGGTCGGCGGAAAGGACAGTAATTATAAGCTGAATATCATTACGCCATGCCTTGGGCAAAAGCGGGCGCAGCGGACGGTCAGTAAGCCGTCCGGCCAAGGTTGCCTCCTGACTGGGACGCCCCTCCCTCCTGATAAAGCCGCCTGGGATTTTACCGGCAGCATATAGTCTCTCTTCATAATCAACGGTCAATGGTAGGAAGTCAACTCCATCTCGTGGTTCGTTACCAATGCAGACAGTAACTAGAACTACCGTGTCTCCATAGCGAACGGTGACTGCTCCACTTGCCTGCCCGGCCAATCTACCTGTGTCTATAGTGAGGCTCCTACCTCCAACTTCACATTCAAAAGATTGGGATTCTGTCAATAATCTCTCCTTACTAGATTAAGCACTTTATTTGCGTAAGCCGAGTTCTTTAATTAGTTTGTGATATCGACCTATATCCTCTGTGCTCAGGTAAGTTAATAGTCTCCTTCTCTTGCCTACAAGCTTAAGTAAACCGCGTTGTGAGCTGAAATCATGGCGATTAGCCGCCATATGCCCGGTTAACTGGTTTATCCTTTCCGTCAGCAGGGCTATCTGAACCTCGGTTGAACCCGTGTCCCCTTCGTGCAGCTCAAACTTTTTAATAGTTTCTGTCTTTTCCTCGTTGACCAAATTACACCTCTCCCCCTTTATCTATTCTGACAAGCATTAAGTATATCATACGCTACGAAAGTATAGCATAGCTAGGAGCAACTGTAAATTCACCGTGCTTATCAAGCCTAAATTATATCACCTCCTAGTAAAGTATTTTGTTTATAAAATTGACAACCATCTCGGTACACCGATAAACTAACCTTATAATTCCCCCAAGGAGACAAATATCTATGCCACACATTGAGGTCGTTGGTCACCAGCTAGCTGAAGCACTCAACGGATACAGCGCCGATTATATAGAGGCTCATCTTGAGGAAAGCCAGAGCAGTTATATTACCTACCGGGGGAGAGAGCTGGAATCTATGGGCAGGACAACTGCCGTCGGGGGAAATATACGAGCCCTGGTAAGGGGTGGGTGGGGCTTCACCAGCTTCAATAACCTGGATGAACTCCCAGGCAAGGTAGAACTGGCAGTGAAGCAGGCAAGATTAGTCGGCAGCAGAGAAAGCAAGCTGGCTGCGGTAGAACCAGTAGTTGATGCAGTGCCAGCCAAGATAGATAAAAATCCGGTGGCTATGCCTTTAGCCGAGAAAAAACAGCTACTGGATGAATATAACGATATTATTTGGCATACCCCCAAGCTTCAGACCTCAATTATCAGCTATGGTGACAGCCATAAAAAAGCCATCTTTTTAAGCTCATCAGGTAGCTATATTGAGCAGGAAAGGGCAGATATTACCCTGCGCCTGACGGCAGTGGCTACAAAAGGTAATGAGGTGCAGCAGACAGGACTGAGCTTAGGCAGCCGTGGTGATTTTAGGTTGATACAGGGTCGCCATCAGCAAGTGGAACAGATGGCACAGCACGCTGTAGAGCTACTATCAGCCCCTCAGGTAAAGGGAGGGGAATATACCGTGGTGTTAGACCCGGTTCTGGCTGGTGTCTTCGTCCATGAAGCTTTTGGACACTTGTCTGAGTCTGACTTCGTTTATGAAAACGACCGCCTGCGCCAGATTATGACCCTGGGCAAAAATTTTGGTAGTAGCGAGCTTAATATAGTTGATAGCGCAGCTACACCCGGGCTGAGGGGCAGCTATAAATACGATGATGAAGGAGTGCCAGCCACTAAAACCTATCTTATCAGAGAAGGCAAATTAGTCGGCCGTCTTCACTCCAGAGAAACTGCCGCCAAGATGAAGGAAAAGCCTACCGGCAACGCCAGAGCTATTAACTATCATTACCCACCTATTGTGCGTATGACCAACACCTATATCGAGCCGAAGTCAGCCCCTTTTGAGGACATAATAGGTGGCATCAAAGAAGGGGTATATGCCAAAAACTGGTATGGCGGTATGACCAGTATGGAGATGTTTACCTTCTCTGCCGGTGAAGCTTATATGATTCGCAATGGTAAGCTCGCTGAGGCGCTACGGCCAGTAGTGCTTACCGGCAATGTATTCAATACTCTTAAAAACATAGATGCCATCGGTAACGACCTGGAGATGAATCAAGGCGGTGGCTGTGGCAAGGGGGGGCAGATGCCCCTCCCTGTCTCCAACGGTAGCCCTCATATCAGGATTCGCCACTGCTTAATCGGAGGCAGGTAATTGGAAAACATCCTGAACCAAGCTAAAAGGGTAGCTGAAGAAGCTGAGGTCTTCATGGTTTCCTCAGGGGAAACACCAGTTCAATTTGAAGCTAACCGCCTGAAGCACATTCAAAGCAAACGGAGTAATAGCGTGGCTTTGCGTATTGTCAAACAAGGCAGGATTGGCTATGCCACCACTACAGAGCTTGGTGATAGCCAGAAGTTGGTCAATAATGCCGTGGAAACAGCCCAGTTCGGCATGACAGCTAAGTTTGAGCTCCCTTCGCTGACCTCCTATCCCCAGATTGAAGCCTATGACCTTGATGTAGAGTCGGTATCCTTAGAGAAAATGATTGAGCTTGGTGACAAACTCGTAGCCACGGTTAAGAGTCATACCCCAGATATTTTATGCGAGGCAGGAGTAACCAAGGGCACAGTCTCAGTCCGTATCATAAATTCTCGGGGTGGGGAGGCAAACTACAGGAAAAGCATCTTCAGCCTGGGTATTGAGGGCACCCTAATCCGTGATACAGACATGCTCTTTGTCGGTGAAGGCGAAAGCTCTTGCCATCCTTTACTGGAACCCAAGGCTGTAGGTGAGGCAGTGCTCTGGCAACTTGAACTAGCCAAAAACCAAGCCTCAGTGCCAAGCCAACCACTACCAGTAGTCTTTACCCCCAATGGTATAGCAAGTGCATTAATCCCACCCTTGATGGCAGCCTTCAATGGCAAGACGGTTCTGGAAGGGGCTTCACCTATAGGCAATAGACTTGGCCAGCCGGTTTTTGATAAAAAGCTATGGCTGCGGGATGACCCTACCATAGCCTATCGCCCGGGAAGCCGCCCCTGTGATGATGAGGGCATACCCAGCCAACGCACCCCTCTTATTGAACAGGGAACCGTAGCTAACTTTCTCTATGACCTGCAAACCGCCGCCCTTGCCCATACCCAGAGCACCGGTAATGGCAGCAGAAGTCGTGGTGGATTACCCACTCCCTCACCCAGTGCCTTTATTATTGCCCCGGGCAAGACTAGCTTTGATGAAATGGTAAAAGATATGAAAGAGGGGCTGGTCATTGAGCAACTAATGGGGGCATCACAGGGCAACATTCTGGGCGGTGATTTCAGTGGTAATGTCTTACTTGGCTATAAGGTGGAAAACGGTAAAATAGTAGGTAGAGTTAAAGATACCATGGTCTCAGGAAATATCTATCAGATTCTTAAACAGATTACAGCTATTGGCAGTGAGGCCAAATGGGTAGGCGGCTTTCTTAATACTCCACCCCTATACTGCCCCAGCCTATCCGTAGCCAGCAAGTAGAGTGTTTATCTAAGGGTAGATTAAAGGAGAGACACAACAAAATGAGTAAATTAGTTAAGCTATATGCCAAGCCAAGGCTTAATTCGCCAAATATGCTGGCTAGCTGGCCCGGCATCAGCAATGTATCAACAATAGCGGCCACATACCTGAAAAGAAAGCTGGACTTTAAGAAACTAGCCGAGGTTGAGGCTTTTCACTTCTTTGACCCCATCGGGGTAGTGGTTGAGAACAGTGTAGTAGAGGCGCCACAGTTCCCACGAAGCGAGTTCTACTACTGGAAAAACAAGGGTGGGGGGAGTGATATAATATTATTCATCGGCGAAGACCAACCCGCCGCCAAGGGATATGAGCTGGCTAATTGTGTCCTTGATGTGGGACTGAGGTTCCAGGTTAAGAGAATATATACCTGCGCCGCAGCTCTGACTCGCATCCACCATACAGAGGAACCAAAGGTCTGGGGAGTAGCCACTAGCCAGCAGGTAGCTGAGGATTTAAAAAGATATGATCTGGTGCAGAGGGGTAACCTTCACATTGCTGGCTTAAATGGACTACTGCTAGGCATAGCTAAAGAGAGGGATATTGAGGGTGTCTGTCTGCTGGGTGAAGTGCCTATGTATGCCACTCGAATACAGAATCCAATGGCTGCCCTAGCTATACTTAAGGCTCTGACTAAAATACTGGATATTGAAATTGATACGGCTGAACTGGCACAGTTAGCTACGGAGACAAAAGAGAAAATGAGGCAGGCAGCCGCAGCGGCTATGGGAGAGTATATAGATTACTTCACCGAGCCAATCTGGGAACAGGGAGGAGAGGAAGAAGAGGAGGAAGAGGAGGAGGAAGAGGAATAGAGCTAAAACCCTTGAGGGTAGTATGATTATCGGCAGCAAGATTATACTCCGCGATAAGAGATTAGCTGATGCCCCGGATGACTACACCTGGCAAACCGACCCTGAGCTAGTTCATCTTGATGCTGCCCCATTACTAACTATTACCTTTCAGGAGTATCTATCAGACTACGCCAGCCAACTGCGTTACCCCCCTTCAACCAGACATCAGTTTGCTATAGACACCCCGGACGGTAAGCACATTGGCAACTGCGTATATTATGGCGTTAATGAGACTAAAGGCGAAGCTGAACTAGGTATTATGATTGGCGACCGTGACTGCTGGGATAAGAACTATGGTGCCGATGCTGTAACCACTCTGGTCAGCTATATTTTCCGCCAAACAAACCTCAAGCGAATCTACCTGAAGACTCTGGACTCAAACAGCCGGGCACAGAAGTGCTTCCAAAAATGCGGCTTCACTCCATACAGGCACCTGGCTAGGGACGGATTTAGCTTCGTGCTTATGGAGATACACCGTAAACAGTGGGAAAAACGGCAAACAAAGACTTAAGGCCCTATTCAGGAGGAGCTAGATTTCTATGAAAACTATTGAATGGCTGGACAACCGGGTAAGAATCCTTGACCAGACCAGACTCCCCCAGGCAGAGGTTTATCTGGAGCTTAATAACTACCAGGATATAGCCTCAGCCATCGTAGAATTGAAAATCAGGGGGGCTCCAGCCATTGGGGTGGCTGGAGGTTATGGAGTGGCTTTAGGTGCCCTGGAAATTGAATCTAAGTCAAGGGATGAATTTCTGGGAAGGCTCAGGGATATCAGCCACACCCTGGCCGCTACCAGGCCCACCGCCAAAAATCTTTTCCGGGCTATTGACCGAATGGAGCAGGTAGCCGCTAGTAATAAAGACATAGACCAGATTAAAAAGACACTCATTGACGAAGCACTTAAAATACACTCGGAAGAGGTTGAGGCAACCCGAAAGCTGAGTCAGCTTGGTGTTGAGTTAATTCAGGATGGATTTACCATACTGACCCACTGTAATGCCGGGCCACTGGCTACCACCGGCTACGGTACTGCCCTGGGAGTAATCATCCAGGCAAAGGAGCAGGGCAAGAATATAAAGGTTCTTTCCACCGAGACCCGTCCCCTCCTCCAGGGGGCGCGCATTACCACCTGGGAACTGAAGCAGGCGGGGATTCCGGTTACCCTCATCACCGACTCAATGGCTGGTTACTTTATGAGCCGAGGAGAGGTCAGCTGTGTTATCGTCGGCGCCGACCGCATTGCCGCCAATGGTGATACCGCCAACAAAATCGGCACATATACTCTGGCAGTGCTGGCCAGGGAGAACGGCATCCCCTTCTATGTAGCAGCACCCACCACCACTATTGACCCCTCCCTGGCTTCAGGGGAGGAAATTCCCATTGAACAGCGAAGCCCCGATGAGGTAACCTGCATTCAGGGGGTAAGCATTGCCCCCGAGGGCATTGACGTGCAAAACCCCGCCTTTGATGTAACCCCCCACCGCTACATCACCGCCATCATCACCGAAAGGGGTATAATAAAAGAGCCTTACGGGGAGGGGATTAAGGAGAAGCTTGGTGAGGTATAACAAGTAATGACTAATAAGAGGGAAGTCACTTATTTCTTATGTCTCCAGAATCTTGAGAAATATGTGCCAATGACACCTATTCCACCAGCAGACGTCAGTATTATTTTAAAGGCATTATTTGTATTTAAAACACTGTCTATTATAGCGCCAACAATTAACATACCTAATATGACCATAACTGGTGCCACAACATATTTAGCGTATATGTTATCCAAATACTTGTTTTTATTCAGTTTTCTTCTTGGCATAAACACCTCAAAAGAGGTCTTGTTGAATAGTATCATCGTGGTAAACCAATATGCAAGGGAACCACGACGCATAAGGAGGTCTTTTAATGCCGCAGGCAAAAATCGGGGTTATCGGTGGGACGGGGCTGTATGATATTGAGGGGCTGGCTGATATTGAAGAGGTTGATATTGATACGCCCTTCGGCAAACCGAGTGATACTATTACCATCGGTAAGCTGGAGGGTATGAAAGTAGCCTTCCTGCCCCGGCACGGCAAGGGGCACCGCATCTCGCCTAGCGAGCTGCCGGTGAGGGCTAATATCTATGCCCTGAAGTCGCTGGGGGTAGAGCACATCATCGCCGTTTGCTTGGCGGGCAGTTTTAAGCAGGAGATAAAACCCGGCCACCTGGTTATCCCTGACCAGCTCATTGACCGCACCAAGGGACGAGTCAACTCCTTCTTTGGCAAAGGAATCGTCGCTCATATTGCCTTTGCCGACCCCTTCTGTCCAACATTATGTCAAGTTCTCTACAAATCAGCTAAAGAAGTCGGAGCTAGCATCCATCCCAAGGGCACCTTTGTGGTTATGGAGGGACCTGCCTTCTCCACCAGGGCTGAATCAAGGCTCTACCGCTCCTGGGGAGCCGACCTTATCGGCATGACCGCCCTACCTGAAGCCAAGCTGGCACGGGAAGCAGAAATCTGCTACGCTATCATTGGCTGCGTTACTGACTACGATAGCTGGATGGAACGGAGCGAGCCGGTTACGATAGATGTTGTCCTGAACACCCAGCACCAGAATATTGATACCGCCAGGAAAATTATCAAGCTGGCAGTAAGCAGAATACCTGAGAAGCGCACCTGTGCCTGCGCTACCGTCCTGCAGGCAGCTATTGTTACCGACCCAGAACTCATACCAGCCGAGCAGAAGAAAAAACTGGACCTGCTAATAGGCAAGTACTTGAGCAAGGGGGATAGTTAAAGGAATAATGCCCTATACAGAATTTGGCTGTCTACCGACTATGATTGGCAGTATGCCCCATACTGACTCAACGGAGGCATGCGCGCTGGTCACCCGCTACCTCAAAGACATCCCAGCTTGGCCCCAGCTACCTAAACGTGCCTTTCAGGAGAATATGTATGCTCAGTTCAGCGAGGGCTTTCCCG
>Ga0307380_10013676_pt1 | contig 10002 bp, 6 predicted proteins | sample UN3MG_FD_202239 | JGI IMG/M metagenome (GOLD analysis project Ga0307380, IMG submission 202239) | Soil microbial communities from Risofladan, Vaasa, Finland - UN-3 | ecosystem: Environmental > Terrestrial > Soil > Coastal area > Acid sulfate soil | place: Finland: Risofladan, Vaasa | collected...
TCGATATCCCAGAGTTTCATCACCGATTCGAGCTTGCGGGCTGCCTGGACCGACGCTATCGAAAGCTCGGACAGGCCCAGGCCGGAAGTGGGGCGATGAAAGCGTGCCGTAGCAGCGCCTCCGGTCACGTGCCGCCACCAGCGTTCAATCCCGTCCCGGGTGTTGCCGTGCCTTCCGCCGTCGGCACCGTAGGTCTTGACGGTGTTCAGCGGCCGGGGCTGCTTGGCCGTGTACCGAAGTGTCCACTGGAAGTTGTCCCAGTGCTCCTGTCCCTTCTTCTGATTGTTCTGGGACACGTCGCAGAAGGCGTAATGATCCGGGTGATCGAACGTGCGCTTGTGCCTGGCGGCCTTCAAGTCCCAATCATCCCACATTTCCGTCACGTACACCTTTTTGCCCTTTGCTTTTGCCTGATCCAAAATAAGCTGCGACCAATAGAGAGCCCACTTTTCCTCGCCGGAGGTTTCGTTGTCCATGCAGTAAAGCACGTGATCATACTGGAGAGAATACGACAGCATCTTTTCCACAAAGCGTTTCTGGTATTGCAGCACGGTTGTAATGTTTCGCTGTGTGGGCGTGGTAAAGAAAAACGGCTGCTTGTTGCCGCCCGGGTGATCTGGATAGTCCGCAGCTAAGGTACTGTCCTGGCCCGTGTAATTCACGTTGTTCTTCGGGTTGTAAGGATGGCCAGGCCATTTATCCGTGGAATAATCGAACCGATCCCACACCTCGATTTGAACGATGATTTCTCTCCTGGCCGTTTCAGCCAAGAAGCGGTCGAACCGTTTCCAATAGGCGTCATTCCATTGAGCAAGATCATACTTGCCATCGTCTCGCTGCTTGAAGGGGTATAATTCGAATCCCTTGTCCTTGCGGTCGCTCATGGTATTACGGAGGTAATTGGCCCCCACGGCTTTCATCGCGTCGAGGTGACGCTCCAGGTCCGGCGACGGCCACTGGAAAAGGTTGTCGTCGTCGCTGGCGCCCAACAAAAATACCGGCTTACCTCGGTATTGCCAGTATCGCGGGTTCTCAGAATAGGGCTTTATGCCATCATCCTTGAGGTTCTGGCCGCAACAAGCCGCACAAACTGCCAGCACAAGAATCATCTTTCCGACATAAGTAGCTCTGTACATTTCAAGAATCTCCTTAGCACTCCAAGCTGCCATTTTCCCATGCGTTCATAAACAGTACTCCTGCACGCTACGGCCTCTATAATAGCACAACATTATGACGGAAGACTAAGATTCCTCTCCATCGTCCGTCTCACTTTCTTCTTCGACCACTGAGGATTTGACGAACTTTCTGTGGGTTTTGTCCGTGGCGTTTTGCATTCCCTGGCGTGACGCTACTGCCCTCCTGCCAAAGGAGTACAGCAAATGCCAGATTAGCCAGATAGAAAGGACGGCAGCCAGTACTCTGATTAGCTTAAGAAAAAACACGGCTCCAACCTACAGGAAGCTGCCCCCACAAACCACATCCGGGTTGCACACGGCGTAGCGGCAAGCATGAAGCAGCCTTGCTGTCAAGGAGTCTCACTCTTTTGCCGGTGAGATTTCAGTTTTTGGCATAATACCCTTAATCAATTCAAGAAGGGGATTGTCCGTGCCCAAAATCAACCTCGTCTTTTCGCCGCCCAGATACTCCTCATACAGTTCGAGGGTTTTCCAAAACCTGTAGAAGTCAGGGTCTCGTCCAAAAGCCTTTGCATAGATCTCGGTTGCCCTGGCGTCTGCGGTCCCCTCAATCTCCTTCGCGATTTTGTAGGCCTCAGACAGAATGGTCTTCATCTCCCTCTCTTTGTCGCCCATAATCTTCTCGTATTCCCCCTCACCTTCTGAAGTGTACTTCTTGGCGATCCTTTGTCTTTCCTCGATCATCCGGTCTTCGACTTTGTCTTTAACCTCCTGAACATAGGTCAGCCCCTTGATCAAGACACCGGAGCTGTGAATACCGATGCCGTATTCCTCGCAGGCTTTTCTTGAAGCCTCCGTTATTTCAGCCACAATCTTTGGCCGTCCCTCGCTGACGTAGCCGACTTTAGTCGTCTCTCGCAGCTCCTCCTCGGCCACCCTCATCTCTCGGTTATCCGTCCTGACTATCTCAATAAGGTCTCTTTTCGTGACGGAATTTCTCGTGCTCGAGTCAATCGTGTCATCGAGCCTCGCATGAGCTTGTTCTTCCGTGCCGACGGACCTCAGAAATTGAAGCGGATCCTTGATGTACCACCTTGCCGTTGAATCGATCAGGATGTATTTCTTGTCTTTGGTGGGGATTTGTTCCGGGTAGCCGTTCCATCTCAGAAGTCTTCTCTCGAACTCTCTTACGTTCTGTATGAATGGCATTTTGAATCGCAGCCCCGCACCTTCGGCGACGGCGATGCCTTCCTTGCCGTATTTGTCCTTCAGCTCCGTAAGGACCTTCTGGGTGTCTCGGCCCTCTATCGGGTTAACGATCACCCTGACGGGCTTTCCAAACTGAGTGACGACCGCCTGCTCGGTCTCGTCCACCACGTACATCGACGCAGACAGAAAGACAACGAGAACCACGAGGGCGATTATAGCGATGATACGGACCATTCCTTTTCCTTTCCTTTCCATCCTTATGTCCCGGTGGGCTTTGAAAGCATTCATTTGGGCCTCTCACTTCTGACTCTCAAGATCGAGTTTCATTAAGATTCCGCCTTCCGCCCCTCCTTGTTCGATAATCCATTTCTCGGGGATCAGGGGCAGGAGCCTGGACATTGTCTCCAAATACATTCTCTGCTTCGTAACGTCCGGAGCTTTCCTGTATTCTTCATAAATCTTTTCAAATTTTGCGATATCGCCGTCTGCCTGGTTCACCCTTTCAGCCGCATAGCCCTTGGCAGACTCGATCATTTTTTGGGCCTCGCCTTTTGTTTTCGGTACGGCTTCGTTATAGGCCTTCATGGCCTCATTGATTCTCTGCTCTTTCTGCTGCAGGGCCTTATTCACTTCGTTAAAGGCAGGCCTCACTCTCTGGGGCGGGTTGGACGATTGAAGTTTGACGGTAACAACATGAATGCCCGTCTCATATTCATCCAGCAGCTTCTGCAGCAATTCTTTGGCAGCGCCTTCATACTCCATTCTTCCAATGGTTATGGCTTCATCCACGCTTCCGTTACCAACAAGCTGCCTCATGACCGCCTGGCTTGCATCTCGGATTGTCTGCCGGGGTTCTCGTATATTAAACAGATAGCTTCTGGCGTCCTTAATCCTGTATTGAACAATCCACTCCACGTCGGTTATGTTAAGGTCTCCCGTAAGCATGATGTACTCGCCTTTGAGGACCTCCTTAGCCTTCTCCAGCATCTGGCGTGTTCCACCCCGTGCGGTTCTTTCCCCACTTTCGCTAATGAGCCTCACCAGATCCTCTGAGCTTGATCGCCCGGCGTCGATCTCTTCGGCTCCCAGGTATCGGGAATCCACGCCTGCCTGCAGTGTTCTGAAACCAAATTCCTCTTTTTGCACTTTCTTTACCGGGACTGCGATCGCCGTGTCAATCCAGTAGGGCATCTTCAGATGTATGCCCGGCTCTGTTGTTCGATTGTATCTGCCAAATCTCTTTACCACGCCGGCAGAATCAGCAGGGACCGTGTAGACGGACGTCATTGATCCAATGGCCGCCACAACAACTAAGGCTACCACATAGATCCACTTCCATCCCACGGATGGGTAGCTTCCCCGAGGAGGTTTTTGTATTCTTTGCAGAAGGTCTCGGAGTTCCATATATAGCCCCATCAAAAACAAAGGTTGCTGACTGTCTTGAAACGTCGATCTCTCTCAGGGAATCTTTGCATCGTGATGTCGAATTCTTAAGATACCATCATAACGGGTAGTTTCCCAGTGTAAAGCGTCAATTATTGGCCGTTATAGGAAACGTCAGCCGTCTGCCGTTTCTGCATTTCTTCATTTTGAGGCACTGAAGGCTATTTTCTACCCGGCTCTATTGGTACTGACGCATGAACCAGCGAAAACTTGCGGGCTTTCTGCAAAGTCGGCCTGAATTCAGATCACTGGCATGAATGTCTTTCTTCCACCAAACCGCTTCCCGGCAGTCGCGGGTCGGGGTGGGCATATCGGTCAAGTGGAATCCGACAAAGAACGTAAGTTCTCGCTCTTAAAGATGCTGCAAAGCCAACGGTCGGATTCGAACCGACAACCCCTGGTTTACAAAACCGCTGCCCAAAAGACACAAGTCTTGAAAAAATAAAGACTTGCGAAATCCCAGAACCGCCGTTGACACCTCAGTTGACACTAACATACCAAAAACAGTGTAAAAATCAAGCTCAAAACTGTTCGTCAGACCTTGCTGAAGTCATAGCCGTATGGCCGGATCTGCCGGAGCATATCAAAGCGGCGATCAGAGCGCTAGTGCAGACAAATACAACCACCAAATAACAGGGATAAGTCACGACATTTCTGTATCTGAATTGACAGCAAAGTAGATACAAGAATCGAGCCGACGAATTGCTGGTCAGTAGCAAGGGCATTCTGCGCTTCAAATGCTTCAATATACAAAGGTACCGATGTTAAGATGGGTAATTGATATGGCTGGAAAGGGTATCTTGCCTTTTCATTCAAAGAATTTGTGAGTGGAGTCAGGCCTCTGTAAGACGAAGCCCAAGGCAAGACAGAAAAATTTGGAAAAAAAAGGAAAAAAAAGGTTGACGGGCCATGTAACTATTTGTTACATTGTGTGAAATGGATTTCTCACTTTTTCGAGGTGCCATTATGAGCTTGCCATTAACACTTTCAGTTGAAGTGGCCAGTAAGCTGAATAAGCCACTGGAATCCGAATCTATGTTAGTTCGAAAGGACAGAAAATGTAACCTGCATGCCCGTCGAGGTTTTACACTGATTGAGCTGTTGGTCGTGATTGCGATCATAGCGTTGCTGATGGCGATTCTGATACCAAGCACAGATGACAAGGCTACTTTTCCTAAGAGAATACTGTCGAGAAATGTCAAGGCTGCTTGTGCTGGTAGACTGCTGCTGTTTAGATCTTACATGCCTTTCAAAGTGGCCAGAAGACCATCGCATAAAGAGAAGGTTTCCAGTATTAAGCAATACTGTGAAGTTGATCCGGAAGACGTGGATGAGGCTAGAGGAAACTTGGCTTGCACCCACAAAGCTCCTGGAATCACAGATCTACACTTCAGGGTATTCTGGAAACGAGAGCAGAAATCGTCCGATCAAAACGGATGGCCTGTTCAATCAGCGTGGACCTCGATTCGACACACCTCTCTTTCCCTAAGGGAATGTGCGATTCGCGGATTGGTCATGCTGAAGGCCATCCCGCAAACAAAGGGAAGTGAGGTATTAAACAATGACGTCGAAAAGAAATGCCTTCGCAGAGGACATTGTGGCTTTTTTAAACAGCCGGCCTTCTCGATATCCAAAATATGTCGACTATGCTGGATCGATTGAAAATGACACCGTTGGTAATCTTCTTGAGTGCGAAGTATCCGTTACTGACAGGATTCATGATCAAATTGAGTGCCATGTGCGGATCATAGAGCAAATATCTCAGATTAAGTGTTGGATAGACGACATCGGCACTAATGAAATGTTCGAGTCGTGTATCCGCCATTTAGTCATAGCAGAACAAAAAATGCGAAATGGGATCATTGGTGAAACGTACAGGGTCTTAGGGATTTGGTTTCAGCTTGAGGAAGATTATCCTGAAAAGGCTTCTGATCATGACGAACTATAGCACCATCCATTATTGTAAGGAATCCTCATTATCATGGCAGCCGATGACCGGGATAGCGTAGACAGCATGAGCTTGTCATCGAGGGTAATTATCGCCCTTCAAAAAGAGGGATACACCCTTGCCAAAATTGGCCAACTAATGCAGGTTGGTTCACACGCTCTCCCCTGCCTAATACGCGCAGGGACTCGTAACTTAACCTTAGATCGTTTAGAAATACTCGCGAAGGCACTAAATCTTAAACCGTCAAGGCTTATTGTCAAAGCAGAAGAAGAGGGGGACGTTCCTCGCGGCTTAGGGAAACAGGAGCGACTTCTTGCCGATATCGTCAGGAATCACTCAACGGATGATAAGCAAGAAGGGGATTCATAACTGACAACTACCGGCACCCAACGATTTAGGGTTGTTGATATTGTTACCTGTTCTGAATAAGCTACCAATCCTGCCCCACAGTTTAGCCATCTGCTATGTCAGTTCCGCGACACAAAAACCTCTTAATTCTCTAATTCTCTGAGGTGGTCAAAAACCAACTCAGGTTCCCAAAGTCGCTCAAAGCATTATGAGGCACAGCGACATAAATCTGACCATGTCGATATACACACATACACTCCGAGGCCAAGAGTCTGACGCCGTTGCTGCGTTGCCGGATTTGTCCTTGCCGAGCAGTCAGGCTCAGAAGGCAGTAGCAACCGGAACGGACAGCAAACCGGTCGAGAATCTTAAAAGCAATGCAGGAAAGTGGACACCAAAACGGACACCTTTTTTGACACCTACAGCTTTCTCTGTCTGTGACCAGTCGGCAGCAGTTGGCAGCGACCAGCACAGAGCGCAAGAAAATGAGAGCGAGCGTAACTGCCGAAAAAGCGTGAAGTTAGGCTCGGAAAATCACCGTTTGGCACCGTTTGGAACGGGAAAAAAAGGAAAGCCAACGGTCGGATTCGAACCGACAACCCCTGGTTTACAAAACCAGAGCTCTACCGTTGAGCTACGTTGGCATTAGAACGTCGAAAAGCAGTACATAAATCTGCTTTTTACGCGCCTCTACTTTACATCCAACAGGGCCGGTTTGCAAGGAAATTCCCGGCGCGACGCCGTTCGGCGCCATGCCGCAAAGCGCTTGTCGCAAAGAGCCGTCTTCAAATGTCGCCCCAGCCCGGGTAGTCTTCTTTCGTGGCCATCTCAAACATCAGGTCCGGGCGGTCGAATTCAATCAGGTTCTTGACAATGAAGTAGCCGCCCGTGATGCCTCCCCAGAAGTGCCCCTTGCGATGGATGAGAATCTCGTCCTCGAAGCGTTTCCATACCGCCGGCTGCACGTTCTCAGGAGGCAGGCCGACCAGCAGCGCTGCGGCGAGATACGCCTGGAAATTGTTCACGTAGCCGTTTTCCGCCGGATTGAAGAATTCTTTGTGCACCGCCTGACGAACGGTCTCGACGCGGCTGCGGTACTTGCCGGCAAGATCGTCTTTGCCCAGAGCCTCGGCGATCCGCGCGGCGGTTTGCAGGTTATATATCCAGTAGCAATTGTTGAAGAACAGGGTCTCCCGCGTGTCTCCGTTGACACCCTCGGCGCCGGGCCAGAGCCAATCGCCTAAGAAATCCCACTGCCCGCCCCAGCGAACGAGCATGTTGTTCTTCGACTTGGTTTCGAGAAAGGCCAGCCAGAGTTCAATCGTGGCGAGATTCTCTTCGAGTATCCGCAGGTCGCCGTAGCGCTGGTACATGTACCACAGCAGGGTGACGCAATAGCCGCTCCAGGCGGGTCCGCCGCCATAGCCCATGCGCTCGCGCTGAGGACAATCGACGACGTAGCCGCCCAGGCTGAGATTCTCGAACGTCCACAGCACGACGTCGTAGATGTCGTTCAGCAGCTTGTTGGAGCACTCGAACCGTCCCGCCCGTTCGTAGTCGGTCCGCACGAGATAGCCCCGGATATCCTCCAAAGCCGGTTTGTATCCCAGTCCCTTGATGAGAATCCAGCGCCCGGAGGCGTAGTTGAAGCGATTGCAGAAGGTCCCCTTGCCGCTCGGCCCGATTCGGTAGGCGCTGTGGAGTTTATGCGTCATTAACTTCTTTTCGTCCTCCGAGAATTTCAGCTCGACGATGTCACCCGGCTGGCCTTTCACGTCAAGCTCAATGGGCCCGGCGAAATTCACGCCCATGTCCACGCGGTAGTCTTCGCCCTCGACCGGCTCGATAGCGACCGGTTCGATCCCTTCGGCCGTGCTCAGGGCAAGCTTGCGGATGCAACGGTTTGGCTCGAGCATTTCGGCTGAGAGCACCAGCTTGGGATCATACACCGTGGCGGGCTTCCAGTCGCCGTCGTCCAAATCAGGGCTGCACCAGTCCGGCAACTCCCTGCCGGCGTCGTAATACTCACCGCCGAAGTTCGTGAACATCCAGGTCGCCAGCAAGACGTTGGGGCTGGGGTGCGTCTTCCAGGTTTCATCCGTGATGAGGCTCTGGACTTGTCCATCCAGCATTTCGATGCGGGCTTGGGCAATGACAAACGGTGTTTGCGGCTTGTCGTCGGTCTTGTACAGCGGATAGACCGACCACGAAGTGCCCAGCCACAGGCCGACTGCGTTGCGTCCGGCCTGTAGATGATCGGTAATCTCGTAGGTCACGTAGCGTGCACGCTTTGTATGATCGGCCACACTGGGCATAAGAACAGCGTCGCCGACCTTCTTGCCGTTGACGTAAAGCTCGTGGTAGCCCACGGAGGCGACGTGGATGGAGGCGTACCGGGGCTTCTCTTCCAGAGTGATAACTTTACGGAGCCAGGGGTCGGCCAGGTAACTGCCTTCGGGCGGAAGCTTCTTCACCTCCGCAAATTGCGTGTCCGCGCCGATCCACTTGGCTTTCCAATCGGACTGATCCAGCAATCCCATCGTCCATCGGGCCGGCGCGCTCCACGCCGAGAGGGCACCGCGCTGGTCGCGAACGCGCACCTTCCACCAGCAGCGCAATGACGAGCGCGACCGACATCAGCGAGCAATACCGATTGCCGTTACAGCCGCTCGCCGGTCTTCTTGGAGCGTGCGCTATGCACTGCGATTCGGTTGGTGCGACGTAATGCGATGATTCTTCTCTTAGCATCTGTGCATCTCCGATAGCCAGAATTCTTATCCGCCACTATAAGATCCCGTGCGAATATTACAGTAAATATTCACCGGTCGTGACGGATCCGGGGACAGATTTATTGTTATCAGCTCGATGACTTGCTGGACGGTTTCGCGGGACGCTGGTATAATGGCCGTATCAATTATAGTTCCGTCATCCGGGAGACGCCGGAGCATTGTAGTTGATCGGAACAACAGTGGGCGGCGCGTGCGGAATTGACGCCAGATAGGAAATCCCACAGGGCAAGTATTTCTTGAGCAAAGGTTGGTTTTGAATGAAGCATAAGCGTGAAAGTGGTTCGCGAGAAGTAGGCCTGAAGATCGGGTGGATATGCGGAGAGTATTTCCTCAAATTGAAGCACCTGCACTACGGATACTGGACGGAGGGGTTGCAGGTTGACATTTCCAATCTGGGTCGGGCCCAGGAAGAATATGTCAAGTTCCTCCTTTCCCATATTCCCAAGGGCGTCAAGGCGGTTCTGGATGTGGGCTGTGGTGCGGGCCGGGTTGCCCAGAAGCTGCTTTCGGAGGGATACGCGGTCGATTGTGTTTCGCCAAGCGTTTTTCTGACCGAGCAAACCCGGAAATCCGTTGGAGACAAGAGCGAAATCTTTGAGTGCAGGTACGAAGAGCTCGAGACTGAAAAGCGTTATGACCTTATTATATTTGTCGAGAGCTTTCAGTACATCGATCTGCCGACAGCTCTGGCCAATACCTCACGGTTCCTGAACGCCGGCGGGCACATGTTGGTATGCGATATCTTCAAAAAGAGCGGCCAGGAGAAAGGCCGCCAAAGCGGCGGGCATGACTTGGACAAACTCTCCAAGCTGGTGGAGACGTCCGCCTTCAGCCTTGTGGAAGATATTGATATCACCGAGCAGACGGCGCCCACTATCGATTTGCTCAACGACGCGCTGGAGAAAGTCGGCAAACCGGTGGCCGAATCGATCACCGACTTTTTGGCCGACCGATATCCGACGGTTTTCAAGCTTCTGAGCTGGAAGTACCAGGACGAGCTGGAGAAGATCAATAAGAAGTATTCCGGCGGCAGCCGAACGGGTGAGCAGTTCAAGCAATTCAAATCCTATCGGCTCTTGCTCTACAAAAAAACCCGCGGTTAGTCCCGCCCACCCGTCGGATCGACGGC
>Ga0307380_10013679_pt1 | contig 10001 bp, 8 predicted proteins | sample UN3MG_FD_202239 | JGI IMG/M metagenome (GOLD analysis project Ga0307380, IMG submission 202239) | Soil microbial communities from Risofladan, Vaasa, Finland - UN-3 | ecosystem: Environmental > Terrestrial > Soil > Coastal area > Acid sulfate soil | place: Finland: Risofladan, Vaasa | collected...
GTCCCTGCATCGGCTTGTGCTCTATTTCCAATTTCATACCTTCGCAAGGCGTCCCTTTGGCAATGGCCTCGAAGGCAAAACAAAGTATTTCATCATTGATGGCGTTAAGCATTCCACAACTAATCCTGGCATTGACAGGTTTTGCATTTTGTTTTGCAGCTTCAGTCGAGATTGTCGCCAACAGACTTTCTGCTACCATCGTTTCGTGCATCAGCATATCCTCGGAAGCTGCCGTCCGTATGGCATTTGAACAATTCTCTTTCCGCCGATTTTGGTTATCATCTCCACTACAGGCACATCACGGGTTTGGACAACCTCACCGATTATCCTTGCCTCTTTGCCTAACGGATGATTTTTGCAGATATTCAAGCAGGTATCGGCTGATTCCGGCGAGAGAATTGCAACGAATTTACCTTCATTTGCGATTGTTACCACGTCAAAACCGAGCATATCGGCTGCCGCTTGTACCGTTGGATTGACCGGGAGAGCAGCCTCGCGAATTTCGATACTCAGTTGGCATGCCCTTGAGATTTCGTTGAGTGTTGCAGCTAATCCTCCACGGGTTGGGTCACGCATAAACTTCACGCCACCTGTATTTTCCAGCAGTCGGCAGGTCAACTCGGCAAGTCCGGCACAATCGCTTTGCAACTGGGATTGGAATTTCATGCCTTCTCGCTGTGAGATAATAGTCAAGCCGTGGTCGCCGATAGTGCCATTGATAATGATTTTATCACCGACCGCAATCTTCTCGAATCCCAAATCCACGCCGGCTAATTTTACGCCAATCCCAGCCGTATTTATAAAAATTTTATCAGCCGCACCCGCTTCAACGGTCTTGGTGTCACCGGTAACAATGTCTACTTTGTTTTGGCGGGCTGCTTCGCTGATACTGGCTAAAATCTTTTCAAAGGATTCAAATTCAAAACCTTCTTCGATTATCAGCGACAATGCCAGGGCAACAGGCTTTGAGCCGGCGACAGCCAGGTCATTTACCGTCCCGCAAACGGCAAGTTTTCCGATATCACCGCCGTTAAAAAACAACGGTTTGACGACGTAGCTGTCCGTTGTAAAATACACAGAGTTTGAAGCGAGATTTAGCTCTGCCGAGTCGCCCAACTCAGCGAGAGTGTCATTCTTGAAGCTCGGCAGAATATGGTGGCGGATTAATTCATCCGTCAACTGCCCTCCGCCGCCGTGCGCAAGTAAGATTCTATCGTTTTTAGCTGTTCTCATTGCCTGTGTTTTCTCTCTGGCCCATACTTAAACCACGCTGCGCAGGCCCCTTCAGAGCTTACCATGCACGGGCCAACCGGTGTCCTGGTAGTACAGCTTTTTTTAAATAAATCACATTCCGGCGGCTCTATTAGTCCACACAGCACTTCGCCACATCGACAGCCGCTTGTGTCCTCAACTGGCGTTTCAGTTATGTTAAATCGTTTAAGGGCGTCGAATCGACTGTATTTATCTCTTAGTTTAAGTGTGCTTTTTTCTATCTTTCCCAGTCCTCGCCAGCAGCCGTCGGCTTCTTCGAAGCACTCGGCCATGATTTTCTGTGCGGTGATATTGCCCAGCTCAGTTACCACCGCAGGATATACCGATTTTAATTCAGCTTTACCGGCGGACAGTTGCCGACAGATTTCGCCAAGTCCTTCGATTATTTGCAACGGTTCAAAGCCGGCCACCACGCACGGCCGACCATAACGTTCAACTATTTCCGCAAAAGCATTGTAGCCAATTATCACGCTAACATGCCCGGGACAGAGAAAGGCGTCTATATTATGATTTTTCTCTGATACAAGCGCTCGCATCGCGGGTACAACCAGTTTGTGCCCACTCAAAATACAGAAATTGTCAATTGACTGAGCAGATGCTTCTTCCACCACTACCGCCGTAGCCGGTGCAGTGGTTTCGAAGCCGACCGCGACGAACACGACTATTTTGTCGGGATTGTCTTTGGCTAATTGCAGTGCATCTTCGCTGCTTAAAACAACCTTGACATTGGCTCTTGTGCGTTTTGTTTCGAGTGACCCGCCTTTGCCGGGGACGCGAATCATATCGCCGTAGGTGGCAATTAAACAGTCGTCGCGGTCCGCCAATTGTAAAACAATATCGATGTAGCCCTGGTCGGTAACACAGACCGGACAGCCCGGCCCGGATAAAAGTTTGAGTTGTTTTGGCAAAGTCGACCTTATGCCGTTGCGGAAAATAGCGACTGTATGAGTGCCACAGACTTCCATTATATTAATCTGCCGTCCTAAAGCCTTACAGGCGGCATCCATAGAGGTCTGTGATTTGGAGATTCTCTCGAGCATAAGACTTAATCTATCCTGAAAGTTTGTTCTGTGTCTGATCGAAATCTGCAATTTCGGCAAGAAGCTGCCAGGTTTCTTTTGCTTCTTCTTCGTCAACAAGCGAGATGGCGAAGCCGGCGTGTATTAGCACCAAATCCCCCAGTTTGGCTTCCGGCAGCAGGGTGGTTTTAGCTTTCCAGCGATTGCCCATCGCGTCAACGACCGCATTATCTTTATCCAATTCTACTATCCTTGCCGGTATTGCCAAACACATATTTCGTCGCCCGTGACTCTATTTACGTTAACCCCTGATATGGTCAATCTGGTTCACATTTTATTGACTGAGGTGCTCTGGGTCAACCTTATATCTCGCAAGGGGAAAGATACACCAACATCAGGGATTCTGTAAAAGCGCTTGACAGGGAAAAATAAGAGTTTATTCTTAATACTCGGTAATTAAGCGTTTGAATCAGGAATATTAGTCAAAATTTATCAGAGTTGCCTATGGACGTAGAACGACTTATCCACGAAAAATGCGATGACATACGTGCTGTTGCTGCTAAGCACGGCGCATACAACATTCGTATCTTTGGTTCTGCTGTACGGGGCGAAGCCGGTCCGGATAGTGATATTGATTTTCTCATTGACGTAAGCTCAACTACAAGTTCGTGGTTTCCTGCCGGTCTCATATTGGACCTTGAAGAAGTTCTTGGCCGGCGCGTCGAGGTCGTGACAGAAAAAGCGCTCAATCCATACATCCGCGACCATGTACTTCGCGAGGCTACACCGTTATGAAAGATGGGACTTTTTATCTGCAGTAGAAGGTATATAAAAAACTAACAGCATGGGCAGGAAATGCCCATCTTTAAGGACTGATTCTCAAGGTTTTATGTGAAGCCCGGTCCTGACAGTTCAGACGGACAATAGATCTACCCAAGGGTTTCATGTTTGGAAGACCATATAATACATAGTTCTTACATTAGGAGAACAAAAATGATGACAAGCCTATTCATATCACTGATTCTTTGCAACGCTATCCTCTATGAGGAAACAATGCCCTTGCGTCTATGTATCCCAGCCGCCCAAGCTGCTATCGCTGAATATGAAAACGAAGAGAAGAGAATTCAATTTCTCAGAGGTTATCGTTACGGCGCACTGCAAGCGACAATTAGACTCACGTATACTTACTTGAGTCTTGACAAAGAGGATAGACCATATGCGAGAGGATATCGTTCCGGGAAAGCCCATATTGAAGAACGAGCCAAAACAAAACAGTTTATGAGTCTGTCAGAATTTGGCTACCAGTCTGTCACTTTAGAAGGAATCCTACGCCTTGCTTTTGAACAGTCTCATTTCACCCCCAAGGGACAAGATCGACCTTATTGGATAGTTTTCCCCGATTCTATGAGGTCACAGATTCCAAAGGGTACATGGCCCGATGGAAAATCTGTAATAGTCAAAGGTTGGCTGAGTCCGAGAGGTATGTATGGACATATGGTAAGGTCAACATATGAACTTATTGTTCTTGAAATCTCGGAAAACACGAGACAGACTGAACAAGACGCTTCACCCGAACGGCCTTAAAGGCCGTGGCAATCTCAATCGCCCGTAGAGATGAGATTGCTTTCCACCTGAGGCAAAATCGCAATGAAACTCTGATTATCTAAAAACTTCTTCGAGATAGTTACGCTTCACGCGATACGCTTCACGAGTTTGGCGGCGATTGCCGCCTGGCCCAAAGATATTCCACCGTCATTAGACGGGACATCTATGTTGAATAATACGCAAAAGTCGTTTTTTTTCAAGAGTTTAATCAAACGGTTCGTCAAATAGCGATTACAAAACACCCCCCCGCTTAACGCGGCTGTGTTTATGTTTTTTCTTTCTCTCGCTGCTTTAGCTAACTGAAGCAGGGCGGCAGCGATCGTATTGTGGAACTTTGCTGATATAAGACCACAGGCTGTTCCTTCCTGAATATCAGTAATTAACTGCACCATCATCTTACGTAAGTCAAGCTGCAATAGTTCACTGGCTCTACTGGTAAGTTCAAAATCATAGTGTTCTTCAATGCTGCCCTCAATAATTGCCTCAAGGGCCATTGGCAGTTGCGCTTCAAAATGATTGTAGCTGCCCAAGCCAAGCATAGCGGCAACTGCGTCAAAGACTCTACCCAGACTTGAAGTGTCTATGGTGTTGATTCGTTTTTCAAGCTGCTCTAATATGATTTGTTGTTTATTTGCGTCGGCCTCGATTCGGTCAAGCAGCCAACTAAATTTCTGTAGTGTAAAATCGCGCCCGTAAGTTTCCTTTAAGAGTCCGATGACAGGTCTTATAGCCTCTTTACTTGCCGCATCTGCACCGGCCAGAGGGTAGTAAGTCAAATGGCCAAATCGTTCAAAACCATCTGTTGATGCAATCAAACACTCACAGCCCCAAATCGCTCCATCTGTTCCGTAGCCGGTGCCGTCACAGGAAAGGCCGATGACCGGTCCGTCAAGACTGTGTTCGGCCAGAACAGAAGCAATGTGCGCCCAGTGATGTTGAACTCGAATAACCCTTGCGTCAGGTATCGAAAGAGCATATTGCGTGGATAGATAACCCGGGTGAAGGTCGCAAACTACGACTTTCGGCTCGACTTCAAACAAGCCTCGCAGGTGCTCGATTGAATTGATATAGTGATGATAGACCTCTGCATCTTCCAGGTCGCCTATGTGTTCACTGCAGATAAGCTGATTTTGTTTTCCAAGGCAGAACGTATTTTTCAAATCCCCACCTGCGGTAAGTATGTCCTGACGACAATTATCTTTGAGTAAAATCGGCGTCGGTACATATCCCCTTGACCGTCGCAACAGTACCGGCTCTTGTTCAATGAAATGCACAATCGAATCATCAACTTGCCGGTAAATCTCCCTGTCGTGCATCAAAAAGGCATCGGCAACACAGGCCAGTCTCTGGAGCGCCAGTTCGTTTTTGCAAATCAACGGCTCGTCGGAAATATTACCGCTGGTCATTACCAGAACTTTTATATTTTGCGCAAACAGCAGATAATGGAGCGGAGCGTAACACAGCATAAAACCAAAGGTGTCAACGCCGTCGGCAACTGATGGAGCTATTGCCGAGTCTGTTCTCTTTGGCAGTAAAACGATTGGGCTTTGAGGACTTTTTAAGAGCTTCTGGGCCAATGCACTCACGATTGCGTGTTTTTTTATTGTCTCAATTGAGTCAGCCATCATAGCAAAGGGCTTATGGTCTCTCTTCTTGCGTTCTCGCAATCTCTTCACCGCCTCGTTATTAAGCGCATCAACAGCTACGTGGAAGCCGCCGATTCCCTTTATTGCGACGACCTTTCCAGCCCGAAGTAAGCTCGCTGTTTCAGCGATTACTTTGTCGGTTTGTGTTTTTATTGTTTTTCCTTTACTGTCTGTGAGCCATATCTTCGGCCCACACGCGCCGCAGGCAACAGGCTGTGCGTGAAAACGCCGGTCAGTTACATCCGTGTATTGAGCAGCACATTTATCGCACATCTTAAAGACCGACATCGTGGTATTAGGCCTGTCGTAAGGAATGGTTTTTACTATTGAATATCTTGGCCCGCAATTAGTGCAGTTTATAAATGGATAGCCGTACCGAAAATCTTCTTTCTCGGCCATCTCGTCAAGACAGTCCCGGCAGGTGGCGATATCAGCAGTTACCTGTGATATGGCCGTTCCCTGCGAATCGCTTGTCTCGATGACGAATTTATCTTCACCCTCGATAACATCTATATCAACTGTTTTACAGGATTTTATTTCTGCCAATGGAGGCTTATCAGCTTCAGATTGCAGACGAACGAAAAATTCATCTATTTTTTCTTCTTTGCCCTGTAATTCGATTGTTACACCCTTTGTGTCGTTATAGACAAAGCCGGAAAGTCCCAACCGGCAAGCCAGCCGATACACAGCCGGCCGAAAGCCTACACCCTGCACACGCCCAGTTATGAATATCCTCTGCCTTTTAATCAAAATTCTTATCTTTATCCATTTATGCTGTCGATATGTACTATTGACGGGACCGAAACCCGAAAAGCCATTATACTTGAACTGCTTGAAAAATACAATCGGCTGCTGTGCAGTCAGAGGACGAGTTGGACAGGGGGGCTGGAAAATTTATTTGCCAAAGCCGGATTTCTGTGCTAATATTGTTTTAATTCGGGGCCATAGCTCAGTTGGGAGAGCGCTTGCATGGCATGCAAGAGGTCGTGGGTTCGAATCCCATTGGCTCCATTGCAAGTTCTTTAGAAACAAATCTTTACGAAACTCCCGTTTTTTAGCAGTTTTTTTCATATATGATACTTTTGCCCCTGAAAATATGATACTATCTTAAAAATATCATATTTTATTCACTTTTCGGTATAACTGTCAAAACAGCAACTATATCAAAAAGTGAAAGTTACACGCCACAGCGCACCGGCATCTATGGCCGCTTGAGGAGAGATTGTAACCTGTAACGAACCTGTCTTTATAAGCCAGTTCGCAGCCAACAGGGCAAAGTCAGCCATATCTACCCCATTGATGCCATCAAGGTCGGCTCAATCGTTGGGATGGCCTAAGCAGCCTGGGGGGCCAACCGCTGCCCGACAAATAACCCGAAGGGGAGAGTTCCACGGGCTTGCCCGTGGGTATCTACGTCTGGCCGTTTCTGTTCGCGGATAAACCCGCCTTGGAATAGCACCTTAGAGCGTCCAGCCTTCCCTGTATTTGCGTCGGATTAGCACGTCAGCTTCCGGGCAGCCGATGGCTTTTAGGTTCTTGGCGTCCCAGGTGAGTTTCTTGCCGGTACGTAGTGCGACATTGCAGAGCAACGCTGCTTCGGTCAGCGCTCCCGAGTAGTCGAAATTGCATGTGGTGGGCCCGCCGGTCTTGCAGGCCTCTACCCATTCGCGGTGGTGGCCGATGGAATCCGGAATGAACGGATTGGGCCGCTTGAAGTCGGCGAATTTCTCTTCGGGCAACAGTTGGTGTCGGCCGTAGTCGGCAATCAGCATCCCCTTGGAACCGATGAACAGTACCGCACTTCCCCACTGCGGGACATTGTTTTCTTTCACAAACGCCGGGTAGCCGCCGCCGCTGTACCAGGTCAATGTGACCGGAGGCAGCTCGCCGCGGGCGGGATATTCCTGTTTAGCAATCGTCCAGTGAGCAGCGCTCTCGGGATGGACCGGCCCCTCGGCTTCCACGCTGATAGGATGCCGCAATTTCAACGCCCAGAATGCCAGGTCGCAGTAATGGCAGAAGAAATCTCCCAACACACCGTTTGCGAAATTCCACCAATACCGCCACCCGAACGGGGCGTAAGCTGAGTGGTAAGGCCGATAGGCTGCGGGCCCCAGCCAAAGGTCCCAGTCCAGCGTCTCCGGCACCGCGGGACGGTCCGAGGGAGCATCGGGCTGTGACATATTTGTCGGCCTGGGCGGCCCCGTGAAGTTAGCACTCAGCCACACATGGACCTCGCGCACCTCACCGATTGAACCTGCCTGTACAAGCTCCACAACACGACGATAGTTACCGCCAGCGTGAATCTGTGTCCCCATTTGTGTCACGAGCTTTTTCCTGCGCGCGATTTCCGCCATCACCCTCGCTTCGTAAACGCTGTGGGTGAGCGGTTTCTCACAGTAACAATGCTTGCCGAGTTTCATGGCCATCATCCCTGGCGCCGCGTGCGTATGGTCGGGCGTGCCGACGACCACCGCGTCTATCTTGTTGTGCATCTTATCGAGCATCCTGCGGAAGTCTTTATATCGTTTGGCCTCGGGGAATCGCGCCAAGGTCTGTGCCGCATGTTTCTCATCGACATCGCACAAGGCAACGATATTCTCGCTCGCCACACCGTTAACGTCCGCAGCGCCGCGACCGCCGACACCGATCCCGGCAATGTTCAACTTATTGTTGGCCTGGGTACCGCGTACTAACCGGCTATGTGATAGGATGATGAGGCCTGAGCCGGTCAATGCCACGTTGCGCAGGAAATCGCGACGACTTAATTGCTTTTGCATCGATTATTACTCCTTTTCTGTCAGACAAGAGATTGTATAAGTGGCCCTACTATAGCACTTCTCTCTCACCAGGTCAAGCCCGCCTCGCCCCCTGCAAGAGCCATACATGCCTTTAGAATACCCCGGAGCAGGCGCAACACGATGGAGAAATTCATCGCCTATTTTTACGCTGGTCGAGACGCTCACCTAAGGGCCGGCGCACCGGAATACCAAGCCCGCCGCCGGCCTCAAGCTCATCGAAGAGCTGTTTTTTCATCGCCTCGACCTGCTCACGATAGGCGGGGACATTTATCAGGTTGTGCCGTTCATGTGGGTCGGTCTGCAGGTCGTAGAATCCGTCGTGGTCCCACACACCGTGGTAGAAGATGTACTTATACCGCTCCGTGCGAACAGCAAAAACGGTTGGCGTAGCCGGGAAGTTCCATTCCCAGTAATACTCGTAAAGGATGTGGTCGCGCCAGCGAACCGATTCACCCCGCAGCAGGGGCAGAAAAGACCGCCCATCCATATTCGCCGCTTTCGGCATTCGCACGCCGGCCACGTCCAGCAGCGTCGGGGCGATGTCGATGTTCTGCACCATCTGTGTAACCTTTGTGCCGGGTGTGACCATTGTCGGCGCGTACGCGAGCATCGGCACGCGAATCGATTCCTCGAAAGCGTCACGCTTGTCGTAAAAGCCATGCTCACCGAGAGCGAAACCATTGTCACCCATGTAAATCACCAGAGTCGACTTACTCAGGCCCGTCTCTTCCAGGTACTTCATCATGCGCCCGAGGTTCTCGTCCAGCCCGTGCACCGTCTCGCAGTACCGCAGGTAAAGGTCGTCGAACGACGGCACGGGGTCATTATCGTACTGTCCGGTTTCCATGTGGTCGACGCCGTGGATGCTGTAGCGCCGCTCGCGGACCCAATGCGGCTGTGTCTGATAGTTGCGTTCGGTGTTGGCCATCGTTTCCGGGCGTTTGACCCTGGCCTTTTCGTAACGGCCCTGGTGACGTTTGGCGGGTTGGAAGGGGTAGTGGACGGCCTTGAATGACAGATAGAGGAAGAATGGGCGGTTGTCGTTTCGACCATCCTTTAGCCATGCCAGCGCCTGGTCCGTCAGGACATCGGCCGTGTATCCCTGGAACTTCTGGCGCTTGCCGTTGACGTTGAGCGTCGGGTCAAAGTATGTACCCTGGCCCTTGAAGCTGACCCAGTGGCCAAAGCCCGGCCTCGGATTGTCGTGGTCGTGACCCATGTGCCACTTGCCGACGAAGGCCGTCTGATAGCCGGCTCGCTGCAGGTACTGCGGGAAGAACACCGTCCCCTTTGGTGCCGGCCGCTGATTGTCCACGATGCGATGGTGATGCATGTACTGGCCGGTAAGGATCGACGCTCGGCTCGGCGAGCACAGCGAGGTGCTGACGAATGCGTTGACCAGGTGTGCGCCTTGCCGTGCCATGCGGTCCATGTTCGGCGTCTCCAGGAATTCAGGCGCTTCTTTCATAAAGCCCATAAAGTCGTAGCGGTGGTCGTCGCTGAGGACCAGGACGATGTTCGGCGGTTTCGTCTTGTTGCTTTGTGCGACCCGCAGAGACCGCCCGGCAGTACCTAAGAATGCCCCTGCGGCCATAGAGCGGCCGGTTGACTTGAGAAAGTCGCGCCGGCTACAGCAAGCGCGTAGTAGATTATCGTGC
>Ga0307380_10013683_pt1 | contig 10000 bp, 5 predicted proteins | sample UN3MG_FD_202239 | JGI IMG/M metagenome (GOLD analysis project Ga0307380, IMG submission 202239) | Soil microbial communities from Risofladan, Vaasa, Finland - UN-3 | ecosystem: Environmental > Terrestrial > Soil > Coastal area > Acid sulfate soil | place: Finland: Risofladan, Vaasa | collected...
ATCGCGTATCACGAGGAGATTCACGAGGCTGTCCACGTATGGAAGCTGTGCGCCCGGCAGCCAAGAGACGGTGACGGCGCCGTAGAGGTTCTTTTGCCGGAGGTGTCTTCGCGCGGCAGCGACCTTCCCTGGATCGCCGTCCAATCCGTGGACCAGGTAGGGACCGGCCCCCCGCAGGTCCGCCAGGAGTGCCGGGTCGTCGCACCCGATTACAACGACCAGTCCCCCCTTGACACCTGACGCCTCAACGAGCGTTCTTGCGGAAGCCGCCGCTGCTCCAGGAGGCCCCGAGTCGGCACGACCGCCATACGCCGAGGGGGCGAGGACCGCCAAGAGGGCCAAGCCTGCAGTGAGTTGCCAACGAATGGGATGTTGAGTCATTACTCACCTCTTGTGAAACAGCGCTGATGCGGGGACAACCCTCAGAACATCCCGCGTTTTCCTGATTTGCCTGAGCCAACTTGTGATCTGGTTCCAAGTCTCAACGGCTCTCCTTCACTTTGGCAGATGCACGAGCCCGAACACGATGCAAACAGAGCTTTCATCGTGTGGTGTCCGGACTCTGACCAAGCCATCGCCGATCGAGGTCAGCAGCGGCCAAAGCAGGCTTCTCTGGGACCCCGCGTTCCGCTCTGGGCGGGGCTACGTCGCCCTCGGTGGGCAAGTCCCGCTGCCGTCCGACACTCAAACCAACATGCATCAGGGCGGCGTTCATCCGTAACATACTGGAAGACAAAGGCGTATGCACCACACGGCCAGCCATTTTCTCTGCAAGGATGAAGAAGAGCCACCTTTCCTTCGCGCGTCGAGGCGGCCGACAGTCGGCCCAGGGGCCCATCCGCGGCTGGAATCGGTCAGGAATTCCGAGACGCGCCACCCGTGTGCCGAAGCGGGCAACCCCCGACCGCGAAATATCGCGGGAACAAACACGACGGCGGGAGTGTCCGTACTGTTGTGGAGCGTGCGACGGGCGATGCCGCGCGGGACGAGGTGCGTTTTGGCCTTGTCGCGGCAGGCCTTGCGCCCGACAATAGGAGCAGACTGCTCCCTTGCGGAAAGGGCATCCCATGCGTGAGGCACTCGAGAAGAAGCTCGCCGCCATTCGCCTGCGGTGCGGCGTGAACGTGGTGCTGGTTCACGCGGCCGTGGTGCTGGCGGCGGCGGGGGTCGTGGCGGCCGCGGCCGTCGCCGTCGAGAAGCTCCTGGCCGTGCCGCTGGTCGAGGTGTGGACGACGTGCACGTTCGCGGTGGTGGTGGCCGCGATGACCGCCGCCCTGTCGCTGCTGCGGGTCCCCAGCCGCATGGAGGTGGCCCTGCTGATGGACCGCCGGCTGGCCTTCCGGGAGCGGATCAGCACGGCGCTGGCCCTGTCGGACAGCGACGATCCGTTCGCCCAGGCCGCCACGCGGGAGGCCCACCGCGCCGCTGAGCGTCTGGACGTTTCCGGGCGGTTCCCCGTCCGCCCGTCGCGTCACTGGCTCGCCACGGTCGCCGCCTGGTCCGTCGCCGCGGGGGTGTTCCTCTTCCTGCCGGAGATGGACCTGCTGGGCTACGTGGCCCGGCAGAGGGCCGACCAGGACCGCGCCGCCCAGCTCAAGGTCGCCGAGCAGGAGGTCGCCCAGGCCGTCAGCACGGTCAAGACCGCCGTCCAGCAGATCAACGACAAGCAGCTCCTGGCCGCGATGGAGGACCTGGCGAAGATCACCGAGGGCCTCAAGCCCGAGGAGGTGCGGCGCGAGGCGTTGCGCAAGCTCGGCAAGCTCGCCGACAGCCTCCACGAGATGGAGAAGTCCCTGGCCAACCAGGCTGGCGAGCAGATGAGCCAGATGCTCCGCGACCTCCGCGGCAACCCCAACGGCCTCAACAACGAGCTGAACCGGGCGCTGGCCTCGGGGGACTTCGCCTCCGCGGCCAGGATGCTCCGCGACCTCCTGCAGCAGGCCAACGAGGGCAAGCTCACCGAGGACCAGAAGAAACGGCTCGCCGAGCAGCTCAAGGACCTCGCCGAGCAGCTCAAGCAGGTCGCCGACGCCCAGAAGCAACGCGAGAAGACGCTCCAGGAGCAGGGCCTCGACGCCCAGACCGCAAAGAAGCTCGCCGGCATGAGCGAGCAGGAGCTTCGCGAGGCGCTCAAGAAGCAGGGCCTCAGCGACCAGCAGATCGACGAGATGATGAAGAAGATGGCCGCCGGCCAGCAGGCCTGCCAGAACTGCCAGGGCCTTTCGCAGTCGATGGCCAAGTGCAGCGGCGAGCGGGGCGAGCTGAAGCCCGGCGAGATGGTCGGGCTGATCGAGGGCCTGCAGGGCATGGAGTCGGAATCCGCCGAGCGGAAGAGCATCCAGGAGTCCCTGGACGAGCTCGAGCAGGCCGTCGCCAGGCTCGGGCAGGGCGGCGACGATGGCTCGGGCCTCGTGTTCGACCCCAACATGCTGGGCGACCCCAACGCGATGGGGCTCTGGCAGGCGGGCGAGGGCCTCAAGCCCGGCCGGGGAGGCGGTGGCGGGCCGGGGCGGGCCTTCGGGAACCGCGCCACCGGCGGGCCCGAGGACGTCGGCCACAGGAAGACAGGCGTGCAGAACACGCCCGGCAAGGGCGACGAGGAGATCGTCGCGAGCTGGCTGTTCAAGGGCCCCCAGGCCAAGGGCGACAGCAAGCGGAAGTTGACCGGCGTGGTGCAGGCGGCGAAGGACTCGGCGGCGTCGGCCATCCGCGACAACAAGATCCCCCGGAAGTACGAGCCGGCCGTCAAGAAGTACTTCGGCGGCTTCGAGCAGAGCGTCCGCGACGCCAACGCGCCGTGAGCTTCGCGGCCCGTGGCCCGTCGCCCACAGCCCGTCGCCCGTGGCACCCTCCAGCGGGCCGGGCAAGTGGGCTACGTGTCGATGCCGTTGTGAGTAGCGCTTCCGCCCAATCGCTCGAAGCTCCTTCGCTTGAGGGTGATCCCCCATCACGAAGAAACGCCACATGCCGAGACGGTTCACAGCACGGACGATCCGGACCTTCGCGTTTCTCCTGGCGGCCGTGCTTCTGTCCTCCTGCGACCGCCCCTCCGACGCCAACATCCCCGGGCCCGCACAGGGGGAGGTCGTGGTCTACTGCTCCGTCGATCAGGACTTCGCCAAGGGCATCCTGGCCGGCTTCGAGAAGCAGACCGGCGTCCGCGTGCTGGCCCGCTACGACGAGGAGGCCCGCAAGACGACCGGCCTCGTGCAGCGCCTCCGGGCCGAGAAGGCCCACCCCGCCGCCGACGTGTTCTGGTCGGGCGAGATCTTCCAGACGATCCGCCTGGCCGAGGAGGGCATCCTCCGGCCGTACCAGGGCGAGGCGGTCAAGGGCTGGCCCCCGCAGTTCGCCGACCCCGACGGGCGGTGGTTCGCCTTCGCCCTGCGGATGCGCGTGATCGCCTGGGACACGCGCCGCGTGAAGGCCGACGAGGTGCCGCAGCGGCTGGAGGACCTGCTCGGCGCCCGGTGGAAGGGCCGGCTGGTCATGGCCCGCCCGCAGTTCGGCACGACCCGCGGCGACGTGGCGAGCTGGTTCGCCCACTACGGGCCCAGCCGCGCGAAGGAGGTCCTCCGCGGCCTGGCCGCCAACGGCGTGCGGCTGGTGCAGGGCAACAGCACGGCCGTGCGCACCGTCGCCCGGGGCGAGGCGGACGTGTGTTTCACCGACACCGACGACGTGTACGTCGCCCAGCGGAACGGCTGGCCGATCGCGATGATGCCGCTGGACCAGGGCGGCGAGGGGGCGCTGGCGATCCCGAACACCGCGGGGCTGGTCGCGGGCGGCCCAAGTCCCGCGGCGGGCGAGAAGCTGCTGGCGTACCTGCTCAGCGAGGGCGTCGAGCGGGCATTGGCGGGGAGCGATTCCCGCAACACGCCCATCCGGGCGAGACTGGCGGCGGAGTTCCCCGCCAACGCCCTCGGCAAGGCGCTGAAGGTGGACTACGCGAAGGTCGCCGCCCAGATGCCCGCCGCGATGGACGCCGTCCGGGAGATCTTCCCCTGATGCGGGCCGACCCGGCGGCCTCCGTGCTCGCGGCGGCGGGCCTGGTGCTCTGGGCCATGCTGATCGCCGCGCCGCTGGTGTACCTCTATGCCGCCCCGCCGTCGCCCAACACGGGGGCCTGTCCCGCCGCGACGCCCTCCGCGGAGATGATCGTCCGCTCGTTCGCCCTGGCTGCGGGAATCGCCGCGCTGAGCGTCGTGCTGGGCTACGTGCCCGGCCGGCTGCTGGGGACGATCTCCCGCGGCCGAGGGGCCTTGCTCGGAGTGTTGCTGGCGCCCCTCCTGCTGCCGCGGTACCTCGTGCTCTACGCCTGGGAGTTGGTCCGCACGCCGACGACGCCGCTGGGCGACTGGCTTTCGGCCCGGCCCCAGTGGGCCCGCGCCGCCGGGAGCGTCACCAGCGGCCTGACGCTGGTGATGTGGTACTGGCCGCTGGCGGCGGTGGTGATCGCCCAGGGCTTCCGCTCGATGGATCGCGACGTGCACGACAGCGGCCTGCTGGACGGCTCGGGCCCCCAGCGGTTCGCCCGCGTGACGCTGCCGCTGCTGACGCCTGCCCTGCTGCTGGCCTTCGGGCTGTGCTTTGTGATGGTCCTCGGGGAGTTCGCCACGTTCCACCTGGCCGGCATCGAGACGCTCGGCACGGCGCTGGCGGTGCTCTATGCCGAGACGGGCAGTGCGGCGACCGTCGCCCGCGCGGCCTGGCCGACGGTGCTCCCCGCGGCCGTGGTCGCCGTGGCGCTGTGGCGGCAGAGCGAGGACTGGTCGACGCACCCGCCGCTGGCCGCCCCACCGGCCCCGCGGCGGGCCGCCTGGCGGTGGACGCTGCTCGTCGTGCTGATGGGGCTGACGGTGGCGGCGCCGGTGGGCCTGCTGGCCGCGTCGCTGCGGGACACGACGCACTTCGCCGATTTCGTCGAGCTGCACCGGGAGGAGCTGGGCACGAGCCTTCTGGCGGCCGGGGTCGGAGCGGCCGCCGCGCTGACCCTCGCCGCCGGGGCGCTGGCCCTGGGCCGGCTCGGCCGGGGCGGCCGAGTCGTGGGGGCCCTGGTGCTTCCCACCGTCCTTCTGGCGGCCCTGCTGCCGGGCGGGCTGATCGGCGCGGCCCTGGTGCACCTCCAGACCCCGTTGCGGGCGGAGGGGTTCCGCGAGGGCTGGTGGAGCGTCTCGGCCGGGCTGGCGGCGCGGACGGCGGGCGTGGTGCTCCTGCTGCTCCGCTTCGGCGCCCGGGCGCGGAGCCGGCATCTGGCGGAACTGGCCGCCACCGACGGCGCCGGCGCGGCCCGGACGTGGTGGTCGGTGCACCTGCCCTCGCTCTGGCCACTGGCGGCGGCGGCGGCGGTCCTGGCGACGATGCTCGGCCTGACCGAGCTGCCCGCCACCACAGTGCTCCTGCCGGCCGGCGTGCCCAACTTCGCCCAGGGCCTGCTCAACCAGATGCACTACGCCCGCGACCAGCAGGTCATCGCCTCCTGCCTGGTCCTGGTCGGCGGATACGCCGCCCTCGCCGCCGCGGCGGTCGGCCTGGCGGCGCTGTTCCGCAGGCGCGGCCGGGGCGTCTCGGCCGCGGCGATCGCCTTGCTGGCCCTGGCCGGCGGCGGCTGCGGGCCGGACCGCCCGCCGGGGCAGGCGGAGGTGGTTCGCTCGTTCGGCCGCACCGGGCGGGGGCCGGGCGAGCTGCTCTACCCTCGCGCGATCGACGTCGCCGCCGACGGCACGCTCTGGGTGGTGGACAAGACCGGACGCTTCCAGCACCTCGACACCCACGGACGCCACCTGGGCGGCTTCCAGATGCCGCTGACCGAGCGGGGCAAGCCCACGGGCTTCAGCATCGGACCCGACGGGGACCTGTACGTCGCCGACACCCACTACCACCGCGTGATGGTCTGCTCGCCGACGGGCAAGCTGCTCCGCCAGTTCGGCCGCTACGGCGAGGGGCCGGGCGAGTTCATCTATCCCACCGACGTGGCCTTCGCGCCGGACGGGCGGCTGTTCGTCAGCGAGTACGGCGGCAACGACCGCATCGGCGTCTACACGAAGGACGGCGAGTTCCTCGGCGCCTTCGCGACGTTCGGCACGGGCCGCGGGGAGGTCTCCCGGCCCAGCGCCGTGCGCGTGGATCCCAACCGCCGCTGTCTTTACGTCGCCGACGCCTGCAACCACCGTATCGCCGTCTACGACCTCCAGGGCGGGCTCCGGCGGTACATCGGCTCGGTCGGCCACGCACCAGGGCAGTTCCGCTACCCCTACGACCTGGCACTGATGCCCGACGGGCGGCTGATCGTCTGCGAGTACGGCAACAACCGCATCCAGGTCCTCACGCCCGAGGGCCAGAGCCGGGGCGTCTACGGCTCTCCCGGCCGGCAACTCGGCCAGCTCGCCTACCCCTGGGGCGTCGCCGTCGGCCAGAACGGCCTGGCCTACGTCGTCGACGCGGGCAACAACCGCGTGCAGGTCTGGCGGGTGGAGTAGCGCGTTTCTCGGCAGAGACACAGCGTCCGGCGGGAAGTACAATGGACAGCAGTGCTCGAACGGACATCGACCCGAAGGAGCCCCCGATGGGCATGAAGGAACGCAGCCGCGAGCGCCGCAAACGAATCGTGGCGCACCTGGCGCACAGCCACGAAGAGGCCGAACAGTGGGACCTCGAATTCTGGCAGTCCCTCACCCCCCAAGAGCGGCTGTCTGCACTGGTGGCGATCCACAGGGACGTGGAGAAGGCCCGCAGCGGGCGAAACAGCGCCCGCCGGAACGAGGAGTGAGCCACACATGGCGGGAAAGGGGATGGAGACCATTGCCGACTTCGAGGACATGCTGCGCCTTCTGGAGCGGCACGGGATGGACTTGGGCAGCCTTCTCCAGGCCAAACGGCAGTTGGACGCCCACCGCCACAAGGAGGACGTGGCCTTGCTGCTGGAGGTCCGGAGGCTCCGAAACAGAGAGCCGTAGGCAATCCACGGTGCGGGGCTTCCGGGGAAACCTGGAATATGCGCGCGAGGAGGCCGACCACGCCCCTGAACGAATTTCGCAGGGCCCGGCGGGCCGGCGCGGCAGGATTCCCGAAAGGGCACGAACAAAGGTGCACAACGCACGTCCTACCGGTAGAATCGGCCCATTGGGAAGGCGGGCGGACCGCCGATGGCTGACAGCTTCCGAATGCTCGCGGCATATGGGTTTCATTTCGAGCAGCCCTGGTGGCTGCTGAGCGCACTGGTGGTCGCGCCGCTGCTCTGGCGGGCGTGGCGGCGCCTGGCGACCCTCGGCGTCGTCCGGCGGGGGGCCGTCCTGGCGTTGCGGGCGCTGGTCGTGCTGCTGCTGGCCGTGCTGCTGGCCCACCCGGCCGTCACGCGAATCCACGACAAGGTCGCCGTCGTGGCCGTCATCGACCGAAGCGACTCGGTCCCCAGCGAGTACTGGGCCAAGGAGGGCCGCGACCCCAACTTCATGACCGTCAACGAGTACCTCGCCAAGGCTCTGGCCCGCAAGCCGGCGGAGGACCAGTTGGGCGTGATCGACGTGGGCGGGAGGGCGGACATCATCCGGCTGCCCAGCACAGCCGCCGACGTGCCCAAGCGGAGCATCGGCCTGCCGACGGACCAGAGCCGCCTGGCGGCGGGCGTGCAGATGGCGCTGGCCGTCGCCCCGCCGAACACGAGCGTGCGAATCCTGCTGATCAGCGACGGCAACGAGACGGCCGGCGACCTGAAGGCTGTCGCGCGAATCGCCGCGGCGAACAAGGTCCCCATCGACGTGCTCGCGCTGCGCTATAACTACCGGCAGGAGGTCGTCTTCCGACGCCTCGTCGCCCCCGGCCGGGCGCGATCGGGCCAGACCGTCCCCCTCCGCTTCGTCCTGACCAGCACGCACGCGGCCGAGGGCAGGCTGCTGCTGTCGCTGAACGGCAAGCCGGTGGACCTGGACCCGGCGTCCGACGCGGTGACGTTGCCGGTGCGGCTGAAGCCCGGCACGAACGTCGAGACGGCTTCCTTGCCGGTCGGCACGCGCGGCGTGCACGAGTTCGAGGCGACGTTCATTCCGGCCGACGCCAACAGCGACAAGCTCACCGAGAACAACCGCGCCTCGGCGGTGACGTTCGTCGCCGGGCCCGGGCACGTGCTGCTGGTGACGGCGGACGCCCGCGAGGCCCTGCCGCTGGCCGAGGCCCTGCGCGCGGCGAAGATCGACGTCCGCCCCGTCGCCGCGGGCGAGTTCCCCGAGAAGATCACCGGGCTGCTCGACGCCGACGCGGTCATCCTGGTCAACGTGCCCAACCACCTGCTGTCGCTGGCCCAGCAGGAGATGATCTGCCGCTACGTGACGGACCTCGGCGGCGGGCTGGTGACCGTCGGCGGGCCCGATTCCTACGGCGCCGGCGGGTGGATCGGCTCGCCCGTGGCGAGCATCCTGCCGGTGGACATGGACCCGCCCCAGAAGAAGCAGATGCCCAAGGGCGCCCTCGTGCTGGTCATGCACGCCTGCGAGATGCCCAACGGCAACTACTGGGGCAAGCGGGTGGCGATCGCGGCCGTCCAGACCCTCAGCCGCCAGGACCTCGTCGGCGTGCTGGACTTCAGTTGGAACGCCGGCATGAGGAACTGGGTCTACCCGCTGGCCAAGGCGGGCAACAAGCGGGACGTCATCGCGGCGATCAACCAGATGGTCATGGGCGACATGCCGGACTTCGGCCCGCCCGTCGAGGCGGCCTGGCAGGCCCTCAAGAACGCCCCCGCCGGGCAGAAGCACATCATCATCATCTCCGACGGCGACCCGCAGGTCCCCAGCAAGCAGATTCTCCAGGGCCTGGTCACCGAGCGGATCACCTGCACGGGCGTGGCCGTCTTCCCGCATTCGCCGCAGCACATGGACAGCCTGAAGTACATGGCCAAGTTCACCGGCGGGCGGTTCTACGAGGTCAAGGACCCCCAGGCCCTGCCGCAGATCTTCATCAAGGAGGCCCAGGTCGTCCGCCGCTCGCTGATCCAGGAGGACCCCTTCACGCCGAAGGTCACGGCCGGGCTGAACGAGATCCTCCGCGGCCTCGGCCCCCTGCCGCCGCTGGACGGGCGGGTCCTGACCGGGCCCAAGGGCGGGCTTAGCGAGGTCGTCCTGGCCAGCCCCGACGGCGACCCGGTCCTGGCGACGGTGCAGTCGGGGCTGGGTCGGGTGGCGTCGTTCACCAGCACGGCCGACAGCCGCTGGGCGGGCAAGTGGCTCGCCTGGGGGGGCTTCGGGCAGTACTGGGAGCAGACGGTCCGCTGGGCGGCCCGAAGCCCGCAGTCCACCGACTGCGAGGCCTTCGCCGACGTCCAGGGCCGCAACGTCCTGCTGACGGTGGAGGCCGTCCGGCCCGGCGGGGAGTTCGTCCAGCTCTCGCACATCGCCGGCACCGTGATCGACCCGGAGATGAAGGACCACCCGATCGAGCTGCGGCAGATCGGCCCGGGGCAATATCGCGCCGAGTTCCGCGCCGACAAGGGAGGCGGCAGCTACCTGGTGAACCTACGGTACCGCAAGGCCGGCGAGGACCAGGCCCCCCAGATGTTCCAGACCGTCGTGACCGTCCCCTACGCCCCGGAGTTCGAGGACCTCAAGGACAACTCCGCCCTGCTGGGGCAGGTCGCGGAGATTACCCATGGCCGCCGGCTGGCGCCCAACCCCGACACGGCGGACCTGTTCAGCCGAGCCGGCCTGACCGCGCCCCGGACGCCCCTGCCGATCACCCGGCCGCTGCTGCTGGCGTGGATCGTGCTGTTCCTGCTGGACGTGGGCGTCCGGCGGATCGCGATCGACGTGGCCGCCCTGTTCCGCAAGCTGGTCGCCAAACTCCGCCTGGGGGCCGAGGAGGCCGGCAGCGCCACCCTCGCAGCCCTGAAGGCCCGCCGACAGCGGGTCCAGGAGCGGCTGGCCAGGTCCGGAGAGGACCGCGCCACGGCGAAGCAGCGGTACGCGGCCGGGGAAGACGCCCGGGCTGAGATGCCCAAGGCCGACCTGAC
>Ga0307380_10013684_pt1 | contig 10000 bp, 4 predicted proteins | sample UN3MG_FD_202239 | JGI IMG/M metagenome (GOLD analysis project Ga0307380, IMG submission 202239) | Soil microbial communities from Risofladan, Vaasa, Finland - UN-3 | ecosystem: Environmental > Terrestrial > Soil > Coastal area > Acid sulfate soil | place: Finland: Risofladan, Vaasa | collected...
GTAATCTGTAAGATCCGTGGCTACAATAACATCGAATCATTTGCGCAAGTACTCATAACAATAATCCGGAAAAAATAAAAAATTTCTTACTGCTTTAATCACAAGCTGTTAAGCAAATTCCAACGCAGCCGATTGCCTGTATTTTCGTATCGAATGCGCAAGTTCCTCTAATTATAGGGAGCGCCTTTTTCCTCCCCCTTATAAAAATGTAAGGTGGCTCTTGTGATAACCATCGCAGTATATATAAGAAAAATGTCTTCCCCGAGAAGATACTTCCTTGGCACAGAACAGGGGATTATGCAAAACAAACCCAATTTTCTTAATACTCTAATGAACATAACCTTTTGTTTAACAAAGCATTACGGCAATTTCCATCTCCTCGGACGCTGCAAAAACAAAGCCAAAACAAACCCAATCTCCGAAAAGCAAAAATGAACCTAAGTTTTGTTAAAACAAAGGAATACGTAAACCAACCGCGCCTTCGCCCGCCGGCAAAACAAATCCAATTCAAACCCAATTTCAAACTTTTCGCTGGCTCTTGCCCCATATATTTGGAAAGCTCGATGGCAATTTCATCACCGCTTGAGTATAATTTCACCTGACCTTTTAACCATAATCCTGGAGGATGTATAAATGACAACACTGTCAAATACCAAAAAAACAATCGCAGTTGTAATTGCAGCAACAGTCTTAATCACCCTGGCAACAGACCCGGCTTGTTATGCGGAAAACAAGCAAAATAACTCGGTTTTGAAAGCAGCCACATGTCAGCTGCCGGTATCGAAAGACATACTCAGCAACGCAAAATATATAAAGCAATTCATCAAAGAAGCCGCCGAAAACAAGGCTGATATTGTCCACTTCTCTGAGGCCGCCCTTTCGGGCTACGGAGGTTCGGATTTCCCCTCATTCGAAGACTTCGACTGGCAAACCTTAAGGGACCAGACCCGTCAAATTATGGCCCTGGCAAAAAAACTGAACATCTGGGTCATCCTGGGCTCCGCTCACTACATCAGTGAAAACGAAAAACCCACTAACTGCCTGTACATCATTTCCAGTGAGGGCAAAATCGTCGACCGATACGACAAATCTATGCTGACAGCCTCCGACCTCAAAGTCTATACACCGGGCAATCATCTCGTCACCATCACCCTGAAAGGAATTAAGTGTGGTTTTCTAATCTGCTACGACATCTGTTACCCCGAAATGTACAATGCATACCGCCACAAAGGCGTCACACTGATGTTCCATTCCTTCTATAACGCACACCACAAAACAAAGACCATCCTTGATGAGATAGGCCCGGCCTGGATTCGCGTAAGGGCCACCGACTATTTGATGTGGGTCCTCGCCAGCAACTCCTCCGGCAGCCATTCCTCCTGGCCCACCTCAATCGGAAGACCCGATGGCTCACTCGTCTCACTCGAAAGGCACGTCCCCGGCATTCTCTACCGTGAATTTCCCGACTCCGAAGTAACAGACGAGTTTCGAAGCTGGACACACAACAAAAAAATGATGGCACTGCCCAAAGACGAAATCTATCACAACGGCGAACCCTCGAACCACCCAAGGGCGGTTGATACTAAATCTTTACCCTGAAACCTTCTCTCTCGCTTAACAGTTTTCAATTTCTTTGAAATCCAACTATATGAAACTTGCTATAAAGCAACAAATGGCAATAATACCCTCTAAAACAAAAGAAAACTCACATTAGTATGGAGGTTGTAAAAAATGAAGTTTACCGGTTTATTGTTAGCGATTGTGACTCTCTTTGCTTCTTCGCCGTCGCCTGTCACAGCACAAAAGCATATCGCCGACGGTAGCATCTTTTCTCGCCGCAACAGGCTCATTTCAATAAAATCCGTCCCAGGCAAGCAACTCTATCTTCACAAAAAAACGCCTGACAGGATAACAATAGAATTGGACGGCCGAATATATGAAGACGATTGGAACCGGGCACAGGTCATCTCTCCATTTGTTGATAAGAACGGCCAAAAAGACAAAACCACAGTACGGGTCCTCTTCGACGACGAAAATATTTATCTGTTCTGGACAGTCAGCGAACAGGCCGGCATCACTGCCGAAGTCAAAGAGGACGACGCAGTTATCACAGGTGATGATTATGTCCAAATCAATCTCAAGCCCTGGCTCGCTGATAATATAAAATATGGCCGTGATTACTATTATTCAATTGCCGTCAATCCTGCCGGTGCCGTCTGGGATTCGTATTTCGACCCGTACCTGGACGGTTATTTCTTCTCTTCCTGGAATTCCAACGTTCAGGTTGCTGTCTCTCAAAAGGAAAACGACTGGTTTGCGGAAATGATTATTCCATTTTCCCACCTGGATAATTACTCCGACCCGGGCTGGAAATGGAACCTCGATTTCCTGCACGCCGCCAAAATAAATAAAACCGACCCCTCTGCCCTTTATACCCCAAACCTCGGCGTAACCGTGCAGCAGTCAATTATGGTAAGAGACGACGGTCTGGTAAACTACTACTGGATTCGCCCGGAGTTTATGCAGGAAGTAAAACCAAAAAAACAAAAAGACCTGAATAATTCCGTTCGTGCTGCCGCAATAGACAGGCTGCCCCTGAAAAATTCCAAACCTGATGCTGACTTGTGGTCCGATGTTGAACCTGTTCAGATTAACTTCATAGATAGATTTGGAGAAAAGCTCAATGAAAATGCCGCCAGGGCCAAAGTGGCCGGCGTCGGCGATTATATATGCTTCAGCCTCGAAGCAGACGGGACAAAAATTGACCTCCTCTCGGAAGCCGAAAAACTTACAGGTGAAGGTATGGCCTCACAGATGGCCGGTGTAAATGGCGTCTACGTAGATACCTCGCTTTTCGCAAATGAATGTTTCTGGATTCTGCTCCAGCCGCGCAGGACCGGCGCCGACAATATACACCTGCCCCATTACCTTATTACGGTCAACAATCACGGCCAGATAGACGGCACCAGCTACGACCAGTTCGGATACCCAGACAGAAACTGGCAGCCGCAGGCAAAACTCGATATCTACAACACCAACGCCGGCTGGTCCGCAGAAGTGAGCATCGACATGTCCTCGTTCGACCTTCCGGCACAATGCAGCAGGCAGTGGGGCTTCAATGTCTTCCGCAACCGAATGTTAAATGAACCCGATAAAAAATCTCAATTACAGGCCTGGTTATACACTGCAACCGACTTTCTAAATCCTGATACTATGGGCACGCTGACCAATGTTCATATAAACAGCGTTAATACCAAAAGGCCCGGATTTGAGCGCAAAATAGAAGTTATGCGCGAGAAAATAGCCCCTAATAGCTCAAAAAATAAAAACCACGCAACCAAACTATCCAAACAGCTTGACGACATAAAACTTGAAACTAACGAAGACTTGACTGCCGCCGAGCAAACATTAGAGCAGGTTGACAATACCCTCGGAGTACTTGATGCAAAAGAATATTACGACGCTGTTGCTCACCCTGCAAAAGGAGGCTATCCTGTGTTTGATGTGCAATTCATAGGCAAAAAAGGATGGGCCGTTGGTGCGATGGGGACGGTTTTGCGCACCGAAGATAGCGGAAATTTCTGGCAATCAGTGGAAATAAAAAGCGATGCCGACCTTCAGCGTGTCTTTTTTGTTGATGAACTTGTAGGCTGGACTGTCGGCGGCCTAATCCGAATGGCCACAGACAATGAGCTGATGCGACACGATGAACGGGGCGGATATGGATATATCTTCCACACCCGCGACGGGGGCAAAACCTGGAAATGTCAATACGGACAAAGAGGCCGGCATCTCTTCGGCCTGTACTTCACAGACAAAAACACCGGTTTTACCTGCGGTGAAAGAGGATTACTGTTGAAAACAGAAGATGGCGGCATCAACTGGAAAGAAATGCCGACAACCGGCACAAAAATGTGGCTTTACGGTATCACTTTCAGGGACTCTCTCAACGGCTTTGCCGTTGGAGAATCCGAAACGGTCATCAAAACCAATGATGGCGGAAAAAACTGGGCAAAAGTGAACGCACCGGCCGACAGAAAGTTCTACGATTTCAGACCTTTTTACCGAGACATCAGTTTCAACGGCTCCACCGGCTGCATTGTAGGACACAACGGCTCAATAGTCATATCCAACGACAACGGAAAAACCTGGAAGCCTTCAGCTACTTTTTTTGATGCTGAAATACGCGAGTTTCTCGATTTAACAAGAGTCAGATTCGCAACCGAAAAACTCGGCTATGCAGTGGGCGAACTCGGCAGCAGAATAATGGTCACCGAAGACGCCGGTGCAAGCTGGTCGCTGCGACCGGTCGATAACAGAGATTGGCTCCGGGCCCTCTGGGCTGATGACACCGGCAAAGTGGTATTGGCCGGTGAGCGTGAAAAAATCTTAATCTCAAAAGACAAAGGATATAACTGGAAAACACTGCGAGCCGATTCTCCAAAAGCAGACATACTCGTAATGCTCGCTCACGGCGACGACTCGCCGATTTCTTTAGGCCCGCTTCTCGTTCACTATGCTATCAACGAAAACAAACAAATTGTGGATGTCGGAGTCCTGCGCGACTGCCACAGCAGCGAATATGAAGAAACTTACAACATGGAGCACGACCGCCACGTCTGGATGTCCGGCGTCCGCACCAGTTCCAACTTCGACGAATTTGAAACAGGAAACAACGGCTGTGATTACTATCACTATAACCTAAGATTGTGGGAAGGCGAAGAGAATGTCGTGCGCCATATGGTTGCTGCAATTCGTTCCTACCAGCCGGATATTGTAATTGTACACGGTGGTGTCTATGGCGATTACGATAAACCCGGACATAAGGTTACCGGCCGGGCGGGAATACCGGCCTTTGAAACTTCCGGCGGACATCTCGACCACTGGCCGCAACTGACCCGCATCGGCCTCGAACCCTGGCAGGCCAAAAAGCTTTACTGTCTGGCAAGTGAATCCTTTCCGGCCACCCTGGATTTAACGCCCCTCAGTAAAATCCCTTTGAAAGGTACAGACCGCACCTGCTGGGACTGGGCTGATTATGTTATTCGAAATTTCAAAAGCCAGGGTGTGCACCATACACGCAACAGCCAACTTTGTCTGATTAAATCTCTCGTGCCGGTGCCGGAAAAAGAGTCCTCCGTCTTTGACGGCCTGGAATAGACTTCTTAAATAACTCAGTTGTCTTTCTTTTCCGCCGCCTCAATTGGCAATCGGCTGAAAGGTTTTTTAGTCCGTCAGGTAAATAACATCGCAATAAAAAAACCCCGCAGCGCATCCATTCGCCACAGGGTTATAAGAACCTGCAAATATTATTACAGGTCAGTTTGTTTTATCCGACTGCTCAACAATCCTGTCGAGCGTCTTTGTGCTCTTTTGGGTCTTGCGCGGTATTCTCACAGGTACACCCAGCCGGCCCAGTTCACCGGCCACTTCGGGCTGGTGAGGATCAATCTGAAAACTGCGCGTTAAATAATCCTGTGCTCGAGCCCTGTCGCCCTTGCTCATATAGTAGTAACCCATCTGCCTGTGAATCTTTGCGGAATTCGGAGCAAGACGAAGTGCCTGTTGGTAGCAGGCCATTGCATATTCATCCAGCATTTCTTTCTGAAATGCCATCGCAAGCCGAAGCGAGCTCTCCGCAGAAGTCGATGCCTGGTTCATATAGAACTCCGCCGAAAATTCCGACCCTGCTTTATCGCCGGTTTCCAGCAGCACTTTCACCCTCGCTGCCTGTGCCTGCCTGTGAACAGGGTCAAAACTTAAAGCAATAGTGTACTCATGTTCAGCCTGAGACCAAAGACCGTCGCCTTGATACAACTTGCCCAGATTATAATGTCCCTCAGGGTCTTCAAATTTCCGGTCAAGCTGCTTAAGCAACGCCGCCTTTTCCTGCTCTGCCGGTGTTGGTGCAATCTCTTTGAGTGCTTTGGTCTTACCACTCTCACAGCCTGTGAATACTAATGTGCAAATCAAAAACATCAGGCCGATGAATTGTTTTTTACACTTCATTTCTCGCCTCCATTCTTAACAATTTGCACCCCATCTTATTTAAATATTTATTGCTGGTTAACCCTGTCAAAACTACTTGGGCATTGAATGCCGTCATTTTGCCACTCACTACAAATCTTTGCAAGAAAAATTTTCATTTTTTTGTAATAAAAGATAACAACATTTTTATTGTTTCCTGTTAATGAAAAATTTCTCCGAATTTAACATCCAGGCAAGTCTCACCACATATGAACTTAATGACCTAATCAGGCAACCCCGCTGATTACTCAAAAAGCAGAACTCACTTCCGCTTGACTTTTTTACGCGCTCTGCCGCCAAAGGGTAGTATGTGTCAAAGCAGCTCTATTTCCAACCTAACTTCCTATAACAATACGAGTTAGCTCCCCTTCTTTTGCCGAACACCTATCGGAAATCAAAAAGTTAATGACTCCTAACTCCGATATACATATAATACTCCTTTTATAGATAGAGGTACGAGTCGGCTTTTTCATAAGCAGAGCCAATTATGGAGATTGAATATGTCTCGATTCATTAATATGTGGCGTGCTAATAGCCCCAACCCCGATGTAGCCAGGAGAGCAAGTGTAAACTGGATTATGCTCATTTATTTCGCCTCCGGGGCCTGCTCTTTGATTGATGAAGTCGTATGGGTGCGCCTGCTGAAGCTGACCCTTGGCAACACCGTTTATGCATCGAGCATTGTCGTTTCCATGTTTATGGGAGGTTTGGCCCTCGGAGCCCTGATTATGGGCCGATATTCCGACCGTATAAAGGAGCATCTGCGCTTATACGCCTTATTGGAAACACTTGTAACGATATCGGCATTATTACTGCCCTGGGCGCTGAAACTTTCGGATAATATTTATATCTGGTTTTATAGGACATACGACCCTACTCACGGCCAACTATTGATAGTGCAGGTAATAATATCTGCCGCTATACTCCTTGTGCCCTCGATGATAATGGGCAGTACTCTGCCGCTGCTGGGCAGGTTCGTGACCGCCCTCGAAAAAGAAGCCGGCCATTTAGTAGGCAAACTCTACGCGCTCAACACCCTCGGAGCAGCGGCCGGCTGCTTTCTGGCTGGTTTTATCTTCATCCGGGCTTTGGGAGTGATGGGAGCTTTGTACGCCGCAGCAGGTCTAAACCTCCTGGTGGCCTTTGGAGGATGGTTCCTCTCACGATTTTCAGGCGTCGATATCCAGGAAAAGACCGAAGCCGCGGCGGCTAAAACCGCCGAATCCGCACCAGCCAAAACAACTGACGGTAGGTTCTACCTTTTAATACTTGCCTTCTTTATGAGCGGCTTGATAAGCATAGCATACGAACTACTCTGGATGCGAAGCATAATTCACCTGCTCGGCGGAGTAACTTACGTCTTCAGCGCTGTGCTCACCATTTACCTCTTGGGAAACGTCATTGGTGCCGCCATCGGAAGCAGGCTCGCCAAACGACTAAAAACCCCCGCTCTCGGCTTTGCCGTAACTCTCTCATTGCTGGGATTCTGCGGTGTCCTTTACCTGCCGGCGCTTATACTTTGGATTTCAACCGTGCTACCCATTGTTAATAACGCCTTCGAGGCGATTTATTCCTGGATTCCGGTTTCCACATATATCATCAAACCGCTTCTGCAAAGTGCTTTTTTGTTCCTCCTGCCTGCTGTTATTATGGGAATTGGCTTCCCAATTGCACTGCAGGCCTGGGCAAGCCACGTCCACAAGGTCGGACGCTCCACCGGAACTGCCTATGGGGCAAACACAATAGGCGCAGTGATTGGCGGCATCATAACCGGCTTTGTACTCATACCGCTGCTTGGACTTCAGACCTCCATTACAATCCTTGGTTTAATCGGATTATGGATTGCTGCCGTCATGTCAGTGGTATTTGCTCGCAATTCGAACGCTCTGAGCAGATGGATTCTCCCGATAGCGGCTGTTGTACTGACTATAATAACCACGACCGTTCCCTCCAACCTGTTCTCTACTGTCGTTAAGATAAACCCAGAGCTGCCAAGCTATTACGAACTTGTTGCGGTAAAGGAAGGCATTACAACAACAATATCACTGCACAGAGATATGAATGACGGCTCTTTACGCCTACACTCCTCAGGACAAAGTGTTGCAGGAGACGACTACATCCAACGCGGTGACCAGAAAATGTTAGGTCACTTTGGAGTCTTCCTCAACAGCCAGGCCCAAAAGGTACTCTCGGTCGGCTTCGGTTCGGGTGAAACCACCGCCTGTCTGTCCAAACATAACCTCGAAAGGGTCGACTGCGTGGAAATAGCTCCCGAAATAGTGCGTACCTCTCTGGAATTCTTCCGTCATATCAACCTCGGAGACAAACTCAACGAAGAAATAAATATGATTTATATGGATGCGAAAAACTACCTCCATTTGACCGACACTCAATATGACGTCATTGTCAATGACTCCATCCATCCAAGAGACTTCGCTGAAAACGCATCTCTTTATACAAAAGAATATTTCGAAAGTGCAAAACAGCGACTAAGCGACAATGGAATGATTCTATCATGGCTGCCTACTTATGACATGCCCGCCTCGGTCTTCGACAGCATAATCGGAACACAACTAAAGGTCTTCCCTTATGTTACAATATGGTATCTGACATCCAATCCTTCGCCGCTCATACTTGTAGCAGGTTCAAAACAACAGCAGTATTATTCACCAAAGTATATAGACAACTTACTGCTGAAAGAAAGTATAAAGGACAGTCTGGCCCAGATAAATATCCATAACAGTATGGATGTACTGACATGTTACATCGCTGACCAGAGCGATTTAATAAAACAAATAGGTGACTTTCATATCAACAGCGACTACTCACCATTCGTCGAGTTCACAACCGATGATGAAACACCTCAGAGACAAATGATTAGCAAATACGTCGTAAACCTCAGAAGCATGTCTGTTTATAACCATATCGACTGGATGGGATTCACCGAACCTGAAAAACAAAAATGGCTCACAGATTATAACCGCCTTTACGAAGCTTCCAGCTACTTGTTTATGGCATACGTTGCCGACAATTACCTTAGCAAATTACAGTACTGTATGGATGGCTTGGTTGTTTTGCCAAACAACCCGGCCCTTCGCGATTTCAGGAAAAAGGTCGAAGAGCGCCTTTTCCGGGACAGCATAAGCCTCATACAGCTCGGCAAAACAGACCGGGCTCTGGCTTTCGCAGACCAAATTCTCGTCATCTATCCTCAATCGTCTGTTGCCTGGATAATCAAGTCTGTTGCTATACGAAACAAGGGCAATCTTACACAAGCGCTCAGTGATGCCCTGCGCTCGGTAGAGCTTGACCCTGAAAGCGAAGATGCCCACTTTAATCTCGGTTTTATTTTCTTCCAGCTCGGCCGGTTCGAAAAGGCTATCAATGAGTACGAAGAAACATTGCGCTTTGCCGAGCAGTCCGGCAGGCTTACCAGCCATACCAGGGTTAAAATCCTAGACGCCTTGGCAGCCGCTTATTACAGTGCAGGCCGACAAGAAGACGCCATAAACGCCACTCAAAATGCTCTTGATATAGCATCTGCCACCGGACAGAAACAAATGGCTGAAAAACTCACCAAACAATTGCTATCATTTAAGGCCGTTCCTACTCCCTGAGCTCCACCTCGTCTCTAAACCTGTGCAGGCTAAAGGTCTAAACTAACTCGGTGCCGATTACTTACTGCCTGCAATACTAACTACCCAAAAGAAAATTCGCCTTCGTCAATCATCTGACCTGAACCAAGAAATCACACATCAAGGTTTTGTACTTCAAGTGCATGGTCCTGGATGAAATTTCGACGCTTCTTAACATCGCCGCCCATCAGAACACTGAACAGCCTACCGGCTTCACCGGCACGGGATGTTATCGGCAAACCAGGCTGTCTCGCGAGCCTAACTTCCTATAACAATACGAGTTAGCTCCCCTTCTTTTGCCGAACACCTATCGGAAATCAAAAAGTTAATGACTCCTA
>Ga0307380_10013685_pt1 | contig 9999 bp, 9 predicted proteins | sample UN3MG_FD_202239 | JGI IMG/M metagenome (GOLD analysis project Ga0307380, IMG submission 202239) | Soil microbial communities from Risofladan, Vaasa, Finland - UN-3 | ecosystem: Environmental > Terrestrial > Soil > Coastal area > Acid sulfate soil | place: Finland: Risofladan, Vaasa | collected...
ATTTTACAGAACTTTAGAGGCTTATAGGAAAACTTTTAAAGACAAAACTACTGTCTTGCTTTCTACTGATTCTGAATTTTTGAAATACCTGAACAAACCCTGAAAAATCGTATCAAGTATCGAGTATTGAGTATCGCGTAAAATTAGTAAAGAGTATATAGTAAAGAGAAAAAAGAAAGAAAAGAATGACTAAAAAAATAAAAAACTTTCAAGATTTGAGAATCTGGTAAATTTGCCTTAATTATTTTACTCAATACTATATACTCGATACTCGATACTGTTTATACTCGATACTAGTTATCCTACACGCTATACGATAGTTATATTAATATTCTAATTCAGGATCTATTCTACTTTCTGGTTCTTCCCTGTAATAAATCTTCACTATATTATCAAAAACAGACTTTATATTTTCTTCTAACGCTCTATCAGTATATCCTGCTGTATGAGGACTCATCACCACATTATCTAATTGACTAAAATCATATTTACTGGGTAGTACTTTTCTCTGTTCCGAAGAAGGATATTGATACCAGGTATCTATTGCTGCTCCAGTAAGATTACCTTCTTTTAAAGATTTAAATAAAGCTTCCTCGTCTATTACCACTCCTCGGGAAATATTTATAAGATATTTCCCCTTCATTAACTTTAGCTCTTTCTTTCCAATTAATCCCTTGGTTTCCTTAGTCAGGGGAACAGCTACAACAATAAAATTTGATTCCTTAATCACTTTTTCTAAATCTTTTTTTTCTCCTAAAAATTCCAAAATATTTTTCTTTTTTAAATCCTTCTCCTCTATCATCCTTTTTAAAGCAAACACTTTCATGCCTAAGGTATGACCAATTTTCGCAATCTCCCATCCAATTGAACCCAAACCTACTATTCCTAAACTTTTCCCCTGAAGTTGAACTGTAGGCTCTTTGGTAGGAAACCCATGCCACCTACCCAATCTTAAATCTCTGTCGTTAATAACAATATTTTTAGCTAAAGCCAAAATAAGGGCAAAGGCGTGTTCAGCAACTGCGTTTTTATTGGCATGGATATTACAAATAAATATATCCGGGTAATTTTTATACAAGCTGAAATCTAATTTATCTACCCCTGCAAAAGGAATTTGAATTAATTTTAATTTCTTAGCCTGTTCAAGGTCTTCTTTGCTAAAAGTTCCTCCTATTACCACTTCAACTTCTTTGAGATATTTTTTAATAGTTTCCCTTTCATCTTTTTTAGGTATAACAAACTCTAAATTAAGTTTTGCTTTTTTGTTTAATTCATTAAATGCCTTCTCCCATACTTGAGGATTCACCATCTTGCTTAATATCAAAATTTTCATCTTTGGCCTACTCTTGGTCTCTCTTTTTCTTCCCGATTCATGCAAAAAGTTCCGAACTGCCATTATATGCTTACACTCGAGTTTTAATTTTCGAGCTCTTCTTAAAAAATCTATACATTCGCACTTAGGGATATTTATATCAACCTTATAATATTTTCCTGGCTTTGAACTACTTACCAAAAAATAATCATCTTTTTGTTCTACCTTTAAATTTTTAGCAGACTGTTCCCTCTTGCTTATTTCTTCTTCGGTCAGAGCTCTTTTAGCTAAGCCATCGGCCATGAAGTTGTCATCTCTTCTATTCCAGATGAAATATGCTTTCCCTGGAATGGTTCGAATGATTTCTTCAACCCGATTAAATAATGGGATTATTCCTTTATTCTTAACTTTGTATTTTTTATTTAACTGCTTAACCAGTAGTTGGCTATCACAATATATATCTATCCTCTCGGGGTTTATTTCTTTTACCTCTTCCAATCCTCTAATTAAGGCTTTATATTCAGCAATATTATTAGTTCCATAACCGATGGCCTCACTTATTTTTTTTAATAATTCTCCATCTCTATAAATCACTATCCCAATTGCCATATTCCCTGGGTTGGGATAACAGGCGCCATCTACTTTCATTAATATCTTAGACATATTCCCCAACTCCCTTATCAAAATCACTTCTTAATATTTTTTTAATTAAACTTATCACTTCTTCTGGCTGTTTAGCATAGATTAATTGCTTGGCCTCTTCGTATTTTTTAAACAAAGTACCCAATTCAAAATTTAAAGAAATTACCTTTTTCCCAATATTTAGAGCCAAAGCAATCTCTGAAATAGTTCCGGTTCTCCCGGGAAGAGCTACTACCACTTCGCTGGTTAAAACATTGATGTAATTCCGGGCAAAACCTATCCCGGTTAATATGGGAATGTCGATATATTCAGAAGCCCATGCGGGGTCATTGCCTGGCAAAATACCAATAGTTAACCCGTCGTTTTCTTTAGCCCCTCGAGCTGAGGCCTCCATAATTCCGGAAGCTCTCCCTCCGTTTAATAAAATCCACCCTTCTTTAGCAATTAGACCGCCTAAGCGCCGAGCATCTTCATAGTCACCGGTATTAACTATTTCTCCTCCGCCCATAACTCCAATAATAATCTTTCTGATAATAATCCCCTTCTCTCTTTTTAAATTTAATATAATTATTATAAGTTACAAAAAATGTGGCATAACTCCTCTTTTTGTAGTAAAATATTAATGTCAATATTATATATTAAAATATTTTTTTTGTCATGTTGATTAATTACAGTATCAAGTATATAGCATCGAGTATCGAGTTAAGAAATAAAAAGAAAAGATAGGAAAAAGTAACATTTTTCTTTTTGTCTTACTACCCCACTAAAGTTTACACTAAAATTAAATTCGTATCGAGTATCGAGTTAAGAAAAAAATATAGAGACGAAATACAAAGGGCAAAATAATTTCGTATTAGCTATCAGTTAAATAGAAATTATTTTTTTGAAAAAGAATTAAATATTTTTTCGAATTAAGTAGGAGTAAAAATGAATATAGATGAAAAAATAAGGTATGCCTTTGAACATACTGAAATATTAAGAAGACCTAAACAACTAATATCTACATTTGGTTCCTCGGTCATTCATTATTATGTTCTAACTGAACCAGTATATTCTGAATTTACCAAAGATCATTTAGAAACTGTAGTTAGGGAGGGAAAAGTTAGCTGGTATCAACCCAAATTACTTACTCCTTCTTATATGTTTAGAATAGAAGGGTTTAGCGGCGAAGCTAAAAAGGCTTTTGAAATACTGGCCAGCCAATATCCTGATTTAGCAGGAATTCTTTATAAATTTAAGGTTAACAAAGAACTTGATGAAATGAATTTCGTTTCCGGTCCTTTGTTAACCGTAGCAGAAAATATTAACAATGAGATTGATAAAAAGGGAGATACCCTTTGTGCCGTTATTAAGGGTGTAGCCGGTCTATGGGACGTATCTCTTTCGAAGTTTATTTTAGATATGATGGTTAGAAGTGTTTATACAGCTCAGGTACCTGATTTTAGAAGAAGAGGGTTTATAGGTGTAAACCAGATTGGTCAAGCTATTATCTCTAAAGATAGATATGGTGTCCCGATAGCTGCCCGAGAAGAAATAGAAATATTATTTAAATTAGTGGAAAAAGGAGAATTGGAGCCGGTTGAATTAAAAGAAGAACTGGATAATTGGGGGTTATTCGAACATTATCAGGATAAGTTCTTTAGTCTTTTTAAAAAGAGATAATAAACAAAATGGGGGTCAGGCCTACTACACTTGACACTTTTTATTGGAGTTTTTTCTTTAATTCTTGAAGTTGATGGTCCAATTGTAAATCCTGCTGACGTCTTTTTTCTAAACGGCTTACTACTTGACTTGCCCCAGTATGTTTCATTCCCCCAAAATATTGTCCAATTTCTTTCAGTGTATTTACCGTATATTTATGCGCAAGATATATTCCTGCCTTCTTCGCTAAATTACCTCGTTCTCTAAGTACTTGTATACTCTTTCGTTCAACTCTATAGTACTTAGCTACCAAGCATAAAATATCAGAAAGGCTGGTTCTCTTTTTTAATCCCCTAAGAGATAGTAGGTCATAATCCAGCTCTTGATCTTCAACTTGTTTCTGGGTCTTTTTTATAAAATCTTTACTGCCTAAAACAACTTGAGCGAAAGTATTTTTAAAAGGATCTTCATCTTTTTCATTTAATGCTCCCTCAATAAACTCAGTGTAGGCCTGACCCCATTATCTTATTATCTTATTTCAATCTTTGTTTTAAAGCATTAAAGACAAAATCGGGTTTTGCCCTTCCTTTAGTATAACGCATAACCTGGCCTACTAAATAGTGTAAAGCTTTTTCTTTTCCTTCATTAAAATCTTCTACCGACCTGGGGTTTTCCTTAATCACCCTATCTATTACTTCAAATAATTCATTTTTATCGGTAATCTGAGTAATTCCGCTTTCTTTCACGATTTTAGAAGCATCTTTCCCGGTCTTAAACATCTTTTCAAAGATGCCTTTGGCCATCTTACCGCTAACTATTCCCTCATCAATTAATTTCAACATCCCAACTAATTTTTCCGGAGAAATAGGAGAATCTTCTATCCCTACTTTATTTTCATTTAAATAACGTATTAATTCTCCCATAATCCAATTACTTAAAACTTTACTATTGGAATATAAGGAAGTAGCCTTTTCGTAAAAATCACCCAATGCTTTGCTCGAAGTTAATATCTCGGCATCATATTCGGGAATCTGATAATTTTTGATGAACCGCTCTCTTCTTGCTTCAGGTAATTCAGGAAGATTTCTCCTGATCTCATCAGTCATTCTTAAATCTATTTTAAGAGGCAAGAGATCCGGTTCGGGGAAATAACGATAATCATGGGCTTCTTCTTTGCTTCGCATTGAGACAGTAACATTCTTTGATTCATCCCAGTGCCTGGTTTCCTGAATTATCTCTATTCCCTCAGCCAAGAGCTTCTTTTGGCGGCCCACCTCAAATTGCAAGGCTTTTTTAACTGCCTTAAACGAATTCATATTCTTTATTTCTGCCTTGGTACCTAAAGTACTGGATTTCGCATCTCTAAGTGAAACATTGGCATCGCAACGCATCGATCCTTCTTCCATATTTCCATCACATACTCCTAAATGCTGGACTATACTTCTTAATTTTACCAAGAATATTCGAGCTTCTTCGGGAGAACGAAAATCAGGTTCGGTTACAATCTCTGCCAAAGGAATTCCGCAACGGTTATAATCTACCAGAGAGTAAGATGAGGAAGCAATATCCCCTTCATGAACTAGTTTACCGGCATCTTCCTCTGTATGAACCCGGGTAATCCCAATCCTGTGTTTTTCTTTGCTTTCGGGGAGCGAAATCTCCATATATCCATTTATCCCTAAAGGAATATCATATTGAGATATCTGATAAGCTTTAGGTAAATCGGGATAAAAATAATTTTTACGGTGAAATTTGCTTACCTGATTAATTTCACAATTTAAAGCCACCGCTGTTCTTATGGCAAATTCTAATACTTTTTTATTAAGTACGGGAAGTGAACCGGGTAAACCCAAACACACCGGACAGGTATTGGTATTGGGTTCTTTTCCAATGTAATCAGTGCTGCAATGACAGAACATTTTTGCTTTAGTCATTAATTGGATATGAATTTCTAGACCGATTACTACTTCTTTTTTCATTTTTTTGCCTCCTTATGTTTTGCTGGTTTTATCGATGGCTTCTTCTTTTCTACACCATTATTTTGTTCAAAGTTAAAGGCTGCTCGAAGTATAGTCTCTTCACTAAAATGCTTACCGATAATTTGTAAACCTATAGGCAGATTACCTTTGCTGTATCCGCAATTAAGAGAAATTGCAGGTATACCGGCTAAATTAATAGGGATGGTATAAATATCAGATAGATACATAGTTAAAGGATCGGATACCTTCTCGTTCAGCTTAAAAGCAGGGGTAGGTGAAGTAGGGGTAATAAGGATATCGTATTTACTAAATACTTTATCAAAATCTTCTTTTATTAAAGTACGAACTTTCTGGGCTTTCAAATAATAAGCATCATAATAACCTGAACTCAAGGCATATGTACCTAACATAATTCTTCTTTTTACTTCACTTCCAAAACCTTCACTTCTGGTCTTCTGATACATGGAGGACAGATCTTCATACTCTTCTGCTCTATAACCATATTGCACGCCATCATACCGCGCTAAGTTTGAGCTTGCTTCTGCAGTAGCAATCAAGTAATAAGTGGGTAGAGAATATTCTGTGTGGGGTAATGATGCTTCTTCAATCTTTGCTCCTAATTTTTCAAATATTTTCAAAGCTTTATCCAATGCACCCTTTACTTCCGGGTCTATTCCTTCGATAAAATATTCCTTAGGAACACCTACTTTTAAATCCTTTATTCCTTCTTGGCAAGATTTTAGATAATCAGGCACTTCTAAATTTACGGAAGTAGAATCCATATTATCATGTCCGCTTATAACTTTCATTACTAGAGCACAATCGGTCACATCTTTTGCTATGGGTCCTATTTGATCTAAAGACGAGGCATAGGCAACCAAACCGTATCTGGAGACCCTGCCATAAGTCGGTTTTAATCCCACCATTCCACAGAGAGATGCAGGTTGACGTATAGAGCCTCCCGTATCTGTGCCCAAAGCAACAAAGGTCTCATCTGCTGCTACTGCGGCAGATGAACCACCGCTGGAACCACCGGGCACCCTTTCCAAGTCCCAGGGATTATAAGTGGGGCCAAAAGCAGAATTTTCAGTAGATGAACCCATAGCAAATTCATCCATATTGGTTTTTCCTATTATTATTGCTCCCGCTTCCCGTAATCTATTTATTACCGTAGCATTATAGGGGGGGATAAAACCTTTTAGTATTTTAGAACCACAAGTTGTCTCCGTTCCTCGAGTAGCTATAATATCCTTTATTGCAACCGCTACACCTGCCAGAGGAGGAAGTTTTTCTCCGTTTTTCACTTTTTTGTCTATTTCTTTGGCTTGTTTTAAGGCCTCTTCTCGGTTAATAACTAGAAAGGCTTTGATTAAGTTGTCTACTTTATCTATCTGATTAAAAATATCCTGCATGATTTCATAAGCAGTTATTCTCTTTTTTTTAATTAAGTTTATAGCTTCGTGAGCAGTTAATTGGTTTAAGGTCAATTATCTTTCCTCCTCTTACTTTACTCAAATTTTAGATTACATTATTCTAGGCACTTTGAAATAGCCTTTTTTAACATATTTACTATTGAAAAGGACTTCATCCTGGGGCAAAGAAGGTTTAACCTTGTCTTCATTCAGTAAATTAGGCATAGAAATAACATAAGCAGTAGGTTCAACTCTTTCAGTATCGAGTTCATTTAATTTTTTAAAATAATCTAAAATTGAATTTAACTGAGAAGTAAATTCCTCTTTTTCTTCTTCATTAAATTCTAATTTAGCTAATTCAGCAACATATTCTACTTCTTTTTTAGTAATTATTTTTTCAGTCATATTAACCTCCATGTTTTATTCGTATCTCGTATCTCGTGAATTGTATCTCGTACAAACTAGCGTATAGCGTTTAGCGTATAGGAATAAAACACAGTAGTATGTAATAAGTAATAAGTAATGTGTGATAAGTAACATGTAATAAGTACCTGAATTTAATCTAGTAACTCGATACTGACTCCTGTCTCCTGAATTCTGACTTCCTCTTTCCCAACTATACGCTACACGCTGTACGCTCTACGCTATTATTGCTCTACGCTATACCTGTTATTTTTTTAAATTCCTCTTCATTAATTATATTTACGCCTAATTCTTGTGCTTTTTGGTATTTCGATCCCGGTTCTTCGCCAGCCACCACATAATCTGTTTTTTTACTTACGCTGCCAGTAACTCGGCCTCCCGATTCAATGATTATTTTTTTTGCTTGAGTACGGGTAAAATCCCTTAGAGTACCGGTTAAGACAAATTGCTTTCCGGCTAATATCTGGGCTACTTTTTCCTTTCTCATTTTCTCTTCTTCCAGGCTAAAATTCAAACCAGCACTTCTTAATCTTTCAATAATAGCTAAATTTTCCTTTTCCTTAAAGAAAAGAATTATACTTTCTGCAATCTTGGGACCAATTTCATTAATCTCAATTAATTCTTCTAAGTTGGCTTTTTTAAATTTATCTAAAGTAGGGTAGTGTCTGGTAATCACTTCTGAGGTATGAACTCCCACATAACGTATCCCCAAGCCATAGATCAAATTCGCTAAAGATTTTTTCTTGCTCTTTTCAATAGCATCTAATAAATTATCTGCAGATTTCTCAGCCATCCGTTCAAGAGAGATCAGATCATTTCTCTTTAAAAAAAACAAATTCGAAATATCTTTAATTAGATTTTTTTCTACTAATTGATCAATTATTGCCGGGCCTAACCCCTCAATATCCATAGCATTTCGAGAGGAAAAATGTCTGATTCTTTCCTTCATTTGGGCTGGACAAGTAAGGCTATTACATCGAGAGGCCACTTCACCTTCCGGTCTGAACACCTTTGCCCCACATACCGGACATTGAGTGGGCATAACAAATTCCATCTCCTTGCCAGTTCTCTTCTCTTTTATTACTTTTACTACTTCCGGAATCACTTCTCCGGCTTTTTGAATTAAGATAATATCTCCAATTCGCACATCTTTCCTTCTAATTTCATCTTCATTATGTAGAGTTGCTCTCTGCACCACTGAACCGGATATCCTAACCGGATCAAGTACAGCCACCGGGGTGAGTGCTCCTGTTCTCCCTACCTGAACGATAATATCCTGAACTTTTGTGGTCACTTGTTGGGCAGGAAACTTATATGCAATAGCCCAGCGGGGACTTCGAGTAGTTGATCCCAATTCCTCTCTCATCTTTAAGGAATTAACCTTGATTACCATCCCGTCAATCTCGTAATCCAATTCTTCTTTCTTTTCTATCCATTTCTGGCAGTAATTTATAGCTTCCTCAATATCTTGACAGAGTTTGATGTGAGGGTTTACTTTAAATCCAATCTTTTTTAAATAATTCAAAACTTCTATATGGGTATTAAAGTTATTTCCCTCAGGAAAAGTTGCTCTATAAATAAAAGTATCTAAATGTCTTTGAGCGGTGATTCGAGGATCAAGCTGCCTTGCTGAACCAGCTGCTGCATTTCGCGGATTAGCAAATAGACTCTCTCCTTTTTTAATTCTTTCTTCATTTAACTTCTTAAAATCACTCTTCTTCATATATACTTCACCATAAACTTCGAAATGCAGAAGTATGTCTTCAGCGAATAATTTTAAGGGAATAGTTTTTATGATTCTAAGATTTGACGTAATTTCCTCTCCGGTTACCCCATCTCCACGAGTAGCTCCTCTTATAAAGATACTGTTTTCATATACTAAAGCAACAGCCAGTCCGTCAATCTTTAACTCTACTACATATTCTAATTTCTGTTGAGGAATTAGTTTTTTTATCCTCTGGTTAAAAGCACGTAGCTCTTCAGTCGAAAAAGCATTCGCCAGACTTAACATAGGAGTAATATGCTTTACTGTGGTAAATTCCAAAACTGGCTCTATTCCCACTCTCTGAGTGGGAGAATAAGGGGTAATATATGGGGGGTATTTTTCTTCTAATTCTATTAAATCCCTCATTAATCGATCGTATTCAGCATCTGAAACAGTTGGATCATCCAAAACATAATAGCGATAATTATGATATCTAATCTTTTCTCGTAATTCTTCTATTTTTTTTATAATATTAACATGATTATCAAAATTATGGATCATCTTTTTCCTCTAATAAGTTTATCTAGATTTGCTCTATAAGAAACTGCCTGGTTTAATATTTTATTACAATTAAGTATATACAAAAGATTCTTAAAAAACAACCATGTTGTTCTTATCGCGTATCGAGTATTACCTATTTCGTAAAGAGAAAGAAAAGATTCAGAAACAAAATAAGATAGGAAAAAACAAGAGTGATTACTATTCTTTTCTTTATCTTACTACCCCACTGATGTAAGGTTATAGATTTTCTAATGAATGATAATCTATGCTTTTATTTGTCATTCTATTTCATCCGGTATGAAACCTCTGAATTGAGCATTGTAA
>Ga0307380_10013689_pt1 | contig 9998 bp, 8 predicted proteins | sample UN3MG_FD_202239 | JGI IMG/M metagenome (GOLD analysis project Ga0307380, IMG submission 202239) | Soil microbial communities from Risofladan, Vaasa, Finland - UN-3 | ecosystem: Environmental > Terrestrial > Soil > Coastal area > Acid sulfate soil | place: Finland: Risofladan, Vaasa | collected...
GTGTGCGGTTATCTGTGGTAGTTGTTCCGGCAAGGCGTAGCGTTGTGATTGTGGCAGTGATTGTAACTGACGATGCGCTGTCATTGTATATTGAGACTGCATCGCCCGCAGCAAAGGTAGAGTTAGGGATCGCAATACCAGCGGTGACCGCGATACACTTGCCGACATCTCCTACAGCAGCCGTGGTAGTCGTTGTAGAACGTGGGATACTACGGTAACCGATTGTAATGCTGTCAATGGTGGCACCAGATGCAACCGAAGTGACCGAGCCGCTAAGAGTAACTGTGCCGGTTGAAGTGATTGTGCCGCCTGTAAGGCTAAGTCCGTTAGTCGAACCTGAAGTAGCTACAGAAGTGACCGTACCAGTGTTCGACGTAAAGCCAGACGGGTTGGTGGCGGCGTAAGCGCCCAAGGACGTCAAGGCTGCGCCCGCAGACGTTGCGCCTGTGCCACCGTTAGCGATAGGCAGGGTGCCTGTAACCTGTGTGGTCAGGCTCACGCCTGAAAGTGTGCCGCCAAGTGTAAGCGAGCCAGATGTAGTGACCGTGCCGGTAAGTGTAATGCCGTTGACGGTACCAGTTCCACCTACTGAGGTTACAGTGCCACTGCCGCCAGTTGCCGCGATACTGATGGTGCCAGCACCGTTTGTAATAGATATGCCTGAACCTGCTGTCAGAGTTGCGCGTGTGAAGCCACTGCCGTTACCGATGTCAAGCGCACCGTTAGCTGGCGTCGTGGTAAGGCCAGTACCACCGTTAGCAACAGGGAGAGTGCCCGTTACGTTAGTTGTAAGGCTACAGTAAGTAGTTGAGGTAGACCCCGTACCGCCATTGGCGATAGGTAGTGCGGTACCTGAAAGGGTTACAGCCAGTGTACCCGATGTGGTAATTGGCGAGCCTGATACAGACAGGAACGCAGGGACCGACATAGCAACCGAAGACACAGAGCCAGAACCAGTGCCGACTGCTGCGCCATTAACAAAGAGGCCCGTTGCGTTAATTGTACCCGCACCCTGCACACCGCCTGTTGCCGATCCGACTACCGTACCTGTTGTTGGGTTAAGCGTAAGACTGCCGGTAGGGCTAAGCGATGTAATATCTGTGTTAGCCCCAGAAGCCGCAGCACCAATACCGGATCGTGCAGTGGCTTGCGTAGTGCCGCCTGTGCCACCGTTAGCGATAGGCAATGTACCCGTGACATTAGCTGTAAGGCTACAATAAGTAGTCGAGGTAGACCCCGTACCACCATTAGCGATTGGTAGCGCAGTACCGGAAAAGCCAACTGCAAGTGTACCAGAGCTTGTAATTGGTGAACCCGCAATGGAAAGAAACGAAGGGACCGACATAGCGACTGACGTTACGGTTCCATTGTTTATTGCCGCGATACTAATAGCGCCAGTACCATTAGTGATTGCTATGCCAGTGCCCGCAGTCAGGGTGGCTTTGGTCAACGTATTGCCGGTGGTATTGCCGATCAAAAGCTGCCCGTTGGTGTAAGTGGTTTGGCCAGTGCCGCCGTTAGCAACGGCTAGTGTTCCTGTAACGCCGGTAGTAAGTGGTAGGCCGGTGCAATTAGTCATCACACCGGAAGTCGGGGTGCCGAGGAGCGGGGTTACCAGCGTCGGTGAAGTAGACAGGACAACAGCGCCAGTGCCAGTGGAAGTCGTTACGCCTGTACCGCCGGAAGCAACCGGAAGAGCGGAAGCGAGTGTCAGCGACGTAAGATGAGTGGCTACATCAACTACGTTGGTGCCGTTTGCGTACACCCACATGGTCTTACCAGTAGGAACAGCAATGCCGGTACCTGTGGCATGTTTTACCGTGATTGTTTGCCCTGTTGTGTTGTTTATAATATATGGTTTTTCAAACGCAGCCGAAGCCGAACCTGCTACCGATGGGATAATAAGGTTGAAGGCCGAGGCTGGAGTGCCTGTCAGGTTAAGACGTAGGTTGCGTGCAGACTGCGCAGCGTTTGAATTTGTCAGCGTAAGCGTTACATCAGCAGCGGTGAAGGGGACATCTATAGTCCCTACAATCGCCTCTTCCATAGCCGTGCCGAGGTTGACGTTTGTGACGTTACCCCATGTGGTGTTGTTATCACCTGTGCCCATTAACTGGATTGCGAGGGTGCTATATGTACTTGACATCTTCGTTCCTTATGTAGCTATCTGAACCCAGTTGGGTGTCTGGTTATCGTTGATCTGCTGCCAAATAAGCGGGGTAGTAACAGACCCAGTAGCTGAAACTCCTGTTAAAAATACTGTAGCTCCCTGCTTTAGACTAACAGTACCAATAAATCCAGTAGCATCAACACCTGTAATAGTAACTAGTGCCATGCCAGTAGCAGTTGGCGTGCCAATATCTCCGGTAGCTGAAACACCTGTAAGGGTTGTGCTATGGTTGCCTGATACGGTAGCTGTGCCAAGAGTCGCCGCACCCGTGACCCCGGATAAGGTTATGTTAGCTAGGCCAGTAGCATCAAGTGTACCAACCGATCCAGTAGCCGAGACGCCTGTCAGGATTGCAATGGCTGTGTGTTCGGTAATAGCGGTACCGATAGACCCAGTAGCCGAAACGCCTGTTAGGGTTGTATTAGATTTGCCTGATACTGTAGCGGTGCCGATAGCGGCAGCGCCCGTTACTCCACTGAGAGCTACGTTTTGGGCCACGGTAGTTGTAACGGTGCCGATATCTCCGGTAGCTGAAACACCTGTAAGGGTTGTGCTATGGCTGCCTGATACGGTAGCTGTGCCGATAGCGGCAGCGCCCGTTAGTCCACTAAGAGTTGCATTGGCCCTAGCAGTTACAATAACTGTGCCGATAGACCCGGTGGCAGATACCCCCGTTATAGAGAAATTAGCCTTACCAGAGACCGTAACTGTATTAGCAGAAGCCGAAGCCGAAACGCCGTTGACGTTGGTATTCTGAGCACCAACAACCATAACAACGCCAATAGAACCAGATGCCGATACTCCTGTAACTTGCACAGGAGTTACTGACCCAGCAGTAACAACACCAAGAGTCGCCGCACCCGTGACCCCAGATAAGGTTATGTTGGCTTTGGCAGTTATGGTAGCTGTACCAATCGAGCCAGTAGCGGAGACGCCCGTAAGGGTTGTGCTATGGTTGCCTGATACGGTAGCTGTGCCAATATCTCCGGTAGCTGAAACGCCTGTTAAGGTAATGTTGGCTTTGGCAACTACGGTAGCTGTGCCAATCGAGCCAGTAGCGGAGACGCTCGTAAGGGTTGTGCTATGGCTGCCTGATACGGTAGCTGTGCCGATGGAGCCAGTGGCTGAGACGCCCGTAAGGGTTGTATTATTCTCGGCAACTACGGTAGCTGTGCCAATCGAGCCAGTAGCAGAGACGCCCGTAAGGCTAACCGATACATCTACCGTGCCAAGACTGGCAAACGGTGCAACCGCGAAGGAGGTAAAACCAAACATGTGTAACCCTCCTTTCTACTAAGTTATTTTATAGCTACTGCGTCTACCCACGCTTTGACCATCAAGCGGTGCTTTACACTACAATCCATGTACTTTGCAATGATATCAGCTTCCCACAGCGCACGCTCAGGGTCAACCAGTACGAGTGGGGGGTATTGTAGCGTCAGACACTTCGCCGCTAGGTTTGCCGGTGGTAGCGGCATTGGCGTCACGGACACCGCTTTCGAGCAACCTGCGAACATTATCAGGAGCAGAACAATCAGTAGGAATTGCAGGAACCGTCCTGTATATTTCACGAATGGTGTTGATGCGTTCGGTTGCCACGACATTGGCTTGATTTCGTTCAACTTCATACGTTTTTGAAACATTATCTACTACCTCTTGTTTTTTGACGCGCAGCTTCTCAGCCTTCTCCAGCGCCTTTGCATAAGCTGCATCGCACTGCCAATCACGGACTTTGTACCCGGAAGCCGCAGCAAGTATAAGTGCGCCGCCAGCTATATACGGAAGAAAAGGCTTAAACATCATCATTGGCTGACCCTTTAACCTTACCCCATTCGCGCACTGCAAACGCAGCGGCTACTGCCGTCACAAGTAGCGAAAGGCCAGTTAAGTCCGTAGGCATGTCGCCCTTACGGAAAAACATAAGCAGGGGGAGAATTACCCCGTGTACAGCCATAGTGCCTGCAATCCAGATACACGTAATCGGCCTCCACCATTTACGGATAGCGCACAGTGCAGCCTCTTGCGCAACCAGAAAGCGGGCTTTTAGGCTCACTCCCCAACCTTTTTGAGCCACGCTGCGACATCGAATGATGGGCAGGCTTTGTTAACACGGGGCCAGTCGCGGTGTCCGCGAATAATAATATCTGGGTAGCGCTCCTTATACGTCCTAATTAGCGTGAGGAACGTTTTGTTTTGCGCATCTGTGCGGGTATCTTTGGGGGCCTTCATGGCCTTGTCCATGCCACCAATGTAGCAGATACCAATGTTGCCAGTGTTAGCCTTACCAACGTGCGCGCCCTTTTGATCGTCGCGCAGCGTACGGTGCATAGAGCCGTCAACCTCAATTACCCAGTGGTAGCTAGTCTGGCCGAACTTGGCTTTGTCCCACTGTGTGATCTGCTCATGCGTAACATGACGCCCTTCCGGCGTAGCTGCGCAGTGAATTGTGAGATATTTAACAGGGCCGAGCTTTGCCATTAACTTCCTACCTAAACTTCGGGCCGGATAGCCATACCACAAGAGTACGCCTTGTTCCAGACGTAATAGGTGTAACCCTGTGAAGCACAAAGCTAGGGAACGCTACAACAAACCCTTGCTTCTTCTCCATCTGCGTAGGCTCTTGCCCAGTGAATACCTCAAGGTCGCCGCCTTCATACTCAGACGGGTCTGATAACTGTAGCACCAAGGATAGCTTACGTGGGGCTTGGCCCCCACTTACACCACGATCTATATGCCAACCATAGTGCCCACCGTTCTCCCGGTAGACCGTATACTGGATGTCTTCGACAAACCCGAAGAGGTCTAGGTCAAAGAACTGACCGTTTAGCTGGCGGGCAATGAAACCAAGGTTATCGTATATAAATGTGCTGTCTGGGTTGAGGCCGATCCACCCTGTCTCTGATTGCCGAATATTATCGGCAACTTCACCACCACTAACTGAGGCACGGTTAAGAGGCAGTGCGTCACCAAGGGTTCGTATGCTTTCAATCTGCTCGGGAGTAAACCCGCCATCCCATGTAGCAAAGCTGTTTTCACCTATACCCAAAGATGGTGATGGGGCCAGTGAGTAGACAGCCACTATTTGCGCTCCCAGATTTCATCGCGGTATAGGCTAATCCGACTACTGCGCTTTGTACGGATATCATCCATTTTGCGTAGTTCTTTTTCGGAGAAAGCACGGACTTCATGGTCACGAAACAGCGTGGAGCGTTTTACAGGGATGACTTGCACTAGCGGAGTACCAGCAGGGATGATGCCATGAAAGCCCGGTTCGTTCCATATAAACGGAAAGTTAATAAACTCGAAGTAACCATCTGCGTCCACCATACCGGAAAACACCGTAAAGCGCGGGTCAGGACGATTAAGCGGGGGCATAAACAGCAGCGAGTATCCCGGAGGACACTTAATAGCCCAAGGGTTCATCCACTTCATAGGGGGTTTATCTTTGTGGGGTGCAGGGCACTTATCGTTTGTCACCTGCTCGGCGTGATGGTTTTCAATCATAGCCCGGTCAAACTGGGAGCTATAATATATACCTGAAGCGTCATCGGTAGCTTTAAGCTCAACGTCGGCGGCAAGAGGTATGATCCAGCCAGTTACCATAGCATCTAAGAATGGTGGGCAGCGCTTAAGTGTGCCACTATCTAAGCCGGGGTGCATACGCTTACTCAGCGCTTTGTACCAATCTGGAATAAGTTTTCTGGCCTCGTACGGCTCTGGGATATTGCCAAGGTATTGGTCGTACGTAAGGAACTCTAGCTTCGGTTTGCTTTTCCAAAACATAAATTAATTCTGCCCATTTCCGATGCGGAAGTCGGGTTGCCCCCCGCTTTCTATATATGCTTTACACTGTTCAACCTCAGATGCACCCCGTAAAATGTGGTCGTCATGCAAGCTGAACGACAGGCCAGATACCCAATCACGTAGATGAACCGGTAATTTGTCATAGCACCGCATGACAAGTTCCATACGTTTTTGGTTTACTGCCTCGCCCAACTGACCTGCACTTGACCAGCGACGCTACCCGACCCGATTGTTACCGTGTATGGATTAAGCGGTGCAATGCCAGTATTAGGGAAGTTAGATGTAGATGCAGGAGTAGCAGAGCCACCAGCATTACCAGCGTTGCCGCTCTGCCCCGGATAAGATGTAGGCGCAGCACCGCCTGCACCGCCAGCGGTGGCTCCAGTACCAGCGTTACCTGCCGTACCAGTGTTACCTACTGTACCGTTAGCGCCATTACCGCCTGCATTGCCCGGAGAGCCTGCACCGCCTGCGGTTGCGCCCGTACCAGCGTTACCAGCCGCACCAGTAGTACCAGCGTTACCTGCGGCACCTGCACCGCCTGCGTTGCCCGGAGAACCTGCACTACCAGCGTTTGCACCTGTACCTGCGTTGCCCGCTGCGCCTGTGTTCCCTGCCGTGCCTGCGGCACCTGCGCCTCCAGCGTTACCCGGAGAACCTGCACTACCAGCGTTTGCACCCGTACCAGCATTACCAGCCGCACCAGTATTTCCTGCTACACCGTTTGCACCTGCGCCTCCAGCGTTACCCGGAGAACCTGCACTACCCCCAGTGGCTCCAGTACCAGCATTACCGTTGGCACCCGTGTTTCCCACGACACCGTTTGCACCGCCACCACCTGCGTTACCCGGAGAACCTGCACTACCAGCGTTTGCACCCGTACCAGCATTACCGTTGGCACCAGTATTACCAGCCGCACCTGCGTTACCGGGGTTTCCTGCGTTACCAGCAGCGCCGTTCCCACCGCCGCCTCCGCCGCCTCCGCCCGCGCCTGTAGGGACAACTTTTCCAATAATTGAAAGATTACCATCGCCACCAGCGCCACCAGCGCCACCAGTAGGACTTCCTCCAGCACCGCCGGTACCACCAATGCCACCGCCCCCTGCCGGAGTGCTAGGTGCTCCTACGTTACCTGCTGTACCGCCAGTATTCCCGGCTGTACCGCTTGTGCCTCCGGGGCCAGCAGCCTGCCCTCCTCCGCCACCGCTGCCAGCGTTACCACCAGCGCCTCCGGGGCCACCATTACCAGCAGCGCCGTTATTACCTGTGTTTCCTGTAGCGCCTGCGTTACCGGGGTTACCTGCGTTCCCTCGTGCGCCACCTGCACCGCCATTGCCAGCGGCTCCGTTAGTTCCGGGGTTACCAGAGTTGCCTATAGCACCTGAGTTTCCGGGGTTTCCTGCGTTCCCTCGCGCTCCGCCTGCACCACCATTACCAGCAGCGCCGTTATTACCCGGATTACCTGAGTTGCCTATAACACCTGAGTTTCCTGCGTTTCCTGCGTTCCCTCGTGCGCCACCAGCACCACCATTACCTCTGGCACCGTTATTACCCGGATTACCTGAGTTGCCTATAACACCTGAGTTTCCGGGATTTCCTGCGTTCCCTCGTGCGCCACCAGCACCACCATTACCAGCAGCACCGTTATTACCTGTATTGCCTGAGTTGCCTATAACACCTGAGTTTCCTGAAGTACCCGCAACGCCTGCGGCTCCACCTGCACCACCAGTGCCAGCAGCGCCGTTATTACCCGGATTACCTGAGTTGCCGATCCCACCTGAGTTCCCTGCGGTGCCCGCAGCGCCAGCATTTCCACCAACACCACCGGGACCAGCAGCGCCAGCAGTGCCAGCATTCCCAGCCGCACCCCCAGAAGTTCCGGGGAATGTATAAAGCACACCAAATACCGTGTTATTACCCGCGCTACCCGCTGCGCCACCAGTACCATTATTACCCGCAGTGCCGGAGGCTCCTGTGTTGCCCGCAGTACCCGCCGCGCCATTACCACCAGCATTACCCGGACTACCCGCTCCGCCAGAAGTTGCACCCGTACCAGCGTTACCTGCCGTACCAGTATTACCTGCGGTGCCATTGGCACCTGCGCTGCCCGGATTTCCCGGAGAACCTGCACCGCCAGCGGTGGCCCCAGTACCTGCGTTACCAGCAGTACCGGTGTTGCCTACAACGCCATTAGCACCCGCGCCTCCAGCGTTGCCCGGGGTTCCTGCACCACCAAGTGTACGACCTGTACCGGCGTTACCGTTGGCACCCGTGTTTCCCACGACACCATTAGCACCGGCACCACCTGCGTTGCCCGGGGTTCCTGCACCACCAAGTGTACGACCTGTACCGGCGTTACCGTTGGCACCAGTATTTCCTGCTACACCGTTGGCTCCCGCGCCGCCGGGGTTTCCTGCACTACCCCCAGTGGCTCCAGTACCTGCGTTACCCGCTGCGCCTGTAGGGCCAGCGGTACCTGCATTTCCTGCTGTGCCTGCGGAACCATTAGTATTACCAGTAGGAGCTTGGGCACCGAGAGCGCCGCCATTTCCACCCGAGCCTCCAGCTGCATTTCCCGCAGTGCCAGCTGCCGCAGAAGCACCCGGAGCAAGAAGGGTACCTCCCCCTCCACCACCACCGCCGCCGCCTCCGCCTCCGCCGCCGCCACCAGTACCTCCAGAAGGGCCAGCATTGCCCGGATTACCCGCGCCTCCACCTGCACCGCCATTGCCAGCGGCTCCGTTGTTTCCTGTGGTTCCCGTGTTTCCTGTAGCGCCTGCGTTACCGGGGTTACCTGCGTTACCTCGCGCTCCGCCTGCACCTCCGTTACCTCTGGCACCGTTGTTTCCGGGGTTACCAGAGTTACCTATCGCACCTGAGTTTCCTGCGTTTCCTGCGTTACCTCGCGCTCCGCCTGCACCTCCGTTACCTGCGGCTCCGTTATTTCCGGGGTTACCAGTGTTACCTGTTGAGCCTGCGTTGCCGGGGTTACCCGCACCACCCGCATTGCCTCCAGCGCCTCCGTTACCGGCTGCACCATTGTTTCCGGGGTTTCCTGAGTTACCAATACCACCCGCATTACCTGCGTTACCCGCAGCGCCTGCGTTTCCTCCAGCGCCTCCGTTACCAGCAGCGCCGTTGTTTCCGGGGTTACCAGAGTTACCAATACCACCCGCATTACCTGCATTGCCTGCAACACCTGCGCTTCCCCCAGCGCCCCCTGTGCCTGCGGCACCGTTATTACCGGGATTACCTGCGTTTCCTGCGCCGCCACTAGTACCAGCATTACCGGGGTTACCAGCCGTACCAGCATTACCCGGAGAACCTACACCCTGTATCGTTGCGATACGCAGCCCAAAGGGGGCAGTAAACGTCTGACTGCTGTTGATCGTGACGTTACCCGCTTGAATTAGCGTACGGGTGCGGAGCAAGGAAGCCAGTGCGGGCATTGGTTATCCTGCGGTCAGAGCGACGAGTTCTACCAAGTTAGAAGTTTTGATAGCGTCAAGGCCAAGCAGGCACTGATGCACCGTGCTATAGTCATCGTGACGCTCTTCGTAAATTACGAAGGGAAACTCTGTAATGTCTATATTTACTCCACCAAACGACCAAGTGCTGACGGCATCAAGTAACTCCTGATGCTGCGCTGGATCACCATAATGCAGGTGAGTATGGGGGATATTGTTATCTTGCATCCAAGCCAGCGCTTCTGCGCTGTCTGCGCCCGTCGAGGACAGACCAGTGTAAAGATAGATGTTTACGATACTTACAAGCATTAATAGTCTCCTTTATGGACTGAGGTTAGCAAGAGCTTGACCACCAAAAAACGTGGTGCCTCCGTCAACGGTAAAGAAGGTAATTACGTCAGTACGAAGGCCCGTAGTGGCAAGAACGGGTGATACGCTATCTGTAAACTTACAGCTAGCAGGATATGTTAAAAGACGGCTCCCTGTCGCATCTTGCTTAACGATAAGCGTAATTGAGAAAGAAACACCTGAAGTTGGCAGGTTGGAGAACGCCAGTA
>Ga0307380_10013694_pt1 | contig 9996 bp, 7 predicted proteins | sample UN3MG_FD_202239 | JGI IMG/M metagenome (GOLD analysis project Ga0307380, IMG submission 202239) | Soil microbial communities from Risofladan, Vaasa, Finland - UN-3 | ecosystem: Environmental > Terrestrial > Soil > Coastal area > Acid sulfate soil | place: Finland: Risofladan, Vaasa | collected...
ATAAACTCACGCCTTAAATGCCGACGGGCAAAGCTTGTTGGCCGCGCAGCCCGCGCAGTTGGGCTTGCGGGCAGTGCAGACCCGCCGGCCGTGGAAGATAAGCAAGTGCGGGAACAATGTCCAGTCTTCGCGCGGCACGAGCTCCATCAGGTCCTTTTCGATCTTGTCGCCCTGGTTATTGGCGTGCCGTGTGAGCTTCAGCCGGCCGGCCAGGCGTATGACGTGCGTGTCGACGACGATGCCCTCATTCTTGCCGAAGGCGTTGCCGAGGACGACGTTGGCCGTCTTGCGGGCCACGCCCGGCAGCGAGAGCAGATCATCCATGTTGTCCGGCACCTTGCCGGAGAACCTCTCGCATATCATCGCGGCCGCGCCGCGAATGCTCTTTGCCTTGTTGCGATAAAAGCCCGTGCTCTTGATCTCCTTCTCGAGCTGCTCCTGCGGCACGGTCGCGTAATCGGCTGCTGTGGCGTACCTGCGGAACAGGTCCTTGGTGACCATGTTGACGCGGACGTCCGTGCACTGTGCCGAGAGCATCGTCGCGGCCAGCAGCTCCAGCGGATTTGAGAAGTTCAGCTCCGTCCTTGCGTCGGGGTATTCCTTTTTGAGCGTGCGGCCGATCTTCGCCGTTCGTCTGTTCAGATCGGCTTTTGATTCCCTGGCCATGTCGGCATTTTACACGCCGCCGGTGCCGGCTGGCCAGCGCCCGGCGCGCCAGAATGGGCCCGGGCGTGGGCCCGTCTTTGGCGTTCACGTTGGCGCCTTTGGCTATTAGAAGCTCGGCAATGTTCTTGTGGCCCTCCCAGGCCGCCTGGTGCAGCCGCGGCGCGATTCAGATTCTGGCAAGATACTGGTCGATCTTGTTAGCGGCCTTTCGGCCGGAGGCGATGGCATTAGCGATAATGGACGGGCCAGTGGCCAGGTCGCCCGCGGCGAAGACGCCGGGCGAGCTTGTGGCGGAGTTGGTCACTTCCGCGCGGCCGTCGGCGCGCATCCGCAGATTGAGTTGCGAGGCAAGTGCCGGGTCGATCAGCGCCTCATACCCCAGGGCCAGGACTGCCATGTCGGCGCTGACGGTGAACTCGCTGCCGGGCAGCTCCACCATCCGCGGGCCGGCGGCGGTCTGCACCCACCGCACCTGTGCGGCGCGGATGGCGCTGAGCGAGTCGTTGTTGCCGTCGAAGGCCTTTGTTGCGACGCACCACCGGCGTTCAACGCCGGCAGGCCTGCGGAGCGAGCGGTCTGTGTTGACCTGCGACTCAGGCAGTATCTCGAACTGGTGGACCTTTTTCGCGCCCTGGGCCAGGGCTGTTTCGATGCAGTCGTTGCCAGTCTCACCGCCGCCGATCACCACCACCGTTTTGTCCTTGGCCGAGATCGCGGCCGCGGGGGCTTCTGAACCCTCGCCACCGTTGGCGGCGCGGAGAAAATCCAGCGCGAAGACAATCCCCGCCTTCCGGCGCCCGGGCACGGCAATGTCCCGCGGCCGGGCCGCTCCCGTCGCCAGCAGGACGGCGTGGAAGCGTTTCTTCAGCTCGTCGGCCGCGACGTCCCGCCCGATCTCGACGCCGGTCTCGAAGGTCACGCCCTCGCGCTTAATCTGCTCCAGCCTGCGGTCGAGGAGGTCCTTGTCCAGGCGGAAGTCGGGTATGCCGTATCGCAGCAGGCCGCCGGGTGCGTCGTCTTTCTCGAAGACAGTGACGTCGTGGCCGGCCCGCGCGAGCTCCTGGGCCGCCGCCAGCCCGGCCGGCCCGGAACCGATGATGGCGACTCGTTTGTGGGTTTTCTTTTCGGCCGGGCGAGGCGTCACCCACCCCTCGGCAAAGGCGCGGTCGATGATCTGCTTTTCGATATCCTTGATCTGTACGGGGTAGTTGTGCAGCCCTTGTTTGCAGGCGGCCTGGCATGGGGCGGGGCAGAGAATCGCGGTCAGTTCGGGAAAGTTGTTAGTTCGGTGGAGCGTATCGGCGGCCTCTCGGCACTCTTGGCGGCCGGCAAGGGCGAGCCAGCGGGGGATGGGGCTTTCGAGCGGGCAGCCCTCGTCGCTGCAGACGGGGTTCATGCAGTTGATGCACTGGGGCGAGGAAAGCTCCGTAACCCGGCGGCAGTATTCATCGTCCGTTGTCCAGGCGAAGTCGGCGACGAGTGCCTGGTATCGCTTGAGGAAGTCGTTCTCCTGGCGGTGCCAGGCCGGCAGCAGCGGGCGCAGCCAGCGCATGCGCTTGAAAATCTTGAGCTGCCAGGGCTGGACGGTCAGGTCGAAGTCGCACTCGCTGCCGCCGATTCGCCATTTCCAGTGCAGGAGGTGGCGGTAGCTGATGCGGTCGCCGTTGGCGGTGTTGACGTTGTACTTCTCGCGGTCTCTGGCGCGCTTCTCGGGGTTGGTCGCAAGCTCGGCGATGAATGGGCCGTCCTTTATCAGCATCGCCTTGGCGAGGTTGTGGGCGACCGCGCGCGTGGCGGCGTAGTTGTGGGCGGGGGCATCCTTGGCGTACACGGCCGTGACGGCCTGGGCGTATCGGTTTGCGTAGTCGATGCCGCCCCATCGCATGCAGTCGTAGAGGCGGACGACGATGTCGCGCTTGACGGCTTCGTCGAGCGCGCTGACGGCCTGGATGGCCTCGGCGGCGATTCTGCGGAGCTCGTCGACGCGCTTCTGGCCTCGCCCGAAGCGGCGGATCGCCCAGCGGCACTTTTCCTCCAGCACGTCGCGCCAGCCGGTCCGCCTGCGCGGGCCCTGGAAAAGGTCCTGGCGGACGACAAGCTTTCGCCCCATGTTGAAGGCAAGCAGGTTCTTCCGGAAGTCCGCGCGGATCGTCTCCTTGATCGCCCAGGCCATCGAGTGCATGGAGACCGGTATCAGCCCCTTCTGGAAGGCAAAGCCAAGCATCATGATGTTGGCGTATATCTTGCTGCCGAGGTACTTCTCGCATATCCGCGAGATGTTCCGGGCCAGGTAATCGTCGGTTCGCGTGTACCTGCGCAGGGCCAGCTCCAGCTCGGCCACGTCGAAGTCCTCGCGCCCCATTGTGCCGCGGACGGTCGCCAGCTTGTCGGTGTTGATGACGGCCGCCGTCTTCTCGGGCGAGGCTATGCGCAGCCGGCCCTGCGGGTCGAGCGTGCGGGCCGCCTCGAGAATGTCGATGCCGATGAGCAGGTCGGCCTTGCCGTAAGGTATCACGGGGGTGATCGGCTGCCGCGAGATGTTGTAGACGACCTGGCTGGATACGCCGCCGCCGCGAATGGCCAGGCCCTTCTTGTCCAGGAAGTACACCTCGTAGCCTTCCCTGTGGGCGGCGCGGACGAGTATCTGCGTGGCCGTTCCGACGCCCTGGATGCCGACGCCGACCAGGCAGCACCGCCAGGCGTCGCCCACGGGGCGTTTCTGGGGCTCGGGGATGTTATCCAGGTCCAGCTCGGGCAGGCGGAGTCGCGGCGGGCGCTTGCGCTTGATGACCACGCGCTCAAACGCGCTGCAGGCGCCTATCCGCTCACATGCCCCGTCGTTGACGCACCAGGACAGGTCGGTGTCGATCTTCAGCCCGTAGTCGGTCTGCACGTGCGTCAGCCCCGGGCAGCCCGTCAGTTCCGTGCAGGCCAGGCAGAAGCGGCAGATGTCCTGGTTTACGTTCATGTGCTCCCACTTCGGCAGGTACCCCAGGCGCCGCTGGACGAGCCGCTCGGAGCGCCTCTGTCGGCGCACGCGCGTGATGCCGCACTCCTTGTCGGCGATGATCACCTTCACCCCGTCGGCCAGGAACGTCTCCTCCAGCAGCTCGCGGTAGTCCTTGCGTTTTTCCGGATCGACGCGAACGACCGTGAAATTGCCCCGAGCGCCTATGCCCTGGATGACCTCCTGGATGTCCTGCACGGCCGTGGGGCTGCCGATGATGTCGTACTCGCTGGCGGGCGTCGGCTGGTGGCCGGTCATCGCGGTGGTGCGGTTGTCGAGGATGATAAAGGTTATGTCCTGGCCGAGCTTGACGGCCTGGCTGATGGCGAGCAGGCCGCAGTGGAAGAACGTGGAGTCTCCCATGAAGACGGCCTGCTTGTTGGTGATGAACGGGTCCATTCCCGCCCCTGTGCCCCCTCCCAGGCCCATCCCCGAGAGGTTGTGCATGAGCTGCGTGTTGGGCGGATACATCAGCATGGTGTAGCAGCCGATGTCGCCGTGGAACAGCAGGTCCACCGGGCCTCTCTTGTGCCTGCGGCGCATGTAGTCGGCGTCCATGAATCTCCGCTTGATCTCCAGGCACGGGCTCGCCGAATCGCGGTGCGGGCAGCCGGCGCAGAACGTCGGCAGGCGGGCGGGGAGCTTGCCCACCTCGGCCTCGGCCGTCGCCTCAGCCGTCGCCAGCTCGCGGTCGAGCGTTTCCGTGCCGGTCGGCGCGCAAACCTGCGACGATGCGCCACGTATCGACTTCAGCAGCGGCACGAGCCGCTCGATGATGATCGACGGGTGCAGGCCGCGAATCTCCGGGAAGCCCTCCAGGCCGTTGGGGAACTTCTTGCCCCAGACTTCCACCCCTGCGGCCGGGCCGCCGGACTGGCGGTCCTTCAGCACAACGTCGTTGATCTGCTCCTCGATGAAGCTCCGCCGCTCCTCGACGACTATGATCCGCTCGCACTGGCCGGCAAGCTGGCGAACCAGACCGCCGTCCACGGGGTAGCTCATGCCGAACTTCAGGATCGGAAACTCGCCCAGCAGCCCCAGCTCCCACAGCGTCTGGACCAGGTAGCCGTAAGCCAGGCCGCTGGTCGCCAGGCCGATGGGCTTGCGCTTGGTGGCCGGGTATTCGATGCGATTGAGGCCCAGCTCGCGGGCGACGGCGATGGCCCGCTCGAACCGCTCGGCGTACTTGGCCTCCTGCCACCAGGTCTTGGGCGGAAGCAGGACATGCTTGTCGAGGTCGATGCCGGCTGTCTCGAACTCTATCGCCGTCTTGGTGTTGTACCTGGGGAACTGGTTCGGCCGGCAGATCACCGTGCCGCCTCCGTCGGCCAGGTTGGTGGGCATGATGTACCCGCTATACAGCTCGCTTCGGCGCGACAGTTTCAGGCTGAGGTCTATGAAGTCCTTGACCTCCTGCTGGCTCGCCGGCTCGATGACGGGTATGAAAAGGTGCCGGGAGATAAAGCGGCTGTCCGCGGGCACCTGTGTTGAGTCGCTCCAGGGGTCGTCGCCGTAGATCACGACCGCCCCGCCGTTGGGATGGGCCCCCGCCAGCGAGCCGAGCGATAGCGCGTCGGCCGCCACGTGCACGCCGACGGACTTCATGCATATGATCCCCCGGCAGCCGGCCACCTGCGAGCCATTGAGCATCGCCGCGGCGAGGGCCTCGTTGTTGTTGAGCACTGCGCGGATGCCCTTTTCGACAAGCAGGTCGCGGATGAGGGCCATGGAGTCGAAGAAGCCTGCGATAGGGCTGCCCGGATAGCCGCCGAGCAGATGGACACCCCCCTCGGCCTCCAGGGCGCCCTTCAGCAGGAGCTCGCTGCCGATGAATATTTGCGGCCCTTCTTCGGTCAGAAACCTGGGATCGACGCTCATCCGGCCCATTCTACGAAAGCACCCGGGGCCTAGACAAAGGTTTTCGTTGCGGCGCGGGCAGCCCCATTGTCCTGGCGGCGCTCGCGCTTGTCGTCCGGGCCTGGTCTTCTGCCGGCAGCCTAGAACTCGATCTCACCGATCTTGATCGTCTCCTTCGCATGCGTCAGCCGCCGGGTGATGGACTTCCGGCGCTCGTTGTCGCGCCCGAAGTTGGTGATTATCTCGACCTGCACAGTCACCGCCCCAAGCAGTTTCGCAGCGCTGGAGCCGTAGTAGTTCACCTCGATCTTGTACATGCCGTTCATGGCCTTCCTTATGAGGTACTCCTCCGGCCCGTAGCCCTGCGTGAAGTCCTTGCTTATCACCCCGCTGATCGTGCTGAGGTTGTGCTGGTACTAGACGCGCTCGCCGAAGGGCTCCACGACGTGCAGGTCCATGTCCGTCATGTCGGCGTCCCAGGTCAGGACGATGCGAATGTCGCAGGCAAGCAGCTTGACCAGGCGCGGATCGAGTGGCATGTCCTTTTCCGCCGGGGGGCGGTCATCACGTCAGACGCTGACGAGCCTGAAAAGTTCCCCCGCGAGGCGGGCTTCAGGGCTGGTGATGCGGGCTGAGGCCCCACTGGAGCTTGTCTGACAGCGTCTCGAAGAAGGACCGCCCGGGATGCGGTATGAGGCGCATGGGCATCTTGGCCCGGCGGACCTCGACAGTGTCGCCGTCGCACAGGCCGCCGGAGACCTGCCCGTCGATGATCACGGCCGTGCCGGGGTTCACGCGCGTGGCCGTGATGCTTATCGTCAGATCGCTGCGTACGACGATGGGCCTCATCGAAAGCGTGTGCGGCGCGACGGGTGTTATCGTCACGGCGTCGAGGGTCGGCTCGAGGATCGGCCCGCCGGCGGACATGTTGTAGCCCGTCGAGCCGGTGGGCGTGGAGACGACAAGCCCGTCGCCGAGGTAGCGGGCGATCTGCGTTTCGCCCTGGGCGACGTTCAGGTCGATCATTCTGAAAGGCGCGCCGGAGGAGATGGCCGCGTCGTTGGCGGCCGGCGAGCAGAACTTGTGCTCCGGGCAGTTTCGCACGCACACCTCGAGCATCATCCGCTCCGTCGGCGCGACCTTGCCGGAGAGTATGTCGTCGAAATGCTTCTGCATGTGCTCGACGTTGAAGTCGGCGAGGAACCCCAGCTTTCCCATGTTGACGCCCATGAGGGGCACGCGGCTGCCTGCAAGCAGCCTGGCCGCGGCAAGCAGTGTGCCGTCGCCGCCGAAGACGACGCACAGGTCGGCCTTGTCCGCAGCGCCGGCGGGCACAGGCTGGTTGGCCGGCTGCTGGGCGACGATGTCAACGCGCTTCTCGAACCACGGGCGCAGGGCCGCAAGCTGCTCGGGCACGCCGGGCTTGGTCATGTTGGCCAGGATGATCACGCGTTTTTTCGGCATGGCAATATCCTAGCACGGAGAGGCAAAAATGACCAACCGCTAATGCCGCCCGCCCCTGATTACCTGTGCCCGCCCGCCTGCCCGCGGGAGCCGAGGTAAAGGCTGCTGCCGGCCGTGATCGTCAGCTTCGGATCGACCTTCGCCACCAGGTCCTCGGCGCTGTCTGCGAAGAGCGGCGAGATTTCGATTGCCGCGGCGACCTGCCCGTCGGCATCGCGTGGCACCTGGATGCCTGCCTTTTCCAGCCAGGCCGCCGCCCTGCGGACCTGGTCGTGAAGGCTGGTCGTCAGGCTGTCAGGACCGCTGGCGTTCTTGATCGGCGAGAACTCCTCGCTGCGGGTGGTCTCGAGTATGACGGTCTTCTTGGCCAGCGCCAGCGCGTCGAAAACGAACATCTCGAACTTTGCCGCGTTGGGGTGCTCGGGCCTGACCAGCTGCCCGGCCTCATCCACGAAGGGCACCGTCTTGAATGCCCGGTGCACGGGCAGCGCGCAGGCGCCGCCGGCCGTCAGGCGCTCCACGAACGAGCGCGAAAGGATGTGAATCGCAATGCTGCCTGCGCTGAAGCGCAGGCGGCCGTCGGGCGTTGTGGCCCGCGCGAGCTCCTCCGGCAGGTCGGAGTATTCGATTACGGTGACCTTGCCGTCCACGAGGCAGAAGTTTCCGAGCCTTTCCATCGGGTCGCGTTTCGGCAGGCACTTGGCGCTCATCTCGGCGCCTTCCATTGCGTGCAGGCCGATGAAGAGCGGGTCCAGGCAGCGGACCAGCGGGTTGTCAACCTGGAAATAGCTTATGTACTCGATTCCGCGCTTGGCCATGTCGGCAAGTGCGCCGCTGTTGCGCAGGGCCTCCAGGCTGCCGCCGTGGCCGTTGGGCGAAAGCGCCAGCCCACCCTTGCCCGCAAGCAGGACCTTGCCGTCCAGCCCCACCGACGGCGTCGTCCCCTGCACGAGAAAGAAGACGTCCCCGGCCTCCAGGCCGAAGTTCTTGTGCTGCCGGAAAAACGCCCGCGTGGCGACGTCGTTGGCCGGTGAGGTCATGATGTACCACGGCGCGCACGTGCCGGCACGCTTGCCGGCGGCGAGAATCTGCTCGGCGAAGAGATGGAACAGCGGCTTGTGCCGCACGGGCGTTGCCTCCAGGCAACCCTTGGGCGCCTCGTAGCCCAGGCGAGTGCCCTGCCCGCCGGCGACGATGAAGGCCGCAACCTTGCCGGAAGCCATCAGCTCGCCGCCGCACCTGGCGGCCTTGCGGAACCGGTCGGCCGCCGCATCATCGGCGGGCTTGCCCGGGATGATCGGCGGCGGCTCGATTGCTGTGGGTATCGACGTTGGCGGCTCGGCCAGGACGTATCGCTTGATCAGGTCGTCCAGGCGGTCGAAGTCAATCGAGGCAATCTGTTCCAGCAGCACCTGCCGCTGATCGGGCAAAAGCGCTTCATAGTGGCTCAGCAGATGTGACTGGCCGTGCTTTTTCAGCGAGGCACGAATCTTCCCGATGTCCGGCATGGGTAACTCCAGAAACCCGTATCCCAAGGAGGCCTATCGTGCCCGCAGACTAAACGAACTGCCTTTGTTGTGCAACGGCAAAGAACGGAAAGGCGGCGGCGGGCGGCCTGGCAAGGCCGTGGGATCGTGCGGCAAGGGGTGTATTGGCCGCCGCTTGCCGCTGCAGTAAGAAAAGAGCTTTTGGGGTTGACACCGCTGTTCGCGATCTCGTAGAATGACTATGGATGTGACGGGACGCGGGCCGGCTTGCTGAAACAAGACGTGAACGCCCTGATAAGGTTCTTAACTCATTCCTGGCCTCTCCCCTCACACTCCAGTGAATTGCCGCGATAGACCGATGTGTAACCGGGGCTGTCTTCATGCCCGGTTGCCGTGGACTCTGCGGTGGCAGGCGGCGGTTTGTCGGCGGCTTCCGACCGACTGAGTCTCGAGAAGAGCTCGGGCGAGCGTCGCCCGGGAACATTGTGTTGACCAAGGCGGGCCGACAGGCCCGTCGAGTCAGGCAGGACAGTACGTCACGCGGACTGTTGGGAAGGCCTCATGATAAGATCTTTCCTGGCGGCGTGGCTGGACGCCTGGCGCACGTGAGTGCGGGAAGGAGAGTGCCATCATGAGACGGACGAAAGCATTTACACTGATTGAGTTGTTGGTGGTCGTCGGCATCATCGCGCTGTTGATAGCGATCCTGATGCCCGGGCTTGGCCGGGCGAGGGAGCTGACGAGGCAGGTTATCTGCGGCACGAATCTCAACGCGGCCGGCAAGGCGATTGCCATGTATCGGGCGTCGAACGACGATTTGTACCCATGCCTCAACGACACCGCCGCTTCGTACGTCCAGGGCTCTCCGGCGGGCGGGGCGGCCGCCCCTGCCGACTTGGTGACGGCCACCGGTATGTGCAATCTGGATAACCTGAGCCTGTTGCTGGTCAAGGGCGACATCTCGTGGAGCGCCTTCCTGTGCCCGTCCACGACCAACAAACTGGTCGATCGGACGGACGACACCAAGTACGGTTTCTTGCCGGGTAGCGTTTACACCATCGACTTCGGCCTCCATCTTGGGGCCGACAAGTCGGGCGCCGCGACGTTCAGCAAGTTGGACCCGGGGTTCATCATCATGGGCGATGCTGACGTCGGCGACCAGAAAATGGCGTTAGTGACGGATGTGAGTGGCAACGAGACCACGCTGTGGAACCACAAGGACGACGGCGTCAACCTTCTGAGCAACAACGGCGACGTCCGCTGGGTGAAGCCCAATGCCAACAGGTTCATAGTGGTGAACGGTGACAACGTTTACACCAACGGCGGCGCAGCCGATGACGCCGGGGCTTCAGACACGGACCCGACCACCAAGACCGACCAGGTGCTTTACAGCCCGAAGGATGGAACCAACTGATCACTTGGCCAGCCGGGGCCATGGCCGATCGCTGGGAAATGTTTTGGGGCGGACGCGACCTCTTCGTCCGCCCTTTTCCTGCGCCTCGGCCGTGCGGCCCT
>Ga0307380_10013695_pt1 | contig 9995 bp, 11 predicted proteins | sample UN3MG_FD_202239 | JGI IMG/M metagenome (GOLD analysis project Ga0307380, IMG submission 202239) | Soil microbial communities from Risofladan, Vaasa, Finland - UN-3 | ecosystem: Environmental > Terrestrial > Soil > Coastal area > Acid sulfate soil | place: Finland: Risofladan, Vaasa | collected...
CGCACAGAAGGCGGTGATGGCCCTCACGATGCACTGAGTGCCGAAGCCGGGTGACGCACCGGTCCGCGACCAACCCTGCTCCAATCGAAGAGCTCACCGGCCACGTGCCGGGGAGGGTGCGCTGCTGACGGAGTGAGGAGGGCCCGGGCGATGCGGTCGGTATCGACGGTCAGGACTCAGTCGCCGAGAGGCGGTAGAAGCGGCCGGCGGCCGTGATGTGGCGACGGGAGAGCCAGTACAGCACGGTGCCCGGGAACGGGTGCTGGCGGAACGTCGCGCGGATGACGGCGTCGCGCTCCGGGCCCGGCTCCAGCGGCGTCGCGAGGAAGGCGCGGCTCCGGCCATCGTGGAAGCGCAGCTCACCGCCGCCGGCGGCCTCGAGGTTCAGCATCCACGCGCAGGCGAGGTCGGGATGCCCCAGGTACTCCCGCTCCCCCACCTTCAGCAGACCCAGGAACACGGCCCGCGGCTCCCCGCTGCGCCGGCCCCGGATCTCCACCTGGACGACGTTGCCGATCCCGAACCGCCGCCACACCCGAGCGATCACGGGATCGAGGCGGGCGAGCAGCCGGTACCAGCGCGGCCAGAAGGCGTGAGCAACGCGCGACACGGACCGAGGATACCGGGCCGTGGTGGGGCGGGCCTGGGATCGGCCGGCCGTCGGAGGGTGCGCGCATCGCGCGCGGGCGCCGCTCTGTTGCCCTCGAGGCCGTACTGCCCATGATCCGGGCTGGTCTCCATACCGGCGAATTCGAGGTCGGCGACGGAAGATCGCGGGCATCGCAGTGTCGCTCGGCGCCCGCATCGCGTCCTGGCTGGGCTCGGCGAATTCCTAGTATCGAGCATCGTCAAGGATCTGGTCGCAGGCTCAGGGATTCGCTTCGAGGATCGGGGTCAGCCTACCGAGGTGTGCCCTGGGTCTGGTCGAGCGGCACACTCCAGCCGATCATCTCGCAGCCGAGGTAGTGGGGTGCGCCCGCACCGGGCGAGCAGTCCGCGCAGCCCCAGCGCGCAAGGCCGCCATCGTCGGGTAGGAACGCGATGTCACAGGTGTTCTCCGAGGTGTCGCAGTGGCGACCGTGACACGCGCAGGCACAGTGGCCCCAGTGCTCGCATGTACAGCTTGCCGTCAGTGACGGAGATCGAAGGTCACTCGACGGGAAGGGTCCTGGCGTCTGCATCTGGCTCTCCTTGCGGCACCGGCAGTTCGCGACAGGTCAGGGCGAGGCCCGTGGTTCTCATTCTCTCTGCCGCGTCAAATCGCCACGCCGCTCGAGTCTCGATCCTCCTCCGAACCGTGATGGCTCGCGCCCATGTCTTCGAGGTACGAACACAGGTTGGGGCTTGACAGATGGTATTTAGTGCTAAATACTGTGTTCAGCTCGAGAACGGAGCGAACCCATGTCGATCCACTGAAAGGAACCGACCAGTCATGAAACGATCCGCCATCCTCCTGATCCCCGCGCTTGCCATCGTGCTAGCAGCCTGTTCCACCGCTGCGTCGCCCAGCCCGTCGGCTGAAGTGACGCCCGCGCCGACCGAGGCCGCGATGACCAAGGACATCGTCGAGACCGCCACGGAAGCGGGCTCGTTCAAGACGCTTCTCACCGCGGCGACCGCCGCCGGACTCGTCGAGACACTCCAGGGCCCGGGACCCTTCACCGTCTTTGCACCGACCGATGAGGCCTTTGCGGCGCTGCCAGAGGGTACGCTCGACGCCCTCTTGGCCGATCCGGAGGCCCTCAAGAACATCCTCCTGTACCACGTCGTATCGGGCGAGGTCACCGCCGACCAGGTCGTCGGGCTTACCTCCGCGGACTCCGTCGAGGGTTCGCCCATCGCGATCTCGGTCACGGACGGAACCGTCTACCTGAACGAGAATGCCAAGGTCGTGACGGCCGATGTGATGACCTCCAATGGCGTCATCCACGTCATTGACGCGGTCATCCTGCCACCGGCAAGCTGACCCAAGCCCGCCGCCCATTTTCCACCGAGGGTGGGGTCCTCCTCCGGGCCCCATCCTCGTTTCACGCAAAGGAGCCATCGATGATCGCCGCAAGCCAACCCGCGAGCTCAGAGGCGGTTGCTCTCCCCGAATCCAGCCAGTCTTCGCTACGCCGCTGGAACGTCGGCATCGGCGGGCTGCATGCGGTCCAGGGGATCCTGGTCCTGGCGCTCGCGACCGCATTCGTGCTGCCGGTCACCGCGAGCTTCATGGCTGGCCCTCCCGGTACCCCGGCCGGCGTGCCGACCACGCTATTCGACGTCTCGCTGGCGTGGGGCGTCGCGCTCTTCCTGTTTCTCTCGGCCGGATTCCACTGGCTCGTCGCCGCGCCTGGCGTCTTCGAGCGATATACATCCGGGCTGGCAGCTGAACACAACTACTTCCGCTGGACGGAATACTCACTCTCGTCGTCGGTGATGATCGTGCTCATCGCGATGCTGACCGGGATCAGCGACGTCGCGGCCCTCATCGGGATCTTCGCGGCCAACGCAGCGATGATCTTCTTTGGCGCGGTCCAGGAGCGTTACGAATCGCCCGGCGGTTCGCTGTGGCCGTTCTATCTCGGCTGCATCGTCGGGATCGCCCCTTGGCTGGCCGTCGGCGTCTATCTGTGGTCGCCGGGCAGTGCTGCCGAACCACCGGCGTTCGTCTACGCGATCTTTGTATCGCTCTTCGTGTTCTTCAACATCTTCGCGATCAACATGTGGCTGCAGTATCGTCGCATCGGTCGATGGCGCTCGTACCTCTTCGGTGAGAGGACGTACATCCTGCTCAGCCTTGTGGCGAAGTCGCTTCTCGCCTGGCAGGTCTTTGCCGGAACCCTGGCCGGCTGATGCCCGGTTGGTCGGTGCCTGCGGTTCGCGGCACGACGCGCGCCTGATGTCGTCGGACGCCCCAGTTCGCATCACCCTCCGTGAGGCAGCCGAGCAGCTCGGCGTTCACTACATGACCGTGTATCGGCGGGTACGGCTGGGAATCCTGCCGGCGCTGAAGGTCGACGGCATATGGTGGGTTGATCCGGTCGATCTCGAGCAGGCCAAGGCCGCCCAGCCGGCACGCGGCCGACGGAGGATCGATGGAGCCATTCGGCCGGCCATATGGCGAGATCGACTTCGAGGCCGGATGATCGATGGCGACCTCGCCGGGTCCTGGCAAGTCGTCGAAGCTGCGATGGCATCAGGTCTGACGCCGGCGGATATCTACGTCGACGTCCTCACTCCGACCCTGCACGCGATCGGGGCGTCATGGGAATCTGGTGAATCCGGGATCGAGGAGGAGCACTTCGCGAGCAATGTGGCGACGGCACTGATCGGCCGTCTGGGGGCGCGGCTCGCCCGCCGAGGGCGCAAGCGCGGGGTCGTCATCGTGGCGATGCCATCCGGCGAACGACACGGCCTGGGTGTCGCGATGGTCACCGACGTCCTTCGACAGGAAGGCTACGACGTCCGCAACCTCGGGCCTGACACGCCTGCCCGGTCGCTTGCCAGCGCGATGCGCGACACCGATCGGCTTGTCGCCGTGGTCGTCAGCGTCGTTGGCGATGGCCATCGACGCGCCGCAGCTCGTTTGTTGGGCGCCGCTCGCCGGGAGCGTTCATCGGTGCCGCTGCTCGCCGGTGGGTTTGCCATTCGCGACGACCGTTCGGCGATCGAAATCGGCGCCGATGGTTGGGCTGCGGACCCCCGCGAACTCGCCCGACTGATCGACACACTGCAAAGCCAACGCACCTAGTTGGTCGAGGCCGTGGGCCAGAACTCCATGGCGCGCCGAGCGTCAGGCAACGGCGCGTCGCTTCTCCAGCACGATCTGATGATCCTGCGACAGGCCGGTCGCGAAGCCGGCCTCGGATAGGGCGAGGTAGTACTCCCACATCCTGATGAATCGTTCGTCGAAGCCCTGGGCGCGGACAGCGTCCAGGTTGGCCATGAACCTCACCCGCCATTCCCGCAGGGTCCTGACGTAGCTGGGAGCGATATCGGTCGCATCGCGCAGCAGCAGTCGCGTCCCGTGGAGGTTCTGCTCGATGACGGCGAGCGAGGGACACAACCCGCCCGGGAAGATATAGGTTTGGATCCAGTTGGCGCCGCGTCGCTGCGCATCGTAGGCGACGTCCGGGAACGTGATGACCTGGATGCTGGCCTTGCCTCCGGGGACAAGAGCGCGATCCACGGCCTCGAAGTAGGAACCGTAGAAGTCGTGCCCGACGGCCTCGAGCATCTCGATCGAGACGACCGCGTCGAAGACGCCGTCGATGTCGCGGTAATCCCGGAGCTGGACGTCGACCAGGTCGGCGAGTCCGGCTTCGGCGACCCGCTGACGGGCCAGGGCGTGCTGCTCCTTCGAGATGGTGACCGTGGTGACCCGGCAGCCGAGTTGACCGGCGGCGTGGATGGCGAATCCGCCCCAACCCGTGCCGATCTCCAGGACGTGCATGCCGGCCTGTAGCCCGGCACGTTCGGCCATCCGTTGGTACTTGTGCTGCTGGGCTGCCTCCAGCGACTGGTCTTCAGACTCGAACACCGCGCTCGAATAGGTCATCGACTCGTCGAGGAACAGGCGGTAGAACTCGTTCCCCAGGTCGTAGTGGGCGGCGATGTTGCGACGCGCGTTGTCCCTGGTATTGCGACGAGACCGGTGCGCGAGCGTCCTGCCGAGCTGAGCCGGGATCCGCCACCAGCCGGTATACAGGGCGAGGGACGCGCGGTTGTAGGCGGCGACTCGGATCAACGCCGCCAGGTCCGGGCTGGACCACAGGCCTTCCATGTAGGCTTCACCGCCTCCGGTCTCACCGCCGATGAGGAAGCGCTCGAACGCCGCATGCTCATGGATCCGGATCTCGCCCTGGTGAGCCGAGGACGGGTCGCCGTACAGGCGGCTCGTGCCGTTGGGGAGGATCACGGTGATGGCGCCGACGCGAAGCCGTTCGAGACCAGCGTGACCGACCCGCCAGGCTGCGCGGGCGAGGAAGCTTGGGCGGGCACTGCGCGCTACCGACCCTGCCTGGATGGATCGATCGGTCATCGTGCGGCCTCCCCATGGCGGTGGAACGTGGCGCCGCGGCGCCACAACTTGAGGGCGTGCCAGTGGATCATCGCCATCGTTTTGTGGGTCACGAATGGGTGCCGAATCAGCATCCGGACAAGCATCCGGTCCGTCAACCGCCGACGGCGCAGGCTGAGACTCGTGTACAGCAGGCCGCCCTCGGCATCTCCCTGGTCGATCGCGATGCGAAGGCTCTCCGGCTCGTCGCGCACGCGGACCGTATAGCCTCCATGGATCTCGATGAACGGCGACACATAGAACGTCTTGTCCATCGACGACTGGAACACCGGTCCGCTGTCGGGACGCGGGGTGAGCGTATACAGGTGCCGCTCGAGATGGGTGTTATGCACCTCCACCACCACAACGGCTAACTCGCCGGAGGCGTCGCGACACAGGTAGAAGCTGGCCGGATTGAAGACATACCCAAGGACCCGTGGGTTCGTCACGAGGGTGATCCGCCAGTCCGTCGGGTCCCATCCTTCGGCAGCCAGATGCTCACGGATGCGACCGGGCAGATCCTTGGCCGGCGGCGCCATGTGATCGTCGTCGCGGAACCCAAGTACATTCGCTCGGTTGCGGCTGAGCAGTCGATGGCGCCGGTCGACCTCGTCGAGCTCGTCCAGGTCGAGGGCCAGGTAGTAGACCCCGTGCTGCAGGTCGTAATCGAACGGTCGAACCCGGCGATGACGGACGGTGCCGTCGAGGATGTGGGACCTCATGCTGCCTGCTCCTCGGTCTCGCTGACTGCGAGGAACCTCGCTGCCTCGTACCCGGACCGACAGCCGTCCTCGTGGAATCCGTACCCGAGGTGGGCGCCCGCGTAGTACGTGTCTCGGTGCCCCTGGAGGCGACCGATGGCCGCCTGCGCTGCGAGCGACCGAAAGGTGTAAAGCGGATGGCTGAACTCGCGCGCCAGGATGACGTGGTCGTCGCGGACGAGATCACCCGGGTTCACGGACACGAAGTACTGGGTGGGACCGGGCAGTGCCTGGAGCCGGTTCATGTGGTAGGTCATCGTCACTGACGCGCCGGGTGGGTCGCAGGCGGGCTGGTGGACGTTCCAGGACGACCATGCGCCCGCCCGAGTCGGCATGACCTGCGGGTCCGTGTGCAGAACGACCTGGTTGCGGTTGTACTCGAACCCGCCCAACGCTGACCGCTCGGATGCGTCGGCATCACCGAGCAGGGCCAGCGCATCATCGGCATGGGTGGCCATCACCACAACATCGAATCGCTCAACGAATCCGGCGGCGGTCGCGACGGTCACACCCGCGACATCGCGCAGAACGGCCTCGACGGGATCATCCGAGCGGACCGTCCCGATCGGCAGGCTGGCGATCAGGTTGTCCACGTACGTACGCGAGCCACCGGCGACGGTCCGCCACGGGAGAGCCCGCCCGACACCGATGAGCCCGTGGTTATCGAGGAACCGGAGCAGATAATCGACCGGATACTCCAGCGTCCGGCCAGGTGCGGTCGACCACACCGCGGCGGTGACCGGGATCAGGAAGTGGTCGCGGAACGCCGACCCGAATTGCCGATCCGCGAGGTACTCGCCGAGGGTCATCCCGGTCGGATCCGGGCTATCCAGGATCCGCCGGGCATCGCGATAGAACCGCAGGATGTCGGGGAACATCCGCAGGTATGACGGTCGACTGGCGAGACTGCGCTGGGCGAGGAACCCTCCGACGCCACGTGAGCCGAATTCGACGTTGCACGCGCGGCAGACCGAGGCGAACGACATGTCGCTCTCCTGCGTCTCAACGCCGAGTTCATCGAACAGGCCAGTCAGCAGCGGGTAGGTGGGCTCGTTATAGACGATGAAGCCGGTGTCCACGCCGACTGGGCCGTCCGGCGAGTCCACCCGCACGGTCGCGACGTGACCGCCCGGAGTCGTCTCGCGCTCGAATAGTGCGACCTCGTGCCCATCCCGGTCCAGGACATAGGCCGCGGTCAGGCCACTTACGCCGGCGCCGACGATGGCTACTCTCATGACCCGACGTCCCCGGCCCGGCTGGCCCGATCGTCGAGCTGCTGCTGCATCCCGCCGACAGCATTCTCGGCAAGCTTCCGGAACGAGCGACCCAGAAACGGCTGGATGAGCCGCAACAGGCCGCCGAGTTGGATATCTGCGATGTACTCGATCCGGGTTCCGGTCCCATCACCCTCAAACCGGATGTCATCGATCGCGGTCACCCCGGAGCCCTCGCCCTTGAGGACCACGCGATGCGGAGGCTCGTAGGCCGTGATCCTGTACTCCATGGGCGCGACCCGCCGGCCCAGGCGGACGCCCAGTCGATATCGGGCGCCGACCCCGACCGGTCCGTCATCGAGGCGTTCGGCGCTGGCCACGCCTGGATCCCACTCCTGGGAGTTCGCAAAATCGGCGACATAGGCAAACGTTTCTTCGAGTGTGAGTGGTGTCTGGATGCGCTCATGCAGCCTGGTCACGGGGGCTCCTCCATCTCTCGGGCGTCGGGTCCGGCGCGCCGCTCAACGCCACGACGTGATCCCATAGTCGTCGTCGTTCGTCGCCCGTCAGGCGAGTCCCGGGCACCCGATCGAATGGCCGAGGTCGACGGTCGAGGTACAGCCGCCCATTGTCAAGGCCACCTTCGGTTGTCGTGCCGAGCCAAACCATGCTGTCGATACCCTCGGAGGGCGTACGCAAGATCGGCCCCATGGATCGGTAGAAGGCCGGCAGGGAATCGGCCAGGCCAGGCGTCGCGGCCCAACCAGGGTGCACGGCGTTGAACGTGACCCCCGATGGGCCGAGACGGCGTTGCCACTCACGGACGAGCGCCACCTGGGCCCGTTTTGCCCGGGCGTAGGCTCGGGGACCGGAGAACGATCCTTGCGAACTCTGCAGGTCATTCAGATCGAGCGGCTGAGTGTACTGCCCACCGGACGTGACGGCGATGACCCGTCCATCCTCGGATCGCTGGAGGAGCGGCATCAGGCCGGAGACGAGCGCGAATGGACCCACGACCATGGTCGCCAACGTAGCTTCGATGCCGTCAGGGCCGGTGATGCGGTCCGGGAAGATCGCGCCGGCGTTGTCCACCAGCACATCGAGCACCGTCTCCGTCTCGAGAATCTCGTCCACGGCCGCTCGGACGGAGTCCAACGATCCCATATCCGCGACGATGAGCCGGCACCCGTCGGCGGCGTTCGCAGCGGAGAGTTCGGCCCGCAGGGACTCCAGCTTGCCCACGCTCCGTCCTACCAGGATCAGGTGGGCCCCGAGGCTCGCGAACTCAATAGCCGCAGCCCGTCCAAGGCCGGACGTCGGGCCGGTGATCAGGACGGTCCGTCCCGCGAGGGAGTCGGCCGCAGGCGCCGTCCAGCCGAACAGCCGTCGACGCACGGCGTAACCGATCTTCGAGAAACTACCGAGGATCGTCAGCTCCAGGAGCCCATCGACGAATTCTCGAGGGTCCATCCGCTTCATTTGCGCCAACGATACGCTCATTGTTCCGTCCCAGATAGAAGCGCGGAGCCGGCCCCAAGCCGACTCCGCGCAGAGGGTTGCGAAGAGATTCGCTAGTCGTTCCGGACCCGGCGGGACAGGAGCGTGTAGGTTCCAGCGAGGGCGATCATGAACGCACCGACCAACATGAGCCCACCGGTCAGGCCTTCCGCGGCGCTGTCGGAGGTGCCAGTCGAGGCGATCGTGTCTGTCGGCGGGGCGGTCGGCTCCGCACCGGCCTTGGCAGTGGCGTCTACGGCGACCACGACCTGGAGGGCGTTGCCACCCACGGCCGGGCTTGCGGCTGAGCCCACGGCGAAGACGGTGTACGACTTGCAGTCCTCGATCGCGACACCCGGCAGGTCAAGAGCGACCGTCGAGGTGCCGGCAAGCCGGACTTCGAGATCGTAGCTGCCAGCAGGAAGATCGAGATAGCCGGTGGCATCCGGGTAGGAGAGGTTCTTGACGATGGCGTCGGCCGGGGCCGCGCCCGCGGTGGCGACGTCGACGGCCGGAGCGTCGGCACTGAAGTGGACGACACGGACCTGGGCGGTGTCACAGCTCGCGGAAGGAGCGTCCACCAGCACTTGTGCCGTGATTGCCGCAACGGCGTCCGTCGCCGCGATCGTGTAGGCCTTGCCTGCAGCAACGGTCACATCCGCGTCGATGACGGGCGTGGTCGTGTCGCCGGTTGCATAGACCTTGATGTTGTGGTCCCCCGATGGGATATCGAGGTACCCGGAAATGACCCCGAACGGAACGTTCGTGAGCGGGCCGACGATGGCGTCGTCCAGGTACACGTCGACCGCGGGAGCGTCCGGCGATGCGTGGAGGACGCGAACCTTCGATGTATCAGCGGCACCAACTGGTGCGGCGATCGCGAGCGCCATCGCGCTGGCGACCACGAGACCTGCGACGCGTCCGAATCTGCGACTCATGATGTATTTCTCCTCTTCTGGCCCGTCGTAGCTGAATGGTCTCGCGGGCCTGTCTTTGTCGACGCTTTGTACAACGTCTGACCAGAGACTAGCCTCTTGTCGCGGCCTTGTCAAGCCTTTGTAATGTGTTATCTTGTCCAAACCATGTACACCATCAAGCAGGCCAGCGCGAGGAGCGGGCTCCCCATCCAGACCATCCGCGCCTGGGAGCGTCGCTACGGCGTCGTGCAGCCGGATCGCACGGCCGCCGGGTATCGTCTGTACGACGACGCGGCGATCACCGGGCTGATCGCGATGCGGCACCTCGTAGAGGCCGAGGGCTGGCGTCCGAGCCAGGCGGCCGAGCGCGTGCGTGCTGCGGGCGACGATGTGGGATCGCTCGTCTTCCCCGAGAGCGCGCCGGCGAGGGAACAGGACCTTCCGACTCCCGATTCCGACGGCCGAGCCAATGCAGCCATCGAGGCCTACGTGTCGGCCGCTCACCGCCTCGATGTCCCGGCGATGAATCGGGTCCTGGACGAGGCCTTTGCATCGCAGCGCT
>Ga0307380_10013697_pt1 | contig 9994 bp, 5 predicted proteins | sample UN3MG_FD_202239 | JGI IMG/M metagenome (GOLD analysis project Ga0307380, IMG submission 202239) | Soil microbial communities from Risofladan, Vaasa, Finland - UN-3 | ecosystem: Environmental > Terrestrial > Soil > Coastal area > Acid sulfate soil | place: Finland: Risofladan, Vaasa | collected...
CGGGTGCGGACGGAACTACCGATGCGCGATATGAAATGGAGAAAAACTTCGCGATCGCGTCGCAAGTGAGGCCACCTGTCCCCCAAAAACGGCCGATATAGCCAGACTCCTTTGCCGTTTGCGCGCCTCTATCGTGCTTTCACCGTCTATCGCGGAACCGAACCGCACAGGCATTGCCCACTGAAAAACAGACCGGGGCTGTAATCCATGCCGCGCCAACAGTATGTGCCTGGGAAGGTCCAGCACGCCGAAATTGGACAGAAAACAAGCGGGCCGTGGGCAGTGCCGTGGCAATGCGGCCCGTAAATTTGCATCCGCCGCAGCGCCCTCCTACAATGCCTATCGCACAAGACGAAGGGCGGTTCAACCAAGGCGGGAGGGTATGACGGATTGTCGAGGGCGAACCCAGCAACATGGTCAGGGCGGTACAGTAGGGAGGAATCATGCTGATCCACGTTAGATTCTGTGACAAACCGCGAGACAGGGAACAATCAACGGAACTTATCTGCAAGCAATTCAAATGTGAGATTACAACGAACAATGTCTAACCCATTCTTCGATCACCCCATTTTGAATTCGCCCTATGTGCGTCCCAAACGGTATTGGGAACTGGACGAGAGCGGGCAACCTACGCAAGACATCATCGAGACCCGCCGCCGCGCCGAGTTCATCACGCCGATCCCGAAACCGAAGAAGCGGAAGAAAGCTGCCGCGCAGGAGTCATTCATTTTCGATGAAGGCAAGGGGCTTTCAACGAAGGACCAGGAATACGACCTCACTTCGATCATCAACGAAGTGCGCGGCCACGTGGACGCTTGGCGTTCCTTGCCCAATCCCAATCAATGGCAAGTCACACCCGAGACAGCGCGCCTTCTTCAACACTGGCGGCATCACAAGTTCAGCGATATCCGCCCGTTTTTCTGCCAGGTGGAGGCGGTGGAAACCGCAATTTGGCTCACCGAGGTCGCGCCCCAATTCAAGCACGCGAAGGGTCTGCTCGAACATCTCGTTCGGGCGAACAAAGACGCCAACCCGGAGTTGATGCGGCTCGCGTTGAAGCTCGCCACCGGCGCGGGCAAGACAACGGTGATGGCGATGCTCATTGCGTGGCAGACGATCAATGCCGTGCGCCGGCGCGGCAGCAAACATTTCACGCGCGGCTTTCTCGTCTGCGCACCCGGCTTGCCGATCAAAGACCGGTTGCGCGTCCTCCAGCCCAACGACCCCGACAGCTACTACAAAGACCGTGAGTTGGTGCCGGGTGACATGCTCGAAGACGTGAAGAAGGCCAAGATTGTTATTACCAACTACCACGTCTTCAAGTTGCGCGAGAGCATGGAATTGTCCGCCGGTGGCCGTGCGCTACTCAAAGGCCGTGGCGGCGATGAACTCAACACGCAAGAGACCGAAGGCCAGATGCTCCAGCGTGTGATGCCCGATTTGATGGGCATGAAGAACATCCTTGTCATCAACGACGAGGCGCACCACTGCTACCGGGAGAAGCCGAAAGAAGCCGACGACGAGGATCTGAAAGGCGATGAGAAGAAGGAAGCGGAGAACAACAACAAGGCCGCGCGTCTGTGGATCTCCGGCCTCGAAGCAGTCAACCGCAAGCTCGGCCTCAGCCGCGTCATTGATTTGTCCGCGACGCCATTCTTCCTCAGTGGCTCAGGCTACCGTGAGGGCACACTATTCCCGTGGACGATGAGCGACTTCTCGCTCATGGACGCCATCGAGTGTGGCATCGTCAAACTGCCGCGCGTCCCGGTAGCGGAAAACATCCCCGGCGACGAGATGCCGATGTACCGCGACCTCTGGGAGAACATCCGCAAGGACATGCCCAAGAAAGGGCGCGGACGAGGCAGGGAACTCGACCCGCTTAAACTGCCCACACGTTTGCAGACCGCGCTACAAGCCCTCTACGGGCACTACGAGAAGACCTTCAAGCTGTGGGAAGAGAAGGGCATCAAAGCCCCACCGTGCTTCATCATCGTCTGCCAGAACACCGCTATCTCGAAGCTTGTTTACGACTTCGTCTCCGGCTTTCAACGAAAGAACGAAGACGGCACCACCACATTGGAGAACGGACGCCTCGCGCTGTTCCGCAATTTCGACGAAACCACCGGCAACCCGCTCCCGCGCCCGAACACGTTTCTCATCGACAGCGAGCAGCTCCAAGCCGACGATGCGCTCGACGACAACTTCCGCAGCATGGCTGCCGACGAGATTGAGCGCTTTCGCCGTGAGAAAGTGGAGCGCACCAGGGATGTTCGTGCCGGCGACAATATCACCGACCTGGAGTTGCTCCGCGAGGTCATGTTCACCGTCGGCAAACCCGGCCAGTTGGGCGGCGCCATCCGCTGCGTCGTTTCCGTCTCGATGCTCACCGAGGGATGGGATGCCAACACCGTCACCCACGTCCTCGGCATCCGCGCCTTCGGCACCCAGCTCCTGTGCGAGCAGGTCATCGGTCGCGCGTTGCGCCGCCAGTCCTACGAACTCAACGAAGAAGGGCTTTTCGATGTCGAATACGCCGATGTCTTCGGTATCCCCTTCGATTTCACGGCCAAGCCGGTCATCGCCCCACCGCAGCCGCCGCGCGAGACGGTGCAGGTAAAGGCCATGCGCCCCGAGCGCGACGCCCTCGAGATCCACTTCCCGCGCGTCGAAGGCTACCGCGTCGAGTTGCCGGAAGAACGACTGACCGCCGACTTCAACGAGGACTCCGTTCTGGAACTCAGCCCCGAACTCGTTGGGCCGTCCAAAACCCGCGACTCCGGCATCATCGGCGAAGCCGTGGACATGAATCTGGAGCATTTGGCTGACATGCGCCAGTCCTCCGTCCTTTTCGAGGTCACCAAACGGCTGCTCTACACGAAATGGCGCGACCCCGGCGAGGAACCGAAGCTCCACCTCTTCGGCCCGCTCAAACGCATCACGAAGCAATGGATTGACACCTGCCTCGTCTGTAAGGGCGACACCTATCCCGCGCTGCTCATGTACCAGGAACTCGCCGACATGGCCTGCAACCGAATCACCGCGGCCATCACCCGAAAGTTCCTCGGCGAGCGTCCCATCAAGGCGCTGCTCGACCCATACAATCCCACCGGCTCCACAATGCACGTCCGGTTCAACACATCACGACCCGACCGCTGGGAAACAAGTGGCCCACCGCCGAAGAATCACGTCAACTGGGTCATGCTCGACAGCGGCTGGGAGGCAGAGTTGTGCCGCGTCGCCGAATCGCATCCGAAGGTGATCGCCTACACCAAGAACCACAACCTCGGCCTGGAAGTGCCGTATCGCTACGGCTCCGAGACGCGGAAGTATCGGCCCGATTTCATCGTGCTGGTGGAAGACGGCCACGGCCCCGACGACCCGCTGCATCTCGTGGTCGAGATCAAGGGCTACCGCCGCGAAGACGCGAAAGAAAAGAAATCCACCATGGACACCTACTGGGTGCCCGGCGTCAACCATCTCGGCACCTATGGCCGCTGGGCCTTCGCCGAATTCACGGATGTTTACCAGATTGAGGCTGATTTCAAAGCCAAGGTCGAAAGCGAGTTCAATGCGATGATCGAGAAAGCCGCCCTGCCATGACTGAGCCTGAGTGTAAGGCAGACATTCCTGTCTGCCATTGCCAGACACGAGGGCAGACAGGAATGTCTGCCTTACACGACATCCACAAAACCCGCCGTCATCTCCCCCATTGGACCGCGGATGCCATGATCTACTGGGTCGGATTTCGCCTCGCGGACTCGCTGCCGCAGGACAAACTGAACCAGTGGCGGGAGGAAAGGGATATCTGGCTCCAGCAGAACCCCCAGCCCTGGAACGATGCACAATGGCATGACTACAACACCCGTTTCGGCGCGCGTTTCGACGAGTGGTTGGACGCCGGATACGGTTCTTGTGCCCTGGCCCGGCCAGATGTCCGGGCAGAAGTCCGCGAGTGCATCCTGCGCTTCGACGGCGAACGCCTGCACGTTCACGCAGCCGTCATCATGCCCAATCATGTTCATCTGCTTATTGAGACTCTCGGTGAGAACAAATTGCCGCAATTGATGAAAGGCATCAAGGGGGCCAGCGCGCGAAAGGCCAATCAAATCATTGGAGCTTCCGGGCAATTCTGGCGCGACGAATCATTCGACCACATCGTCCGCAGCGACGCGCAATACCGGCACTACCTCGACTACATAGCCCAAAACCCCGTCAAAGCAAAGCTAAAAAAACACGAATACTGGCTCCAATGTAAGGCAGACATTCTTGTCTGCCAAAGTGAACCTGACATTCTTGTCTGCCAGTCAAAGACTCCCAATGCGTCCAACGCTGCAAACCACGGCCCCCAGACACGCCAGACAGGAATGTCTGGCTTACATTCGCCGGAGAAACCATAATGGCCAAGAAGACCACTTCTAAAACCGTTGAAACCCTCAAGCATGACGAGGACAAGCGGAAGAACATCCCTACCGCTGAGTATCAGTCTGTCTTGCAAAAAGAGCAGGAGAGTCCCCGGACGGTGAAGTATCCCCGCAATACGGATCTCGATCCGCAACTGGTCTGGCGCGGGAAGGACGAGCAGGATTGGAGTGACCTTGTCACGTATGCGCCGCCGCTTTATATCCAGGAGAAGGTCCACCCGAAGGTGTTGATTGACGATCTGTTGCGCCAGACCAAGGAAACAAGGGACCAGGAGGCCGGTGCTCAACCCGATCTCTTCGCTGATTTCAACGGCATGGCCAAGGGTGCGGACAAGACCGAGTTCTACCAGCACGATCAGAACTGGTCGAACCGCATGATCCTCGGCGACTCACTCCAGGTCATGGCCAGCCTCGCCGAACGCGAAGGACTGCGCGGCAAGGTCCAGTGCATCTACCTCGACCCGCCCTATGGCATCAAGTTCAACTCCAACTTCCAGTGGTCCACCACCAGCCGCGACGTGAAGGATGGCAACGCAGGCCACATCACCCGCGAACCCGAGCAGGTCAAAGCATTCCGCGACACCTGGCGCGACGGCATCCACTCCTACCTCACCTACCTTCGCGACCGCCTCACTGTCGCCCGCGATCTCCTCACCAATTCCGGCTCCATCTTCGTGCAGATCGGAGATGAAAATGTCCACCGCGTCCGGGCGTTGATGGATGAGGTGTTTGGGGATGAGAATTTTGTGAGCCAAATAACTTTTCAAAAAAATGGAAGTGGAGCCGCGGCATTCATAAACAATGTTTGCGACTATATCTTGTGGTTTTCCAAGAGCAGGCAGAATCTTAAGTTTCGTCCTTTAATTAAGGAAAAAACATCTGATTCAAAACTGATGGAATCTTATTCCTACGACGATGGCGATGGAAAGATTTATAGACTTTCACCTGTTAACAGCCAAGGTTTTTCAGCAAATCGAACCGTTCCAATTACATATCAAGGCGTTAGTTATCAACCAGGTGCCGATCGCCATTGGAGCGTAGATCCGTCTAGAATTGAGCGTCTATTGCAATTCGGTATTTTAACGGCGAGAGGCAAATCAATTTATCAGAAGCTTTATCTACTGAATCAGGCCGGAACTGTGCACAAGAATATTTGGGATGACACAGCACAAGGCGCACTTGCTGTCGAAAAATTATACGTTGTCCAAACTTCCAATAAGGTCATCGAACGTTGTATCCTCATGGCCACTGACCCCGGCGACCTAGTGCTCGACCCGACCTGCGGTTCTGGGACCACGGCCTATGTTGCCGAGCAATGGGGCCGTCGCTGGATTACGATTGACACCTCGCGCGTGGCGCTGGCGTTGGCCCGTGCGCGGATCATGGGTGCGCGTTATCCATTTTACCTGCTGGCCGATTCCCGCGAAGGACAGGAGAAGGAGGGTGAAGTCACCCGTACCGCACCGAGTACGCAACCGGTGCATGGCAACATCCGCCACGGCTTCGTATATGAGCGCGTGCCGCATATCACGCTCAAGAGCATCGCGAACAACGCCGAGATAGATGTTATCTGGGAAAATCATCAACCCATTGTGGAACAAGCGCTTGCGGCACTCAATCGGGCGCTTGCAGACGCCAAAAGAAGGTCGGTAACCGCTAAGAACCTCCATGGAACTGGTAAAAGCCAAGCTGTCTCTGGACAAAGTCCGGAAGGCTCTGGACAAAGCCCGGAAGGCTCTGGACAAAGCCTGGAAGACTCTGGACAAAGCCTGGAAGACTCTGGACAAAGCCCGGAAGGCTCTTGGCAAAGTCTGGAAGGCTCTGGACAAAGCCCGGAAGGCTCTGGTAAAAGACTGGAAGGCTCTGGTCAAAGCCCGGAAGGTTACGGCGAAATGAAGGAGTGGGAAGTGCCGTTCGCCTTCCCCGCCGATTGGCCCAAAGCCGCCCGCGCGCCGTTCGACTCATTCCGGGCCGCCCGCATCGCCCGACAGAAGGAGATTGACGCCTCCATCGCCGCGAAGGCTGAGTTTGAATACCTTTACGACAAGCCCTACGCGGACAACAAGAAGGTCCGCGTGGCTGGGCCGTTCACCGTCGAGAGTCTCAGACCCCACCGCGTGCTGGGCGTGGATGAAAATGACGACTTGATTGACTCCGCGCGGGAAGGCACCGGCGACTACGCCGCCAAGCAGTCCTTCCCTCAGATGATCCTGGAAAACCTCAAGACCGCCGGTGTGCAACAGGCGCACAAGGAGGATCGGATCTCCTTCATTGCACTCACGCCCTGGCCCGGGCATTTTCTCTGCGCCGAAGGCCGGTATCTGGAAGGGGAACAGGAAAAGAGAGCCGGGATTCTGATCGGCCCCGAATTCGGCACGTTGCAGCGGATCGATTTGGTCGAGGCCGCGAAGGAATGCGGCGACGCGGGCTTCGACGTGCTCATCGCCTGCGCCTTCAACTACGATGCCCAATCAACCGACTTTGCCAAGCTGGGCCGCATCCCCGTGCTCAAGGCCCGTATGAACGCCGACCTGCACATGGCCGACGACCTCAAGAACACGGGAAAAGGCAACCTCTTCGTCATCTTCGGCGAGCCAGACATTGACCTCATCACCGAAAAGGACGGCAAGCTGCGCGTAAAGGTCAACGGCGTGGACATCTTCAAACCCCAGACCGGCGAAGTTATCAGCGACAACGCCGACGGCATCGCCTGCTGGTTCATCGACACCGACTACAACGAAGAAAGCTTCTTCGTCCGCCACGCCTACTTCCTAGGCGCCAACGACCCCTACAGCGCCCTCAAGACCACCCTAAAAGCCGAAATCAACGAAGAAGCCTGGGCCACCCTACACAGCGACACCTCCCGCTCCTTCGAGAAGCCGAAATGTGGTAGAATCGCGGTGAAGGTGATCAATCATCTCGGCGACGAAGTGATGAAGGTGTTCCGGGTAGAGTAATGGAATAAGCTCGCCGGATCTTGGCGTTGAACATATAGTCTTTCGTATAGGCAAGGTCACAACAACCTTAGAATTGAAAAGACAAAGAAACTAAGGTTACAATTAGCGCGTTAGGCACGAAGTGAGAGGAAACGGGCAATGCCAGCAAAAAGCAAAGCAAAAAAACAATTGAAACGGGGCAAAGCTGAACCGCAAACGATTACGTTCAATTACATAAAGGGGACACAACACCGTGTTATTCATATTGACGGTGCAATGGGATCCCTTACGCCCCAAGGGTTTGTGGTGGCAAATCTATACAGCGAGCGTTTCCCCATTCCAAAGGAGACAACGCACACAGTGATAGATGGCAAAGGGGTAAGTGGTGTTCCCGATATGATAGAGGGAAAGAAAGGGATCGTGCGCGAAATTGATGTTACGGCTGTCTTGACACCTGAATCCGCGAAAAGATTGGGCGAGTGGCTTATAGCGAAAGCGAATGAGTTCGAGAGCCGGTTTCAACGCGCTGAAGCTCTGCAAAAAGGCAAGGTGAAGAAACAATGAACTATGCTATGACGTGCGACGGTACGTGGAATAAAGCCTATGCTGAGTTCTTTCCTTTCCCCTTTGATGTTAGCTGTGTCTCATCGCGAAAGATTGTGAAGAACAACAAGGAGTCGGCTACGGAGTTTAGGTTGCCGGTTCTCGAACCCGACACAAACACGGAACCTGTGGTTATGATGGATATCCGGTGTAAGAAACGCATTTTCCGTTTTCAAACACGCTTGGAATTGCAGCCGAGCTACGATGAGACCGGACAGTTGTTGTGCCTAAAGCATGATCCCATTGGGATTCATGTCTTCGCGGAGACAAGACAGGAACTGCTTACAGAATTGGCCGAGCAGATTTGTATGCTATGGGATGAGTATGCTTGCGAAGACAACAAGAACCTTACGCCCGCAGCGATTCAATTAAAAAACAAGTTGCGTGGCGTTCTTAAGGAAATCTGAGGGTGACGACCGACAAGAAAAAGGTCGAAAGCGCCTTGCTTTCAAAGGGGTTTAGGGAATCAAATAAGGGGCACCACTACTTCATATATTGGTCGCGAGACAAGAAGAAGAGCCGGTGCCAGACAATGACCAGTCATTCCCAAAAAGAAAAAGTGCTCGGTGTGGCTCGACTTGGACAAATGGCGCAGCAGTGCGGCCTGAATTCAACAGAATTCAAAGACCTGATAGAATGCCCGCTAGACCGAGGCACCTACGAAGACCTTCTGAAGAAAAGGGGACGGGTCTAAGTAACAGGTCTCAGCGTTTGGCAAATACGTAGCCGCGGATGGAGTAGCCCTGTTTATGGAATTCCGCATTGCCGACACCTTCACCGACAGCCTCGCTCGCCTGACCTCCGAGGAGCAGAAGGCCGTCAAAACGACGGCGTTCGACCTCCAAATAGACCCGGCGAATCCGGGGATGCAATTCCACAAGCTGGACAAAGCGAAGGACAAGAATTTCTGGTCGGTGCGCGTCGGCAGCGACATCCGGCTGATCGTTCACAGAAGCGACGCGAGCCTGTTGCTCTGTTACGTCGGCCACCACGACAAGGCTTATGACTGGGCGGAACGGCGCAGACTGGAGACGCATCCCACCACGGGCGCCGCGCAGTTGGTCGAGATCCGCGAGACCGTGAAAGAGGTTGTTGTTCCGGTTTATGTGCCGACCGAGGTTGCCGCACCGCCCAAGTCGGCCGCAGCGGGAAAGCCCATACTGGCCGGGGTGTCCGATGTCGAACTGCTCAGCTACGGCGTTCCCGCCGAGTGGCTCGATGATGTTAAGAAGGCAACCGAGGACACACTCTTGGCCTTGGTTGACCACTTACCCGCCGAGGCTGCGGAGGCGTTGCTCGAACTGGCGACGGGTGGCAAGCCCCGCGTGCCCCAGCCCGCCGTGGCGGTGGACCCCTTCGACCATCCCGATGCCCAGCGCCGGTTTCGCGTGGTGGCAAATGTCGAGGAGTTGCAGCGCGCCCTCGATTTCCCATGGGAAAAGTGGACCATATTCCTGCACCCCGAGCAGCGACAATGGGTGGAGCACGACTACAACGGCCCGGCTCGCGTCTCCGGTTCCGCTGGCACGGGCAAGACCATCGTGGCCTTGCACCGGGCTGTTCATCTGGCGCGCACGCATCCCGACGCCCGCGTTCTCTTGACGACCTTTTCCGACACGCTGGCAAACGCGCTACACACCAAGCTGAAACGACTATTGGGCAATGAACCACGTCTTGCAGAGAGGATTGACGTTTATTCCCTCACCGCCATCGGCCTTCGGCTTTACAAAGCGCACGTCGGGCAGACAACGATTGATAGCCGTGAAGTAATGCGCGAATTGCTGCAAGAGGCCGCAAACGCTGTGAGCGGTCACAAATTCAGTCTGCATTTTCTCTTCACCGAATGGGATCAGGTGGTGGATGCGTGGCAGTTAGAGAGCTGGGAAGCGTATCGCGATGTCGTGCGCCTCGGCAGGAAGACGCGACTCCCGGAAACGCAACGCACGGTGTTGTGGTCGATATTCGAGCGCGTCCGTGCCGGATTAAAGGCGCGCAACCTGATGACACATGCGGAGCTTTTCACCACGTTAGCCA
>Ga0307380_10013698_pt1 | contig 9993 bp, 7 predicted proteins | sample UN3MG_FD_202239 | JGI IMG/M metagenome (GOLD analysis project Ga0307380, IMG submission 202239) | Soil microbial communities from Risofladan, Vaasa, Finland - UN-3 | ecosystem: Environmental > Terrestrial > Soil > Coastal area > Acid sulfate soil | place: Finland: Risofladan, Vaasa | collected...
AGAACCAGAAGGACCACGGAATACATCAAGAAACAAATACTCTTTGTTGTCTTCATCGACCTCCTCTCATTCTAGAAACATACCGCCGGCAAGCAAAAACAAATCAGCGGCAGCAATTTCAAGGCGAAAAGCGGTTCCAGCGCGCTTACGGGCTTTACTATGGGGTCCTCTCGTTCAGCGGGCGGCTCAATCTCTTCCCTCCACAAGTTCTTTTTCACTTGGAATGCGGGCAAAAGCATTCATCCTGGGGACGGAGGTTTTCTGCGTCAATTGGGCGATGGCTATGAATAAAACCAACGAGAAGACGGGTGGAATCAGAGTATCGAGCCCCGAGAGAGAGCTGGGGACGACAAAGTGAAGAACCAGTCGCAATGACCCTCCCAGGACAATTGAACTGATGGCCGCAGCCGCATTGGCTTTTTTCCAAAAGATCCCAAGCACAAGAGGAACAAAACACCCCGCCAGAACAATGTCGAAGGCAAGAATCAACAGTGTTCCCGGTGCCGGGCTGATGTAGGCATACAAAACTGCCGCCGCCATGGTGGGAATGGCAATCCACCTTGAAAAAGCCAACATCTTTGAATCGTTCCAACGCTCTTTTTTATAACGCTGGACAAGGTTTCTTGCTATCGTATTCGCAAGAGCCAGGATCACCCCGGCAGCGGTCGACATGCTGGCTGCAATGATGCCTAAAATCAGGAATATCCCTATCAATTCGGGCATATTTTCAATCGCCATATTGACCAGAAGATTCGCGCCGCTTATTTTTTTGAAATGAAACGCATACAGCCCGATCATAGCTACAGGTACACCAACGAGCAGGGTCAGCAAGGCTCCCGAATAACACCCTCTACGAGCGGCTTGCGGAGATTTGGCTGACAGCACTCTCTGCATGAAATCAAGGGCAACGATATCGCCAAGCGCCAACGAAACAAGGGAAGCCCAGTTTCCCAGTGAACCGTGTTTTATGGAAACAAGTCCCGAAACAAACTTGTGATCTTGGGGAACCGTCAGCATGAGAGTTGACCAGCCGAACGCGTAAGTGATCCAGAAAAAAGCCAGCAGAATTCCGATTACAAATATGGCTACTTGAAAGACGCTTGTACCGATCGATGCAAACAAGCCTCCGGTCAGTGCATAAGAAAGGATGCAAACACTGACAATGATCAATATGGGCAGATATGGCAGATTGAAGATTTTCCCATAGAGGAGACCGAGACCTGCGAGGTTGCCTGCGATCAGAATAATATTACTGGCAAGCATGCTTACCACTGCCAGTGTCTCCGTTGTTTGGCTGTACCTGCGGTGATAAAAATCCCCTAAGGTCAGCAGATTCATTTGCTGAATGGGTTTTGCAAAAAACAGCCCCGTAAACAGCAAGCACAAGGCCAGCCCGACCGGGATGCTCGCGCCTGCCCAGAAACCCATATCGTAACTACGTGAAGCCGCTCCCATCGATCCATTGGCATCAAAAGCCTGAGCGCAAAGCGTGATGGCGATCACCCAGACAGGCATTGCCGCTCCGGCTTTAAAATAATTTACAGCTTTGCCCTTGATTTTGATATAGGTCCAGAATCCGATCGCCATGGTCAAAGCCGTCATGATAATCACGGCAACGCCAATAGCGCTCATTTATACTTCTCCTCATATTCGAAAAACCTACTGGCTATTTGTGCCACCGTCTATCCTTATTCTCCGATCCATAGCGGGGGATTTTCTCCTGGCTCATTGCCGCATTCAATACAAATCCGGCCAGGACAACGGCGGCCTGCTTAAGATCGTCCGCCACCAGCCTGTCGTACACATCCATATTGGTATGAAAGGTGGTTGTAAAAAATTCCAGGTCATCCTGAATGAACTGAAAGGCTGGGAGCCCTGCTTCATAAAAAGCCATATGATCGGTACCGCCGGTATTTCCCGGGACCAGGTACGTCATGCCAAGATCATGAAAAGGCTTCATCCAATCATCGAAAATCGGCCTGGCAAGATCATTACCCTGGAGATAGATCCCGCGGAAGCGGCCATACCAGTCGACATTAAAATACACGGAAAAATCATCATAACCCTGCAATTTCTTTTTGGCCATGGCATCAAAAAGATATTTATTTACATATCCCTTCGAACCAAGCATCCCCCATTCCTCGGCTCCCCACAGGGCAACGCGAATGGTGCGCCTGGGAGTAACTCCGATCTGTTTCAGAATCCTCATTGCTTCCATCACAATGGCGCAGCCCGCAGCATTGTCTGTTGCCGCGGTGCCGGCAGACTTGCCGTCAAAGTGAGCGCCAAGCATCACGACTTCATTTTTAAGATCGCTGCCGGTAATTTCAGCAATAATGCTGTAATCCTCGACATTTTCAGCGGTGAAGGTATTGGCCATATTGATCTCAATCGTGACCGCGATCCCTTTCTCCAAGATTCGCAATATCCTGTTATAATGCTCGGCCGCAAAAATCGCTGTTGCGATCGGCCGCGGATCCCCCTTCTTCAACGGGCGCCCCGTATTCACCAGGACCACGCCCTTGTCCATCGGCCCCGCGCCAATCTGATCACCCGGAAAAACGGCGGCGACAGCCCCTTCCGTCTTCAGGAATGAGAGCACAGTTTCAATGTCGAGCGGTTTTATTCCTTCGGAACTTATTTTCCCTGAACCCGTCACATCGTTCCCCTCCGGCTTTTGTTCATCACCGCTACGTCCGGAAGGTTTCAGGGCGGCCATATCGTCCAATTCCTCTTGCGAGAGCCGGACAGCAAGAGGTTTGAAGTTTGGTTTCAGCGCCCGCTTCGGAGATACACAAACGATCTTGCCTTTGACTTTATCCCGGAATGGCAGCAGGTCCTTTTCGGAAAATAGTGAAGTCGAATCCAGGTAGACCGCCTCGGCCCGGATCTTTCCATTCGTGCCGGAAGTCCAGGGCAAGGGATAGGCGATGACAGACTGGTACTGTGGCTTCACGATATGCACGGATGTAAAGGAGTTCTCCCAGCCAAGGCCGATCTCGCCCCAAGGTTCCATTCTGGCATTGACGAGGCCGAATTCCCTGAATTTATTCAAGGCCCATTTTGCCGCGTCATAATACGCCTTCGTCCCGGCCAGGCGCGGGCCGTATAGTTCTGTCATGCAGGCGACGTGATCCATTACCTGCGATCTCTTCAAGCCTTCATCCCTTATCCTGACCATGGCCTGATAGTCTACGTCCCCCTGAGCCATCAAGGGCGTAAAGTAAACCAGCAGGGAAACGGCAGCGCCACTGAATTTCATAACAAGTCTCATCACTCCCTTCCGATATCTCCGGCCGCCACCCCTGGTAGCGGACTCGAAAGCTCGCTACAGTGAATAAGATCCACGGAAATGCATTTCAGATTCGCAGACATGCATCGCTCCTGTCTGTGCGAATTTCATCTTTCTGCCAAATGTCCCGGCGCTTCATGAAAGAAAGATGCGCTGAGCCGCGGCCACGCCGGCTCCTTTTTCAAATTGATAACCGCAAGCAGAAAGCCCGATTTCGATCGCGCCGACCGCGGCAAGCACATCGCCCGCTTTTATTGCTCCCATATGCCCGATGCGGAAATATTCGTTCTTGATGGCAGAATGGAGACCGCCTGCCAAAACCACTCCGGCCGACTTGATCTTCGGCAGCAGGTCAGGCCCGTTGACGCCATTGGGGTACCTTGGAGCAGACAACGTCGATGCGGCAAAACGGATATCCTTAGGGACCATATCCAGTCCAAGCGCCTGGATGGCCGCGTGACATGCTTGGCCGATCTTTTTATGCCGGGCAAAACGGGCGGCCATTCCCTCGGAAATGATATGACCCAGGCTTACGTTCAGGGCGAATATTAAATTGACGGGGGGGGTAGCAAAATAACTGGGTTTCCTGGATTCATATGCTTCCATGATGGGAAGCCAGTTCTTCCAATCCCCATAATAGTTTAAAACCGGGGTTTTTCTGCTCTTCCACGTTTCGATGGCCTTGGTCCCTGCAACCAGCAGGGCCAGTCCGGGAGGCACCCCCACGGCTTTCTGTGAGGCAGTCAAAACCACATCGATCCCCCATTCATCCTGCCGGATTTCTTCCCCGGCAACGGAACATACTCCGTCCAGAATGGTCAAAACCCCGTATTTCTTTCCGAGTTTTCCGATCGTTTCAGGCTCAACTCTGACGGCAGTGGACGTATCCACATGCGTAAAGGTCAGCAACTTGAAGGAACCTTTTTTTAATTCGGCCTCAATCCTATCAAAATCAACCATACCCCCCGGTTCGGCACTGACCGTCGTTACCTTCGCCCCATAGCGGGCAAGGATCTCGGCATACCTGTCTCCGAAATACCCGGTGGATAAAACCAGGGCATTGTCGCCCGGTTCAATCAGATTGGCCGCGGGAATATCCATCGCCAGGGTGCCAGAACCCGCAATTACAAAAGGTTGCCCTGCTGGCGACAACCATACTTCCCTCATCCGTTCAAGCGATTTGCCAAACGCTTCGATGAACTCAGGATCGACATGGCTTGCGGTCGGTGCACCAAGCGCGCTCAACACTTCCGGCTCAAATTCAATTGGACCGGGGATCATCAACAAAGTACGATCCTTCATTTTATTACCCCTCCTTGATTAGCATGATTTATCTTAACCGCCTCCACTTAATTGAATAAAGGCGATGACATCCCCATTTTTTAAAGATACTCCGTTTTTGATAATAATGGCCAAATGCTGATTATTCACGAAGATCCTAGTGACTTTTTCCAGATTGTCTTTCCAGGGCAAGTTGAATGTTGTTATAATCTGCTCAACGGCAGCACCAGGGTCTGCCGGCAAGGTTATTTCCACTACTTTCTTGTTGTCTGAAAATTTATGGAGTATGCCCAGGAAGTTGACTTTCACGTCAACAGTCGCTGGCTCTCGGTCATTGCTTTTATCTTTTGTATTCATGGCACCGCGATTTTTGTTCGGTCAAGGCAAACCGGTCGTGGCCGGTTGGATCACGTTTCATCCGCCATTTTTCGTGCGGCATCCAGGAAAACATCAAATTCTTCAGGAGTATTGTAATGAGCGGAAGAAAGTCGCACCGCATCCTGCCAGCCCATCGCATCCAGCGGAACCTTGGAATAGGTATCCCTGATCCTCGCGGAAACCCTGACACCATACTTCTTATTGAAAAACTCCGAAGCTTTTGAGGAATCCAAGTGATTCACTCGAAAAAGAAAAATGCAAAGCCTGTTAGACAGCTCCACCGGACTTCCCATATTGCATACCGTTATGTGATCCATAGCCAGCAGTCCGCTTACGTTGCCGGTACCATAAAGAGCCCGGTGCAATAGGGCCTGCATGTGAGCGGTGATGGCGTCTTTCGCCGCAACGACCTGCTTCCTCCGATCCTTGGATTCCGTGAAGTGGCTTCCCAGCCAACAGAGATAATCAACCACCTCGGACCAGGAGGCATACATCATCTGTGCCTGTGACCCCATTACCCAGTTATTCTCCGGCTTTCCTATCAGTTTCTCATGCGGAAGGACAGACAATCTGTCCGATAAATGCGCAAATCCGATTCCTTTCGGGCCGTATGCCTTGTAGGGCCCGAAAGCATACGCATCGGCGCCGATATCTTCGACATCGATAGGGCCATGAGGAGCATACTGGACGGCATCCACGACCGTATAAAGATCAGGCTTGATTTTCCTTGCCTCCTGGATGATGGTCTTTACATCATTTACCGCACCAGTCTGATTCGATGCATGCGCCAGAACCAATACGCAGGTTTCTTTATCTATCAGTTCCAGAACGTTCTTGGCCGGAACCGAACTGGTCTCCTTTGAGAGTCGGGCTGTTCGGTATTCTTTATTCCTGACTTCAGCGAAATATTGGGTCGGGCTGTGCACGGCAGGATGCTCAAGTTCAGTTGTCACTATGTTTTTTCCGGGAATATGTTCCGTGATGGTGTTGACAGCACGAGAAATTGCATGCGTGGCACTTTGCCCCGGTAAAATTGAACCTGACTTGGCTCCCAGGAATGTCTTCACATCCTCTATCCCCTTTTCAAGGACTGCCACTACATGATCTGAAGCCGGGTTGAACCTGAAGAGTTCATCCGGCAGGGAGGCTTCCCTTGCCATTGCCTCAACACCTTTTTTTAGTCTAAGCGACCCCCCGGAGGCTTCAAGATAAATTCTCTTTCCGGCAAAAGGGCACCAATCCGGATAAAAAAACCGGTCCCTGATATCTTTGAGAAGTGCTGGCGATAACAACCCGTCCTTAATACTGTCCTTCATGGAAATATTCTCCTTTTCATATTCAATTTCTAGAACTGTGAGAGATCCGCAATATTGAGATGATGAAGTTTCGCTTCCCGGGGGACGCCCGTTTTCACATCCCAACCCATCATTTCATAATAATAATCCAGCGCTTCAATGAATTTTTTTTTGTCAAGTTTTTCTCCGGTCAGCGAACCGGATTCAAGCGGCTCAAAAAGCCGGTCGGGAAGCATGTCATCTTCCCTGCCAAGCCCCTCTCTGGCTAAAAACAAGCGGGCAAGAGTTGTCGTCCTTTCACCCAGCAGCATGATTTCAAAGAGGCTTGTCTCCCAGCCCGTCACATAATGGATCATATCCACGACCTGATTCAGTCTGAAAAGCCTTGCCGGGCCGGCCGTGAAAAAGCAGAGGCCCAGGGAGTTCAGGAAGCTGTAAATATGCTGGTTGTATACAAACCAGCTTACTTTCTTCGGGCTGAATCCCCTTGCCGGGACACCCGTCAGAATGCCCACGCAGTACAGGTCCGGGATGGCCCAGCGCCCCTCCTCAAAATTCATGTCGTGGGCGGCCTCAATGTGATCGGCCCCGGTCGGAGACAGGGCATAGGCCAGGCCTATGTTGTATTTTCCACGCGGCTCATGCATCGCAAATGACTGCTTTTTTACGGTCATGACATACTTTTCAGAGCCTTGGCCGATCTTTTTTGCGGCTCGCCAGCTTCCTTCAGCCAGAAGATCTCCAAAGCCTCTCCTGAATGCGATCCTTTCTATCATGCGAAGGACCGCATCGCCATTTCCAAAGACCAAGTCGATCCCGTCCGTGTCTTTTTTTGTCAGGATCCCGTTCTCGGCACATTCCATGGCAAAAGCGATAGTCATGCCGGTTTCGATGGTGTCGAGGGAATACCGGTTGCACAATTCATGCGCCTTGGCGATCACTTCCACGTCCTCGATCAGCATGACCGAGCCGAAGGCACCGACGGTCTCATATTGCGGCCCGGCAAACCGGGGGTCGACGTCGAACTTGCCGCCGGCTGCGACCTGCTTGCAGTTCAAGGGACAGGCGAAGCACGTGAGCCTCTTTGAATAGACCGATTTTTTGTAGGCTTCGTAGTTGATCTTCTCCACATGCTCATAAGCGCCGCCCTTGAAGTTCTTTGTCGGCAGCACACCGTCGGCATTCAGGTCCTCGAGATCCCACTCCCAGGTTCCACCCTTGGTCAGAATCGCACAAACGGGGTGGTCGCCCATGTTCTTCACGAAATAGGATTGCAGCTCTTTCAATCCCTGGGGATTATGAAATTCAAGTTCGCCATTCCCCCGGACGGCAATACCCTTGAGATTTTTAGATCCGAAAACCGCCCCCATCCCGGAACGGCCGTTGGCATGCTGCAGATCATGTATCACGGCCGCATAACGTACCAGGTTCTCCCCTCCCTGGCCGATGAGCAATGTCCTTATTTTATTATCGTGATTTTCCGCGAGGATCGTATCGTGAGCGAAGCCTGTGTCCCTACCCCAAATGTGAGCCGCGTCTCTGATCTCAATCTTTCCGTCCTTAATCCAGAGATACACGGGTTTCGGGGATCTGCCCTTTATCACGACGGCATCAAAACCCGCCCGTTTCAGCTCATTGGAGAAATATCCGCCGGACTCGGCTTCGCCAAAACCGTCATTCAAGGGCGATTTAGCCGCGACGGTGTGACGGTTGGCCCCGGCAAGCCTGGCTCCGGACAAAACGGAAGTCGTGACCACGATGGCATTTTCGGGAGAAAGGGCGTCGATGCCCTTTTCAATTTCAGTCAGGAGAAAAAATGAAGCCATCGCGCTCCCACCCATGAACGTACGATAAAAATTCTCCCCCTTCTCCACGACGGAAAAAGTATGATCGTTCAAGTCGACCTTCAGGATTTTGCCGGTATACCCTTTTGCCATTTTTCTTTGCCTCCCGATATTTAGAATAGCAGATTATCAAGCGAAAATCAACCGCTTGGTCGAAACCTGCATTCCCACTCATTTTTTCCGTGAAATCATTTGTCAATCCAAACATGGCTATCAGGTTTGCGGGTGAGTAGTATGGTTGGAACAAATTATGCTAACGAGACTTTCGAGACTGATTTTTTTGCCGCTCAGGATAAGGACAACATTTTTCCCCTTATACCTGTCTTTTATCTTAATGAAAGCCGCTACGGAAAGTGCGGCCGCGCCTTCGATCAGCATATAGAATCGTTGCAAAACCATTCTTACTGCATCCTTGATCTCTTCTTCAGTCACGACAACGAAATCATCCACACACTCCCTGCAGATGGAGAACGTCAATGAGCCTTCCTCGATCCCGCCGGCAGTACCGTCGGCAATTGTCGGCTTGGATTCGATGTTAACGATTCTTCCAGCCTTGATCGATTCATACATGACCCTGGAATTTTCGGGCTGGCAGCCGATTATTTCGATATCTCTGTCCACCGATTTCAGGAAACCCGCTATCCCCGCCATCAGCCCACCTCCGCCGATAGGGACAAAAACCACATCGATTTTTCCTATCTGCCTTTTCAGTTCAACGCCAATCGTACCCTGACCGCCAATTACTTTTGCGTCATTATAAGGAGAAATGAACAACTGCCCGTTCTCTTCAGCCGTTTTTCTGGCATATTTCTCGGTAGTTACCATGTCATTTCCATGAAACATGAGCGTAGCCCTATACATATTCAGGACATCCAACTTTGCCCTCGCTAAATTCTCGGGGACATAAATGGCACCTTTCAAGCCCAGCATTCTCAGCGCATACGTAATGGCGGCGCCATGATTTCCCGATGACGCCGTAATAACACCTCGCTCCTTCTCCTGATCGGTCAATGTCAGCAACCGGTTAAACGCGCCTCGCAGTTTAAAAGAACCAGTAAGCTGGGTGTTTTCCAATTTCAGGAAAACATTGCATTTCCCAAGGTCACTGAAATAGTATGTATGCTCTGTGGATGTCTCTCTTACGTATCCGCGGATTCGACGATCCGCGTCAAGCGCTTCCCGCAAAACATCATTCATCGTCAGGATGTTGTTCTGTGCCATTTGTTCCCCTTATCCAAGTGCAACCAACCATACGCGGCCGCCTTAAAACTGGCGTAAAAACAGTATCCCATAATAATTAAACCGTTCGGTTGAATTATTCTTTCGAAAGTGTAGCAACAGTATTTCCGTTTGTCAATACGAAGCAATTGCAACCAACTTCAATTTGCAAAGCGGATGCCTGCCTTCAGCTTCGCCATCCTTATCCCTGTATAATCGGGATTGAGAGAAGCAAGATAGCAGTCGCCGTTGAAAACAATTACCCTTACGGCTTCCATTTTAAGCAAAGCGACCTTGCGTTCATCGGAATCGATACCGAAATCGAGGGGATCGGGAGAACGGTAAACCGTTGTCATGAATTTGCTGGCGCTTTTTTCGCTGTGCGATCTGAAAAGGTAAAAGGATTTTTCATCTTGCCTATGGATCACAAATGCACTTTCGGCATCCGTGTGCCCCGAACCGGCAGATCCCCCGGAAGACACCACAACAGAATCGCCCCAGTTCAAAAGGTCGGCAGATTTTCTGCAATAAATGGAACCTCTTCCTTTATGTACTCCTGTATAATAAAGAAAAAACATTTTTTCATGCTGAACGATCATGGGATCCCTTGCACTCGCTTCCTCACCTTCGCTGAACATGCCGGTTATTCCATTTTCACGAATAATCCTTTCAAAATGTTTCCCAT
>Ga0307380_10013700_pt1 | contig 9993 bp, 8 predicted proteins | sample UN3MG_FD_202239 | JGI IMG/M metagenome (GOLD analysis project Ga0307380, IMG submission 202239) | Soil microbial communities from Risofladan, Vaasa, Finland - UN-3 | ecosystem: Environmental > Terrestrial > Soil > Coastal area > Acid sulfate soil | place: Finland: Risofladan, Vaasa | collected...
TCCGTACGTGGTGGAGCATACCGACCTGATCGAAAGCATTCGCCGCGGCAATCCGCTCAACGAGGGTAAGCAGGTCGCCGAGAGCACGCTCTGTGCGATCATGGGCCGCGAGTCGGCGTATTCACGACAGCAGTTCAAAACCTCGTGGTTCACGAGCCGGTGTACGCTGAATAATCTGCCGCCGGACGATCTTAAGCTGAGTGATTCCAGACCGCTGGAACCGTTCGCGATTCCCGGTCAGTACGAGTTGCCCGGCTTCGTGCCGGAGGGTCGGACCAGAAAACGCGGGTAGCATCGATGGTGGGGCACGCCCCACCCTGCGGCTCGACCAGAGAAGCTCAGAGACAACGAACAAAGGAGATTTATAATATGACAGCGTCAGAGAAAGATAAAGGCATATCCAGGAAACATGCGACCACGGCTGCCGGTGCAGCGGCGGTAGCCGGTGCGGTGGCGAACGTGGTCCACGCACAAGGCTCTGAAAGAATCAAGATCGGATTGCTCGGGTGCGGCGGACGAGGCAACGGCGCCCTGCGCCAATGTTTGCAAGCCGATCCCGGCGTCGAGCTTATTGCCCTGGCCGACTTGTTTGAAGCCAAAGTAAGAAGCACACGGGACAAAATCGCAAAAGACGACAAGTTCAAAGACCGCGTCAAGGTCAACGACGACCATCTGTTCTGGGGTTTCGACTGCCACGAGAAGCTGGCCCGGTGCGAGGCCGACCTGCTGTTGATGGCCACGGCGCCGGCGTTTCGCGGACGTCAGATGATGGCGGCGATCAAGGCGGGAAAGCATGTCTTCACCGAGAAGCCCGTCGCTAGCGATGTCGCCGGCTGCCGGGAAGTGATGGAAGCCTCGAAGCTGGCCCAGGAAAAAGGCCTGGCCATCGTCTGCGGCACGCAGCGCCGCCATGAGTTCAGCCGGGTGGAGCTGATGAAGCGCCTCCACGACGGGCAAATCGGCGAGCTGGTCGGCGGCCAGTGCTATTGGTATGGCGGAGGCATTTGGTTCCGGGGCTACAAGGAAGGCCTGAGCGAGCTGGAGTGGCAGTGTGAGAACTGGTATCACTTCACCTGGCTCTCGGGCGACCAGATTTGCGAACAGCACATCCACAACATCGACGTGATGAACTGGTGCTTCGACGGCCCGCCGGCGAAGTTCACAGCCGTGGGCGGCCGGGGCTGGCGCAGCTATAACGAGCAGCAAATCGGCCCGGCGAAAGAGGTCTGCCGGAAGTACAACAACGGCAGCGAGGCCAATTGGGAGAAGTACAACGGCGACATCCTGGACCATGTCTTCGCCGAGTTCGAGTACGCCAACGGCGCGCGCTGCCTGAGTTTCAGCGGTCATAGTCCCGGCACCGGACGCAACGGCGAGAAGATCGTGGGCACCAAGGGCACGAGCAATTGCAGCGACAGCATCACGGGTGCGAATCCGTGGAAGTTCACCGGTCAGAACGTCAACGGCATGGATCAGGAGCACATCGACCTGATCAAGAGCATCCGCAGCGGCAACGTGCTCAACGAGGGCCAGCGGATCGCCGAGAGCACGTTGACGGCCATCGGGGCGCGGATTGCCGCGTACACGGGCTGGACTTTCAATTGGAAATGGCTGCTCAACGCCAGCAAGCTGGATCTGGTGCCGAAGCAGGAGGATATGAAGCCCGGACCGGGGATCTTCCACCCCATCGCAACGGGGTGCGATCCTTTGGTATAGCACTGACGTTGAAACGTGACTAAAGTGCCTAAAATGTGAAACTCACTTTAGGCACTTTAGCTCACTTCAGGCACTTTAGTTCACTTCGGTTGTGTAGCCGGTATAGCGCTGCGCTCGCGCTGTTTTTGCATTTCCTGTTCGGTTTCCTATACTTTAAAAGGAGGGTGTCTCGCTATGAGTACGATAAGAGGGTTTTGGAAGCACACAAACGGCAGCATCTACGCCATCGAGAGCGACACGTTCGGGCGAATCGTCGGCGGGGCCGGGCCGTTGGATCCCAATGATTTGCGGCCCCTTGACGAGTACGAGTACAAAGCCGCCATCATCGGATGGATCCAGGACGCGGTCGCCGAACACAGGCTGCACAGAGTCAATCTCAACCCGGTGTTGTATCCCTGAGGCTCCCAGACGCCGAACGGCACAGGGCAGACGTCGGAAATCCGAAGTCTGAGGTCCGAAGACCTACTTCTGTTTTCCGTCTTCTGTCATCGGTTTTCAGATCTTTACAGAGCCGATTCCGAATAGGAAGTGGGACTGTAATCCAGCTCTCTGTACAAATCAAAGCCCGCCGGAATCTTGACACTGCCTTCCCGGTCGAAGTTCATTACCGCGTTGCCCTCTATCACGGTGGGACTGTTTGAGTAGTTGATAATTGAACCTTTGATCTGAGCATTTACATTGCCGGAGAACTTCACGCCGCTGACGGCCACCACCCCCTCCAACGTCGAGAAGTTGCCGCTGAACGTTGTGAAGAACCCCGGAGCAAGGATGGATGTGCCCTCTTCGGCGCGGAGCGCATCGAACATGGGGTCGCTCGGGTATGGACCGCTGGCGAAATTCCCCAGGATGTCGATTCGGCGAGAGGCGGGATCGGCATCTTTTACCAACCCGTTTGCAACCATGATGCCGTTGAGGGCCACGTTCTTGGAAAACGTGACCTTGTTGGGGTACTCGATAAACAAGACCCCCTTGATTGTGACGCTGCCTTGAAAAGTGGGGTTCACTCCACCTTTTATAAGTACGTTGGTCAGAGTCGGTCCCGGGGCGCTCAGACGAGGATCTGCGGAACTGACTATTGGAGAACCCGTAGCATAGACCCTGAATCGCTCCGTGTCCGGAGTAGGGAATTCGGGGCTGTCATTGCCGATAGCAACGTGATTGTCGATCGCGGTCTGACCGTAGTCGCCGGCGATTTGCACAGACGCCTGAAAATCGACGTTGGCAGTCGGGTTGCCTACGTTGACATTCCCGTCGAAGTTCAGGTTACCGATACTGAGCATGGCGATGGGACTGCCTGAACTTTCTATGAAGATGTCCGCCTCCCATGATTCGTTCACGGCGGTTATCGTGGGGTTGCCCGGGAAATTGACGGGGCCTTTCGTCGCCAGGCCGTAATTGAAAATCGGAAAGACGTATGGCTCGATGTTGTACAGAGTGCGGATCGTGCGCGTAATATCGCCGCTATAGCCGGTGACCTGGGTTTGCAGGATGGTTGGCGAGCTCGGATTGATCTGTATGCTGGCGTCGAATCTCTGTCCGGTCGTTGTGTCCAGCATCACGGCGCCAATCGAACCGTCGTTCTGTAGGGTCACATTCGTGATTCCGTTGGCATTCAAATCGCTCTTGATCTGGCTGACTATTGCGCTGAAATAATTAGCCTGCGGCGTCGAGCTTGAGAACAGGACGCGGCTGAGCCAGTACCTGATGACCTCCTGCCCGGATTGGGCGGTCGCCAGGGCTGTGTTGACATTGTGGTGATTCGAGGCAAGCTGCATGTTTGTGCTCGAAAGAGTCATCATGCTGACAGCCAGGGCCGAGAATATCAGCACGAACATCAGTGAGACGATAAGTGCGCTGGCTCGGCGATTGCGGCGCGCTATCTTTATCTGTTTTGCGGGCGTCATCTTTCTCCCCCCCAGGAAAAGCCCCCATTGGACGAACATTTGACAACTTCTATGTGCCAGCTAAAGTATAACAAACAGCCGGTCGGGGGCAAAACGACCGTTGCCAGAAGATGCCATACTCATCTTGCTCTGTGGAACAGCTTGTTTTTTTGATTATTTATAGGACCCTGCGAGACATCTACCCGGCTGAGATTCAATTCTGAGCTTACGGGGCTGCTTTGCTTGGTTGAACGGAGGCGACCGACATGGGGGCTTTTTGACCGAAAGGACATGGGAAACCTGCATATTGCCACTATTGGTGACCAGTTGCAAGAACTTCTCTTGCAATTACAGGTATATTCTACTATACTAATGGTTTTATGAGGGTTTTTCCTGATCGTGGGAAGAATCAACGGTTGTGTATGACCCATTGAATCCGCTTGAATGTCTTGTAGTGGTAAGAATTAGGGATGAAGCGTCCGATCTGCGATGTTGACAGGAGGGTGCTGGCGATTCTTCAGGGGGGATTTCCACGGAGTCAGACCCCATACAAAGACATGGCCGAGCGCGCGGGTATCAGCGTAGAAGAGCTGTTGGCTATCCTGGAGGACTGGAAGCGAGCAGGCAAGGTCCGGCGAATAGGCTCGATTGTCGATCATTTCAAAGTGGGTCTGTCCGGCGGGGCGATGGTTGTCTGGCGAGTGGATCCCGGGCGCATGGAGCAGGTGGGCACGATGCTGGCAGGTTTCGAGCAGGTCAGTCACGCCTACGAGCGGGATACGGCTGAGAACTGGCCTTTCAATCTCTACACGATGGTTCATGGGAAGGATCCCCTGGAAGTTGAGCAGACCGTTGAGCGAATGAGTCGAGCGTGCGGGGTGTCCGACTACCGCATATTGAAAACCGAAAAGGAACTCAAGAAGGTTCCGCCGACCTACTTCCCGGACCCGGACGGTGCAAGAGAAGGATAAGAATGTCCAAACTGCCTCTGCATGAAACGGTTATTTTTGTTCTCGTCGTCGCGATATATCTGGCCGCGGCGGTAATCGGTGGTCTCCAACTGCGTTTGAGAGGCGAGAAATACCGGCGATTTCTTCTTCCCCTGGTTTCGCTGGCCGTGACACTCGAAGCGGTGATACTGGTCTTCAGGGCCGTTGCAATAGGAGCGGTACCGCTGACCGGCCTGTTTGAATCGATGATTGTATTGACTATCGTGTTTGGCCTGACCTACCTCTTTCTGAGTATCGCTATCCAGCAGGTGTGGTTCGGTTCGGTCATGGTATGGGTGATCCTGACGCTCGTTTTGCTGGCCGGGGCGGTCGCTGAGCCCGCCGCGCAGGCCCATGCGGCGGCTTCCACGCCGTGGGCCATTATGCACGCCATCGCCATGATCCTCGGAGGCGCTGCGGCGATGCTCGCCATGGCCAGCGCCGTGCTCTACCTTTTTGCCAGGCGAAAGCTCAAGCAAAAGGACCTGCTCGGCGTCCTCGGCAAAGTGCCCAACATTGAGAAGCTCGAGCGCATGAACCTGCTCGGACTGAAGTCCTGCTTCGTACTGATTACGTTCGGACTGGTAAGCGGTATCGGCCTGGCGGCGACATCAACCGCACTCAACATGACGGCCCGTGACTGGCTCACAGACGCGAAGATTGTCCTTGTCGCCGTCGTCTGGCTGCTTCTGGGAGCGGTCCTGGCGTTGTTGAGGACGGTCAAGCTGAAGGAAAAGACGATTGCCCACGTAACCATCGTCGCGTTTGCCCTGATTCTATTTGCCGTGGTAGGCACGTCGGTGTTTTGCGGGACAGCGCACGACTTTGCCGGCGGTGACATTGAGACTATCGAACAGACCAAATAAGAGCAAAGCATGAAGATCGTCGTATTGGGACTCAACCACAAGACGGCTTCGGTGGAGGTTCGCGAGAAGCTGGCCTTCGACGCCGAAGCCACGGGCAGGGCGCTTTGCGAGCTCAAGAGCAGGTTCCCCCAGGCTGAGTTCGTACTTCTATCGACGTGCAACCGTGTCGAGCTGTATTGCGCCGGCAAGCAGTGCCAGGGCGCCGATCCGGACCGGCTCGCCGAGTTTCTTTCCGAATTCCAAAATATAGCGTTGGATGGGTTCCGCCGGTTCCTATACGCATACGAAGACGAGGACGCGGTCCGGCACCTGCTGACCGTCGCATCGAGCCTGGACAGCCTTGTGGTGGGCGAGGCGCAAATCATCGGGCAGGTCAAGGAAAGCTATAAGCTCGCCTGTGCGGCCAAGACTACGGGCAAAGTCCTCAACCGGCTGTTCCATTGTGCCTTTGCCGCGAGCAAGCAGGTCTATACGACGACCTCTATCTCAAACGGCCGGGTGAGTGTCGCCGGCGTTGCGGTTGAGTTGGCCAAGCAGCTTTTTGCCGATATCTCGTCGGCCAGGGTGGTCGTCATCGGCGCCGGTGACATGGGCCAGCTTCTGGTCCAGCACCTTCTTCAAGCCGGGGCCCGGGACATAACCGTGGTCAACCGTTCTTACGACCGCGGTCTGAAGCTGGCCGAAGAGTTCGGGATCAGAGTAGGAAAATGGGAGCAGCTCGAAGAGCAGTTGATCGGGGCCAACATCGCCATCGCTTCGGCTTCGGTTCAGGATTACCTGTTCAGAAAAGAATCCTTCAAGAACATCATGGCGCGCCGCAAGGATGGGACGCTGCTGATTATCGACATCGCCGTGCCGCGGAATTTCGAGCCGTCGGTCAACGAGATTGAGGGCGTTTATCTCTATAGTGTCGATGACCTGGCTGCGGTGGTGGAGCAGAACCGCAAGGCCCGGCAGCGCGACATGGCCCGGGGAATGGAGATCGTTCTTGAGAACGTCACGGAGTTCATGGAATGGTTCGGGGCCAAGGACATAGGGCCTCTGATCGGCCGGATGAAAGAGCAGTTCGCCCAAATCGGCAAGAATGAAATGGAACGCTTTTTCGTTGGCTCCAGGCAGGAAGCCTCCTGCAAAGAGGTCATGGAGGCCATGGTCAATCGCGTTGTCAACAAGCTGCTGCATTGCGTGATCAAGAACGTCAACGTTGTTGCGAAGGAGAACGGGGCGACCGAGGCGGCAAAATTGGTGGCCCACATTGTCAGGCAGGCCGAAGAGATCACGTCCGAACCCGATGACCAGGAGAAATCGCAATCATGACAGATGCGTCGCAGGCCAGGCAGCTCCTAAGGCTCCTTTTCTGGGAGAGCACGATACGATGCAACCTGACGTGCGCGCACTGCCGGCGTGTGGAGTCCGACGAAACCGCTCACAGGGACCTCTCAATCGCGCAGGCCAAAGATCTCATCGCGCAGTTGGCGGAGCTGGGCAAAGGCCAGCCGATGATGCCCGTATTGGTGTTTTCAGGGGGCGAGCCGCTTTGCCGGGAGGACCTGTTCGAGCTGATCGGGCAGGCAAAGGCCGCGGGAATCACCCCCGCCCTTGCGACGAACGGGACCTTGATCGACGCGTCCGTGGCCAAGCGGATACACGACAGCGGAGTCGCGAGGGTGTCGGTGAGTCTGGATGGAGCGACGGCTGAGGTTCACGACCGGCTGCGCCGGTTGGCCGGCTCGTTCGAGAGAGCGATTGAGGGGATAGGTCATCTGCGCGACGCAAAGGTGCCCTTTCAAATAAATCTTACCCTGACTAAACATAACGCTGGACAACTACAACAAGTTTATGAGCTCGCCAGGTCGCTCGGCGCGGTCGCCGTGCACATCTTCATGCTGGTCCCCGTCGGCTGCGGACGCTCGCTGGCCGATACCGATATGCTCTCGCCCGAGCAATACGAGCAGAAAATGCTGGAGATATGCAAGCTCGACGGCCAGGACGAATTGCAGATGAAAGTGACGTGTGGGCCTCATTACGAGCGAGTGATCAGGCAGGAGGGCTTGTACAAGTCCCGTCTCAAGGCGGGCCATGGCGGCACCGTGCCTGGCAGAGGCGGACACGCAGCAGCCTCCAAAGGCTGTCTGGCGGGCCTTGGGGTGCTCTTCGTCGGTCATCAGGGCGATGTTTTCCCCTGTGGCTACCTGCCCATCAAGTGCGGCAACGTGCTCGAACAGAAACTGTCGGATATCTGGTACAACAGCGAAGACCTCGCGCGTATGCGCAACAGCGGCGAACTCGAAGGTAAGTGCGGCGTATGCGGCTACAGGCAGATATGCGGCGGATGCCGCGGCAGGGCCTACGCCGCCACCGGCAACTACATGGCCGAAGAGCCGTTCTGTGCGTACGTGCCACCCGAGGTCGTTCGTTAATTCTTCCGGGGGTATTGGTTTTGCAGGTTGTCTTATGATCAATATCAGCAAGTTGTATTGTGACCAGGTGACGCCGGGTGACTGGCTGCGCTATGGAAAGACCGGCTCGGGCGAACGCGGCGGAGAAGTTGTGCCCAAGACAGCCTCGCAGAGACGGCCCATCGTCGTTTGGAACATCACCCGGGCGTGCAATCTCAAGTGCGTCCATTGTTACAACGACAGCGGGGCTTGCAAGGCCGACGATGAGCTCTCGACCGACGAAGCCAAAACGGTCCTGGACGATCTCGTGCAGTTTGGCGTTCCCTCGGTCTTGTTCTCCGGCGGCGAGCCGCTGATGAGGCCCGACTTGTTCGAGCTCATCGGATACGCCGTCGAGCGAGGCATGCGCGCCGTCATTTCAACAAACGGCACCCTCATCACGGCCGAGATGGCTAAGCGAATCAAGCACCATGGGGTGTCGTACGTTGGGATCAGCCTGGACGGTATCGGCCCGGTCAATGACAGGTTCAGAGGCGTTAGCGGCGCGTTCGAGCGCGCGGTGGCAGGCATAAAGAACTGCCAGGACGCCGGCGTGCGAATCGGGCTTCGATTGACCCTGACCGGCAAGAACGTGCAAGACCTTGAAAGTCTGTTCGGCTTCTTCGAGGCCAAGGGGATCGAGCGGGCCTGTTTCTATCACTTTGTACCCAGTGGCAGAGGCGGGACGATGGCAAACGAGGACCTTACACACGCTCAAACCAGAGACGCCGTCGAGATGATTCTGGCCAAGACCAAGCATTACAAGCAGGCCGGAAGGACGACGGATATCCTGACTGTGGATAACCACGTCGATGGCGTGTATCTGTACCTGAAATTGCGGCAGGAGGATCCTAAACGCGCAGAGGAGGTCTGGAAACTGCTGACCTGGAACGGAGGCGGCATGTACAGCAGCGGCGTCGGCATTGGGTGCATCGACTTCCACGGCAAGGTGCATCCCGACCAGTTCTGGTGGCACTATGACCTTGGCGACGTGCGGCATAGACCCTTCAGCCAGATTTGGATGGACACCTCCGATCCGCTGCTTCGGGGCCTGAAGGATCGCGGAAGCCATATCAAGGGCAGGTGCAGGCTGTGCCAGTTTTTCGATGCCTGTGGCGGGAGTCTGAGGGTTCGCGCCGATCTGCATTTTGGCGACCCCTGGGCTCCGGATCCGGCGTGTTATTTGACGGATGCTGAAATAGGCCTGGATGAGGAAAAACAGGCGGAGTTGGTACGCACAGCAGAGATCTTCCAGATGCCCAAGTAGCTCGCGCGGCGGATTTGTTCCTCGGACGGATGGGACACCGCCTTCGGCACACTCGCTGGAAAGCCTTTTTGAAGTATAAATTCTTACATCTTGGAAGGCACAGGACACTGTGAGGCGAGCGAAAAACAATTTTGTTCTCGAATATGGGAAGTTTTTCTTGCTTTCTTGTGGCAAGAAGGGTAAAATATCCGATGTTCTGGAAAACATCGCCTGGAAGAGGCCGGAGTTGAATGGGCCGGCGGTGTATCGACGTGGTCAAGGAAGGAAAGGGTGAAAGGGTGAGTGGCGGCTATGGCGGTAAAGTCAGTTGTGGCAACCGATTTCGCGGACAAACCAAGTCAGTGCGCTGGCGAAGCCCTTTTAGAGCAGATTCTCTGGCTGATACGGCTCCGGTGGATAGCCGTCGGCGGAATGATTGCGGCAGCCCTGTTGGGCACCCATGTTCTTCCAGTTCTCAGCAATCCGGCGCCAATATACGCCTGTGCTGCGGCACTGCTGATCTCCAACATTCTGTATTTCCTGGCAGCGACAAAGAAGCCGGAAGAAACAAGCCAGAGAGATCTGGCGTTGGGGATGATACAGGTCGAGCTGGATTTACTGATACTCACGGCGGTTCTTCATTACTCCGGCGGCGTGGTGAACCCGTTCTTTCTTTTCTACATATTCCACGTCATCATCGCGGCCATTATCCTGCCGCGAAACCTGTCATTCTGTGTCGGTCTGACGGCCATCCTGCTTTTTGGCCTCCTGGAGGTTAACGAGCTCAGCGGAGGGACGCTGCTCAAAGGCTATCATCCTCTTGTGCTTTCCGGCGCCGCAGGCGTGTGGCGGGAT
>Ga0307380_10013701_pt1 | contig 9991 bp, 10 predicted proteins | sample UN3MG_FD_202239 | JGI IMG/M metagenome (GOLD analysis project Ga0307380, IMG submission 202239) | Soil microbial communities from Risofladan, Vaasa, Finland - UN-3 | ecosystem: Environmental > Terrestrial > Soil > Coastal area > Acid sulfate soil | place: Finland: Risofladan, Vaasa | collected...
CCGCGCGGCGTGAGGCCGAGACCGCAGAGTTTGCGGACGCCGTGCTTAAAGGGCTCGCGCGGCGGCCGCGCAGCATTCCTTCCCGCTTCCTCTATGACGCCGCCGGGTCGGCGCTGTTCGAGGAGATTACCAAGCTCAAGGAATATTATCCAACCCGCACCGAGACCAGGCTGCTCCAGGATCGAGGCACGGAGATCGCGCAGGCAATCGGTGCCGTGGACATCCTTGTGGAGTTCGGTTCGGGCTCGAGCCGCAAGACCAGCCTTCTCATCGAGGCGCTGGATGGCCTCGAGACCTACATCCCCATCGACGTGTCGGAGGCGTTCCTGGTGGAAGCCGCCAAACGGCTGGCGACACAGCATGACGGCCTCACCATTAGCCCGTTGATCGCGGACTTCACCAAGACAGGCGCGCTGCCGGGCGCCGCGCGCGGCCAGAAGCTCGGCTTTTTCTCGGGCTCGACCATCGGCAATCTCACCCATGAGGAAGCCACCGCCTTTCTCGCCAACGCCGCCCGCCTTCTAGGCCGAGACAGCGTGTTCCTCATCGGCGTCGACCTGAAGAAGAACCTCGATATCCTGATCCCGGCCTATGACGACGACGACGGTGTCACCGCCGCCTTCAGTCTCAACATGCTGGGGCGCATCAATCGCGAGCTCGACGGCGATTTCGACATTACGCGCTTCGCCCACCGGGCCGTCTACAACGAGCCCGAAGGCCGGATCGAGATCTATCTGGAGAGTCTCGCCGATCAGACCGTGCAGGTGATGGGGCGCGATTTCAGCTTCCGCCGAGACGAGCGCATCCACACCGAGAACTCGCACAAATATTCCGTGCGTGAGTTCCAGGCGCTTGCCGACGCCACCGGCTGGGCTCCGGTGAGGGCCTGGACCGACGACGACAACCTATTCAGCCTGCATCTTTTGCGCTGCGGCTAGGCCTGCCTCGCCTTCCTTTTGCGTCCTTGCAAGGGGGCAACCGTCCGGGCATGGTGCCGCCTCCAAAAAAGACCAAGGAGGGGACGGGTGGTTGATCTTCCAACCGGCAATGCCGTCATCGGCCAATCGGGCGGCCCGACCGCCGTCATCAATCAATCATTGGTCGGCGTCATCGAGGGGCTGCGCGAGGGCCTTGCCGCTTCAGGCAAGGTGAAGCGCATCTTCGGCACAAGACACGGCGTGCGCGGCATCTCCACGAGACACAAGGAGGAGCTGGTCGATCTCACCGGCATCTCGCCCGAACGGCTGGAGCGCATCGCCGGCTCCCCGTCCGCGGCGCTCGGCTCCACGCGCGACAAGCCGGACGAGGCCTATTGTGCGAAAATCCTCGACGGCTGCCGCGACAACGACATCCGCTATTTCTTCTATATCGGCGGCAACGACTCCGCCGATACCTGCCGTATCGTCGCTGAGAAGGCGGCCGAGGCCGGCTACGAGCTGCGCTGCTTCCACGTGCCGAAGACCATCGACAACGATCTGCGCGAGAACGACCACACGCCGGGGTTCCCGTCGGCCGCGCGTTTCGTGACGCTCGCCCATATGGGTGACGCGCTCGACAATGCGAGCCTGGGCGGCATCAAGATCAACATCATCATGGGCCGGAACGCGGGTTTCCTCACCGCGTCGGCAGCGTTAGCGCGGGAGATGCGCGAGACGGATGCCGACCCGGCCAAGCGGCCGGCGCCGCATCTCGTCTATGTGCCCGAGGTGCCGTTCGTGATGGATGAGTTCCTGGCTGACGTGGACGCGGTCTATTCAACGCTTGGCCGGTGCCAGATCGCCGTCAGCGAGGGCATCCGCGACGCCGGCGGTAACGAGATCGGTCCGCAACTGATGCGCTCGGACGAGGTCGACGCGCACGGCAATGTGCAACTCTCAGGCTCCGGCGCGCTCGGCGACGGCCTCGCCGACATTCTGAAGAAGGGACTGACGCCGGCCGGCGGGAAGGCGCCTCGCGTACGCGCCGACACGTTCGGCTATCTCCAGCGCTGCTGGCCGGAGCCCTCTTCCGTGGATGCCGCCGAGGCGCGGGGCGTCGGGCGGCATGCCGCGGCGCTCGCGGCGCAAGGGGACGGCGGCGCGTCGGTGACGATCGTGCGCACCTCGAACGCCATCGACAGCTATCGCTGCGCCTATGGCCGCGCCGATCTCAACGCGGTCGCGCGCCATGCCCGGCATATGCCGCCAGAGTTTCTGTCGGGACGGAATAACGTGACCGCGGCGTTCTACGACTATTGCCAGCCGCTGGTGGGCGACCTGCCGCAAATCGAGCGGCTGTAGCCTCTACGTCTCAACCAGCTCGCGGATGTAATTCGGCAGTGCGAAGGCGGCGAGATGGATGTCCGGACGCCAATAGCGCGTGGGGAAGCTGCCCGCCTTCTTGTAGCGCCGCTCGATCTTCCGGAGCTTGCGCCGCCTCAGCTTCATATTGTCGGTGGCCCAACCATAGGACATAGAGCCGCCGAAATAGCTCGGCGTGGTGGCGATGTAGGCGAAGGCGTCGCCGAATAGGTCGCGGAAATAGCTGACGGACTGCTTGAGCTCGGCGGGTTGCAGGAACGGCAGGCCGTTCTGGGCGACGAGGACGCCGCCGGGGGCCAGCGCTCTTCGGCAATCGGTGTAGAACTCGCGCGTGAACAGCACCGCGCCCGGCCCGATCGGATCGGTGGAATCCACCATGATCACGTCGAAGCGCTCGTCAGTCTCGTGCATGAACTTGGTGCCGTCGGCGATAACGACACGCGTGCGCTTGTCGTCGAAGGCACCCGCCGACACGTCCGGAAAATGCTCGCGGCAAAGGTCGATGACGCTGCGGTCGATCTCGCACAACGTGGCGCTCTTGACCTCCGGGTGCTTCAGCACCTCGCGCAGCACACCACCATCGCCGCCGCCGACGATCAGCGTCTTCTTCGCCTTGCCGTGAGCGAACAGCGGCACATGCGCCATCATCTCGTGATAGACGAACTCGTCGCGGGTGGAGAGCTGGACGATGCCGTCCAGCATCATCACCCGGCCGTAGTCGCCGTTCTCGAAGATGATCAGCCGCTGATGCTCGGTCTCGCTATCGAAGAGGACGCGGTCCGCCTTCAGGCGGACACGGAAGCCACCATGGAGTGTCTCTTCGACCCACCGTTCCATCGCTGAATTTCCTTGCCCCGAAGTTGCGTTTTGACGACCACCTTTTCAGGCGAGAACGCCTCTTTCAGGACGCCGATAGACGCCTGCGGATTGGCATCGCCGCACATGAATACATCGAGCGCGGCATAGCCATATTCGGGCCAGCTATGAATCGAGATATGAGACTCAGCGAGAACCGCGACGCCCGAGACCCCACCGTTTGGCGTGAAGTGGTGGAGATGGATATGCAGCAAGGTCGCGCCTGCCGCCTCCACACACCGCCTCAGCGTTTTCTCGATGTGGTCTAGATCGTCGAGGCGCTCCGCCCGAACGAGATCGATGAGGAGATGAGTTCCCGCATAGCGGACTCCGTCTCGCTCACAAAAAAAGTCCTTGCGTCTCTCACCCTCATCGGGATCGAGGCACCGGGAATGCTTTTCTTCCGTTTGGGCGGTGCTTGAACCATGATCCAAGTCCATCCCCAATTGGAAGAGGGCGTCACTGGACATGGCGTCCTCCCCAACCAGCAGATGTTCAAGTCAAAAAAACAAGAGGCGCTATTTGCACCTCGCGTTCCGGCGATGCAAGAGTTTTCTGGGGAATGGGGCAGAATGGCCGGGCTTGAGGCGATGGTGGACGCGCGGCGACGCGCCTCAGCCCGTTTGTGACAGTAAGGAGCGACGCGGCTTGGCTAGGAGGAGGATTCGGATATGCGTTTGCCAAAGCTTAGAGCCGTGACGGGATTCGCCATAGCGCTCCTCGCCAGTGTCAGTGTCACCCTTGCCAGTGTCACCCTTGGCACAACTCCCAGTCTGGGCGCCGAAGCGCTACCCCAGCTCGGCACCGCGCTCAGTGCCAGTTCGGTGTCCGGGCTCTCGTCCGGCGCGTACATGGCCGGCCAGATCGAGCTTGCTCACGCGAAGGACATCGTGGGCGCCGGCATCGTGGCGGGCGGACCGTTCGCCTGCGCCGAGACGAGCGCCTCCCGCGCCTTTCCCTTCTGGCCGACGGCGGTCGGTCAGAATGCCATGCAGGCGCTTTACAGCTGCATGAAGACGACGATGGGCGCACCCGACCCAGAGGACCTCGTGGCGCGGGCCAAGGAGCTCGCCGACGACGGTGCCATCGACCCTCTCAGCAGCCTCGCCACCCACAACGTCTATCTGTTCTCCGGCAATGACGACCAGACGGTCACGCGGCCGGTCGTTGAGGCGGCCAAGCGCTTCTATGAGGAAGCCGGCGTGCCGCCTGCGAATGTCACCCTCATCGAGAGCCCGGGCGGACATGCCTTCATCACCGAGCAAGGGGGTGCTGCTTGCGGCCTCACCGAGGCGCCGTTCGTGAGCGACTGCGACTACGACCAGGCGAAGGCGATCCTTGCCTGGATCTACGGGCCGCTAGAACCGTCGTCCGCCGAGCCCCAAGGCGAGTTCCTCGTCTTCGACCAGGCGGCGTTCTCCGACCCTGGCGACGGCTTCGCCGACGAGGGCGTCGTCTATGTGCCGCCCGCGTGCAAGACGGAGCCCGGCTGCCGCGTCCATGTGGCGCTCCATGGCTGCAACCAATCGCGCGAGGAGGTTGGCGATGCGTTCGTACACGGGGCAGGCTTCGCCGAGATCGCCGATGCAAATCGTCTCGTCATCCTCTTCCCGCAAGCCAAGGCGATCGCGGGGATCAACCCGGAAGGGTGCTGGGACTGGTGGGGCTACACCGGACTCGACTATCTCGGTAAGGATGCAGCCCAGATCAAAGCCATCTGGACCATGGTCGAGCATTTGGCGAAGCAGGAGGGCGGCTGACGTGGTGGAAGAGTCCACCCTTATCATCTTCGAGGCGCCGCACCATCCCGCATATGAGGATGACTAAACGGCTCGGTTAGCAGGAGAACGACAGACATGAGCGTGGACGTGGGCGACAAGGCACCTTCCTTCACCCTGCCGGCGGACGGCGGCGGCGAGGTCTCGCTGAAGGACCTCAAGGGCAAGATTGTGGTGCTCTATTTCTATCCCAAGGACGACACGTCAGGCTGCACGGCCGAGGCTTGCGCCTTCCGCGATGCGCTCCCCGACTTCTCCAAGGTGACGGCGGAGATCGTCGGCATCTCGCGGGACCCGGTGAAGAGTCATGACAAGTTCAAGGCCAAATACGACCTGCCCTTCCCGCTCGCCTCAGACGAAGACGGCAAGGTGTGCGAGGCTTACGGCACCTGGGTGGAGAAGAGCATGTATGGCCGGAAATACACGGGCATCGAGCGGGCGACCTTCTTGGTCGACGGCAACGGCGTCATCCGCAATGTGTGGCGCAAGGTGAAAGTTCCCGGCCACGCAGCCGAGGTGCTGAAAGCCGCCGCGGCGCTGAAATAGCGCGATGTTTTTGGGGCTCTCCCGCCGATTCTGGCTGATGCTGGCCGCTGTCGTTGTGGTGACGGCGGGCGCCATCGCCCTGCCTCGGGTCTACCTCGTGGCGCTGCTCGGCTCTGGCTACATGTCCCAGACGCTCTGCGCCGGGCTGTTCGTCTCGGGCCGCGACCTGGACGACATCATGGCGCATGAGATGAACAGCTCCGTGCTCCTGCAATTCTTCCAGCCGGCGATCGACCGGGAGACCGAGACGGTCACGGCTTCGGCCTATGGCATCGGCACCCAGACCGCGATCCACCGCGACGGGCTCGGCTGCACGCGGCTCGACGGCGCAGATGAAGAGGCGTTGCGGGCGCAAGGCGCCGGTCTCTTTCCGCCGCCCGCACCTGCCAACCGCGATCCCGAATGGCCCGCGGGCGAGGGGGTCTCGGCCTGGACGCCACCGGCTGACGTGGACGGCGCGGCAGTTGAACGCGCGATCGACGCCATTTTCGCGGAGCTGGACCCGGCTCATCCCCGCAACACGCGTGCGCTCGTTGTCGTGCATGGCGGGCGTATCGTGGCCGAGCGCTATGCGCCGGGCTTCGACGCGGACATGCCGCTTCTCGGCTGGTCCATGGCCAAAGCCGCGATTAACGCGCTGGTCGGCCTACGGGTGAAGGACGGCGCACTCACGCTCGACGACGATCGACTGATGCCGGAGTGGCGGGCATCCGACGATCCGCGCGGCGCCATCACCCTCAACGAACTGATGCACATGACGAGCGGGCTCGCCTTCCAAGAGAACTATGACAGCGATCTCGCCGACGTCGCTCAGATGCTATTCGTGCAACGCAATGCGGCCGGGTTCGCCGCCTCAAAGCCGCTGGCGCATAAGCCGGGCACCACTTGGTCCTATTCGAGCGGCACCACCAACATCATCGCCGGCGTGTTGCGGCAGACCTTCGCCGACGAGCGCGACTATTTGCGATTTCCGCGGATGCGGCTGTTCGGGCCGCTCGGCATGAGAAGCGCCGTGTTCGAGCCCGACGCGGCGGGTACGTTTGTCGGATCGTCGTTCCTCTATGCCTCGGCGCGCGACTGGGCGCGGCTTGGCCTGTTGTTCCTGCGCGACGGGGTGTGGCTTGGGGAGCGGCTTCTGCCTGCGGGCTGGCTCGCCTATTCGCTCACGCCCACCAAGCTGTCGCCCGAGGATCAATACGGCGCGCAAATGTGGCTCAAGCTGCCGAAATCGCCAGGGCTCGGCGAGCCGCCGATGCCGGAGGACGCTTATTACATGGTCGGCTATAACGGCCAGGCGGTGGCCATGGTGCCCTCGCGCGATCTCGTCGTCGTGCGGCTCGGGCTGACGCCGGAAGGCGGCGACTGGGACAATGCACGGGATCTGGCGCCGCTGGTGGACGCCTTTCCGGAGCGCCCGCGCTGAGAAAGCGTAGGGCCGCACCGCTAGCGGCGGTGCGGCCCTAACAGGCGTCTCGAAAACCTATTCTATCGCTGGAATCTCGTCGACCGTGCTGTCGTTGCCGGACATGGAATCGTCCGACATGGACTCGTCCGGCTTGGCCTGCATTGCGTCGGCCGGCGCCTCTGTCGTGGCCTTGTCTTCCTTGGCGCCACCGCACTGGTTGGCCGACAGGCCGACAAGCGCGATCGACGCCGCGGCGGCGATCATAAGAAATCTGCGCATGGTGAGTTTCTCTCCTCGTTTGCACGCACCGATTATTTGTGGGGTGATGTTTTGTCTGGCGCGGGAGTCGGAAAATAGCCGACTGCCGGTGCAAAAACCATAGGCAGCCAAGACTATCCCCAGGCTGAGCCGACGATGTCTTGGCCCATTCCAGATAAGGCGTGAGCTCTATTTCGGCTATTAAGCCCTTGATATTGAAGCTGGCAAGGCTGGTCCGACGATCCGACGATCGACACCACGTCTCGTACAGGAAGGCTCGTCATGGGCATCCTAGCGCTGATCGCAGAGTTCGAGAACGACATCCGCCGGGAACGGCAGATGGATGGCATCAAGAAGGCACGGGAGCGCGGAACCAGGTTCGGGCGCAAGCCTCTTTTGATTGCCGAGACTATTCAACAAGTCCGGAAACTGAGGAAGGCTGGCAAGACCGTGCCGGAGATCATGCGGCAAACAGAGCTATCGAAAGCGTCGGTGTACAGGGCCCTGTCAGCATAGCCAAAAGTCTGTGACGTCCGCTTTAGACCCCAGAGCAGACCTGTTCGGCCTCATCTGCGACGTCCGCTAAGTGCCAGGAACGGACTTTCCTGCCTCTGCACTAGACCGAGGCTCTGACTAGTAGCGGGAGCGGACAAAAGAGCCCCGGCGTAGGGAGAAGAGAAAATAGCCGGGGCTAGAGCTGAGGTGGGCTGTCAGCGTCGACTATTTCGGCACGCCCACGAACAGAGCGCCCGTCACTTTGCCGTCGTCACCGGTGAGCGGTGCGTAGTTGGCTTGGTAGTCTCCACCAAGAATGGTCGCTGGCCCGGTGTAAGAGCGTTTTTCGACCAAGGCTTTGTAGGCCGAGCTATCATGGTCAAGTTTTGTACCGGTGGCAGATTGTCCTTCTGCGCTCAAGGTCGTTTGGGTTCGAACAAAGTCTTTACCGTCAAAAGAAAAGATAGTCGCTTCGACTTTGGTTTCCGCCAATGAAGCACTGCTTACAAGCGCCATGGCGGGCAACAACAGTGTCAGGATGAGTAAGAGCCTTCGACTTAGATTTCTCATTTCACACTCCATTGGCGAACTTGACCGCTGGGTCGAGTTCTCTTGCGTACGACGACCTCGCAGGCCGAGAGACTGCGGGGGTCTGGACCGTGGGGTATTGTCTGGTGTGCTGAGATTGGGAAAAGAGGGCCGCACTTAATCGGCACGTCTTTAACCGCCAGCGCCTAGGTTCCGGCGAGCCAGTAGACAAACTGTCTACTCAATATTGGGCGAATGGAAGTTCCCTTGTGCAAAGGGACCAACATCATAAAGGCATGATGGCCGCTTAGGGTCATTAGCGGAAGTCAGGGCGCGGATTAGGGATGTCCGCTTTACCTCCTAAGAACGGACATGCTGAATGCCAGCGCGAACCGGCTCCCCCTACTTCCCTTCGACTGGCCGAAACGCCGAGCCCGATATTTCTTGCAGCAGCTCCTTGAGAGGGTCTGCAGCTACAGTGGAGTGTTCTAGCGCCTGGGGCGGCCTCCCGTAAGCCCGATCGAGAATGGCTATGGCGGCTGAAACCCTCGCCGAGGCGGCACAACTTCCCTGTGCGATCTCGACAAGGGTAAGCAAGGCGGTCTCTGCGTGTTCCTTGGCCATCTCGGCCAGTTCTCGCTTTGCCTTGCCGACCTTGCCCCTTTTTCGACCTGCCCCTGGACGGGGACCACCCCTGGCCATCGCAATTGATTCCTTCGATTGTTTTTCACCAAACGACGGGCAGCGTTCCTTTGCGCTGGAGCCCTTCGGGTCTCGCGACTGCAGCCGCTTTTCGCTCGAGAAACGCTGCTCCCGCGGTTTCTGCCGTTTCGCTTCCGTTGCTTCCTGCTCAGTCGGAGCTGCACGGTGACGCGGATAGGCGGGGACCGGCGAGCTGTGCTTTCGACGATCTCAGTTTTCTCAATCTCTCCATGAAGGCCTTCAGTTCTGATAGTCGTTACCTCAGCATCTCTACGTCTACTCCCTACTAACTCCACTACTGCTGAACTTGGCACCCTTACTGTCCCCACCGTCTCAGGGGGACACAGGGGAGCGCGATCATTGGCGCTCTTTGAAACTCTCTTGGCTGTACGGTCCGCTCGTCTCTTGGCGTTGTAGCGCGCCTTCGTGCGGCAGCGCCTCTCTGCCGCGTCAACCTCAATGCAACCAGAGCGGCGTAGCCCGAGGTGGCGGTATTCGTCATAGGTGATTTGGAAGATGGCCGCCCGTTCAGATGCCGTGTAGGCGCGCCATTCTGGGCGCATAGCGGCTTCGATATCGGCCTGGGCAAAACCGAGCTCCTGGCCGTAAACCGCCGCCCTGAACTTTGGATTGCCCTCAGAGCAAGCGTTCTTAAGGTCATTGATGATGAGAGCGAACTGCTCGAACGTTATAGACCTTCGGCTGCGGGCGATCCTCAGCGACTCACCGAGATACTGATTGCGCTCTCGCAGCGAGGGAAGTGGCTTTGGCTTACGCTTTCTCGGTTCCCATGCCGGCAGGCCGCACTGACGACGCACCCAGTCCTTCGTGGCAATCGGGTCTTGGCCGGTGTGGCTGTTCACGCCGATGTCGCTGTCGGCGTTGATCCATACCGTCAGGGTGCGCTTCCGCTTCTTATAGCCCTTCTTGCTCGCCGCCTCGGGGCCGGGCGCAACGACCCTGTTGCCCCGCACTTCGCCTCCGAGACCTTGAGCTATGGCGTGCAGCGATGGGGTCATAAAGTCCCCCGTGCTGCGAACTGGCCAGGGTCGCACCGCTCAAGGAGCTCCCACTGCCCGCCGCCGTCGCGAAGTTCGGCGTTGGCCCTGATGCGGCGATAGGTG
>Ga0307380_10013703_pt1 | contig 9991 bp, 9 predicted proteins | sample UN3MG_FD_202239 | JGI IMG/M metagenome (GOLD analysis project Ga0307380, IMG submission 202239) | Soil microbial communities from Risofladan, Vaasa, Finland - UN-3 | ecosystem: Environmental > Terrestrial > Soil > Coastal area > Acid sulfate soil | place: Finland: Risofladan, Vaasa | collected...
AGACTACCGCGATGAAGCAGAGACCGCGAGTGAAGCTGATCGGCGAGGACGGGAATGCATTCAACATCCTCGGCAAATGCAGGCAGGCAGCAAAGAAGGCGAACTGGACCGACGAACAATGGTCGCAATTCAAGGCCGAGGCCACGGACGGCGATTACAACCGGCTGCTCCAGGTGGTAATGGAGCACTTCGAAGTCGAATGAACAAATCACGCGCCCCCGGCGCATTACACTTCCGCCGACCGGGGATAGCGGCGGACAGAACGGAGCACAGCAATGAAGAAGAATAGGGTCAAGATCAACGGCTACTACACTGCGAAGGTCAGCGACAAACTCACGGTCGTCCGCATCATCGACGAGAACCCGCACGGGGGATGGGACGCCACGAACACAAAAACTGGCAAGAAGGTCAGGATCAAGTCCCCGGTCAAACTGAGAGCGGAAGTGACGCCCGATGGCAAGCCCATCAATCCCAAGCCGAGCAATTCGAAGCCCAAGGTCAAGGCGCCCGACGCGGCCCCTGTCGAACACTGTGGGCAACCCGACGCCGAGGCAAGCACGGATACCACCGACGAGACCGGTCGCGACACGGGGCAACCGGGTGCGACGGGGGCCAAGCCCCGCGAGCTCGAGTTGGGCAAGGTCACCGGTGCCCCGGCCGGCAACAAGATGAGCCTGGTCGACGCGGCCATCCAGGTCATGAAGGAAGTCGACGAGCCGATGAACACCAAACGGATGGTTGAGCTGGTCGGCGAGTGCAACCTGTGGGAGCCCAGCCGGGGCGGCAAGACGCCGCACGCCACGCTCTACAGCGCCATCCTGCGCGAGATACGTGACAAGGACGACAACAGCCGCTTTGAAAAGGTCGAGCGGGGCAAGTTCACACTGACGGATCACGCGTAATCTCCGGGAAAGGACACACCAATGAATCGCACAAAGCTTGAACAGGAGATCGCTGAGTTCCTGGCCACCGCGCCCAGCCACGAAGATCGCCTTCGCCTCGCTGCGACGCTGCTGCACCAGGCGGCCAACGTGTTGGCCATCTTCGGCGAGTACACGCGCGGCGCCGCCGAGGACGCGTTGCAGACGGTGCTGGACACCGCCGAGCAGATGCACATCAAGATCTGGGACGACTGAGCTTCGGGTCATCTACCGTCCCCAGGCACCCCGGCCAACGCCGGGGTGTTCTGCGTCACCTGCGCTCCGCCCGCCTCCCCCTTCTGCGCGACTCGCAACAGGATCAAGTAGCCAATGAGGTCCAACACGACGTCTTCACCGGCAGCGTAACCACGGGCCAGCCGACTGAGCTTGTCGTCGATCCGCACGCGGATCTGCTCGGTGGCGTCGGCCTTTGAGAAGATTCGAACCGGCTCCAGTGCCGAGTTGCCGTACTGCCTGTTCTTCTCCAGCAGCACACGTTCCACCTCGCGGCATTCGGCGGTTATCATCTGTTGGGAATCCGTCAGGTTTGTCATGTCCTCACCTCCGCTACAAACGTGACGTTCTTCGGATTCTTCTTGTCCATGCGAGCATGGCACGATTTGCACAACCACTCAACTTCGAGGGGCTTGTCGTAGTCGTGGTGTGCACCTTCAAGTCTTCTGTCCTCTGCTCCGCAATGTTCGCAGGCTGAAGGTTTTACGATGTGGCCTTTCAGCACGTGATACCGAAGAAGGCTGTGTGCTCTTCTCGCTTTGGTGCTCGTCTTCCTGATAATCTTCATCCCAGTCTTCTGGGCCTCGTTCTTGCACTTAACGGAGCAGAATTTCCTCTTCAAGTGACCTACCGGACCGAAGCATTTTCCACATTGAGGACAGTTCTTGTACGTGGGAGGATTCATCCTTTTGCGACATTCCGGGCTGCAGGCCTTCCTACCGGGCTTACCTATGAACTGCTTTCCGCAAACTACGCAGGTTCTTGTGGCTATGCCATGGCATTGCCGGCAGCGAGCAGATCGTTTCCCGTCTCTGTCCATGTAGAACTCGTGCCATGCAAGTTCCCGACCGCAGTAATGACACTCGTCCTTCAGATATTGGCCAATTTGGACCACTGTGCATTGTCTCCTTGCCTGATAGGGCTTGTGTTGGTGAATTCGAAATAGCGGCGGCATATCACATCGCAGTAAAGCTCGTCGATCTCCATCAAGTAGGCTTGACGGTCGGTCTGCTCGGCGCCAATGAGCGTCGAGCCGGAACCGCCGAACAGGTCGAGCACGTTCTCGCCGGGCTTCGACGAATACTGCACCGCCCTCACTGCCAGCTCCACGGGTTTCTCAGTCAAATGCACCATCTTTGACTGCGTCACCTTCTTCACGTGCCAGATGTCCTGGACGTTGTTCGGCCCGTAGAAGCGATGCGCCGCACCTTCCCGCCAGCCATAAAAACATAACTCGTACGCACCCAGGAAGTCCTTCCGTGTGAGCACAGGGTGCTGCTTGTCCCAGACCACAGCCTGTGCGAAATACAACCCTGCGGCCTTCAGTGCAGGCGGATAGTTTCCGAGGTTCGCGTAGCCTCCCCAGATGTAGAACGAGCCGCCGGGTTTCAGCACCCGCGACGCATTGCCGAACCACGCCAGCAGCATCTCGGCGAACTCCTCGTCGCTGACGAAGTCGTTCACCAGGACGCGATCCTTCGGGCGCATCTTGCGGTGCGTCGGCTTGCTCTTGCCGTGGATGGCCTCGTCCATCGCCTGATGATGGAAGATCTTGTCCTGCCCGGTAGCGCGTGCAGCGGCCACCGCGTTGTGACTGCGGCTTTCGAGCTTGACGTTGTACGGCGGGTCCATGTTGACGAGATTGATCACCGCGCCATCGAGCAGGTGATCGAGGTCCTTCTCGCTGGCGGAGTCGCCGCACATCAGGCGGTGCTTGCCCAGCACCCAGATATCGCCGCGTTTCGTGATCGCCTCGTCCGGCGGCTCTGGAATCTCGTCGGGATCGGTGTTGCCGTCCTTGGCCTCGGTGCCATCATTGAGCAGCTTGCCCAGCTCCTCCTCGTCGAAGGCCAGCATCTCCATATCGAACCCACCCGCCTGCAGCTCGGCCAGCTCGATGGGAAGTATTTCGAAGTCCCAGCCGGAGAGTTCGCCCGTCTTGTTGTCGGCCAGGCGATAGGCTTTCACCTGCTCCGGCGTGAGGTCCTTAGCGACGTGCACCGGCACCTTCGCCAGGCCCAGCTTCTTGGCCGCCTTGTAGCGCGTGTGGCCGCACACGATCACGCCGTCACCATCGATCACGATGGGTTGTCTGAACCCAAACTCCTTCAGGCTAGCCGCCACGGCATCGACGGCATTGTCGTTCAGGCGCGGATTGCGCTCGTACGGCTTGATCTCGTCGATGTTGCGAAGCTGGACGTTGTAGGCATTCTTCTGAGTCACGATGCTACTCCTTTCAGGCGGGCGACATTGCCCTGGTGGAAAAACCGGACACCGAAAACAAACTGTGCCTTGACAGCCGACGCGTTCCCGCGACATCACCTGTCATTTTGGCAGGAAGGAACCATCTTTCCCCAGTTCACCCTGTTCCCCCTATATAGGTAAAAAGTTAAAGAGGGGGTGAAAGGTGAAAGAAGTACTACGATATACTCTAATATATTGTTATTACTAGACTTAAGGCCCATGACTTCTTTCACCTTCTTTCACCCCCTCTGGCGGTTTTGGTGGCGGAAAACGGCATTTTTCGCCACTGCGGTCGAACGCAGGGAGGCTTCTTTCACCTTCTTTCACCCTTCTTTCACCCCCTCTTTCACTCGAGAGCGAAGCTTGTATGCCACGTATGGTCTGCCGCTTGTTTCCTTGGGGACGATTTGGATATCACCTCGCTGATCGAGTGTTTCGATGAGGTCACGGAAGTCGCGTGCCTTCATCTTCATGCGCTTGAGTAGAATGCTATGGGGCAACTCACCGTCGGGCTCTTCTTGCAGCTTCTGCAGAGCCTTCTGGCATTCGCCGTGGAACGGGTTGTCTACCAGCGACAGGCTGGCGCGCCAGAGCGTCTGCTGCACGACGTGGCGCGTAACGTCGACTGCCCACCGGGCGGAGTCCTCGCCTATAGCGGGCTGGTCCCTGTTCTTCCAGCAGGCATGTATCATCGCAAGTTTGCCGGCATTCTCGCGGGCACGTGACCACAACGGTCCGAGCTCATCGTAGAGCTGCATCTCGCGCTTCTGTTCCGCACGGAAGTCCTTCATGATCTGGTCTGCTTCCGGCGAGTAGTCCACGACCATTGGCCCGGGGTACACGCGTTCCATATTGCCCCTGGTAACGCGCCGGGTAGCCCAGTAGCTGAAGAACTCGACGAGTTCGGCAGGTGGATTGGTTTCCGTTTGTTCGCCCTCGATGTTCTCGCCTGGCGTTTCGAAGACCATCAATCGCGGCAGAAACCCGTCCTTGACCGCTTCATAGCTGAGTGCCTGCCAGAAGTTGTCGACCACTGTCGTTCCGTAGACGCACACGTGCGGGTAGTCGATTCGAAGGTTTCGCTTTTCATCGGCATAGGCCTTGGAGCGGAATGTCCCGTTGGCCTTGCTGTAGAGCTTCAGCAGGACGCTGACGATATTGTAGAGATGCGGGCTATGCTTGGCGCCGAGATGGATCGAGTGCATCAGCCGGCCGAACTCATCGACCTGGAAAAGGATGGGATTCTGCGTGTGCAGTGCCCTGATCAATCCCGAATCGGAAGCGAATTCTTCGGCCCCGCACATCACCTCCAGGCCGGCACGCTGAAAGATGCGGTCGACGGATTCACGCGTCGCTTCCTTGCCGCCGCCCGTGCTGAGCACACCGACGGTATAGATATTGGTGCGGAGTCCGGAGGCGTCCTTGACCTTGTGGCCGAGGATCGTACCCGTCGCTGCCAGGAATGAGGCCAAGAACATGACCGGCAGCGCTTCGACAGCGTTGGTATAGTAGTAGTCCATTGCCATCTTCACGATATCGGGCAGTCCTTCAAGCAAATGGTCCGGGAACGGGCCGGGATCGACGATACGAGAGACATCGTGATCGGTATAGGCAGACGGGGCACTTGCCCCAACGATGGCCGAGATATCCACGTCGCCGGATGGTGCGGGGCATTCGGCACCGTAACCATGCTGACGCAGGGCGCGGGCGGCGGCCTCGTAATCGCCGTTGTGCTCCAGCAGCGTGTAGACAGCAAAAGGCGAGTAGCCATGGTTGGGTTCGAACGGATGCGCGTTGGCGCTGAAGACGTAGAAGACACGGTCCTTGAGTGTCGCCGACCAGCCGGACGCCTTGCCCGGCCGGCGCCAGTATTCGTTTGTGCCGCCGCGGACACGCGTCCAGCCGTGTGCCGCGAGCGTGCCAGCCACGTCGCCCCGTGCGTTGAAATCGTCGCCGGGGCGTAGTCCTATAGGCGCGCCGGACGGACACGACGTGTCGCGACTGGGTGGCCCGTGTGGGCCACCGTCGACTGGATCGGGCACGTACTCGTTGTGATCCCATGCCGCTTGAAGTAGCGCGTCGCGTTCGGCCTCGGTGATCACGGGCGGGTCGGCCAGGTCGCCCTGGACGAGGTCGTAGCCGGCCGTCGGGGCGCAGAGGAAGATACCGCCTTCGCCGCGCGTCTCGATGAGTGTGATGACGTTGCCGTCGGCGCCCTTGCGCTGGGCCAGCTTGAGATTGCCGCAGATCGGCGCTTCGCACCGATAGACCGCGTGCTTGCCGCCCGACTGAGTCGTCTCGACAACGAGTCGATTCAGGAGCTCTCGCGGGGTCTTCTTTGCCCACGCTTCGAAGAGTTCGGCCCGGAAGTCGAAGTCGATCATCTCGACGTTGCCGGAGACGGCGCCCGCGAGGATGCACAGGGCGTCGTGCGTGTTGGCGAACCAGGCGTCGAGCTCTACCGGCGCAGGCAGCTTCTGCTGGAATCGTTTCCAATCGAGCGCCGGGCGCTTCTGGCCGCGCTTCGCAGGTAGGACGCACAAGCCGGCCTCGAGATACTTCCGTGCTATGTCTCTCATACTCAGAATGGTATCTGATCCTCCGACCTGCTCTCTGCGGGCGCCGGTAGGTCATCCTCGTACGCATCGCCACGGGGTTCAGGTTTCGGGCCGAGTTCGTGGTCGACGATGCGGTCATACTTCTCGCCGGCGACAGAGCGGACGGTGATCGTATAGGTGTCCGCGATGAGGCCCGCCTCGCAAGCCTCGACGGCTTCGGCGGCCGTTGCCGGCACGGGGTCATCGCTTCGCTTGCGCCACCAGGCGATGGCCTTCTCGCGGGCGTAGCCGGAATGCTCGAAGCACACCCACTCGCTTCTGCAGCCGGCGCCGATCATGTAATCCACGCGCAGCGTCTGGGGATGGCCCTCGGGCGCGTCGCGCTTGGTGTGGACGTTGAACCACACGTCGTGGACTTCGTAGACTTCCTCTGTCACCTCGCCGGAGAGCACACCGGCCGTCGCGGCTTCACGATCGTGCTTGGTACGTTCCGGTGGCGGGAATTCGTATCCGCACTCAGGACAGACGGCGTATGCGGCGTGAATGACGGCGTTGCATTCGGGGCATTCCTTTGCCGGCGCTTCGCCGTTGCCGTTGTTGCGCTCCTTGATCTGGAGTGCGTCGACCGGCCCGTGGCGCAGGATGTTGCCCGCGAAGTCGAGGACGAGACAGTTCTGCTTCGTCGGATGCAACCTGAACCCGCGCCCAACCATCTGGCAGTAGAGGCCCGGCGAGTTCGTCGGCCGCAGCATCGCAACGCAGTCGATGTTGGGCGCGTCGAACCCGGTGGTCAGGACGTTGACGTTCGCGAGATACTTCAGGTCGCCGGCCTTGAACGCATCGAGCGTCTCTGCCCGCTCGGTGGATGAAGTTGCGCCGGTGACGAGTCCGCACTCGTGCCCCAAGCGCTGCAGTTCATCCTGGACGTGCATGGCGTGTGCCACCCCAGCGGCGAAGATGAGCACCGAGTTGAGCTCGGCTGTCTGCTCGACAATCTCCTGGCAGGCAGCCTGGACGAGCTCCTCGTCGTTCATCAGGTCTTCGACTTCGCCCGCGATGAATTCTCCGCCGCGGACGTGCAGACTGGAGGTGTCCACCTTGCGCTTGCCCGCCTTCGACTTGAGCGGACAGAGGTATCCCTGAACGATCAGCTCGCGCACGCCGACTTCGTAGCACACCTCGTTGATGAGATTGTCCGGGCCACAGATCATGCCCGTGGTCATCCGGTAAGGCGTCGCGGTCAGACCGATGAGTCGGACGTTGGGATTGACGAGTTTCGCGTCCGCCAGGAAGGTGCGGTAACGTCCCTCGCCGTCGGGCGGGAGCATATGGGCTTCGTCGAACTTCCTCGCGAAAGCGGCGGCCTTCCCGACTGATGATGGTCCGCGGCCCGACGTGTCGCCAGTAGTGGTTGATGCTGGGAGCCAAGGGGAGTTCGACTTTCACTGGTCCCTCCTCAGCGCTTCCACGGCGGCGTACTGCCCTGGTTCTGCTGAGGCTGACCGGCCGCGGCTTCCTTCTTGGCATAGCCGCGCACCTCATTGGCGATCTCGCCGGTGTCCTCGCGCTTCTTGCACTTGACCGTGATCAGCAGCGGCAGGTTGTGCAGCTCGAAGGAATCGCGCGGCTGCATCACGCCGACAGCCCGGCAGATCGCCGACAGGTTCGCGCGTGCGATCTTCACCGTCTCCGCATTCGGATGCGTGAGGCACAGGCGATCCCACACCTTGCGGTCCTTGTAGGCGCCGTCCAGGATGGTAAACTCGAGCTGCAGGTAGCTGCCGCTCGCGTTCTTGGTGGGCTTCATCTCGCTGTTCGTGATCGCGGCGAGATACTTGCCGGCCGGGATCGGATCGAACGAAACACTGGGATCAACTTCGTTCGCGTTAAAGCCGTTCAGTGTAGCCATAGGTTCATTTCTCCTCGTTGGTTGGTGAAGGGTTCAGAAAGGCTTCCATCAGCGCCGGCCACGACAGCGCCAGCTCAGCCGGAAGGTTGTAACGGTTCTTTGCCACGCACGTCGGGCTGCCGACGCACCGCAAGACGCGGTCGCCGCCATCCTTGCCGAGCCCGGACGCGATTGTGCGGTCGCGGCCGAAGCCTGCATCCTCGGTCTTGGTGATGATCTTGCGAGTCGCGAACAGCACGCCGTCGCACCATTCGCTGATGAGTGCAGTCGCGTGCTTGTGGAGCCGCGGCGAGTAGCGGTCGTAAGCCGAGTGCTCCGGATCTTCGAACTTCTCAACCTTCGCGTGTGCCAGAAGCACGATGCACATCCCGCGTTCGAGGCGCAGCTTGTTGAGGCTGTCGAGCAGCCGTCGCCAATGCGTGAGGGCGTGCGTGTAGCCTTTCGCGTAGCCGCCGTCGACCTTCTCGATGTTGGTCACGCCATACTGCTGGCACAGCTTGTCCCACACGAGCTGCTCCAGCCAGTCGAGGCTGTCCACGACGAGCGTCTCGAAATCGTGCTTCTCGTTGCTCAGCACCTGCACCGCAGAGTCCACGTCGTCAAGCGACTTGGCCAGCGGGAACGAATGGCAGTCGATCTGATCGAGACCGTCTTCAGTCGGGATGAAGATAGGCTTGGGCGCCTGGGACGCGGTGGTGCTCTTGCCGATGCCCTCGGTACCGTAGATCAGGAATCTCGGCGGCGAATGGCGTCGGCCGGAACGAATCTGTTCCAATAGGCTCATTGTCTTTTTCCTCTCGTTTATTCTTGGTGTTCGTTCACGATACGCTGGCCAGCGCTGGTGGCAGGCGCGGGATTCGAACCCGCATCTCGAAGCTTATGAGACTTCGATAGGCCTTCCCTGCCGGATGCCCGGGCGAGGCGTGAAACCGATTCTGTTATGCATCTACGCTTCGGCACGCCCCCGCCCGGGCAGGATTTGTTAGGCGACCTCCAGGACACGAATCGCTTCGTAGCCAGTCGGCCACCGGTCTTTCTGTCGGCAGTCGATCAGACGCCGGATGGCAGCTTCATTCTCGCTCCTGGCGATAGCGAGCGTGTCATCGCTGACGCGCCAGACGCCGCACCTGAACGGCTCCTTCTTCTCCACGGCGATGATCCACGCCGGCACATCCTTGCCGGCGACTCGGGCCAGCACCGCCTGGTAGAAGGCGACCTGGTTCTGATAGCGCCAACGGCGGGCGTCGGACTCGAACCAGTCGATCTGGTCGGTCGTCTTCAGGTCGACGATGCCGCGATGAGGATGTACCCAGTCCAGCCGCGCCTGGCACGGCACGCCACAGTACTCAGCGCGAACAACGCCCTCGGCCCGGCCGTACAACAGCAGGTCGATGGCCTCGCTGTTCATCGAGACGCCGCTGGCCATGTTCTCGATCAGCTCGACATGGTCCTGGGCGAGCACGGGCTTGCCTTGCTTTGCAGCCCACTCAGCAAACGCTTTCGTCGCGGAACCGTAGGGCTTGTTCGTGTTGGGGTTGATCGGGCCGCCGAACGCGAACTGCTCCTCGTAGCGGCCGCGACCTTCGAGGATGCGAACGTGGGCAGCACGGCCGACCAGATACGCTGGTGAGTCCTTCTGCTCGATCAGGCCGTTCGACTTCCTGAAGTGCAGCAACGGGCACTTCATGAAATCGATGAGCTGATGGCTGCTGAGGAACTTCGCGGCCTTCGCGTGGTACTCGTCCGCGGCTTCAGCGATCAGCATGTTCAGGTCGATCACGATGTCATTCATTCGTCACCTCGTTTCGTCTGCCCTCTACTTGCTATATCCGTTTGAGAAGCGATTTTGCCACCCCCCCTTTTTGCATTTTTCTTGTGGGCACGCTCGAAGTGGGCGCGAATCCTCTCGATCTTGCGGTAGAGGACATTGCGATGGATGCCCAGGATGCGGGCCGTCTCGCTGACGCTGTGCAGCTTGAGCAGCGCGCACGTCCGCCTGAGGGTTGGGGGCATTTTGGCGATGATCTCGGCAACGTCGATTGCGGTGTGCACGTCCGGAATGTACGACAGGGGAGCGCTGGCGCTGCTGCCAATCGCGCTCTCCGCCGGGTCTTCGCTGAGCAGGT
>Ga0307380_10013704_pt1 | contig 9991 bp, 10 predicted proteins | sample UN3MG_FD_202239 | JGI IMG/M metagenome (GOLD analysis project Ga0307380, IMG submission 202239) | Soil microbial communities from Risofladan, Vaasa, Finland - UN-3 | ecosystem: Environmental > Terrestrial > Soil > Coastal area > Acid sulfate soil | place: Finland: Risofladan, Vaasa | collected...
TGAAGAAGTTATAGGTTGTTTTATTTTCAAAATAGTTAAGTAATAGCTAGTTATGGAGTTGTATGAATTTTAGTATTAGTAAACCTCAAATTAAAATTTTTTTTTCTAGGAATTTAAATCTTACTACTAAAAGCATTGGAATTATGTTCATTGCTACTTCAGCGGTTAATCTAATTAATTTTTTTTATCACATAATTATGGGAAGACTACTGGGTCCTTCTGAATATGGGATACTAGCCTCAATAATTTCTTTTTTGTTTATATCATCTGCAATTGCAAGTACAATACAAACTACATCAGCTAAATATACATCAGTTTATCTGGCAAAAGGTAATATAGACAAAGTTAGAAGTTTTTTTTATCAAATTACAAAAAGACTTTTGATTTTTACAGTTGTTATTTTCATAGTAATTATAGTTTTCGTAAATAAAATAACATCTTTTCTTAAAATAGATTCTATTTATCCCATTATTTTTCTTGGAGTTATGATAATTGAAGGCTCGCTTATTTCTGTTGGTAGAGGTACTTTACAGGGTATGAAAAAATTTAAGAGTTTAGGGATTAATTCAGTGTTAGAGGTGTTACTGAAGCTAATTCTAGGAATTGTTCTGGTGTATTTTGGGCTTAAATCAAATGGGGCGATTTTTGGATTTATGTTAGCTACTTTATTTTCATACTTATTTATTTTCCCTTCCTTTCGGGATATACTCATAAAAGAAGTAGATAAGGGTATTGATAATAAAGTTGATATTAAGGAATTTTATAAAAGCATTCTCTTTATTTTAATATCTACCATAATTTTTTCACTTTTATCCTATACTGATATTATTTTAGTTAAACATTTCTTTTCTTCGCATGAAACAGGTTTTTACTCTGCTGCTGCTCAGATTGGGAGAATTATATTGTTTTTTCCCGGGGCAGTAAGTATGGTTGTCTTTCCCAGGCTTTCAGAAAAACATACAAAGAAGGAAAATATAAATATTACTTTTTTTAAGGGTTCGGCCATAATAGCATTGATATCTGTTGTTTTTTTAATAGTTTATTATTTCTTTCCGGAATTTTTAATGAATCTTATTTATGGAAGCAAATATCTAGATGCGTCTGGTTTAATTTTTAGATATGGAATATTTATGACTTTTATTTCCCTTATCACTTTACAGATTTTTTATTTTATTTCAATTGGGAGATATTGGTATTTGATATATTCGTTCTTTATCTTAATTGAACAGATATCCTTAATATGGATATATCATAATAATCTTGGATTGATCTTATTGATTCTTATAATCAATTCTTTTGTTTTATTTTTATTAAATTTAATATCAATTATTTTTTACAGTAGAAAGACAAAGAATAAGAATTATGAAACAGGAAAAGATCTCAGTATTAATACCGGCCTTTAATGAAGAAGAAAATATATTATTAACCGTTAAAGAAACAATTAATGTTCTGAATACCTTAGATAAAGATTATGAGGTAGTAATAGTTGATGATGGTAGCCATGATAATACTTATGATATAGTAAAAAAAGAGCTTGGTCAGTTTAATGATAAAGTAAAAATAGAAAAATATACACCCAATCAGGGAAAAGGATTTGCTATCAAATATGGGTTTAATTTTGTAACAGGAGATTATGTTTTATTTTTAGATGCTGATTTAGACTTACACCCATCACAGATAACTAATTTTTTATATTTAATGAAAAAAGAAAAAGCTGATATTGTGATGGGCTCTAAAATGCATAAAGATTCGGTTGTAGATTACCCTTTCACAAGGAAAGTATGTTGTAGGGGATATTATTTCTTAACAAAATTGTTATTTAGACTACCTGTAAAAGATACTCAGACCGGTTTTAAAATATTCAAATATAATGCTTTAAAAACAGGTATTCAAAAAATTGTTGTAAAAAAATATGCTTTTGACTTGGAATTACTTGTTGTTTTGAATAAATACGGGTATAAAATTGTTGAAGGTCCGATTTATTTAAAACCAACCAGGAAATATGGAAGAATAGGAATAAAGGATATTTTCAATATTTTTTGGGATACAATGGCAGTTTTTTATCGTCTTTATGTAAAGAGATACTATGGCCGAAGAACTATGCATAATTAGCTATGGAAATTCTTATATTTAATTGGAAAGACAGAAAAAATCCTTTAGCCGGTGGAGCAGAGATAGTAACTGAAGAATTGTTAAAAAGGTTAGTAAAAAACGGGCACCGGCCTACTTTATTAACTTCTAAATTTAAAGGATGCCAAAATAAAGAAATTATTGATGGTTATGAAATTATCAGAGTTGGGGGAAGGTGGACAGTTTATTGGCAGGCATATAGATATTACAAGGGATATTTGCGTGGGAAATTTGATTTAGTTATTGATGAAATAAACACAATCCCATTTTTTGCTAAATTTTACGCCAAAGAAAAAAATATTTTGTTTATTCATCAGCTCTGCCGAGAAATTTGGTTTTATCAGATATTTTTTCCTTTAAGTTTAATTGGTTATTTAATAGAGCCTATTTATTTATGGTTACTGCGAGATAGAAAAGTAATTGCAGTTTCAGAAAGCACGAGAAATGATTTATTAAAATACGGTTTCAAAAAAGAAAATATTTATATTATTTCAGAAGGAATAGAAATTGAACCCTTAAAAGAATTGCCCGAAATTGAAGAAATAAAAGAAAAAGAACCAACAATTTTATTCTTAGGCGTTATCAGGGCAATGAAGAGACCCGACCAGGTAATTAAAGCTTTTGAACTCGCTAAGAAAGGTATAAAAAATTTAAAATTATGGATTGCTGGTGGAGGGGATGATAAATACCATAAAAAGGTAATGCGGTTAATTAATAACTCTCAATACAAAAAAGACATTACTTGCCTTGGAAAAGTAGAAAATGAAGAAAAGATTAGTTTGCTACAAAAAACTCATTTGCTTTGCGTAACTTCAGTGAAAGAAGGATGGGGATTAGTAGTAATTGAAGCAAACAGCCAGGGGACTCCGGCAATTGTCTATAATGTTGATGGATTAAGAGATTCGGTGAAAAACAATGAAACAGGTCTAATTTGCCAGCAAAATACTTCTGAAAATTTAGCTAAAAATATAATAAAATTATTAAATGATAGAGAAAAATATCAAAATTTAAGAATTAATGCTTGGCAATGGAGCAAAGAAATAAATTTTGAGAGGAGTTACAATGATTTTTTAAATGCTATTAATGGAAAAGAAAATGTTAAAACGAAGTAGTCCGCTGGTTACAATATCAATCCCAACATATAATAGTGAAGAATTTTTAGCTATGTGTCTTGATGCCGTAAAAAAACAAACATTCAAGAATATTGAAGTGAATATTGTTGATGGTAATTCAAAAGATAATACTGTTAAAGTTGCTGAAAAATATGGAGTAAAAGTTATGAATTATCCAGGAGCTCTTTTGGGAGCCAGATACGAGGGCTTAAAAGCTGCAGATGGTGAATATATTTTACTTTTAGATATCGACCAAATTCTAGAAAAAACTTGTGTTGAAAGAGCTGTCGCTGAAATGGATAATGCAAAGGATATGCTAATTTTGGAAGAAGACGTATACCGATGCGATAATTTTCTTGGAAAATTATTTCATTACGACCGTAAATTAATTCATGAGATAAAGGATCTTGATCCGGCAACTAGCGTAATGCTCCCTAGATTTTATAAGACAGAATTGTTAAGAAAAGCTTTCGAAAATATTCCAACAGATGTTTTAGAAAATGTAGGTGGTCAGGATCATGCGATCATATATTTTGAATTTTGGAATATAAGCCAAAGAGTATCTATTTTGCCGAATGCTGTAAAACATATTGAACCCAATTCTTTTAAAATTGTTTGGAAGAAATTTTATAGGTGGGGCTACACAAGCGTAGGAGCGAGAACAAATAAATATATGGACTTTTTGAATAAAAAAGAAAGATTTAGAAAAGGATTATTTAAAAATGGGCTTTGGAGAGAAAGCATGGCTTCAATTTTATTATTACTAATTAAGGGCGTTCCTTACAAAATTGGATATTTTGTAGGAAAAATTAAAAAAATATGAAGAATTATTTGCAAAAATTGTACGAAAAAGCAGTAAATTTTAATCATAAAAATATTTTTAATTTGTTGGAAAAGAATAGTGGTGCAAAATTTTTTGATTTAGGTTGTGATGATGGTGTATTGACAATGAAAATGGCGAATAAAATTGGTACTAAAAGTGTTTACGGTGTGGAAATTGTTGGTGAGAGAATAAAACTTTCTGAACAAAATGGAGTAAAGGTTAAGAAATTTGATTTAAATGGAAAATTTGATTTTCCAGATAATTTTTTTGATGTTGCAAATGCGAATCAAGTTATTGAACATCTATACAATTCTGATAATTTTTTTTCAGAAATACACAGGGTATTAAAACCGGGCGGCTACGCCATTATAAGCACGGAAAATGCCAGTAGTTGGTGCAATATTGTTGCTAGTATTATGGGTTGGCAAATTTTTTCGCTTACAAATTTTTCTAGCAAGAAACAAGGAATAGGGAATCCGTTTGCTTTGCATCGGGATGATTTTCCCAATCTTGAATCTTGGAATCATGTCAGAATATACAATATTAGGGGATTAAACGAATATTTTGAGGTATTTGGATTCAAAGTTGAAAAGATAAAAGGGTCTGGCTATTTCCCCTTGTCAGCGGAGTTGGGCAATATAGATAAAACCCATTGCCACTTTATGACTTTTAAGGTTAGGAAAATATGAAAAACCGAATTTCGATAGTAAAAAGTATTATGCTTGCCAAGAAATATCCAAGGACCGCACTCCAATTATTAAAGGATGGATTTATAGATAAATTTGGACTTCATAAAGAAACATCGTCTGCACCTAATTTGATAGTCTTATATTTGTCTGAAACGTGTAATCTCCGCTGTTCTATGTGTAATATATGGGAGTCAAGAAATAAATTTGGAGAAACAGTAAATGGAACAGCTTTTACTATTGAAGATATCGAAAACATAGTAAACCAAGTGGAATTATTTAAACCAATGTTTTATTTTATTGGTGGTGAGCCTACTTTAAACAGTGATTTAACAAAAATAATTAGCTATATTCACAAAAAAGGAATGATCACCTCTTTAACTACTAATGGCTGGTTACTTCCTCATTTAGCCAAACCACTCTTTGATAGCGGTCTTGATTTTATTTCTGTATCTTTAGACGGACCCAACGCAGAAATACATGATAAAAGTCGTGGAGTTTCAGGTGTTTTTGAACGGGTTACTGATGGAATAAGAAAATTAGTTGAGATAAAGAAGAAAAATCGCTCTATATTTCCCAATATTAAAATTAACACGGTAGTTACTCCTTGGAATATAGATAAATTAGAAAGTATTATTGCCCTAGCTAAGAATTTGGGAGTGGATGAAATGTCTTTCCAAAACTTCTCTTTTTTTGGGGAAAAAATCCAAAAATTAAATAATTTTTATGTTGATATCAAAAAGACTGGGAAAATAATTATGGGAATGAAAATTGGAGGAAAAACTCCTTTCAGCGAAACTGAAATAGAGAAAATTGTTAAATTTTTAAAAAGCTTACCAAGACTATCAAAAAAATATGGTTTATCCTTACTTAATGTTCCTTATGTGAATAATTATGAAGAATATTATAAGGGAACGTTACCTGCCTTCGCTCACTCTTGGTGTTATGGCCCATGGCATACTGCGACTATACGAGGATCTGGTGACCTTGAAGTATGTCAAGGATATGTAGTTGGAAATATTAAAGAAAACAAATTAATGGACTTATGGAATAATGAAAAATATCGTTATTTTAGAAAAATTATTAAAAAAGAGCACATTACACCAGCATGCTATAGATGTTGTAATTTAAATACATGTTTTAAAAAGTAAGATAAAAATTTTATTTGTCACTTTATGACTTTTAAAATTAGGAAAATATGAAAAATATAAACGAATTATTATCTGGATTGGCCTATACCTAAATATTAAAAAAGAATAATGCATAATAAATATAGATACAATATTATCGATAAGATCGAATTCTATTTAAGCCATTTATTTTATAAGTTTCTAGTTTTATTTGAAGTAAAAAAACCAAAAATTTATTTATTTTTATTAGATTTAGTTTTTTCATTTATAAATTTAATATACTTATTAAAGAAAAGTGATAAATTGATAAAATATTTTTATAAAATCAGCAATGTGGATTATGTAGAAACAATATTTGGAAAATTCTATCTAAGAAAAAATACCCATGATTTACTTGGGGCTTCCTCCTCTTATGAAAGAAGAGATGTGAATTTTTTAATAAGAAATATATCAAAAGAAATTCAAAACGAAAAAAAGATTTTATTTTTAGATATAGGTGCGGATTTTGGATATTATTCAATATTATTATCAAACATTTTCAAAAACAATAAACTATTAAAAATTTACAGTTTTGAGCCAACGTTACAAAGCAGGTGTTTATTTGAAAGAAATGTAAAATTAAATAATGCACAAAATATAAAAATTCTTCCTTTTGCCATATATAAAGAAAATGATTCAAAAATTTCGATAGCGGAAAAAACTGTTAATAAATCAAATTCTATATCTCTAGATATTAAAAATAATAATGTAGAGTTAGTTAAAACAATAACTGTTGATAGTATAATAAATAAAGCAAGTAATTTTGACGTTCTTTTTATAAAAATAGACATAGAGGGGTTTGAAACAGAGGCACTTATTGGAGCAAAAAAAATATTGCAGTCAAATAAAAAAATATATTTAATGGTTGAAGATTTTGTAGATAATAGGGTTATAGATTTTTTGGAAAATACAAAGGCTGATTTTGTCGGTAAATTTAACAATTATAATAGTTGGTGGAAATTTTAAATTTAAAAAGGCGTAAAATATGAAAAAAATAGTAATAACTTATGGCACTTATGATCTTTTACATATTGGTCATTTAAATTTATTAAAGAGAGCCAAGGCACTCGGAGATTATTTGATAGTCGGTTTATCAACCGATGAATTTAATCAAATAAAGCATAAAGACTGTTTTTTGTCTTACAAACAGAGAAAAACAGTTTTGGAAGCTATAAATTATGTTGATAAGGTTATACCAGAAAAAAATTGGGAGCAGAAAATTAAAGATATAAAGAAATACAAAGTAGATATCTTTGTGATGGGAGATGATTGGAGGGGAAAATTTGATGAATTAAAAAAATATTGCAAAGTTATATATCTGAAAAGAACGCCCAGTATTTCAACTACTCACTTGAAGGAAAATATTATTGATAAGGTTAACAAGAAAATATGCTAAACAAATTTAATATATTTATCCGAGGATTATTTAAAACGATGCCTCTTCTGGATAATTTCAGAAACTATGATGAGTATTGGGGAAATAGGGGTTTTCATGCGCCCTCGTTAGGTAGGGCTAAAATAATTTCCAAATATATTGAACCAGATAGCAAAATACTAGATATAGGTTGCGGTGACGGCACTGTTATAGAATATTTGAGTAAAAATAATCAACCAAAAGAAATAGTTGGCATAGATATTTCTAAAAGAGCAGTAAATTATGTGAGGAATAAAGGATATAATGCCTTTGAAATAGATGTCTTGTCGGATAATTTCACTAAATTTTTAAAAAGCAAAAAATTTGATTACATAATAATAACGGAAGTTTTAGAGCATATCCAGGATCCAGAAAAAGTAATTACGGCTATTAAAAATCATTTTACTAAATCGGTTTTTGTTTCGATTCCAAATGCTGGTTTTTTTGTCCATCGGATTAGATTACTGTTCGGAAAATTTCCGATAGTGATGATTCAACAAAATATAAAGGAACACATTAGATTTTGTACGTTAAAAGATTTTATCTATTGGTGCAATTATTTTGGGTATGAGGTTGAAGATTATTTTGTTTCGGCAGGTCTTTACTTTAAACCATTGGCGTTTCTAGAAAAGCTTTTTCCGTCGCTATTTGCGCAGCAGATTATTTATGAGATAAAAAATGAAAAAGAGTAATTATTTTTTTTATTTCTTAATAAAAATTCTTTCTCTCCCATTTTATTTAATTGGTTTTATAATACCAAAAAATGATAAAATTTGGATTTTTGGATCTTGGAAGGGGGAAAAATACAATGATAATCCCAAAGCATTGTTTGAATATATAAAAAAAGAAAAAAAAGACATAAGAGCTGTATGGTTAACGAAAAATGATACGATTTTGGATATTTTAAAGGAAAAAGGTTATGAAGTCTATAAAACCAATTCAATTAAAGGAATATATTGCGCCCTTATTTCGGGTGTTGTAATTTTGTGTAGTGCAATTAGCGATTTGGGTGTTTATTCTTTTCTTTTTCCGTGGAAGAAAAAAATTATTCAACTTTGGCACGGTACCCCACTTAAGCGATTAGATATTAGTGACCGTGTTTTTTCGGTTGGAGAAAGGATGCTAAGCTCTTTATTTGTAAAATATTTGGGCAGACCTTTTGATATAATTATTTCCGCCTGTGATTTGAATAAAAAAATATATTCGAAAACTTTTAATATTCCAGTTGAAATGGTGAAAATTACCGGGCAACCACGAAATGACAAAATCTTTATAAGGGAAAAACAAAAAAGTAGCGGTAAAAAAATTATATACCTTCCTACTTGGCGTGAATATGACACTAATTTGGATTTATTTGAACAATTTGGTTTTGATGCAGTTAGAGTTGATGGTGCGCTTGAAAAAATGGGCGCCGAACTTTTTTTAAAATTTCATATGAATGAGTCAGAAAAAAATAAATACTTCATACAAATAATTAAACATGCCAAAAGGATAAAACTTCTAGAAATTGATGATATTTATGATGTCTTAGGCGCCATGAATGTTCTGATAACCGATTATTCTAGCGTATATTTTGATTATCTTTTGCTTGACCGACCTATAATATTTGCGCCATTTGATCTTGAAATATATCAAAAAAAACGGGGTTTATATTATGACTACGAAACAGTTATCCCGGGCCCAAAAGCACGAAATTGGACTGATGTTATGACATACGTTGAACAGGCAATTACAAACGATACGTTTCGAGAAGCAAGGAAAATAGTCAATAAAAATTTTAATTATTGGCAGGATGGAAAGAGCTCCGAACGGGTTTATGAAGAGATAGTAAAAATAATTAATAAAAAATGATCAAGACGGGTCATGAAAAAATAAAAAAATGGGAAGATGTGCTTTGGATAGCACTATTGCTTCTTGTTGCTAGTATCTCTCATTGGGAATGGTTTCGTTTTGGAAATGTTCTGACCTTTGCAGATACTTGGTTCCAGCATCCGGAAACATTAAATGAGGCGTTTCGTACAAATACTTGGATAGAAAATAGCGGATTTGGAGTGCCCAACATCCAGTTGTACAAGTTATTGTTTTTTGCTTTTCAGTCTTTTTTGAGTAAAATTGGCTTTCAATTTACTGATGTGTTGCGAATAACTCATCTTATTCCTATAGCAATTTTCGGGTTTCTGTCTCCGTATTTTTTAATTAGATACTTAACAAGAGAGAAATTAATTGCTTTTATTGGCGCCTTGTTTTATGGATCAACCACGCTATTTATCCTTAGACAATATCTTGGTCATTCTTCGGTCGCTTTTATTGTTGCACTGGCCCCTCTTATTTTATATCTTTTTTTATTAGCCTTAGAAAAAAATAAAACACGGCAATGGCTTGTCTTTATTCTCACATATTGGGTAGGGTTGTGTTACGAACCTCGTATTATGTATATAGTAACGATTGTTTTGGGAATATATTTTTTGTTTTTTGGCATATCATCGTTAAAAAAAGTATGGGCAAAGATACTTGTAAGTATCGTGTTACTTATCGGATTAAGTGCTTTCTGGATTTTGCCAATTGCCTTAGGCGGTTTTTCTGAAGTAATAGGAGATGTTGCTGGAAGAGTACTTTTTGGAAATGCGTACTATTCGATATTAAGATCACTGTCGTTA
>Ga0307380_10013705_pt1 | contig 9991 bp, 11 predicted proteins | sample UN3MG_FD_202239 | JGI IMG/M metagenome (GOLD analysis project Ga0307380, IMG submission 202239) | Soil microbial communities from Risofladan, Vaasa, Finland - UN-3 | ecosystem: Environmental > Terrestrial > Soil > Coastal area > Acid sulfate soil | place: Finland: Risofladan, Vaasa | collected...
TGTCGCGTTCATACTGTTCATGGTTGTTCGTGCCGCTAACAAGATGAAGAAGAAGGAAGAAGAAGCTCCTGCAGCACCGCCGGCTGATGTTGTTTTGCTGACCCAGATCCGCGATTTGTTGAAGAAGTAGGACTTGGATCTTTAGCAACTTTATCAATCGAATTTCCCCGGATCATCTTCATGTGGTCCGGGGTTTTCATTTGCCTGTACGCGCGAGGTGAAATACTGATCTGTTGGCCATGTGGCATGAATCGATAGGCAATAATATGAAATCCTTGAGCGCAAAACAGCTATTGTCCAGTATCAGGCAAAGCCAGCAGGATGAGCCAGACAGCGGTATCCTTCGTGCCGTCAATCATGGATTTGGCCGCAAGAGCCTTATTCCGTTGTGGACGGGCGAAGGACCCCTGAAGACACCTGATTTCATATGTGAGGCCGCGTCAAAAGCCCTGTTTGACGGCGAGACATTCTATACTTGGCAGCGTGGCATACCAGAATTGCGGCAGGCGCTCGCCGACTATCATGAAAGGTTTTGGCCAGGCCCGTTTTCCCCTGACCGGTTTTATGTAACCGGGGGCGGCATGCAGGCAATACAGGTTGCGCTCCAACTGCTGCTGGACAAGGGAGATGAAGTTGTCATTCCGTCGCCGGCCTGGCCCAATTTTCCGGGTCCCATGCGCATGATGGGTGCAAAGCCGATGTTCGTGCCAATGGTGTATCACGACCGCACATGGTCGCTCAATCTTGATAAAATGCGCGATACTATCGGGCCAAAAACCAGGGCAATCTGCCTCATTTCACCTTCCAATCCGATCGGCTGGGTGGCATCACGCGATGACCTCATTGCCATTCGGGACATGGCACGTGAAGCCGGTATCTGGATTGTGGCCGATGAGGTCTATGCGCGGTTCCATTATGATGAGGCAGGCAAGACAGGAAAGCGTTCTGCGTCTTTCATGGATGTGTGCGATCAGGATGAGCGGGTTATCTACATCAACACGTTCTCAAAGAATTGGGCGATGACGGGTTGGCGCATCGGCTGGTTGCAGGCACCCGTGGTTATTGGTCAGGCAATTGAGCGCATCATTCAGTACAACACATCAGGCACTGCAGCCTTCATGCAAAAGGGTGCCGTTGCAGCCTTGCAACAAGGGGACGACTTCTTGCAAATGCAGCTGGACATGGCGGTCGAATGCCGTGCCAAGGCCGCTGTTGCACTGGGCCAATTCAATAATGTGAGTTTTGAAAATCCCCGTGGTGCATTCTACAGCTTTTTCCGTATTGACGGATTGACCGACAGCCTCAGCGCCACCTTGCAGATCATTGACGAGGCAAATGTCGGGCTTGCACCGGGTGGTACATTCGGCCCGGGCGGAGAAGGCTTCCTTCGTATGTGTTATTTGCGGGATCCAGACAGCCTGGAAGAAGCCCTGGCCCGTCTGTCAGACTGGCTGCGCAAGGGTTAATGAAATGAGCCTGCGTTGACCGCAGCGAAACGATTGCTTATCTGATAGGAAACAGGCGCATGACAAACGGAAACACTCGCGATGGCTATCCGCGAAATTATTAAAATACCAGATCCCGCTTTGAAAAAGGTCTCAGTACCAATCGAACGTGTAGATGATGACCTGCGCAAGCTGGTCGATGACATGTTGGCGACCATGTATAATGCCCCGGGCGTAGGATTGGCGGCAGTGCAGATTGGCATTTCGCGCAGGTTGCTGGTCATTGATACAGCGCGTGAAGATGAACCCAAGAATCCACTGGCATTCATCAATCCGGAAATCATTTGGAGCAGCGATGAAATGTCGGAGTATGAGGAAGGATGCCTGTCCATTCCTGATGTTTTTGACAATGTACTTCGCCCGGCCGAGGTGCGCGTAAAGTATCTCGACCGTGAAGGTGCGCTGCAGGAAACCCTGTGTACAGACTTCCTGGCAACTGTCATCCAGCATGAAATCGACCACTTGAACGGTGTGCTGTTCATTGATCACCTTTCACGCCTCAAGCGTGACCGTGTTGTTCGCAAGTTTACCAAGCTGGCCCGTCAGGCGCGGGAGAACGTGTGAGCCTGCGCATCACATTCATGGGCACTCCGGACTTTGCGGTTCACACGCTGGAGCGAATTCTGGACGACGGCCACGATGTTGCGGCTGTCTATACCCAACCACCGCGCGCTGCCGGCAGGCGAGGGCTGGAACTTCGCAAAACGCCTGTGCACAAGTTTGCCGAAAGCAAGGGTCTTGAAGTGCGCACGCCCTTGTCACTCGGGTCAGACGAAGAACAGAATCTCTTTGCCGCACTCAATGCCGATGTGGCAATTGTCGTTGCCTATGGGTTGATCTTGCCAAAGGCTGTGCTGGAAGTGCCGCGTCACGGTTGCCTGAATATCCACGCTTCTCTGTTGCCTCGATGGCGTGGAGCAGCACCAGTCCAGCGCGCCATCATGGCCGGCGACAACGAGTCAGGCATTGCCATCATGCAGATGGAGGCAGGGCTGGATACGGGGCCCGTCATCTGTGAAACTCGCATCCCAATAAACGATATGAGTACAGCGCAATCACTACATGACGAACTGGCAATTGCCGGGGCGACGGCGATGAGCAAGGTGCTGGCAAGGCTGGAGGTTGATGGTAGTCTTGCGTCATCTGCACAAGCTGCAGGCGGTGTCACTTACGCCGAGAAAATTTCCAAGCAGGAAGCACATATCAATTTCGCAAAACCTGCGCATGACGTGCTGCGCCATGTTCACGGCCTGTCACCGTTCCCCGGAGCCTGGTGCCTGCTTGAGGTGGAGCTAGTTGACGGATTGACCGGCAAGCCAGGTACTGTGCTGGATGATCAATTGACGATTGCCTGTGTCGGTGGAGCCATAAGACCGCTTCGTCTTCAGCGTGAAGGAAAGTCTGCCATGAACCTCGCAATGTTCTTGAACGGCCTTAACCCGGCAATTGGCTCATCGGTGGGATAGGGTCATGCCTCGGTATCGCATGACCATTGAGTATGACGGCACCTCGTTTTGTGGTTGGCAACGCCAGGATGGCCAACCAACTGTTCAAGGTTCAATAGAAGATGCAATCTCACGGCTGGGGGAACGTGCGGTTACCCTGTTTGGGGCCGGTCGCACCGACACAGGTGTTCATGCATTAGGTCAGGTGGCGCATGTCGATCTTGACAAGGTATGGTTGCCAGAAAAACTGATGGCTGCCATCAATGCCCAGATACGCCCTGACCCTGTCAGCGTGTTTGACGTGCTGCAGGTTGATGAACAATTCCATGCGCGCTTCTCGGCAACCGCCAGACATTATGAATTTCATATCAGGGACGGCAGAACTCCACCGGCCCTTGACCGCAATCGGGTGTGGTGGGTGCCCTACGGTCTTGATGAAAGGGCCATGCATGAGGCAGCACAAACGCTGGTTGGCCGGCATGATTTCACGACATTCCGCTCCAGTCAGTGCCAGTCAAAGTCGCCTGTTAAAACCCTCGACCGGCTGGACGTTGCGCGCGAAGGCAGAGACATCGTGGTGCGGGCATCGGCGCGATCGTTTCTCCACAACCAGGTGCGCTCGCTTGTCGGTACATTAAAACTGGCAGGCGAAGGAAAATGGAGTGCCGTGGATATTCATGATGCGTTGAAGGTCTGTGATCGCAGCCGTTGTGGTCCGGTTGCTCCACCGGATGGACTCTATCTTGTTCAGGTCGATTATTAGGCTAACTCAGGCCAGGCTGGAGGCGACAATTGATAGGGCCAGGTCTCCTGCAACCAGCATGGTCGCCGTGAGTCCAGGTATTTTGAGCGCCTTGTGTGCCACAAACCAGCGAAAAAACAGCGACCAGAATATAACGATGAGGGATAATAACGCCCCGAAATTCGCATCGAGAAAGCCTGCCTGTTGCAACATCAGCACCGGCACGATGACAGCAATGACGTAAACACTCGTCCAGTTGTAGGCTACGATGTAGCCCACATACCGGCGTTCGCACCCAAGCATGTGGGACAGCGTGATCATGATCCACGGCCACAACACCCACAACAGCGCAAGCAGCGCCAGGGATGAAAACCACGAAGGTTCAGCCTGTGGTGGCACCGCTAGGCGGGCGCCTGCCGATGATGAATAGAGATACAAGGGTGCAACGAGAAATATTGCCGCAAACGACTTCCAGAAACCATCACGGCTCAGATTGAAGTCTGCAAGCCCGCCGTCGTCCATGCACAACAGGCGCCATGACGCCTTCAACCCACGCACAGCCTCCAGAGCAATGCTCATGCGCTTGCCCCGGCAAACCAGTCATCCAGCATCCGCCTATAAACCCGTGTCAGCGCTTGCAGTTCTCTCACTGCAATGTTCTCGTTTGCCTGGTGAATAGTCGTATTGTCGGGGCCAAATTCCACCACCGGGCAATAGTCCTTGATGAAGCGTGCATCGGAGGTGCCGCCACCGGTATCGAGCTTTGGAATGATACCTGTCTCTGCTTCAACCGCTCTTGCCATGCATTCCACAAAGTCGCCCGGTTCTGTCATGAAGGCATCGGCTCCTTCAACGATATCGATTGAGTATGTGCCGCCAAACACTTGCTTGACCTTTTCGCATTCAAGCGCCACCCAGTCTTTTAGGCTCTGGGCTGTGTGCTCGGTGTTATAGCGGATGTTGAAGCGGGCATTGGCACTTGCTGGGATGACATTGTTGGCCGGGTTGCCAGTATCAAAATTAGTCACCGCAAGTGTGGTTGGCCCAAAGTGCGCGTTGCCCCTGTCCAGCCCATGGGCAGCCACAGCGTCTATTAAGCGGGCCAGCGGTGTAATGGGATTGAGGGCCTTGTGGGGATATGCTGAGTGGCCCTGAATACCAGCCCACGTAATTTCAAAATGGATCGATCCACGCCGACCAATCTTGAGCGTATCACCCAACTGGCCGGGGCAGGTAGGTTCACCAACGAGGCAAACATCGGGAATCTGCCCAATTCGCTTCAGTTCTGCCAGCATTTTCACCGTGCCGTTTATGGCTATGCCTTCCTCGTCTCCTGTGATGAGCAACGAGATTGATCCTGGCAGTTTGCCGTCATGATCTTGGGTAAACCCTGTGGCGGCCGCACAGAATGCTGCAACCGAGCCTTTCATGTCGCAGGCACCGCGACCGTAGATGATGTCGTCATGGATTTCCGCCGCAAATGGCGGATAGGTCCACAACGTATCGGCACCAGGCGGCACCACGTCAACATGGCCGGCAAAACAGAAATGCGGACCATCTGTTCCGATGCGCAAGAAAAGGTTGTCCACGTCTGCTGTGCCTTCCTGGCTGAACAGCATGCGGGTGGCTGTAAACCCTGCTGGCACCATCAGGCCTTCCATATAGCCCAGAACGCCAGCTTCAATTGGTGTGACGGAGGGACAACGAATAAGCGATTGCAGAATGAATGTTGGATCAGGCGTATTTGTCATGGGAACCAGCATTACCTGAAACGAAACACCCGGCCAAGTGGCCGGGTGATGTAAGGGTCTGATTTACAAGTATGTCTAGTTTGGCACCGGGTCTTCACCAAACCGGTTTGGTCCATCAGTACCCTTCAACAAACCGAGTTCGATAATCTGCCATAGCCAACCGATGATCGGCACGAATGCAATCAGAATCCACCAGGCTGACTTGTCACGGTCGTGATAGCGCTTGCCGTAAATGCAGATGGACGGCCAGATCAATAACGCCATCATGATCAGCAAACCGATCCAGTAGTCTGCGCTTTCTGGCATGCCGGTTTGCGGATTAAATGTCATCAATCCAAAAAGGCTCAATACCGTGCCAAGTACCAACTGTAGAAAAATCAATCCAAGCACGCCAAGCCAGAACCTGCCACGCCCTATGCGTCCATCAAGCGATAGAAAGAGGTCCATGAGATACCGCATTTCCTTAATGTCACCCCGGAAAGTCAAATCTGCCCGGATTCGCGACCTTAGGGAAGATGTCCCGGTCAATCCCTCAACAGCTCATTTATCGAGGTCTTGGAGCGGGTTTTCTCGTCAACACGTTTCACGATAACGGCGCAATACAGCGAAGGGCCAGGTTCACCGTTTGGCAGTGGCTTGCCGGGCATGGCACCTGCTACTACCACCGAGTATGGCGGCACTTCGCCATACATGACCTCGCCGGTAGCCCGGTCAACAATCTTGGTGGATTTGCCGATATAGACACCCATGCCTAGGACCGAGCCTTCACGAACGATGCAACCTTCGACCACTTCTGATCGCGCACCGATAAAGCAATTGTCCTCAATGATGGTCGGGCCTGCCTGCAAAGGTTCCAGCACACCACCAATGCCCACACCACCTGACAGGTGCACATGCTTGCCGATCTGCGCACATGAGCCCACTGTTGCCCAGCCATCGACCATGGAGCCTTCGTCCACATAGGCACCCAGGTTGACGAATGAAGGCATCAGCACAACATTCCTGGCGATGAATGCCGAGTGGCGGCAGATCGCGCCAGGTACAGCGCGAAATCCTGCCTCGCGGAACTGGTTTTCTCCCCAACCCTGAAATTTGGATGGCACCTTGTCCCACCATGTTGCACCATCCGTGCCGCCATCCATGATTTTCATGTCGTTGAGGCGGAATGAAAGCAGCACTGCCTGTTTCAGCCATTGATTGACAGTCCAGTTGCCGTCCGCTCTCTTTTCGGCAACGCGAGCCTTGCCTGAATCAAGCAGGTTGAGTGCCTCGTTGACTGCATCCCGTACTGCGCCGGTGGTGCGTGTGTTGATATCGTTGCGCTCTTCGAACGCTTTTTCGATCGTGGTTTGCAGATCTGCATGGCTCATATGTCTGATCCTCTATTTCTGGTTGACGATCCCGCCCAGAAAGGCGGCAAGGTCAGTGGTCATGTGGTGTACATAAGGCGCGCCTTCGCCGTCACCGTGAATTCGGTTGATCATGGCGCCATCTTCATTGTCCTCATCACGCACCAGCACAGTCGTCATGCCCAGGTCGTGAGGCACTTCCAGATTGCGTGCAATATCTTCAAACATGGCAGCTTTGCCGGCATTGATGTCGTGCTCTGCGATGAATTTTTCATATAGCCCGCGCTCGGGTTTGGGGATGAAGTCGGAATGCACTATGTCAAAAATGCCGTCGAATAAATGAGTAATGCCAATATGCTTCATGACATTGGTGGCGTGCGACACAGTACCATTCGTGAAAACCAGCTTGCGGCCCGGCAGGGCTTCCAGATTGGTCGCCAGTAGTGCATTCGCAGGAACCGGGGAGTGATCAATGTCGTGGACATAATCCAGAAAATCATCCGGTTGAATATTGTGCTCGCTCATCAGGCCGCGCAGCGTTGTACCATATTTGTAAAAGAAATCCTTCTGAATGCGCCGGGCCTCAATCTTGTCTACCTGAAGCAGGTTTGAGATGAATTCGCCCATGCGCACATCAATTTGGTCGAACAGACGGCACGATGCCGGATAAAGCGTGTTGTCCAAATCAAATATCCACGTCTCGACATGGGTAAAACCGGGAGCTGACATCTCAGGCCCCCTTGCGCTCTGAAATGCGCGTGCCAACGCCATGAGGCGTCAAAAGCTCTAGCAGCACACAGTGGGGGACGCGCCCGTCGGTGATCACGACACCATCAACCCCGCCACGCACAACCGAGGCACAGCTTTCCAGCTTGGGAATCATGCCACCTGAGATGGTGCCGTCCTTGCTCAGCCGGTCTATGTCAGCAAGCGTCAATTCCGGCAGCAGGTTCTTGTCCTTGTCCAATACGCCTGCAACGTCGGTCAGCAGAAGCAGCCGCTTTGCCTTCATTGCAACCGCAATCGCTCCTGCAAATGTGTCTGCGTTTACATTGTATGTATCGCCTTCGCGCGACGATGCAATTGGAGCAATGACCGGTACGGCTTCAGAGTGAATAATCGTATGCAGGATTTCCGGATTGATCTTGCCCGGGTCACCGACAAATCCATAATCGATGGTCTCTTCCTTGCCGGTATCTGGATTGATCCGTGTGCGCTCATACTTCTTTGCAATGCACAGGCTGCCATCCTTGCCGGAAATTCCAATAGCCTTGCCGCCAGCTGCCTGAATGTCGGCTACAACTGATGAGTTTATTGAACCCGCCAGCACCATCTCCACGATTTCCATGGTGGTCTCGTCGGTTACGCGCAGACCATCTTCAAAGCGCGATTCGATTTTCAGACGTTCAAGCATGGAGCCGATCTGCGGACCACCACCATGTACCACAATCGGATTGAAACCAGACAGCTTCATCTGAACAATGTCGCGGGCAAACTGCTTGGACAACTTTGGGTCCACCATGGCATGCCCGCCATATTTCACGACGATGACCTCATCATCGTAGAGCTGCATGAACGGCAATGCTTCCGACAGGATGCGGGCGATATTTTGTGAATCTTCAGTCTTTGACATGATTGGAATTGCCTGATCCGGGATTGAGTTATTGAAAGAACCAAGCCTTATAAAGCATCATACGCTTTAGTCTAGAAATTCAACTGCTACCCATGAGCCCGGCAATTTCTGCGCGCAAATCAGGAATGCCCGAGCCTTTTTCCGAAGACGTGATGATGGTGTCAGGAAATGCAGCCGGGCGCTTTGTAATGGCTTTCGCAGTTGCAGCCAGAACTTTGTCGCGTTCGTCCTGTTTGATCTTGTCAGACTTGGTCAGAATGATCTGATAGCTGACCGCTGCTTCATCCAGCTGGTCCATCGCTTCCAGATCAATGGGCTTGATACCATGGCGCGAATCAATCAGCACAAACACACGGCGCAGATTAGGTCTGCCTTGCAGATAACCCATGATGATGGACTGCCACGCCTTGACCAGTGTCTTTTGCGCCCGAGCATAGCCGTATCCCGGCATGTCCACCAGCGCCGCTTCGCCTTCTGCAAGCTCAAAGTAGTTCAGTTCACGTGTCCGGCCAGGAGTGTTGGACGTGCGGGCAATGTCCTTCCGGCCCGTTAGGGCATTGAGCAATGATGATTTGCCTACATTGGATCTGCCAGCAAACGCGACTTCAAGCGGATACTCGGGCGGCAGTTGGGCAAGCCGGGCAGCGCCCATCCGAAACACAGTCTGGCCGGCAAACAACAACCTGCCGCGCTCAAGTTCTTCTTTCGTGTACTCGCGCATGTTGAGCCAGTCAGGAGATCCGGGTCACTTGCCCGGTTCTTCCTTTTTCTTGTCGAGCCCAAGCGATTTCTTGATGTTGCCGAGCAGGTTGATATCCACGCCATGCTTTTTCATGATGAACGACTGCTGCAGAATCGACAGCGTGTTGTTCCATGTCCAGTACAGCACAAGCCCGGCGGGGAACGATGCCAGCAGGAATGTAAAGAACAGCGGCATCCAGTTGAAAATCTGAGCCTGGATCGGGTCTGGCGGGGCAGGGTTCAACCGCATCTGGATCCACATGGTGATGCCCATGATGATGGGCAGGAAGCCGATCATCAGGAAATGAGGCGGGGTAAACGGCAACAAGCCGAACAGGTTGAACAGGCTGGTCGGATCAGGTGCTGACAGATCCTGCAGGTAACCGATGAACGGCGCATGACGCATTTCGATGGTCACATAAATTACCTTGTACAGCGCAAAAAATACCGGGATCTGGATGACTATCGGCAGACAGCCCGATAGCGGAGAAACCTTTTCGGTCTTGTACAACTCCATCATTGCTTGCTGCTGTTTTGCCCGGTCATCAGGGAAGCGTATCTTGATCTTCTCCATTTCAGGCGCAAGCTTTTTCATCTTGCTCATGGAAGCATAGGACTTGTTCTGCAGCGGGAAGAACAGCAGCTTTAAAAGCACGGTCACGATCAGGATGGCGACGCCAAAATTGCCAATCAGCCCGTGAATCCAGTGCAGCAACTTGAACAGCGGCTTGGTGATGAAATAAAACCAGCCCCAGTCGATCATCAGTTCAAAATTATGGACGCCAAGCTTCTCCTGATAACTGTCAATCAGATAACTCTGTTTGG
>Ga0307380_10013707_pt1 | contig 9990 bp, 10 predicted proteins | sample UN3MG_FD_202239 | JGI IMG/M metagenome (GOLD analysis project Ga0307380, IMG submission 202239) | Soil microbial communities from Risofladan, Vaasa, Finland - UN-3 | ecosystem: Environmental > Terrestrial > Soil > Coastal area > Acid sulfate soil | place: Finland: Risofladan, Vaasa | collected...
AGGTGCTCTCATTCCTCCCGCTCGGGTTTCTCATGGTGAACAACGTTCTCCAGTCGCTGAATCCTTCGCTCGAGGACGCATCATCGGATCTGGGCGCAGGCCAGCCACGGACGCTGTTCAAGATTATCGTGCCCCTTTCTCTTCCCGGTTTGTTCAAGGCAGCGCTTCTGGTGTTCATCATGTCGCTTGCTGATTTTGGAAATCCAATGCTCATCGGCGGCGGGCTTCCCATTATGGCCACCGATGCCTATAACCTGTGGATCGGGGAGCAGAATATTGAGATGGCATCCGTTTTCTGCGTCCTGCTCATTATTCCCTCCATCATCGTGTATGTCATTCAGAACTACATACTAAAAGGGGGCTCCTTTATCACGGTGAGCGGTCAGATGACAGGGACTGAGAGAAGGAAGATCGCGTGGTTTATTCAGTACCCGTTTTTTCTCATCTCACTCTTCGTGTGCCTTGCCATTATGGCCTGCTTCTCCGTCATATTTCTCAGCTCTGTAACGAAGCTGTTCATGATAAACAACACATTTACACTGCAACATTTCTCGAGCTATGCGGGATGGAGGGCGCTGAAGACCTCGTTTACCGTTTCCTCCATAGCAGCGGTGATCACATCGTTTACATCAATAATATTCGCATATGTGCTCGTAAGGAAGAGGCCAAAGGCGCGGAGCCTTCTCGAGTTCATGGCCCTTCTCGGGTTTGCCGTGCCGGGGACGGTTATGGGCATCGGCTATATCCTTGTTTTCAACAGGCATCCCCTCGTGCTTACCGGGACACTGCTTATTATTATAATAAACATCTCGTTCAGAGAGTTCCCTGTGGGGCTTGAAGCGGGTATCAGCAAGCTCCATCAGATCGACGAATCCATCGAAGAGGCATCGAGGGACCTCGGTGCGGGGAGCTTCAGGACATTCATCGGTATTGCGCTCCCGCTCATGAGCTCCGCCTTTGCTGCGAGCTTCCTGTATACCTTCATGGTGGGAATGATCACCATCAGTGCGGTTATATTTATTATTGCACCTGGAACGAACCTTGCCTCGCTGCTCATACTGAGGCTTGCAGAGACGGGAAATATCGGGAAGGCGTCCGCCATGGCAATGATGCTCACTGCGGTGGTGTTTATCAGCCTTATGCTGTTAAAGGCTTTTTCAAAAAAATCAAATGTCGAAATGCTGAAAGGGTTTTAGTAATGGAGAGTGAAACAATTCTCGAGCTGAAAGATGTTACAAAGAGGTTCGGCGAGGTCGTTGCGGTCAATAACCTCAACATTCCATACATTAAACGCGGTGAGTTTGTCACCTTTCTCGGGCCGTCCGGCTGCGGGAAGACGACACTGCTCAGAATGATCGGAGGGTTCTATTACCCGACGTTCGGGGACATCGTCATGCACGGCGAGCGTATAAACGATATCCCACCTGAAAAACGCAAAACGAGCATGGTGTTTCAAAACTACGCCCTCTTTCCCCACATGACCGTCTTTAATAATATTGCCTACGGCCTGAAACTGAGGAAGCTCCCGAAAAATGAGATAGAACAACGTGTGTCAGAGATACTCGGCATCGTGCAGCTCGAGGGACTCGAGCACAGGCGGCCGACCGAGCTGTCCGGAGGCCAGCAACAGAGAGTTGCACTCGCTCGATGTATCGTGATAAAACCTGAAATTATCCTCCTCGATGAGCCGCTGTCGAACCTCGATGCGAACCTGAGAGTTACCATGAGGGAAGAGATTAGAAAAATTCAGCAAACCCTCAACCTGACAACGGTCTTTGTTACACACGATCAGGAGGAAGCGATGAGCATGTCGGACAGAATCGTGGTGATGAACAAGGGGCAGATCGAGCAGATCGGAACACCTACGGAGATATACGAAAGGCCCTCCACGCTCTTTGTGGCCTGTTTTATCGGGTATACAAACACGATACGGGGAACTGTCAGGTCAATTGGCCAATCTACGTGCACCGTTGATGCCGGTATGTTTGAACTCGTGACCGCAGTAAAGGACCTCGCCGGACTTGCGTCAGGCGAAAAGGTAACGGTCATTATCAGGCCCGAAGCAGCCGTTCTTGAAAAAAAGCCGGGCCCTGATAAACGGAACACCCTGCAGGGCAGGGTGCAGGGCTATACCTATGTCGGATCCATCGTACGGTACAGAATCGAGGTCAGCGGCATGGACCAGCCGTTTATCGTTGACGTTTCCAATCCAATCGGAAAGAGTATTCATGGGATTGGAGAACCGGTGACTATTATCATTCCAATGAAGTTTCACTGCATAAAGCAGTAACTCTCATCCGGCCATGCACTATACAATGGAAAACATCGAGTATTTCACACCGCCTTGCAGCCCCCCTGCAGCATCGGTGTTACGGCAACAAAGGCCTTCACCGTGTCGTTTGTGAAGTTCAGGTACTGATGCCTCACTCCTGCAGGGGTGTACATCTTATCCCGGTTGTTCAGCCTTATATGCGGGTACGTTGCATCATCGCGCTGCTCCCCCTCCGATTCAACGACCCGCACTATGAATATCTTATCTGTCTCCAGCATAATGTGAGAACAATGCGCTGGATTGAAAGTAATTGGAAGAAGCAGAGTGTTTTAACCTCAATCAGCTCCTTAGAACATCTCTTCACGGATATTGTGGTTTCCAGCCAGCATTGCCAGCTGCCAGACCTTTGAAACGTGAACGTATCTTCTCATCAACCTCTTTTGAAAATACGGCAGGATTCTCCCGTCTGAGAATTTTTCTCGCTTCTTTCATTGCAACGGTTCCCGCATCTGCTCTGTCCCATGCTTCCCGTGTTTCACGGGTTGCAACAGCAGGCAGAAGGGCTGCTTCTCGCATATGCTCGATGGTATGTATGCTGTCCATGTAATAGCCACCTGGTCCGATTTCCGCAATAAGGTCCAGGGCAAGATTTTTTTCGCTAAACTCGAGTCCTCGCATGATCCGTTTGAGCATCAGGGCAATTTCATTATCAATGACCGCCTTTGCATAATCAAAGGTCATCAGGCTTCCCAACAATCCTCCCATATTGAACATATCCGATCCTGAGAGCAATGCGGCTGTGGTATTCATGCCGGTCTCATAACCTGATTGCGCATCGTTGGTATGCGCATTTGTCAAACCGATGTATCCACCAGATGGAACATTATAAAAATGTGCCATCTGGCTGTGGGCCATTTGCAGAATTCCGGTCTCGATTGCACCCGGGGCATAACCCCCGGTGCGTATGTCGGCAACTGTAGACAGTACTGAATAGATGAGAGGTGTTTCGGGATGTATCATTTGCTGCAGCACGCTCAATGCGAGGAATTCAGCATTGCCGAGTGCAAGAGTACCTGTTAATGTCATAGGTGCTGAAACTCCCGCGATCGGTACGATAGTTCCGTATACCGGCAGTTTTTTCTGAGTAAGATAAATCACCGCTTCGGTGGATTCCACATCCATTGTAAGGGGAGAAATAACCGGGCAGTAGTGATGATTAATGAGAGGACGTTCTTTGTATGCTTCTTCACCGCCTTCGATAATGCTTCCGAGTTCCAATATCTGTATGAGATCATCCATATTCGGTGTGTTGCTCCGCACAGGCTTCAAGCAATTTTTCAGGGCAGGGTAAAACCTGTAGAGGCTGAACTGGCCTTGAGGAGCATCATCGGCAAGAGTTGAAATTGAAAAGACATCAAAGCCCGGCAATTCATTGACAAGAAAGGCAATGTTAGCGATGTCGGAAGAGGTCGCCCTCCTATCCCTTCCAGTCTCAGGATCGATTATATTGGGCGCTGAGCTCCCCGTGATAATTACTGGCCGGTCATAGGGCAGGGTACGATCAAAATCTGGATTACGACCTTTAAATGTAAAGGTGGGCACGAAAAATTTGCGCTGCTCTTCGATAACGCTGCGAGGAAATTTTGTGACTGTAGTTTCTGAATCGACATTGCAGCCATGTTGCGCATAGATTTCCCGTGCTTTTTCATTCCGAACAAGAATGCCAACGTTTTCCAGTATCTCAAGGGAGGCTTCATGAATCCTTTCAACTTCTCGCGAGGTTAGTAATTCTGCATTCTGCATAGTGTTCACCCCCTTTAATATTCAGTTGGTGAGGCAGGAGACATTATACCACATTAATGAGTTAATCTCCAAGATTGAAAAGTAATTGAATGAAGTAATTAAAGATTACGTCCAGTAAAGTTCGAACAAAAGGGGTCAGGTTTACACATTACACAAAATCTGCGTAGTCAGCATTCCAGACTCGCCATGCTCACTGCGACAGGCCTTCAGTAAATGTCGTATGCCCGCGAAACGTTATACGAAATTGAAATAGGGGTTGACAAAACAGCATATATGCTGTATCGTGAAATACGACTGGTAAGGAGCTCATCAAGCTTCTGAAGAAGAACGGATGGACCTTGGACAGGATAAAAGGGTCTCACCACATTATGATCAAAGAAGATCCAACAGTTGTTGTGCCTGTACAAGGTAATCGGGAAATACCAAAAGGTACACTTGAAAGTATTCTGAAACATGCAGGATTAAAGAAATGATAGAGTATCCGGCGATCATAACTTATGACAAGGACTATGCTGTATTTAACGTTAGTTTTCCGGATTTACCGGGGTGTTTCACCTATGGCGATAGTCTGGAAGAAGCAAAAATAAATGCAAAAGAAGCTCTTACTGGCTTTCTTGAATCAATTGATTTAAGAAAACTCAAAATACCTAAGCCATCACAGTTACAAGGAGAAGAGATTTACAATATTCAGCCGAAAAAAAATGTTGCATTTGCAATCTGGTTAAAACAAAAGAGAGAAGAAAAAGGACTCACTCAAGAGCAGATAGCACAAAAGCTTGGTATCGCATATCAAACGTACCAGAGATTTGAAGACCCGACTAAGTCCAATCCAACACTGAAGACCATTACACGCTTGGAAGAAGTGTTAAACGAGAAAGTGTTACAGGTGTAGTTTGGTAAGGTTTCTAGAAAATAGAAAATAGGGACAGCGCCTGTTTTTTCGGTTGTTTTCGAAGTAACTGATTGGAGACAGACCCTATTTTTCAGAAGCATATTAAATGGGGGTTGTCCCTATTTTCTCCTGTAATAAAAAAGCCTTTACACCAATTACGGAGGCCCGATCATATGGAGAAGGTCACGATTGCCATCCCGACCTACTGGGGAAGGGCTGGTGAGCGTCTGATAGGCGATGAGAAGATTGTATTTGACCACCCTACTCCCCTCGATGACTCGGGCACCCTCAGGAGGCTACTCGATAGTCTGAGCGTTTTAAACGGAATCGAGCACTGTACATTTGCCATTATTGCGGTCCCAAATAACCCGGAGATAGCTGGTGAGGTTGAACAGAAGGTAACCGAGATCATCTCTTCATACCTCTCACGATACGATATTGTTTGCATCAATAATTCTAAACTCGAAATTCTCAAAGAAAAACTTGATCGGCAAGGTCTGGCTTCTGATTCGCTCGAGCTCCTTAATCTCGATAACTATGCTTCTGTAAGAAACATCTGCTCTCTTACCGGCATACTGAATCGGAGCAGTTATACGGTTTTCATTGATGACGACGAGGTATTCACCGATAAGGAGTTTCTGGAGAAGATAAACGAATATATGGGGAAAGCTGCTGATGAGTATAAGATTGATGCCCTCGCAGGCTATTACCTCCAGCCTGACAGCTATCTCCTGGTTGAGAGTAAGGTGCCTGGCTGGCGTCGGCCATACTGGAACAATACCAGATATATGAATGAGGCCTTCGAACGATTTATCACTCCCCAGCCGCGACTCAAGCCCACTCCCTTTGTCTTTGGCGGAAACATGGCACTATCCCTTAAGGTTCTCAAGAAGGTTCCCTTTGATCCACAAATAACAAGGGGAGAAGACATCGATTTCTTGATTAATCTTCGTATAAACGGCATAACATTATGGCTTGACAGAGAGCTCGCAATAAAGCACATCCCGCCGGTATCTCACCGGCCTGCCTGGAAGAAGGTACGAGAGGATGCAAAGCGATTTCTCTATGAAAGGAAAAAACTCCTCGACCACCCTCAGATCACACCAGAAGATTTTATGCCCTACCCCGGTGTCTTTTTGGCAGACGACCTGGAAGAGCGAATCGTTCGCACTAACGAGCTTCTGATAGAAGAATACAGGGAAAAGGGAGATGAAGAAGGCATCAGAGAGTGCGAGCAAACAATTGCTATGGCACAGAATGATCCTTTCAAAGAGCTCGATACAAACAGATGGCTCAGTGAGCTCACCTTACGATGGCAGAGTCTTACCGCCCTTGCCGAGGGGATTGGGATTCCGGAATCGTAGTGACCCTTCTACACTTAATACACCAACAAATTTATCAAGAATGAAAACAAAGATGGTCAGGTCTACACATTACACAAAATCTGTCTATATAGAACCGACCCCTTTACTGCTTTATTTTATGGGGTAATACTATTAATTATTGAACCCCGGGGGACATCATGCTCAGGGCCACGATAACTATAGAAAGCCGAAAAATACGATAGTCTTTTCGTCTTCTGCTCAGGGCCATGCCGGTTTTAGCGCGGTCTTCACACGGTCCGGTCGGAGACCGGTCTCTACATTGTTTTTGTGTACTAATTTTAGTGACAGTATACATATCTCCTTCAAAAAAATGCACATTGTTTCTCCTATTAAAAACTGAAATATTTAAGTATATTTTCATCTTTAGTAGAGGCGATAATATATGCCAATAGAAGCTTCGGTATATTATGTTTTCGCTGTTTTCGAGAGGGCGTCGCATGGGCTCAGAAAAAACTATATTCGGTCTTATTTTAATAGGCTCGTTCAAGCTCCTTTTGGCCTTCCTTCTTCTCTCCGTATCGATTGGCGTCTTTACAGTAATGAACAGAGAGCTCGCCGATGAGATCCGCGTCGTAGTACTCAACTGGCAGGTGAAAACGGCAAGTGAGATCGCCGACTGGTTTCTATCCATGCTCCTCTCGGTACACATTGAAGAGATGCAGCGCGTGGGCGCCGGGACATTTATATATTCCGGGCTGCTTCTCGTAGAGGGTGTAGGCCTGCTCATGCGTAAACGCTGGGCAGAGTATCTCACAATCATCGTCACCGGGTCGCTCATTCCCTTTGAGATAAGGAAAATAATAGCTGAGACCAGTGTGGTAGAAGTGGTCGTCCTGCTGATAAACACGGCGATTCTGGTTTATCTTGTCCACATCCTATTCAGAGGCTCTCGGCGGTCGAAACAGTCCGCCCGTGCGACGGGAGTCGGTCCGTCCTGAGCGTCCCGCGTTCCGAATCGACAGAAAATGGAAATTAAGGTGATAGTATATTTAATCCCGCGGCTGAATCATTGGAGATTGGCAGATTATCATCTGATGAGCTGCTGACGGGAAAATAGGCTTCCTTATTATCAATAATCCTGTATTATATAATAGTAAGCTCGATTTGATCCGGGGTATTTCAATGTCTACGAATTTAATAACAGGTATCGCTATGAGATTGTCCACTCCCGATTGCCATCCGGGAGCCGACTGGTACAATGCTGTCGTGGATTTACAAGATGATATTACAGAGGTGCTCCCGTACCTCAACGCTGAGCTCAAAGACGCTGATTACACTCATAAGGTAAAGGTTCTGCTTTGGAAGAGTAACGGTAAAAAGTATGCGTTCAGACCGCATGAAATTATTATTTCGCCAGTTGAGGATAAGGAGGAGGCGGGGCGTCTTGTGGATGATATAATCTGCACCGTAAATAATATCTGGGTTAGAAGAGAGGAGATAGAGCCGAATTTCGAAGGCAAGAAACCCCCTCCCAAAGTGCTGGATATCTACAAACTCTTGCAGAGAACGAACTGCAGGGAGTGCGGATTCCCATCCTGTATGGCTTTTGCGGCAGTTTTGAGAAACGACTCAGCAAAATATGAGCTCTGCCCGTATATATCAGAAAAGGACTATATGAGCTTAGTATCGTAAGCTGCAGAACTGGGCAGAGGGAGGGTAGCTGACAGCCTGACAACCTTCAAGCGGACAACCACCGTCTCTATTGTTCTTTACTTCTTACTGAAGACACGCGTGTATTGCGAGACTGATACCGTATAATGAATGCGGTTTCCTCAAAAAGTTGGATAACTACGGAGTTAAAATTAAGACCCGGTAGTATTATATAAGTGTGCGGTGAAAAGTGCAACAACTCCCCTTTCGTGTTGGAAATGGGCGTTGGCCGTTTCGGTGAGAACCTGCTATTTTACCCTGTACACCCAGCCGTACGGGTCTTCCTTTTCGCCTGTCTGGATTCCCTTCAGCTCTTCGTACAGTTTCTTCGACGTAGGTCCCGGTTTTCCGTCCCCTATAGTGTGCTCCTCATCCTTGTAAGAGACTGAGAGAATCGGTGTTATTACGGCCGCTGTACCTGTACAGAAGAGCTCGTCTGCACTGAACATCTCCTCATACCTTATGTCTCTCTCCTTTGTCACCATGCCGAGACCGTCTTTCGCGATCTTCAGGGCGGATGCTCTCGTGATGCCGGGGAGTATTGAGCCCCCGAGGCTCGGCGTCGAGAGGGTCCTGTCCTTTATCATGAAGAAGTTCGCGGCCCCGACCTCCTCCACATAGGTAGATTCCCTGGCGTCGAGGTATATGACCTCGTCGTAGCCGCTTTGCTTTGCAAGCATTCTCGGGAGCAGGGAGGTTGCGTAGTTGCCGATCGCCTTCACCCCCCCTGTGCCGTAGTGAGGAGCGCGGTGGAAGTCGTCGCGGATCTCTATCCTTACGCCGCTAAATCCGGATTTGAAATAGGGGCCGACAGGCGACATGTAGACGATATAGGTATACTCGGTTGCGGGGTTTACCCCGAGCATCTGCCCTGACCCGAATAGAATCGGCCGAATATAGAGATCGCCCTTTCCGTATGGAGGGATATAGCCGCTGTTCTCGAGAACGAGGTCGTTGAGAGATTTTACAAAAAAATCCTCGTCAACAGTAGGCATCTGGAGCCTTCTGCACCCGGCGTTCAACCGCTTTGCGTTATCGTAGGGCCTGAACATCGCAATGGACCCGTCCTTCATACGGTACGCTTTCATCCCCTCGAACAGGCCCTGGCCGTAGTTCAGCACGACGCTGGAAGGGTAGATGGGCACCGTGCCGTAGGGAAGGATCTTGCCCTCTCCCCATTTCCCCTCTTTGTGCTCTGCCATAAACATTTTCTCGGCAGGGTTGATCTCGAACCCCAACGAATCCCAGTCGATCTCCTTCATGGCAAGTCCCCTGTATGATATGTTTAATATATAATAAGGTGAAGGGGCAAAATTTTCAAAGGAATATTGAAGAAACTGCCGCAACGGCTGGTGCGGATGAAATCATTCGGCTGAAAGAACCGCAATGTCGTGCAGCAAGGTTACATTATAAATTTGAAAAGATAGGCACCGGTCTTAATCTCTTTCGACTCGCTGCCAGCGATGAAAATACCGCCCGGCTGCATCGTGCAAAACTGCCATCGTTTCCTGTCTTATATATTCGCATAGGATGTTACAGCTGTGGCTTTTAAAAAACAGGATGGGGCAGCTAAAACCGCAGGCGTCACGGCTCGCTATCAAAACAAGTTCGGGCAAAAACGTTTATAATCACCTAAAAAGAAATTTATTTCTTGACTTTCGGTTTATGTTCGGTTACTGTATATTTGTTACTTTCGGTAAACTTTCGATTTGCCTGGAGAAGGGAATGTATCTTACTGACAAGCAGCGTACCATATACGATTTCATCAAGACATATATCGAGATCCACGATATTGCACCGAGCTATGAGGAAATCAGGGACCGCTTCGGGTTTCACTCTCTGAGCACGGTCTTCGAACACCTCCGGACCCTCGAGCGCAAAGGCGCGATCACGAGGGGGAGGAGCAACGAGAAGCGGGCGATAAGGATCCCCGGCTTCGGGAAAAAAAGCATTGCCGTTCCTCTCGTGGGGACGGTTGCGGCAGGGAG
>Ga0307380_10013708_pt1 | contig 9990 bp, 18 predicted proteins | sample UN3MG_FD_202239 | JGI IMG/M metagenome (GOLD analysis project Ga0307380, IMG submission 202239) | Soil microbial communities from Risofladan, Vaasa, Finland - UN-3 | ecosystem: Environmental > Terrestrial > Soil > Coastal area > Acid sulfate soil | place: Finland: Risofladan, Vaasa | collected...
TAATTTTTTGCGGAGAATAATATGAACTGGTATAAAATGGCACAAGGCGTTCAAGCCACCATTACAAAAAATAACAAAACAGGGATGAAATTCCTAACATTAATGGGAAATACATTCGATATCAAAGACCAATTGAAAGGACTCGGATTCAGATTCTTCAAAGGAACATGGTCAACTGCAATTAAATTCATTACTCCAGAAAAAAGACAAGCATTAGAATCATTGAATTTAGATATGTCTATCCTGGATTCTCCAGATGCCCAAGAAGGACAACCTCAACCAACAACCCAACAACCAATAGTACCAGCAGAACTAAAAACCCAAGTAGAACAAGAATTAGAAAAAATGAAAGCTGGTATAGAACAAGCGAAAGAGGAAGCAGAATCAACAAGAGCCAGTGACAAAGCAAAAGCAATTCTTGATTATGCACATAAAATGATTAATGAATTGGCATTGAGAGTAGACAAGGAAGCAGCAACCGAATTCGTGAGAAGCTATTTGTCTTTCTCGGCAAAATTTCATAACTATAGCTTTGGAAACCAAATCTTAATCTGGTTCCAAAATCCAAAAGCTACTAAAGTGGCAGGAGCAAAACAATGGATGACTAAGTTCGGTAGGCAAGTGGTAAATTGGGAAAACAAATTAGAGATAATTGCCCCGAGAACGAGTCTGACTCCAGAAGGCAAAAGATTAAAAGCAACAATGCCTCCAGAACAATGGAATACTTCCCCGGAGAAAAGAATAAATGAACGAGTCTTTTTCGTCCCCGCTCAGGTCTACGATTTTGCTGATACAGAACCAATCGTTGGATGGAAGGGAGAAGGTGGAGCAGGACCATATGAACCAAAAGAATGGAGAAGAGATCCTAATGAAGAATTAGAAGAAATCACCTTCCTAATAAATTCTGCTTGGGATTGGGGGACAGAATTAGGAGTTGATATGGATGTTGAAGAATTAAAGGGAGATCTTGGTGGATATGCGGCTGGACAGAAAATTAGGATTAACGATAAATATGATGGTATCAATAAATTCAGCACATTAGTCCACGAACTTGCACATGAAATCCTCCACTGGTCGTTAGAAGGAAAAAAGGAAAGAAAAACACTATCAAGAAAAGATTTGGAAGTAGACGCAGAGTCAACTGCGTTCATAGTCCTGAGTCATTATGGATTTGAAACGAAAGATACACCAAGATATATCGCATTGTGGCAAGGAACGGGACTGGATGTTAGAAAAAGAAGAGAAGCTATTTCAAAAGCAGTGAAAACTATTATTGAAGGAATTAATAAGAAAGCGTCACAAACCGATTTAGGAGATTAACCCAATCTGTCCTTAATCTTATCTTGAAAATCTATTGAGTCAACAAGAACTAAATCTTTGATTGAATAATTAACTCCACCTTCCATCTTTCCCCATCTTACACGACAATAATCTTCATTATAATACACGCCAATAACTGTCCCCAGGAATGCCGTCGTTGGGTCATGAAAAAGTTTGACTTTATCACCTTTTTGTAATAACATCTAATCTCTCTTTTATTTTTTCCTCAAAATCATTATAACAATCTTTTTCTATTTTTTCTTTTATTCGCTATTTCCCAAGTTTCCTCAAAATCAGCATAGGTATCTCTTTCTATTTTTCTTTTATTTGTCCCTACTCGGTCTTTTATTCTGTCAAGAAAATCATCCCATATTATCTCTTCCCTATAAAACATTTTATAGAATGGAGATAAATACCTATTATTTGTTGATATCATCACAATTCCGATAGGTGTATTTATTTTGCAAATTTTGTTTTTATACATTTTCCCCCCATCCTGTCTTTTATTTTATCGAGAAAATCATTATATTCTTCCTGCTCTATAATTGGGAAATCAATTAATTCCCTATCTATTAAATCGATTAATTCTGTCAAATAATCATTGCTACGCATTTTTACCGATCCTGTCTTTTATTTTATCTTCAAAATCAGCATAGGTATTTCGTTCTATTCTCCTTTTATCCGCTATTTTCCAATTATTTGGACTACCACAAGGGCTAAAAAACATAGGTGTAGACCAAGTTAAAACTTCTGGTTCAATAGTGAACTCTTGTATTCCAAGTCTGTCTCTAACTCTATCCTGAAAATCCTCATAATAACAATATAGACTAATCATCCTAACCTCTCTTTGATTTTTTCTTCAAAATCAGCGTACAACGCCTCATCATTATAATTGTCAAATAATACTTTGAATTTGTTATCAATCATTAAATTTGTTTGACGAATAGAAATATTCAATCTCTCTACAGATTGTTTCACTTGTTTAACAGAAGATAATAATTTATAGAATTTTTTTAACACAATCGATCTCTTAAAAATCATTTTTTCTATCCTCTATTTTGTCAAGAAAATCTACATGATCTTCAATTCCATCATTGATGTCATTTAACATTCGAATGAATTGATTGTGGTATTTTGCTTTAATGCGTAAATTCATATCAATGAAACCATCACCACCATTACTCTCTCCATAAATTTTTATATTGTCTTTTGGCATTTTATCCTATCTTTTATTTTATCTTTGAAATCAGTATAATAATATTCCTCGGCCAAAAAAATTGCCCACCCAAAATAGGGAATTGGAGAATACAAACCTCCATCATTATCCCAACAAACGTAAGGATCTCCTAAACTATCAAGTTTGCTAACAGTACCAACTCCCTGTATGGCAGGGTCTCTCTTGAAACAAACTCTATCTCCAACTTTAAAATTCATTTCATCCTATCTTTTATTTTATCGAGAAAATCATTTCTATATAAATATTTGTCTATGGAAGAGATAATACCTCCATTGCCATGTACGAAATATATTCTGTTGTCGTCTAATTTAATCGTATAATAAGGTTTACCATTATAAGAATTAATTTTTATGATAGTTCCGAAAACATTATCATTAAGTAAATAAACTCTGTGTCCTATTGTAAAATTCATTTCAATCTATCTTGTATTTTGTCAAGAAAATCATAATAACCGTCCATATATAGTTCAACAAATTCGAGTTTATATATGTGGGTCATTCCGTTTCTCCACTTAATGATACAACGATCAGAGGGAAGCATTTCTATCAGTGTCCCATATGATATATAATAGTCCTTCATCCTCTTCGTAAAGAGAGGGTAACATTCCTCGTTCAGTATAACTTTGTCTCCAATTTCAAATCTGCTCATTGTAATCTATCTTTTATTTTATCTTCGAAATCGTAATAAGGATGTATGTCTACGTCAGTACCTAATTCGTAAAAATAAAATAATCCAGAGAGACCATTCTCCCAATCCACAATAAAATAGGGTGAACGTTTTTTGCCTCTATAAATACTGCGAATAGTACCAGCACAGTTGTGGTCAGACACTCTGACCACTCTGATATTTATTTTGATGTCCATTAAACATCATCCGTTATTTCAATCAATGACCATTTCTCATTCGGCCCTTTTGGATCAATGCGGAAAATTACCTTGCCATCTTTTCTAAAAGAAACAATTTTCTCTGATTTAATATCTACAATATCAAATACTTTTATGCCAGAACTTGTATTCTTAAAACAAATCAATTGTGTTTCATCAGGTAATTCGGCCAATTTTTCTCTTAAATCTTTTACAGTCAATATCATATTATGGCATCCTATCTTTTATTTTTTGGCAAAAATCTTGATATATTTCTTCGTCCACTGATCTAATTTCATTATAGGGAAATAACGATTGATTTATTAACACTTTACTACTATCTATGTAGTCCCAGTCGACAACATATTTACCTTTTTCCGTACCGAATAAACCATCTATTGCTACAATTGTACCGAAACCATAACTTTTACATACAGCATGAACAACTCTATCTCCAACTCTAAATTTATTCATTGTAATCTGTCTTTTATTTTGTCTTCGAAATCCCCATATTCTCCACGCTCGAACAACAAAAGTATATGATCTCGATAAATATCACTCCTACCAGTGTCATCCCATTGAACCCAAGGATCTCCAAATTTGTCAAAAGATATAACGGTTCCTAAATCATTTTGGAAATTAAAATGAATCATTCTCACTCTGTCTCCAACTCGAAATTTGCTCATATTAACATACTCTATGATTTAATTCTTCCTCATAACAATTACTGGTTCAGTATGATACGATCCCCTATCCCTGTTGAACTCACTATTTGACAAAGTCATGCCCAATTCCTCAACTAAAACAAATCCCTTCCTCTGACAATATATTTTAAAATCATCAGCAATTTTGTAATTTGAATAATTCTTCAAATTTATAATAAAATATCCATCTTTCTTCAAAACACGCAAACTCTCTAAACATACTTTAAACAAAAATTCTCTTCTCCATTCCTCATAACTTGAATATCTATGCATACTCTGACTACTATCAACAGAATATTCTTCAGTTGAATAATAAGGAGGTGAAGTAAATACTAAATCAAAATAATTGTCTCTATAATTCTCCATTGCCTCTTCAGCACAACCAATGTCAAATGTAAATCCAAATTTGAATTCCCTATCTTCAAATAAATCATTTTCTATTCCCCAAAAAAAAGAAGCACATTCCATGTTCCCCCGAGCAGTCCTGTAATCTGGATCAATCCCATAATAATGAAGATTTTTATCAGAAGCAATGCATCCAGCTAATCTTCCAGAAAATCCAGAACAAGGATCTAAAACTTTCCCATTATCAGGAGCATATTTTTCATAAATAAATTTGGCAACAGCAGGCTTAAAATTGACGGCAGATTTAACACCATCACGAGTACGTAAAATTCTACGCATCCCCGAAGGACTTGGGACCTTTCCTAATTCCATCCATCTGGCAATACAATCCTTCAGCCCTTCATCGTTGTGAAATCTATCATGAGGAGTATCCTGACCTACATAACGAACTTCCATCATATGAGGATGAAAAGAATTCACTAAATCTAAACCAACATAATTTCTTGATATTTCATTCTTATCGGTCAATCTGCAAGTTGTTGTTTTTAATACCCTCATTCTTTTTATTTTTTGTTCATCTGTTAAAAAATTATGAGGGTAACCAGTTCTACGATAATATTCAAATAGAATATTGATAAGATTCTTTTTTCTATCTTCATCTCCATCCTTATATTCTTGTAATATTTTTTTAAAAAATTCACCCTTTTTTGATTCTGGTAAATAAACAAAACAGGCATTTCTTATGAATTCAGATTTTTTCCTACCATACAACATCGATTTATGCTTGATTAAATCGTGTTCTTCTGAATCTACTCTTAAAATAATACTTTCTTGTTTCATGACAATTCCTTTCCTATTCATTATAGGCTCAATACAACGAACCTTCATACATAAGTTCTATGGCTTGTTCAACATGTTCGGGCAATAATCGAGGTCTACCCTTCTCACTTGCTCGATAACATCCCACTTTTCCCTGTTTCACCAAATGAGATAACCTGCCATAGGACACTCCCAAATCATTGGCAACTTCAGACATCCTTTTTGAAGAAAATCTCCACATCGGAACTCTGTCAAATTTGTAGTCATAACATTTTATTGGAGATTTATTCCCAATAAAATTGAAAAAGGCAGGGATGCCTTTTGCGTCCATAATAATTCTGTTTTCTTTTGATCTGTGACAAAATATTGATAAATTATTTAGTTTTCCAACAAGCATTTCTACTTTTTCCGGCAAAAAACTATCAGTAGACAGTCTTAACACAAGCGTATTTGACTGGTTATTGACAACAACAGAACCATCACCTAAATACCATAACATAACGGAAGTAGGAGTTATTCTAACATCGTCAGGGGGTTGTTTTGTTCTTTTCCCGTTAATTTCCGGATACCAACGAAGATACTGTTGTTGAATATCAGGATGATGTTTAGTTGATCCACTGCATATAAATCCTTGATTCATACCTGCGTCTTTTCTCAATTTTACCATTGACATATACGACTCAAAATGGTTCATCATGTATATACAAAATTCTTCATGCTCAACTCCACATCTTAATCTGGCCGATGGACTTGTTGCTGTAGAATGTATGCCTCCATCCCCAATGATAAAACCATCAACGGCTTCTATCATTTCTTCTGTCATAAAAGTTTTAGAATAATCAAGAGTTGCTTTTCCGGCAGCAATTGAACGACCAATGCCAAATTTTTTAGCATAACTGTAGATCGTTCCAGTGGCAATATTATGTCCTTGTTCACCAAGCATTTTTTTAATTTTAGGGAAAGACATTTTTTTCTGTTCGTAATATAATTCAAAAAAATCCTTAGTTAACAAATTTGCGTGATGTGGTTTGTCTGGCATTTTTCACTCCTTAATATTTATGATATATCTTCCTATTATATATATCGGAACAAACCGTATTTTTTCTTTATTAATTTTGAGGATTTTCTGTTAATTTTTCGAAAGTATATACATGTTTTTTGGGAGTGTATATACAAAAAATCCATAAAAAAAGACTGCCAAAATGACAGTCTTTTAACGTACATCGTAAGTCCTTTAAGAGCCGGCGGTTACCTCGATTAAACTGATAGCGTAATCATTTAAAATTACGATTCCAATTTCTTCGTATATAACCCAGCCCAATCTAATTTTTTTCGGATCATCTGCTGGTAGTACTGTAATATCCTGACGAATCGGGAATGCTCCAACTGTATCTGGAGATGCAACCAAAATTACAGTGGTTGTATCCATACGACTTGACACGTGAAGGTCAGCCGTCCACAAGTGACCGTAAAGACCAGTTGTGATGATTTCTCTTTGAGTTGCCTCATCGTAGAAATCTTTACCCAAAATACGGATGGAAGCAAACTGACGAGCATGCATAACAACCTTAGTTGTAACCAAATCGTGTTCCTCAATCATACGATACGCGGTGTTCAATGAAGTAACACTTAGCGTACCAACATTGGTAACGATTTGAGTACCTAGAGTTGTTGCAGCAGCAATCAGAGCGTTGAAAATGTTCGTGTCCTCTTCCTTTTGAATTGCTTCCTTAGCTTTAATTTGAGCACGGTCGACTATATAGAAGCGACGTGCCTTAATCTCACTCATACGAACTGTGGGATGTGCGGCAATTTCAAAAGTAGGAACAAGAACCTCTTCACCTTCCTGAATTTGGTCAGGTACAGCACCACGACGCGAAACTACATGTGCAATCGCGGCTACATCACGCTCGTAACGAGCAAGAGCACCTTGGGGTAACTCATCCACCATAAGCAGCTTACGTCCAACGGCTTGATACTCTAGTGAACGTCTAATTGGCTCAACCATTGCCTGAGCCAATGCTACACGACCTTCATCTGTGTTAAGAGCGGCTTCAATAACCTGTAGCTTCTGTTCATCTGTGATACCATTCTTGGTAATCATATTCATATCTCCTTAATTGTTTTGTCTATTTTTAGGTATCCACATTATGTAGATCCTAAAATGATAGATTATCCTTTTCCTAGTTATCTATTAGCTATCAACATTTAGTCTAATCTTCACATAATTGCCTAGACTGATTGAACCGTCTGGAGTACCTGTTCCTGGGACACCACTTGGATAAGCGGTAATACCCTGGAGACAAACACCAGTAACCTGACCGTTCCCTGCATTGGCATTCGTTGTATTACCATTAGCATCCACAAAAATTTGGTTGCTAGCGGCAAATGTAACACCTGCACGAAGTCGGTCTGTCCAGAAGGTTCCACCAGAATGATAGACAGTTATTTTTCCCGATGCAATTGTCTCGTTAAAGAAATCAGAAACTCTGTTTTCTGTTTGGCGAGTTGCACCGGCTGAGTTAATGGTCACAGCGGCGGAATATGGGGTGGCTGCCGTTGTATTCGACTGTGTATCTCCTGCAATACCAATAATACGATCCGCTGAACCATCTGCTCTCTGGGCATATACGGTTCCTGAGACGGTTGTCAAAGAAACCCACTGACCTTCAAGAATATCATTGGTCCAATCTGGATCGACTAGGAACATATCAGCGGCTACATGTAAAACTTCAATAAGAGCCATAATCTATCTCCTGTATCATAATCCTTGAATTACCTGTTACAGTAATCCGAATTCTTTCCTTAGATGAATATCATCATCCTGTTGAGCCTGTTTGTTTCTACGATCTAGCTTAAACATGCTTTGGATTGCATCTACCAATTCTTCTTTAGTAGACGCTACTTTTGGCATATTAGCAGATTCAGAAATTACCGGTGCTTGCTCTAAACCGCTAGACTTAGCTTCAAGTCCTTTTGTTTCGAAAATACTTTTTTCGAAATCTTTTAATTGTTCTATCTTATAACGCTGCAATTGGGCAATCTTCGACGAAAGATCATTTACTCCGATCTTCCCTCCCTGAAGCATTTTGCCAGCGATGCGAATAGCTTCGTTGTTTATTTTTGTTGATGCAGACATTTCTTTTACATTACCAGTTGCTTCGTCATCCTTCTCAGGTTTCAAAACTTCGTTGTCTGTTTCACCGCCAATTCTATCATCCTTGGTAGGAATATCAGGCATCATCGATTCACTTGGCTTCTCACCAATTGATTCTTTTTCATTCCCCATAAAAGCTTCATTTCTAGGAATACCTTGTTCTCCGGCAGGTTTTGAATCGGGAACTTCACCTATGGAATCTTTTTCCCCACCGATGAAACTATCACCTGAGTAAGGCTTAGTATCTTCATCATCTTGGTTTTGTTTTCTCTTTACTTGTGTTTGAGCAATAATAGCATCTGCCAAACGAGAGATTCTCTCTTTAGTTGATGCTGCTCTTGAAGTACCTTGTCCTTCATCTCCACCACTCGCAACATCATCCAATTCTGGCTTCAAGTCTGGTTCAGACTTTTCTCCACCCATTCTGGCATCAGATACTGGGGCATTGGCTTTATCTGCTTTTGGTGGTTCTTCGTTCTTGATTTTAGAAGCATCTCCCCTTGATGGGGCAGATGGTTTATCAGCACTAAAGGCATCTTCATCACCAATCTTTGTTTTACCGCTAATTGGTCCTGGGGCAACATCCTGTGCTGGTTTTGATTTTATATCATTAGCCTGCTTGTCAAGTAAACCTACAAGCTTGCTAAAATCTAAATGATTAAGCTCATCGGTTTTACCGATGTATCCGTGTCTCATAACTGCGGCTTCTTTTTCTGTATAATCCATTTGTCCGCTCTCCTTGATTTCACAGTCACAGTTAGCTAATGGGCATTTGCACCTTGGACACATTGTCTTATCATCATCATTATCGTCATCATCATCGTCACCTTCTTTTTCTACTTTTTCATTTGTTTTATCTTTATTCAAAACTCCCGGATTATCATTTTTCTCTACTTCTCCACCCTTGGCTGGTGCCATTTCTCCACCTTCCATAGGAGTATCAGGTGCAACTTCCCCACCTTCCATAGGAGATACTGAGCCGCCAGCACACTCTTCGTCTTCTTCAATACCCATTTCTTCTTCTAACGCTTCTTCTTCTGGACTTTCTACCGCTTCTTCTTCTGGAGTTTCTATAGCTTCATCCACTGCATCATCAATCACCATTCCATCATCGACTCCCATTCCATCATCAGGGGTCAATTCATCAGTGACATCAACAATCATTTCACCTTCTGGCTCTACGCCCAAATCACCTTCTACACCACCGCCTAGTTCTTCTGAAACTGCCTCTTCTTTGCCTAATGCTCTTGCAAGATCGGCAAGTGCTTTAGCGACATCATCACCACCTAATTCTTCCATCCCTTCATCTTCGAACGGACTGATTTCTTCTTCACCACCGAATTCATCCTCGTCACCGAATCCATTTTCTTCAAATCCTGGTTCTTCAACAATTTCTTCTTCTAAATCATCAGCGACGAAATCATCAAATTGTGCATATTTTGTTTTCATTGTTTCGCAAATACTTGATGCGGTTTTTAGGTCGTGTCCAAGTCTTACGAAATCTTCAAGACATTCTGAGATACTGCTTTTATCTTTCCATACATC